>Ga0182030_10017775_pt1 | contig 13693 bp, 11 predicted proteins | sample 812S3MmetaG_FD_121299 | JGI IMG/M metagenome (GOLD analysis project Ga0182030, IMG submission 121299) | Permafrost microbial communities from Stordalen Mire, Sweden - 812S3M metaG (Illumina Assembly) | ecosystem: Environmental > Terrestrial > Soil > Wetlands > Permafrost | place: Sweden... | reverse complement strand
TCAGCAGCGCTGCGAGAACGGGGAGACGCATGCCCTTGCCGAGCATGTGGGCTAGGGCTTCATCACACGCTCAGCCGTCACCGCAACAGTGCGACGACCAGCAACACGATCAGCACGAGCCCGACGCCGCCGCTCGGGTAGTACCCCCAGCCAGAGCTGTACGGCCAGGTTGGCAACGCGCCAATGAGCAGGAGTACCAATATAATGAGCAGAATCGTTGAGATAGACATGAGCTGCATCCTTGTTGTGCTGCGACGTTTTCGATGGCATCCATCTTTTGTAAATGGCGCCAGGCACACAAGGCTGAAGCTGCGCGGCGCACTGTCATCGCCCTCCTACGCTTGCGCTATGGGGACTTGAGATCGCAACAGACTCTATTATGCTGCGGTGCAGCAATCCGCCGATTCGCCTTTGCCCGTCGGGTCTGAAGGTCCGTCCGCCGGGCATAATTCGCGGTCCTGCACGCGTCAGGTCCTTACGGGCTGAACCGTCAAGACATTAGTGCGGTCGCAGTGAGCCGCCGCATAGTAAACTGAGGAAGATAAATCGCAGGAGGGGGAATGGGTAAGAGCCGCGTATTGATGGCATGTGGGCTGATGCTGGTCGGTGCAAGCGCGCCGTTGGCCTCGCTCACCCTGGCGGCAGACGTCGTGCAAGCCCCGGAGACGGTGAAGGCAGGTTTCGACAAGACCTTCACCGACATGGTCAATAACCGGTGCGAGAAGTGCCACAACTCCACGGATTGGGCCGGAAGCCTGGCCATGGACACGCTGGACCTGAGTCATGCCGGCCAGGATCCGGAGGTCTGGGAAAAAGCGATCGCCAAGCTGCGCAGCCGGCTCATGCCGCCCGCCGGTGCAGCGCAGCCCGCTCAGGCAGACGTCGATAGCGTCGTCGACTACCTTGAAGCAACCGTCGACAGTGCCGCCAAAGAGCAGAAGGGCCGTCCCGTAGGGCACGTGCCCATTCAGCGTCTCAGCCGCAACGAGTTTGCCGCATCGGTGAAAGAGCTGGTCGGCGTGGATGTCGATCCGAAGCAGATGCTGCCGACCGAGATCGAAGTGGACGGCTTCAGCAACATTGCCAGTGCCCTCGTGATCTCCCCGTCCTTCATGGAGCAGTACCTGTCGGCGGCACGCAAGGTCGCCCAGCGCGCGATCGGCGAGCCGGTTCCGAAAATGGAAAGCGTCTTCTATCGGGGCGGCGGCGGCGGCGGCGGCCAGGCCGGGCCGGGTTCTCCGACTCAGCTCACTCATAAGGACGGCTACCCGCTGGGGACCCGCGGCGGCGTGAGCTTTACGCACGTCTTTCCGCGCGACGGTGAATATCGCTTCAACTTCCTGGAGGGCGACAGCATCGATGCGGGCCTGTACCCGCGCGGCATGGAGACCCGTGCCACGATGGTTGTCCTCATCGACGGTGCGGAAGTGGCTCGCCGGGAGATCGGCGGAGCGGAGGACCTGGCCCTCGCCGACCGCGACGGGCCCAAGGGCCGCACTGCCGTTGTCGCCAAAGTGTCCGGCATCCCGGCGCCGGTCACGGCCGGCGAACACTCGGTGACCGTCACCTTCATCGAACGCTCCTGGGCGGAGAGTAACGACCCGACCGGCGATGGCAGGGTCTCGGGCATGCCCATCATCCGCGACGGCGTCCAGGTCGTGGGCCCCTTCTCACCCCAGGGCCTTTCCTTGAGCGAAAGCCGCGCCAAGATTTTCGTCTGCCAGCCGCAGCAGGAATCCGAGGAGACCCCGTGTGCAGAGCGCATCGCGCGGCACCTGGCAACTGAGGCGTTCCGTCGTCCGGCAACCGACGCCGACGTGCAGTTGCTGATGAAGTTCTATGCGACCGGTCGGTCGGAACCCGGTGGCTTCGATTCCGGCGTGACGGAACTCGTGACTGCGGTCCTCTCGAGCCCCGACTTCCTCTACCGCGCCATCAGAACCTCTCCCACTCCGGGTGCGACCCGCCCGTTGAATGATTTCGAACTTGCCTCGCGCGTGTCGTTCTTTATCTGGAACCAGGGCCCCGATGCGGAACTGATTGGTCTCGCCAACAAGAATCAGCTCTCCGATCCTGCGGTCTTGAAGGCCCAGGTTGCCCGCATGCTCAAGGATCCGCGTGCCGAATCGCTGATTTCGAACTTCGCGACCTCGTGGCTGAACCTGGGCACACTGTCCCAGATCGAGCCGCTGGATCCGACGTTCACGGCCGGCATGCGCACCAATTTCGAGACCGAGGCCCGGCTGTTCCTCGAAAGCGTGCTGCTTGGAAATCGCAACGTCACCGAACTGCTGACCGCCGACTACACTTTCGTCAATGACTCGCTCGCCCGGCAGTACGGCATTCCCGGCATATACGGCCCGCAGTTCCGCAGGGTGACGCTCAAGGACGAGAATCGCTGGGGACTGCTTGGCAAGGGCGCCGTGCAGCTGCGGACTTCGTATTCCGACCGTACGTCACCGGTGCTCCGGGGTGAGTATGTACTCGACCGGATCCTGGGCACCCCGCCCACCCCGCCGCCGCCGGGCGTCAATACCGACCTGTCGGTCCACGAAGGCCAGCCACCGGCGACCGTGCGCGCCCGGCTCGAGGCCCACCGCGCCAATCCCACCTGCAAGGGCTGTCACGGCGTGATGGATCCGTACGGCCTGGCGATGGAGAATTTCGATGTGACCGGAAAGTGGCGCGTGGTCGACGCGCAGGCGAAGGCCCCGATTGATCCCACCGCGGAACTCGACAGCGGCATCGTTCTGCATGGTCCCCCGGATCTGCGTCGCTACCTGACGCGGCGTCCGGAGCAGTTTCCGACGACCGTGACCAAACGGTTGATGATGTACGCGCTCAACCGCGAACTCGAATACTACGACATGCCCCAGGTGCGACAGATCGTGCACGATGCCGCCGCGAAGAACTACACCTTCGCTGCGCTCATCACCGGAATCGTCAACTGCGATTCGTTCCGTCGTCAGGGACCCGAAGCGCCACCGGCAAAGGTGGCAACCAAGGTAGCGTCCATTGGTGCACCCGGCGCCAACGCTACGAAGCAGTGACAGGAGAGACAACGCGATGGCAACGTTCCTGACCAAGAAGTACCTCTCCCGACGCACCTTCCTGCGCGGCGGCGGCGTCGCACTGGCGCTGCCGTTCCTGGATGCCATGGTTCCGGCAGCCACGGCACTGGCCGACACTGCGGCCGCACCCAAGACGCGCGCCGGCTTTTTCTATCTTCCGCATGGCGCGATCGGCAACAACACCCCCTTCGGCAAGGAAGTCGACGCCTGGACCTCAAGCGGCAAAGGCGCGGACTTCAAGCTCGGACATACCGTTGCGCCGCTGGAGCCGCTGAAGAACTACGTCACGACGTTCGAGAACCTGGAGAACCTCGCCGCGGGCGGATCCGTGCACACGCTCAACCCGGCAACGTGGCTCTCGTGCGTGCGCCCTGACACGGCCGCCAAGGGCGCCAGCATGGCCATCACCCTCGACCAGCTGATCGCCCAGAAACTCGGACAGAAGACCGCGCTGCCCTCGCTGGAGGTCGCCTCGGAAACCACCATCCAGGTCGCCGCCTGCGGTGGTGCGGGCTGCTACTACGCGTCCACGACCTCCTACGCCGGCCCTACTTCGCCCCTGCCGATGGAATACAACCCGCGCAAGGTGTTCATCCAGCTCATGGGCGAAGGCGACACGGCCGCCGAGCGCGATGCCCTGCTGCGCAAGAACGCCAGCATCCTGGACATGGTCTCCGACCGCGCGAAGTCGTTGAGCAATGACCTCGGGCCGGGCGACAAGCAGCGGCTGTCGGATTATCTCGACACCGTGCGTGAACTCGAACGGCGCGTGACCATGGCCAGCTCCCGCGACTTCTCGGGCATCACGGTGCCGAATGCGCCCGTCGGTGAGCTCGATGATTTCGACAAGCAGGTGCGGCTGATGTTCGACCTGATTGCGTTGGCCTATCAGGCGGATCTGACGCGCGTCGTCTCCTACGTGATGGTCGCCGAGGGCACCAACCGCACCTATAACCACGTCGGCGTGCCGGATTCGTTCCATCCGGTCAGCCACCACTCCAACGATCGCGAGCGCATCCGCCGGCTGACCGTCATCCAGCGTTATCACATGGAGCGGTTTGCGGACTTCGTGAAAAAACTGTCCACGATCAAGGAAGGCGACGGCACCATCCTCGATCATTCCCTGTTCCTGTATGGCTCGAACATGAGCAACAGCAATCAGCACGACAACTACCCGTTGCCGGAGGTTCTGGTCGGTGGCGCCAATGGCAAGCACATTGGCGGCAAGAACGTCGCGCCGCCCGCGCGTACACCGCTTGCCAATGTGCATCTCACGATCCTGGACAAGCTCGGCATCCCGCAGAAGAGTTTCGGCAACAGCACGGGCATCATTTCCGAAGTATGAAGACGACCGACCGAAGAAGCTTCCTGCAGACCTCCCTGGGCGGGATCGCGGGGCTGGCTTCCATGCCACTCCTGGCAAGCCTTGCCGGCTGCCAGAACGTTCCATCCCGGCAGTCGGGAGAGTCAGCGGCGACGGCAGCACGGACGGCCGCGCTGCCGATGGCAAAGCTGACCGACAGCGTCAGCGTCATCAGCGACGCGCCGGGCAATGTGGTCGTGCTGTCTTCCAGCGACGGCGTGCTGCTGGTCGACAGTGGCGCAGCGGCGATGGCCAAAGCCGTGCGCGCGAGCCTCGCGGGCGCCAACGTGCATACCCTGTTCAACACGCACTACCACCCCGACCAGACGGGCGGAAACGCGCTGTTCGGCGCGGGTGGCGCCACCATCCACGCCCACACGATCACCCGCGAATGGCTGGCGACGGATTACTACGTGCCTGCAGACGACCGTTGGGTGAAGGCGTTGCCGGCAAAGGCCCTGCCCACCGTGACCTTCCGGCTCAAAGGCGAGACCAAGGCCGGGGCTGAAAACATCGACTTCGGCTACCTGCTCGAAGCGCATACGCGCGGCGACATCTATGTGTTCTTCCGGGACTCCAACGTGCTCGCGGTCGGCGATGTCGCCTCACCGTTGCGGGACCCGGTGCTCGACTGGTACGCGGGCGGCTGGCTCGGCGGCCGGGTCGATGCCATGACGAGCCTGCTCGCGCTGGCCAATGACCAGACCAGGATCGTGCCTGCCTATGGGCCGGTGATGACGCGTGTCCAGCTGCAGGCCGAGCGGGACATGATGGCGCATCTGTACGACCGCACGACGCTGTTGACCACTCAGGGCCGCAGCGCGCAGGACATGCTCGAAGCGGGCGTCCTGAAAGAGACCAACCGTGAGTTCAAAGACCCGTACCGTTTCCTGTACGACGTGAGCAAGGGCCTCTGGGCCCACTACACCAATTTCGGGGGCAACATTGTTTAAGTCGTCCATCCGTGCCGGCGGCCTGGCGGCTGCTATTGGTCTGCTGTCGCTCGGAGCGTCGTTCGCCAACGCGGCATCCGGCCCCCAGTCGCTCGTCGATCTGGTCCGTGCCGGTAATCGCGAGGCGGTGCTGGCCGCGATCACCTCGCCGGATCTCGATGTCAACGCCGCAGAGCCCGATGGCTCCACTGCGCTGCTCTGGGCGACCTACAACGTCGATCACGAGCTGGTGCGCGCGCTGTTGAAAGCCGGCGCGAAAGCCAACGTCACGAACCGTTACGGTTCGTCCCCCCTCATCGAGGCGGTCAAACTCGGGGACATCGATCTCACCCGCATGCTGCTCGCTGCGCACGCGGACCCCAACTCCCCCAATCAGGACGGCCAGACCGCGCTCATGCTGGCATCCAGCCTCGGCTCGCAGAAGATCGCCGAACTGTTGATTGCCAAGGGTGCGAATGTGAACGCCGTGGAAAAGTTCCGCGGCCAGACGGCGTTGATGTGGGCGGCGGCGGAAGACCATCCGGATATCGTTGACCTGCTGCTGGCCCACGGGGCCGACGTCAAAGTGCGCGCGAAGTACGACGACTGGCCGCGCCAGATGACCTCGGAGCCGCGCGCGCAGTTCCGTCAGACCGGCGGCCTCACCGCCCTGCTCTATGCGACCCGCTCCGGCTGCGACCGCTGCGCCGTGACCATCGTCAAGGCGGGTGCGGACGTCAATCAGCCGAATCCGGACGGCATCACCCCCTTGATCAATGCAATCGACAGCCGCAGCTATGACATGGCGATGTTCCTGCTCGACAAGGGTGCCAACCCGAGTGCGTGGGACATGAATGGCCGCACGCCCCTGTATTGCGCGGTCGACATGAACTCCTGGAAAGCGCGCGGTTTCGGCGGTCCGACGGGTTTCGCGGGCTATCCGGGGGCCACGGCGCCTCACCCCCAGAGCAAGGTCACGGCAATGGATGTCGTCAACCGGCTGCTCGCCATGGGCGTCGATCCCAATCATGAGCTCACGCGCATGCGTCCCAACGGCAACGGTCGGGGCCGCTTCGAGGATTACATGATGCGCGGCGGCACCGGCCCGCTCATGGTTGCGACGCTGAGCTTTGACGATGTGGCGATCAAGGCGCTGCTGGCGCACGGTGCCGAGGTGGATGCGCCGAACGACTTCCAGATTACGCCGCTGATGGCCGCCTCAGGCATGAGCGGCTCCGCTCGCAGTGGCGGTGACGGCCCCCAACCGCATGACGTACAGGCCCGCGTATTGAAGGTCATCGACCTCCTGCTGGACGCAGGTGCGAAGGTGAATCTTCCCGTCACGGACAGCCGTACCCACACGGCCAAAATGACGGCGTACATCCAGGGCCGCGACCATGAGGGCCAGAGCGCCCTCTTCGCCGCTGCCGAATCGGGATGGGATCAGGTCGTCAAGCATCTGGTTGACCGCGGCGCAGATCCGACCCTCCACGACGCGGTGAACAAAACCCCGCTCGAATACGCGCGTGCTCCCAGACCGTCCGGGCCCGGAGCGCAAACGGGCGCCGCTGGACCCGCCGCCGCCGCAGCTCGCGCTTCCACCGTCGCCTATCTTGAATCGCTGGGACCCAAGCCATCGCCCAGTGCAGACACGGCCATGGCCAAATAGTTGGTGGGGTGTGTGGGAATTGAACCCACGACCAGCGGATTAAAAGTCCGATGCTCTACCGACTGAGCTAACACCCCGCGCGCGGCGCGCATGATACTACAGGCTCAGCGAAGCTCGCTTAAGGACCTCAGCGCGCCATGAAAGTCTCCGCAGCCCTGGACAGCCGCATGAGCTGTCGGGCGTTTTTGCCTACGCCGATCCCTGAAGCCACGCTGCGTCAGATCCTCACGGCGGCCAGTCGGGCGCCATCGGGCGGCAACCTCCAACCCTGGTACGTGGACGTGCTCACCGGGGCGCCCCTGGCGGCCCTGCTGGCGCGTGTCAGGCCCCTGGTCGCAGAACACCCGCTGGGCTACACGTCGGAGTATCCCGTCTACCCGTCGCCTCTGGGCGAGCCCTACCGCACACGTCGCCACAAGAACGGCGAGGATCTGTACGCCACGATCGGCGTGCCCCGCGAGGACCGCCCCGCCCGGCTGCGCCAGTACGCGCGCAACTTTGAGGGATTCGGCGCCCCGGTGATCATGTTCGTGTGCATCGATCGGGGCATGGGTGCGGCTCAATGGTCGGACGTGGGCATGTTCATGCAAAGCGTGATGCTGCTCGCCCGGGAGCATGGACTGGACACCTGCCCGCAGGAGGCCTGGTCGGGCTGGTACCGGGAGGTCGCCGAAGCCATCGCGCTGCCGCCGCAGCGGATGCTGTTCGCGGGAATATCCGTGGGCTACCGGGATCCCGCGGCTGCGATCAACCGGCTGCGCACCGATCGCGCGCCGCTGGATGAGTTCGCGACCTTTCGCGGCTTCGCCTGACCGTCAGATGTAGCGCGTCGGATCCTGCACACCCGCGGCGGTAAATCCTTCGCGGCGGATCCGGCACGAGTCGCATTTGCCGCAGGCGCGGCCATAGGCGTCCGCCTGGTAGCACGACACCGTCATCGAGTAGTCGACGCCGAGCTGCGTGCCGGCCTGGATGATCGCCGCCTTGGTCCAGGCGATCAGGGGCGCATGCACCTGCAGCGGCCGTCCTTCGACCCCCGCGCGGGTCGCCAGGGCGGCCAGCGCCTCAAACGCGGCGATGAACTCCGGGCGGCAGTCCGGGTACCCGGAATAATCGACTGCATTGACGCCGACAGAAATGCTGGTCGCACCCAGCACCTCGGCCCATCCCAGCGCCAGTGCCAGCATCATGGTATTGCGCGCCGGAACATAGGTGACCGGAATGCCCAGTGTCGGCGTCTCCGGCACTTCAATGCCTGGATCCGTGAGCGCCGATCCGCCGATGCCGGCCAGGTCCACGTGCATCACCCGATGCTCACGTGCTCCCAACGCGGCCGCGACGCGCGCCGCGGCATCGAGCTCAGCGGAATGCCGCTGCCCGTAGGCGACGGACAGCGCATAGCACTCCAGACCCTGGCGGCGCGCGATCGCGAGCACGGTCGCGGAATCCAGACCGCCGGACAGCAGCACTACGGCACGCTTCACATCCGTCACGTCATTTACCCGCCACGTTGCCCCAGAGGTACTTGTGCAGCTGAATCTGGAAGCGCACCGGCAGGTGATCCTCCAGCAGCCAGTCGGCCAGTTGTCCCGGGGGTACCTGCTCGTGGCTGGGCGAGAACAGCACCGTACAGCGCGCGGCCAGGTCAAGCTCGCCGAGCTTCGCCCGACTCCATTCGTAGTCCTCGCGGCTGCAAATCACGAACTTCACCAGATCCTTCGGCTGCAGCTGCTGCAGCTCCGGGTACCGGTTGCGCGATTCTTCCCCGGATCCGGGCGTCTTCACATCGACCACGAGCACCACGCGCGGATCGACGCCGGACAAGGGCATCGCGCCACTGGTCTCCAGCGACACCCGCAGGCCGGCGTCGCATAGGCTCGTCAGCAGCGCCAGACAGCCCTTCTGCGCCAACGGCTCGCCACCGGTGACACAGACATGGCGGGTATCGAAGTCCCGCACTTTGCGCAGGACCTCCTCGAGCGTCGCCCACTTGCCGCCATGAAAGGCGTAGGCCGTATCACAGTACTGGCAACGCAACGGACATCCGGTCAGCCGGACGAACACCGTCGGAATACCCGCAGTGTCCGCCTCACCCTGCAACGAGCGGAAGATCTCCGTGATCTTGAGACGAACCACGAGCTACTACTGTGACCTGGGCGCACCCGCTGGGCCGTCGGGGGGAAGTGCCAGCAGGCGGGCAGCCGCGAGGTTCGCGGCATCGGAGCCCGGATAGCGGGTCGAAACGGACGCGAGAGTGGCGCGCGCCTGGGCCGTGCGTCCCAGCTCGGCCTGCGTATAGCCCAGCTTCAGGAGGGCATCAGGCGCCTTGCGCGAATCCGGCCAGCGATCCAGCACCGTCTGGAAGGCCATGATGGTGGCCTGGTTCGAGGCGCTGCTGCCGATGTCCCCGACGACATTGCCGCCTGCTATGGTGGCGCCGGACTTGGCAATCGCCTCATTGCCGCCGACGTGGTCGGCGTGCACGTGGGTGTCGATGATGTAGCGGATGGGCTTGTCCGACAGGCTGCGTACCGCGGCGAGGACTTTGTCGCTGTTGGCGGCGAGTCCGGTATCCACCAGCAGCACCCCATCGCTGCCGGTCTGTACGGTGATGTTGCCGCCGGCGCCGACCAGCATGTAGATGTTGCCCTGGACCGGCAGGATGTGCACTTCCGCGGGCGGCGGAGCAGGAGCGGCGGGTGCTGCGATCGCCCCGCGGACGAGCAGGACGGCTCCTGTCATCGCGGCCACCGCACACCAGGCTGTCACGACTTTGCGGCTCATGGCGGTGGGGCCCTCTTTGGCGGCCGTGGCAGGACGGCCATGGTCTTCATTTTCAGCATGTACTCCGGGTACATCGTGTCGGCGCCGCCCCGCGTGGCCAGCGTCGGAATGCCGTAGTTCGCAGGAAATTCGTCCAGGAACGTGTTGCTGCCCGGCAGATGATGGGGCACCACGCCGGCTGGCCGATCGACCTCATCCACCGGCTCGCAGGGCCATGGCGCCATCTGCTGTTGTGGCGCATAGACGAAGTCGGTGGTGCGGATGAAGGGTTCGGTCAGATAGACCGGGTCATAGACGATCACCGCCACAGTCAGGTAGTTGCCATGCCGCATGATGTGCACGCGTGCGGTCGCCAGATCGCTGCGCGGAATGCCATTGCGCCGGATCCAGTTCTCCTTCAGATGCGTGGTGGTGATGACCAGGGTGTCGCCGTCCCATTCCCCGGTAGAAAAGCCCTGCCAGGTGTGGCGTGCGTACTCCGGGGGCTGCGGCCGGCCGTCCATCCAGATCGTCTGCTCGGCGCCGTAGGCCGAGAGGTGGGTGTGGTAGGCAATGACCTTCTGCGTTGCCGGATCAACCTCTTTCCAGATGCTGAGGTTCGAGGGGCCCCGCCAGCCGTAATCCGACCCATGGGCGCGACACTGGTTTTCCTGCAGTTCGATCAGCGCGGCATCCCAGCTGTCGCCGCGCAGCCGCGCTGCATCATTGATGGGAAGTCCGAGATAGTCGCCGATTTCCGGCCCGGGGATGCGCTCGAATCGATCCTCATCGAAACGCGGTGCCCACTCTCCCGACGGATCCATCTGGGCCGACGCCGCGGCGCTGAGCGCCAGGCCCAGCAGTGCAATCGTCGTCCCGGCAGCCAACCGGCTCCCCCAAGTGCTGCGCATGCATTCCTCCTTAGGGTTGCGGTGCATGATGCGATCCCCGCCCCCCGCGCCGTTATTATCACAGATTCACCCAGAGCGGAGTGTAAGGCTGTTGTGATCTCAACCCGGCCTACCGCCTGATGGTTGCACTACACTGGCTTTCTGAATCACTATTGCCGCGACACGCCTGCAAGAGTCTGTAATAGGGGGAGTTAATGATCGACCGGCGCAGCTTCATCGGGATGTGCACAGTGGCGGCAGGTGCGCTTGCCCCGCGAATCAATACCGCATGGGCGGAAGACGGCGTCGCGGCGCCTGCGACAGTGGCGACTACTGCCGGCAAGATCCGCGGCAGCCATGGCAAGGGCGTGTACACATTCCGGGGTGTCCCATATGCCGGCACCACGGCGGGCGCCGGGCGCTTCCAGCCTCCCGCGAAGCTTGCACCCTGGTCGGGTATCCGCGAAGCCACCGAGCTTGGCCCGCGCTCGCCCCAGCTGCTGTCGGCGTTTCACGGCTTCGTCCCGCACGAAGTCGAGGTCATGGACCGCGACGAGAAGATGGGTGAGGACTGCCTGGTCGTGAACGTCTGGACGCCGACGCTCGAGCGCGGAGGCAAGCTCCCCGTGATGGTCTGGCTGCACGGCGGGGGTTTCACGAGCGGCTCCGGCGGTTTCATCATCTACGACGGGATAGAGCTGGCCCGCAAGCATGACGTCGTGGTCGTCACGGTGAATCACCGGCTGTCGGCGTTCGGCTATCTGTACCTCGCCGGATTTGGCTCCGAGCGCTACGCCAACGCGAGCAACGCGGGCAACCTGGACATAATCGCGGCCCTCGCATGGGTGCGGGACAACATCGCCGCGTTTGGCGGTGACGCCAACAACGTCACCATCTTCGGGCAATCCGGGGGCGGGGGTAAGGTCAGCTCGCTGATGGCCATGCCCGCCGCGCACGGCCTGTTCCACCGGGCGATCATCCAAAGCGGGGCTGACGTCAAGGGCATCTCGCGTGAGGCGGCGAGCCACAATGCGGAAAGCTATCTGGCCCGCCTGAACCTGAAACCGAATCAGCTGGACCAGCTGCAGGATATTCCCCTGGAGCAACTGATCAAGGCAACCGGGGCAAATGGCGGTCCGCCCATCAACTTCGGGCCGGTGGTCGACGGCCACTCTTTGCCGACGGATCCCTTCGATCCGACCGCACCGGCGATGTCCGCGAGTGTGCCGCTGCTCATCGGAACGGTCGAAACGGAAGTCACGTTCTTCCCGGGCCAGCAGATGGATCCCATCGACGATGCCGCCCTGCATGCACAGGTCAAGAAGCTGCTGCGCAGCGCCGGCGATGCCGATGTGGACCGGGTGATCGCTGCGTACCGCGCCGGAAGACCGAACGCCAGCAATACGGATATCGCGCTCATCATGGGATCGGATGCCTTCCGGGCGGCGATCCTTCTCGAAGCCGACCGCAAGGCCGCACAGGCACAGGCGGCCGTGTATCAGTACTACTTCACCTGGCGGTCACCGGTTCGCGACGGCAAGCTGCGCACGTTCCACACGTTGGAGATCCCCTTCGTGTTCGACAATGTGGATGCCGCGCAGGCCATGACCGGCAGCGGCAAGGACCGCTACCCGCTCGCGACCCGGATGAGCAACGCCTGGGTTGCTTTCGCGCGCACGGGCAACCCGAATCATCCCGGGTTGCCGAACTGGACGGCCTACGACAGTACGCAACGCGCCACCATGATCTTCAACAACGAGTGCAGGATGGTGGACGACCCGCATGGGACCGAACAGCGTCTGTTCTGGTCCCTGCAGAACCGGGCCACCTAGTCAGCTGACATCCGGCGCGCGATCCAGGACCGAGAGGTGTTCGGCGGGCGCGTTGCGCATACGTCGCGGTGCTGTCTCACGCAGGAACAGGGCCAGCACCAGCCCGAGAACCTGGCCGGAAAGCGCGAAATACAGCGTGTACTGGATACCCGAATTCTGGGCGATGGTGCCGGCAATGTGGTTTGCCACACCGCCGCCGAAGATTTCACCCGCACCGATCACGAGGCCCGCGGCCGAGGCGACCAGGCCCGCCGGGGCAGCTTCGGCGGGGATGGGGCCCGCCAGGATCGCCAGCGCACCGAAGTTGAACATGGCCGCGACGAACAGCAGCCCGAACAGCATGGCCGGGTTGGATCCGGTATGGATAAAGAGCCATAACGCTCCGGCTCCAATCAGAAATGACAGCAGGGTGGCAGGGCGTCGGCCGATATGGTCCGACACCGTGAGCAACCCGAACTGGCCCAGTGCGCCACCGAACCCAATCGCTGATGTGACGAAGCCCATCTGCGGTCCCGTCAACTTGACGTAATCGACCAGGTAGTTCGGCATCATTGCGGAAAGCACGAAGATGCCGGTCATCGCGCACAGCAGGGTGACCATGGCGATGGGCACGTTGCGGTGACTGAAGAGTGTGCGCAGGGAAGCCCGCGCTACGACCGTCGTACCGCGCTGGGCCGCCAGCGTCGCCGGTTCGCGGATGACGAACCAGAGGATCACGGCTACCACCAGGCCCGGCAGACCCACGATCCAGAATACGTGGCGCCAGGTGGTGATCAGTAGCAGCTGAGTTGCGAGAATCGGGCCGATGCCGCTGCCGAAGAGCGACACGGTGCACTGGAAAATGCCGTTGTTCATGCCGCGCCGTTTGGGGTGGGAGGCTTCGACGGCCACCGCGACGCCGGTCGCCGCGACGGGTCCTTCGAAGGCGCCCATGACGGTGCGAATGAGCAGCAGGCTCACGAGCCCGGTCGCCATGCCGCTGAGCACCGAGAGCAGCGAGAAGACCACGACCGACGGCACCAGGATGCTGCGCCGACCCAGCCGATCAGACAAAAAACCGGTCGCGATAGCGGAGACGCCCCACGCAATGCCGAGCACGGCGACCAGGTCGCCGAGATTTTGATAGGTGAGTGGCAGGTCCTTCATGATCGCCGGGAACAGCGGCGGCAGGAT
>Ga0182030_10017774_pt1 | contig 13693 bp, 15 predicted proteins | sample 812S3MmetaG_FD_121299 | JGI IMG/M metagenome (GOLD analysis project Ga0182030, IMG submission 121299) | Permafrost microbial communities from Stordalen Mire, Sweden - 812S3M metaG (Illumina Assembly) | ecosystem: Environmental > Terrestrial > Soil > Wetlands > Permafrost | place: Sweden... | reverse complement strand
GAGGAGGCGTTCTGCCTGCCCGACATCAACGACAACCTGCTGTCTACGCGGGATGAATCGAACGTACGCTAGGCGGCAGTTCCCGGGCACTATCACCAGATCCGCCTCGCTTTCGAATAGGAGCGCATGAATCAGGTCATCGACAGGAAGTATCAGCGTCGCATGACGCTTCTTCTCAGCCTCACATTTGGCGTGGTGTTGTTCGACCGCAACGCCGCCAGTTTCCTGTCGCCCTTCATTGCGGCCGATCTGCACCTGAATTTCACGCAGGTTGGGCTGCTGTCGTCCGGTCTTGCCCTGACCTGGGCGATTGCGGGAATGCTCGGCGGAGTCGTCTCCGATCGAACCAATTCACGCAAGGTGCCCCTGACTATTTGCATCGTCGCCTTCTCGGTCTGTTCCCTACTGTCGGGGATGGCGGCCTCCTTTGCAATGCTGCTGTCCGCCCGTCTGCTGATGGGGATCGCCGAGGGTCCCATCCTGCCCATCTGCCAGGCCCTGGTGTCCCAGCAGTCGACGGATGAAAACCGCGGCCACAACATGGGAGTGACCCACACCGCGGGCAGTGCGCTGCTGGGCTCCTTCCTGGCGCCCATCGTGTTGGTGCCGATTGCGCAGGCCTTCGGCTGGCATGGCGCCATGTACCTGGCGGCGGCTCCCGGGTTGCTGATGGCCGCGCTCGTCTGGAAGGTGGTGCGCGAACCGGCAGTTGCGGTCCACGATGCGTCCGCCATTTCGGGGCAACCCACCGGCTTCCTGCAGGTGTTCGCATTCCGGAATATATTGCTCAGCATCGTCGTGAGCGTCTGCATCGTGGCGTTCGTGATCATCGGCTGGGTGTTCATGCCGCAGTACTACACGGAGGTTCTTGGTTTCTCCCCGGGGACCATGAGCCGGATGATGAGCTTGCTGGGCCTGTCGAACGCCATCTACGCCTTCATCGTGCCCCGCCTTTCCGACCACATCGGCCGCAAACCGGTGATCATTGCCACGTGCTTCATCGGCTTCATCATCCCGTTTTCGCTGCTGTCCTGGCACGGTTCTGCCCTGCTGCTGGCGCCATTGATCTTCGTGGGCGCCTGCGTCGGCGGTGCAATGTCGCTGTTCATGGGCATCGTACCTTCCGAGACCGTGCCGGCGCGCCTCGTGGCGACCGCGGTCGCCCTAGTCATTGGCGTTGCCGAGATCGTGGGTGGTGTCTCCGGTCCGACGCTCGCAGGGATGGCCGCCGATCACTGGGGGCTGCGCGCGCCCATGTGGATCACCGCAGGGTGCCTGGTGGTGGCGATCATCGCTGCTTGCGCGATGAAGGAGACCGCGCCGAGGGCCGTGGCAAAACGACGGGCCCGGGACGCGCGCCTTGCGTCGGCGCCGCCCGCCGGCCCCCTTACTCGACCTTGACGGCTTCCACCTGGATCATCAGCCGGGTGTTCATTTTGAAGCCCAAGTAGCCGCCGTAATCGATGCCGTATGCGGAGCGGTCGAACTCTCCGGTGGCGTCCGCCCCGCAGACGTACTGGCGCGTCATTGGGGTGGGTTGGCACTTGAAGCTTCGAATGGTCAGCTTCAGGGGATGGGTCACGCCGTGCAGGGTGAATTCGCCCTCAACCGAGCCGGGGACATTGCCCTTGAATCCCGTCAAGCGGCCGCGGTAGGTTGCGGTGGGAAAGTGCGCCACGTCGAGAATTTCTCCGCTCTGGACATGCGCCTCGAGCTTCGACATCGCGAGGTCCACGCTGCTGGTGTCGATCACGACCTCGACCGTACCCGTATGCGCGGCGGCATCGAGCGTGATGTTGCCGGAGGTGGTCCGGAAGTTGCCACGCCATACCGAGAGGCCGTTGAGGTGGTCGGTCTCGAAGGCCGGATGAGTGTGATCAGGGTCGATCTTGTATGCGACCGGATCCGCCACCGCCGTGGTCGTGAGGAACGCCAGCAGTGAAACGAACCGCGTGAAGAAATGCATGGTGCTTGCTCCTTGGGCGTGCGCATGCATTCTGGACGGCACGGACGGTACCCAGAAACCCCTCTTGCCGGGGGGGCATTCACCATGGCGAGCCGGGGGCCTTCACTCGTAGACTGGCCGGGTCGGCATATCGGCTCGAGGGAGGACGCACGATGAAAAATCGATTCGAAGGCAAGGTCGCGCTCATCACCGGAGGCGGAACGGGCATCGGCGCCGCAACCGCGCGGCGCATCGCCGCCGAGGGCGGCAAGGTGGTAGTGACGGGACGGCGGATCGCGCCGCTGGCAGCAGTCGCCAAGGAAACCGGTGGCGTGGCACTCGTGGGCGATACCACGGACTTCGAGCATTTGAAGGCTGCCGTCGCGCTCGGTGTGGAGCGCTTTGGCGGCATCGACATCCTCGTCGCGAATGCCGGGCAGGACAATTTCGGCTCCGTGCTCGACGTGCCGCTCGATGTCTGGAGCAAGGTGCTGCACGTGAACATCGACGGCGCGATGTTGGCGGCCCGGGCCGCAATTCCGGAAATGCAACGCCGCGGCGGGGGCGCCATCGTGCTCGTCTCTTCGCTCGCCGGGCTCACCGGCGGACCGTCGTTTGCCGCCTATTCGACCAGCAAGACCGCGCTCATCGGGTTGAGCCGGTCGCTTGCCGTGGATTATGGGCGCCAGCGCATCCGCTCGAACGTGATTTGTCCCGCCTTGATCCCCACCGACATGGTACTGCGCGGTCTCGAGGGCCTCGCGAAACACAAGGGCACCTCGGTCGACGCCCTCATAGAACAATTCGTCCGCTACTATCCGCTCGGCCGCGGCGGCACCGTGGAGGAAATGGCGGGGTCCATCGCGTTTCTCGCGTCGGATGATGCGGGCTTCATCACCGGCGCGGTGCTCGCAGCCGACGGCGGCGCCAGCATCGTCGACGTTTCACCTCTCGGCCTGTGATGGCCGGGCTCCTGATCCCGGAGGAATCACGATGAAGACGATTCTCTTGCTGACCGAAAATTGGAACCTCTTTCCATCCCGGGACCTGGGCTCGCTCGTGACCGCCGCGAAAATCGCGGAAGACGCCGGCATCGATGGCGTTCAGCTCAGCGAGCATATTTTGCTGGGTTCCGATGCCGGGGCCGGCACGCCCAAGAAAAATTCCCGGGAGTTCGACGCGCCCGGCAATCAAAGTCCGTTTACGCCCTGGCCGTCATCGCCCGTTATGCTCGGCGCCATTGCCGCGGCGACGAGCCGGCTGACGCTGTATGCGGGTGCCATCCTCCCCGTGTTGCGCCACCCGCTGCATATTGCCAAGGACCTGGCAACGATCGATCTGTTGTCCAAAGGCAGGCTGGTGGTATTCCCGACCGTCAGCTGGCATGAACAGGAATACGCCGCCCTGGGCATCGATTTTCACAAGCGCGGGAAGATGCTGGACGAGCAGCTCGAGATTTGGAGCAAGGTCTGGCGGGGCAGTCCGACGAGTCATGCGGGTGAATTTTATCGATTCGACGAGGTGTATCTGGAACCCCAGCCATGGCGCAACGGCGGACCGCCGCTGTGGATCGCGGGCGCATCGCTTCACGCAGCGGCGCTGCGCCGGATCGTCAAGTGGGGCAGCGGTTACGCCGGGGGCGGACCGATGGCGCCCGGCGAGAAGGATCAAATCTATGCCGCGCTGCGTGCGGCGGGACGCGACCCGAAGCAATTCGATATTTTGGGCGGAATCATGGGATTCTTCAAAGGCGCCGACGACGTTGCCGATTTGGAGGAGGCCTTCGAACAACTGCCCATGGGTGTTGCGAACGGGGCCACCGCGATAATCGCGAAGCCGTCGCAGTTCATCCAGTCCATCGACGAGTTTCCGGCATTTTGCCGGCGCTTCGTCGAGCGCATCAAAGAGCTCGACTGACTGCCGCACACACGCCTGCCGGGGCGGCGGAGGCCGTCATGAGAGGCCGTGCGTCCCGTGGATCCGACGAGAAAAAAAGTTGACGCATGACCCCTGAGATCTCCGCACCTGCGGGATTGTCCGCTTACCAGCGGCTGATCGTGGCGTTGCTCGCCTTTTTGCAGTTCACCATTGTCCTCGACTTCATGGTCCTCTCGCCGCTCGGCGCGATGATCATGCCCGCGCTCAAGGTTCCCCCGACCGGTTTCGGCCTGCTGGTTTCGGCCTACGCCTTCAGCGCCGGCGCCGCAGGCCTGTTGGCGGCCGGCTTCACGGATCGCTTCGATCGCAGAAAACTGCTGCTCTTTTTCTATGCCGGTTTCATCGTGGGAACCCTGCTCTGTGCGCTGGCGCAGTCCTTTGTGTTCCTGCTCGTGGCACGAATCGTGACCGGCCTGTTCGGGGGCGTGATCGGATCCGTCGTCTTTGCGATCACGACCGACCTGTTCGATTATCGCCTGCGCGGACGCGTCATGGGTGTCGTCCAGGCCGCCTTTGCCGCGAGCAGCGTGCTGGGACTGCCCATTGGGCTGTACCTTGCGAATCGGTGGAGCTGGCATGCGCCCTTCTATTTGATCGTCGCAACCAGTCTTGCAGTGGGCGTCGTCATCGCTGTGCGGGTGCGGCCGATCAATGCGCATCTGTCGTTGAAGCCGGACAGGAGTCCCCTGCATCATTTCGTGCATACGATCTCGACGCCACGCTATGTGCAGGGCTTTCTGGCCACTGTGCTCCTCACCACCGGCGGCTTCATCTTGCTGCCGTTCAGCAGTGCCTTCACGGTGCACAATCTCGGGACGCCGGTCGACCGGCTGCCGCTGATTTACATGGTCACGGGGATCGTCGCCATGGCGCTCGGTCCCCTGATCGGCCGCGCCAGCGACGCCATCGGCAAATTCAAAGTGTTCGCCATGGGCAGTGTCGCGACCGTCAGCATGGTCCTGATCTACACCCATCTCGGGTTGACGCCGCTGCGGATCGTCTTGCTGATCAACGTGCTGCTGTACGTCAGCGTCACTTCGAGGATGATTTCCTCCGCGGCGCTGATTTCGGCCGTTCCCGATCCGCCGGATCGTGGATCCTACATGGCCATCAGTTCATCGCTGCAGCAGATATCCGGCGGCATCGCGGCATCGGTGGCCGGCATCATCATCGAGGAGAGGCCCGACGGCTTCCTCGTGCACATGGACATCCTCGGCTACATCCTCGTCGTCACCACGTTGTTGACCGTGATCATGATGTATTACATCGGGCGGCGCCTCGAACCTCCGGCCGCTCTGTCTGGGGTTGTCGTGGGTGGCGACGCATGAATACAGGATCGCGTCCCTGCGGTCATACGCGCCCGCCCGGCTGCATGGCCAATCTCAGAGGGTCCGCAGGCCGGCCGTCCACCAAGCGAGATGCAATTCCGCAATCTGCCCATCGTGCAGCACGTACGAGGCGAAGAACCTCATCTTGAGGGGCGTGCCGGCCTTGAGCGGCGCCGCGGGAAAGTCGGGACGATCGATGGCCGGAGTGAATACGATGTTCAATTCCGCCATCAGCCGATTGCCCTCCTGCACCACCATGATCGGCTGAAGCTCTTCTTTGACCCCGGTGTGGGAGAATTTGAGCACTTCGAGCCACTCCGCGCGACTCCTGAAGGTGCGATCGGGTCCCTCGATTACGGCGTCCGGCTTGTAATATTTCTCGATGAGAAAGGCGTCGTCGTTGCGGTTGAAATCTTCGACGTAGCGGGCGAAATCAAACTCCATGTCTGTCTCCGTTTGAAGTGCGCATATTGTCCGCACGGAAGGCGTGCGGTGCCCCCCTCCTGTCCGGGGGGGGCATCGACCGTTCGAACGGTCCGATCTACCGGTGTCGGCCCCGGGAGGAGGCCTTCGGTTGGGGGACGCGCTTCGTAGGAGTTTCCTGGGTGAGCGCGGCGAAACAATCCCGCACCAGCTTTCTGAGCCAGACGTGTTCCTGGGCTTCGTCGTGGATCCTGGCCCAAAACATGGTCTCATCGACACCCGTCTCCTCTCCCGATATTTCAATCGTGGCGAGCGGCAGGAACTCGCTCAGCCGCTCGACCAGGGTCGCCGGGGCCCGGGCAACGACCTGGGAATTGACAGCAATAATGACGCCGTCGGTGAATTGGCTCGTGCTGATCTGAGAGGTCCAATCCAGGCTGGGAATGCCGGTCACGGGTCCGGTTTCCCCCCCTGAGGCGCTGAAACTGGTGTCGTAATGGATGCTTGGATATTCCTGAAGGTCTTCGATTTTCACACTCTTCCGTTTAAGCAACGGATGATCCCGGGCGACCGCCGCCACTATCCGGTTCCAGAACAGGTGCTCGTGTTTCAAGTCCGGCCAGAGATGAAAATCTCCGCACACGGCGAGGTCGATGGAGGAGTCCTCCAGCCACTTCGGCAGATCATATGGAACATCGACAAATCGCAGCCGAATGTGCGGGGCTTCCACGCGTAACCGCGTCACCAGTTCGGCGCTCAGCAGCAGCGCGTTGTAATCGGGGGCGGCAATGACGAATTTGTTTTTGGCCGTCGACGGGTCGAAAGCCTCCGGTTGGAAGAACTGCTCTATGCTTTCGCAGATCCCGTCCAGTTGATCCCGCATTCGAATCGCCCGGGGCGTCAGCCGCATCGTTCGGCCCACTCGCACCAGAAGGGGGTCGTCCAATAGAATGCGCAGGCGGGCGAGGGCGCCGCTCATGGCCGGTTGCGACAGACCGATTTCTGCGGCGGATTGTGCAACGCTCGCCGTACGCAACAGCGCCTGAAGCAAAGGAATCAGGTTCAAATTCTTCGTGCGGATCGCCATTTTTCGCCTCTCCCGCCCGTCGGCCGAGCCATCAACTTATCGAAGGTGACTGTTCCAGTATATTGATTTTACGGATATCGCGGAACGATGTAGCTTTATAGGGTGGCGGATCTATCAAACGGAGACTTTATGCCCCGTCTATTGCACATACAGTCGAGCCCGAATCTCGGGAACTCTCTCACGCGAACGCTCTCCGACAAATTCGTCAAGACGTGGACCAGCCACCATCCGAATGTGGAGGTCGAGGTCCTGGATCTGGCCGTCGATCCCCTGCCGCATTTCGGACCGGCCATTTTGGGGGCGGGCGTGCGTCCGCAGGGCGAATGGTCCGCCGCCACCCGCGATGCGGTGGCGTTGTCGGACCGCCTGATCACCCAGGTGGAGGCGGCGGACGTGATCGTGATCGGTTCACCGATGATCAATTTCACGATTTGTACGCAGCTGAAGGCCTGGTTCGATCACGTGTCCATCGCCGGCCGCACCTTCAAATTCTCCGCCCCGGGCGTGTCGAAGGGTCTTCTCTTTGGAAAAAAAGTGTTCGTCATCGAGGCGCGCGGCGGCGACTATGCCGATGTGCCGATGACCGCCTTCGACTTCCAGGAGCCGCTGTTGCGCACGCTTCTCGGTTACCTGGGAATGTTCGACGTGTCGTTCATCCGTGCGGAGGGAACGCGGCAGAGGGTCGACGAAGCGGCCGACATTCTGCGCAACGTCGAGGCGATCATCGAGCGGGTCGCCGCGTGAGCGCCCGGGCGCAGGAGTCGCACATGGTCGCAGAAGCCCTGACATTTCCTAACACCTCCAAGCGGGAGAGCCTCTCGGATCGGATCCGTCCGCACCTGGCGGCGATCGCGAAACGCGCCAATGCCACCGAGGCCGCACGCACCGTGCCGGCGGAGAACATAGCGCTGATTCGCGAGGCCGGGTTCATACGCGCGCTGCTGCCGGCGGCCCTGGGAGGCGATGAACGGGACCTGTGGGACTATTGCGATGGTGTCCGGACGGTCGTGAAGGCCTGTCCCTCGACCGGGTGGGTGACGGGCGTTCTGAACACCCATGCGGCCGCCATCAGTCATTTCGACGTCTCGGTTCAGAAGGCGATCCTGGCCACGGGAGTCGACACGATCACCTGCTCCTCCGGAACGCCGGCCATGAAGGCGAAACTGGCCGAGGGCGGGATCCGGGTGACGGGGAAGGGTCGATGGGCGAGCGGCTGCGACCACGCCGAATGGGCGCTCGTCGGAGTCAAGGTGCCGGATCCCAGCGACTCCCAGTATCCGGAGAGGCGCTATCGGGATTACATGTTCATGGCGCATCGTAGCGAGTACGTCATCGAAGACACCTGGTATTCGACCGGTATGCGGGGAACGGGCTCCAAGGATCTGGTGTTCAAGGATCTGTTCATTCCGTACCGTCGTCTCGAGCGCATGGACGCGGTCTACCTCAATTACAGCCACGGTACGGGCACTGTCGACAGCTGGATTGCGCGAATTCCCTTTCCCCTGCTGTTCGGCTCATTCCTGCCGGCGGTGGCGCTTGGCTGTGCCGACGGCATGGTCGAGGAATTCACCGTCCGTCAACGGGCGCGCAAGAATGCGTACACGGGAGCCCAGGGCATCCTCAATCCGGCCGGCTACATGCGGCTCGCGGAGTCGGTTCACGAGCTCGAATCCCTCACCGTTTATTACAAGGAGTTGATGTATTCGATGCAGCGCCACGGCGAGCGCGCCGAACGACTGACGGAGGCGAAGTCACTCCACATGCAGTCGACGCTGCCCTTCATCACGACGCGGGCTGTTCACGTGATCGAACGCCTGTTCGAGGCGGCGGGGTCGAGCGCCATCGCGGACTTCAACCAGATGCAGCGCTATTGGCGCGATGGGCATACGGCCCGGCTGCATACGGGTTCCGATTACGACGTGAGTATGCAGCATCACGGGCGTTTCATGATGGGCCTGATGCCCACCCCGGACCTCTAGGATGGCGCGCACGTCCGACGCTGCACCGACAGCGGACCCCGGGCTTAAGGATCACTTTCGCATCGCGATGCGGGGCGTGGCCTCGTCCGTGTTCCTCGTCACCACCCGGGGGCCCGAAGGAAGAGCGGGGATGACCGCCACGTCGGTGTGTTCACTGAGTTTCGATCCTCTATCGGTTCTGATCTGCGTGAACCGGTCGACCGCATTCATCAGGGCGTTGGAAGCCTCCCGCCGCTTCGCCCTCAACATTCTCAGCCACGACGACGAGCCGATCGCCAAGGAGTTCGGATCGGCCGCCGGCCGGGAGCGTCGCTTCGAGACAGGCGATTGGTACGATGTGGACGGGATGCCTGCCCTTGGAACCAGCCTGAGCACGATCGTATGCGAGGTCGCCGGTCATACCGATTTCGGTTCCCACCGGGTATTCGTCGGCCAGGTCAGGCAGGTCGACAATCGTGAGGGTCGGTCGGAGCTTCTGTATTGCCAGGGCTCATTCCGTACGCTGCCGCGCGATTCGCTCCACTCCTTCAGCTGAGTTCCCGCAGAAACATGGGTGAAAAATGACATTTGATTTGAATCGTTACCTGCAGGCCTTCAACGGCGCGGATGAGGCGGCCTTCATCCGGGAATTCTATACGGAGGACCTGGTGGTGGAGGGACCTCCAGGGGTGATTCGGGGCCACCAGGAATGGCTCGGGGCGTTGTCCTTCATCCACGACCGAATCGAGGAAAGACTATACCCGGTCACCGTCATGCGGGACGGCGATACCATCCTGGCGGAGCTCAAGGGCGTGTTCACCGCGACCGCGGACCGGCCTGACTTCCCCTATGGCCCGTTGAAAAAGGGCGGGTCGTTGACGGTCAAAATGCTGGCCAAATATCTGATTCGCGGCGGCAAAATTGCGCACCTCACGCTTGCGTCCTGGCCGGCGGCCGATCCCACGAAGTAGTACTCCGTCCGGGTGGCATCGGGGCGCTGCGGCGCTTCAGCCGCGAGGGGCCGCCGACTTCAGGCTGCAGCCCTGCCCCACAGGGTCCTCGAGGCAAGCCGGGCGCCTTCGACCAATGACTCCAGTTTCGCCCACTGCACCTGGGAGTGGACGCGCGGACTGTTCCAGCCCTGGCTGAATCCGCAATCGGTGCTGGCGACCACGTTTTCACGGCCGACGAGGCCGGCGAAGTTGCAGATGCGCATGGCAATCAGCTCGGGATGTTCGACGATGTTCGTGGCATGGCTGACCACGCCCGGCATGAGCATCTTGCCCGCGGGTAGTTTCACCTCGCTCCATACGCGCCACTCGTGCTCGTGCCGGGGATTGGCAGCTTCGATCAAATAGCCCTGCGTCCGGGCCTTCAGCAGTAGGCCGACGATGTCGCGCAGGGTGGGATCCGTGGTATGCGGCACGTTCTGGCTGCCGAAGCACACGTGAAGGCGGACGCGATCTTCCGGTATTCCCGCCAATGCCCTGTTTAAGGCTTCGACGCGAACTTCGGCCCAGGCCAGGTATTCGGACAACGGCCGTCCCAAAAAGCGGGCGTAGTAGTTCCCCGCCAAGGCTGCATCGTCGACCTGCAGGGTGAATCCGGCATCGACGATCAGCCGGTATTCCTCGTTCAATGCGGCGGCGAGGGCGAACAGGTAGTCTTCCTGCGTTGCATAGTGTTCGTTGGGGACGACTTCGATGCTGCCGGGCGCCACCACCGGCATGAACGCCTGCGTGGCTCCGGCGGCGTTCACGGCGGCACGCAGGTTCGCGATATCACTTAGCACCGGCGCCGGGTCATACACCAGCGGACCGCGGCAGACGACATTCATATAGTCCGTCAAATGGTTCGCGGTGTACTTCGACAGGGAAGGCGTGGCCGGCAGCCACTGCGCCGTTTCGATGCGCTGGTAGGCCCTGTAGAATTCTCCATAGCGCGCCTGTTCCGGCCAGATCGCCGCACCCTCTTCATCCTTCAGGCGAAGATCGGTGATGACCAGTCCTTTCAGACGCTGGCCGAGGTAGGTGATCCAGTTGAGTTTCCCGTATTCGCCGTCATCGACGATATCGATGCCGATGCGCTGCTGTTGCGCGACGACCTCGTTTACGCCGGTGCGCAGCGCCGCTTCGTAGGCCGCGGGATCCACCCGCTCGCCGAGAAACCGCTGGATCTCCAGCTCGACGAGCTGGGGGGTGCGGACCAGGCTGCCGACGTGCGTGGTCGGGATTCGCTCGTCATTGTGTTGCATGGAGGTGCTCCGACTTCTGCCCGCGCGATCCATTACCCTCGGCGGCCAGTATGCGTTGCAGCGCACGTCGCGCCTGAATTCCACCGGCATCGCCGGCGAAGCTGAATTCCGGATAGTCCCGATGCCGGGCATCGCGATCGACGACGCGTTGAATGGATTCCAGCATCGTCTTGTCCTCTGAAAAGCCGTTCGCAATGAATTGCGACAATCCCGACTGTGCGTCTGGCGGCATGGCGCTGAAGCCCATGAACCACCAATAGTGCGTGCGGGAGGGGTTCTCCGGCGTCACGCAGTGATTGATGTAGCTCGTTTCCAGCTCCGGCAGCCGCGAATTCGGCCGTCGGAAAGCCACGGTTTCCGCTGAATGCAGGGCCGGCGTGACAAACCGGCCGGTTTCCTCGGTGCGCATCGTGAATGAGTCCAGGCGCTCCGCCGCGAGTTCGTCCGCCGAATAACCCGTGCAATCGACGACCTGCCTGCTGATGACCTGGTTGCCCTCGACGCTGTACTCGGGCGTGTTGCGGTTCGTGATCCCGAAGCTGTTGCGATGCAGGTAGTTGAAGTGGGTCAGATCCAAGACGTTCTCGTGAAGGAGCATGTAATTGGCCTCGAGCGTGAAGCCGCCACGCACCACCGAACGGGCCGGATCCGTGCTCCAGGCGAAGTCCGGGGGCAGAGCGACCTCCAATCTCCTGGCGTCATCGCCCATCCAGATCCAGACGAACGGTCCGCGCTCGATGACGGAATAAGCCCGGATGCGCGCCGTCGCGGGGACGCTCGATTGCGTCGGGTAGCGGATGCACCTGCCGTCCGCGGCAAACCGCGCGCCGTGATAGCCGCAGACCAGGGAGTCCCCCTCCAGGTAGCCGCCCGAGAGGGGCGCCCAGCGGTGCAGGCACCGGTCATCGAGTGCGGTCACCTTGCCTGCCTCCGTGCGATACAGGACGACCGGCCGATCGAGGAGCCAGCGAGCCAGCGGCTTTCTGCCGACCTCTTCGCTGGTCGCGGCGACCCACCAGCAATTCAGCGGATAGTTTCGCGGACCGTCCTTTTGTGTGGAGGGAGCAGGAGCAGGTTGCGAAATCATGAATTCCCCCAGGTGGGTCTTCAGTCAGGTTTGGAGTTTTTTATTTTTGGTTGGTGCGTCGGATGCATCTACGCCGACGAGATTGCCTTCGGGCGAATGGCCTGTCAACACGCGTCGGGCATTGTCGTTGCGCACCGACTTGTCATCGGAAATCTCGATGCCATTCATTCGCTACTAGGACTTCTCCGTCGCCGCGGAGTGCCGCAAAATGAGTCGCGCGTTTCAATGGGCGGGCGTAATTCGCAGCGTGTTTGGTTTCGGACATCACGCGTTCTCCGCGGCCACGGGACGCTATGCCGGCAGGAAGGCCGCGCACTACGCGTTCAAGGCCCGGGACCGGATTGGCAGGGGCGTGGCCCAGCGGCAGTTGGATGCCATCCGGGCCCGCTGCCTCGCGCCCGTGAGGAAGGACGGGCAGGGAGTGGGTTGGAAGGAACTGAACGTCGCGATCACGCGGGTCATACAGCAGTTCTGCGGCCCGACGATCACCGAGCACACGCTGACGGTGGGGCTTCAGGTCCTCGAAGACCTCGAGCGGACGGAGGTCGCCACCGCGGTCGCCGCCAACCCCCATGAGCTGGGGCGGCTCCTGGAGTGCCATTCGGTGATCACCACCAGCAAGCTGATCCTGAATGCCTGCCTGGCGCGCCGGGCGAGCAGCGGCCTCTTGGGGTATGTGAGGATCGATCATCCGGAAGTCGATCCGCCCGAGTGGCGCAAATGGGTTGCCGTGAGCCAGGCAAAGGGTGGGGTCGTCACCCGGGATGTGCCCCTCGACTATCACCTCAGCGGGACGAACGCCCCGACCTATGAGGAGAACTACCTCGCGCATCGCGAGCCGTCGACCCGATCGTGCTTTACCCGGAGGAATGCTGGTACTGCGGCAGTTGCGTCGAGGAATGTCCCATCGATACGACCATCGTGATGCACCTCCCGCTGAAGCAGCAGCTCTCAGTGCGCTGGAAGCGCAAGGAGACCGGGGAGGTGTTCCGAATCGGCATGAATAATCCGCCGCCGGCCAACGAAAGACCGCCCTCCGGAGCCGCATACAAGGTGAAGAAGCCACCCAAGCTCATCAAGCGCAAACGGACGGCCAGGTCAGCCTAGGCCCGGTGACGCCGCGGAGCGCACGCCCTGGGTCATGATGGTGGTACTCTGCGGCAATCCCGCACTCAGGCAATCGCGGCGACGCCGCGACGTTGCTCCACCGGTCTGAACGCCATCGCGATCACCACCGCGACGATGCCGAATGCGCAGGCCACGAGGTAGAGCGTGCCGTAGCTTCCGAACCTGTCGTAGAGCCATCCGCCGAGCACCGGCCCGGTGGCCATGCCGAGGCTACCGGCCATCGCGGTGCCCCCGATGACAGTACCCATCATCCGCAGCGGGAAATTTTCGCGCGCCAGCACGGCATACAGCGGCATGACCCCCCCGTACGTAAAACCGAACAGCACCGCCACGGTGTAGAACGCATTCAAGGTACCGGCAAAGTAGTAGCAGGCCGCGAAGCAGGCCTGCATCAAGAGACCGGCGATCAGCGTGCGACGTGCACCGAACCGGTCGCCCGCAAGTCCGAATGCGATGCGCCCCCCGAGACCCGCGAGGCCTTCGACGCTGTAGATCGTCACCGCCGTGGTCAGCGGGATGCCGCAGGTCACGGCATAGCTCACGGT
>Ga0182030_10017773_pt1 | contig 13693 bp, 13 predicted proteins | sample 812S3MmetaG_FD_121299 | JGI IMG/M metagenome (GOLD analysis project Ga0182030, IMG submission 121299) | Permafrost microbial communities from Stordalen Mire, Sweden - 812S3M metaG (Illumina Assembly) | ecosystem: Environmental > Terrestrial > Soil > Wetlands > Permafrost | place: Sweden... | reverse complement strand
GATGAACGCAAGCCGGTTATCGCACAAGACGTTCAACCCCAGCAGGCTTGAGATTTCAATCGCCGTCCGGCTTGTTCCCTCCGAGTTATTCCAGGCGAAGTGGCTCACCACGTCGGTTCGAAAAAGTAATTTGTACCCGATGACGGTCTCGTCGGCTGCCAGGATGGGCTGGCGTGCCGCATAACGCACAGGTCTCGCATCGTCCACGCCGGTGAAATCGCCCATATTTGCTCTCTCGCAAACATCATCGGCAGATTCCGAAATCGCCTTAATCGAGAGAAGCTCAAGCTCACATTTGAACGAAAGCGGATCGTTCTTTACAGCCCCACCGCTGCCCTGCCACACTAGGGAGTGGACACCCAGACAATCGTTATCCTCGATTTCGGCTCGCAATATACGCAGCTGATCGCACGGCGCATTCGTGAACAGAATGTTTTTTCGGTCGTCTTGCCGTGTACCGCGCCGCTCGCCGAAATTCGGTACTACAAGCCCATCGGCATCATCCTCTCCGGCGGTCCATCCTCGGTTTACGATGCCGACGCGCCGGCCGCTGATCCGCAGCTTCTTGATCTCGATGCGCCCATGCTGGGTATCTGTTACGGGCTGCATTTCATCGTCCACCACATGGGAGGCAAGGTACGCACCGCGCCCAAGCGCGAATACGGGCACGCCGATGTCGCAATCGAAGACAGAAGCTCGCAATTATTTGCGGGACTGCCCGATTCGATGCATGTGTGGATGAGTCATGGAGACGAAGCTCTCGAACTGCCCGCCGGTTTTCACCGCACGGCTGCCACTTCCAATGCGCTGGCAGGGATCGAGAACGCGGAGCGCCGCATCTGGGCCGTGCAGTTTCACCCTGAAGTTCACCACACGCCGCTGGGGAAAGACCTTCTCAAGAATTTTGTTTTTGCGATCTGCGGCGCACGCGGCGACTGGACTCCGGCGCATTTTATCGAGTCCACGGTTTCTTCGATTCGCCAAAAGGTCGGCACGGGGCACGTGATCTGCGCTCTCTCAGGGGGCGTGGACTCATCGGTGGCGGCAGTTCTTGTTCACAAAGCCATCGGCAGCCAGCTCACCTGCATCTTCGTCAACAACGGTGTTCTGCGCAAAAACGAATTCGTCAACGTGCAAAAGAATCTGCGCGACAAACTGGGACTCAATCTCGTGGGCGTCGATGCAACTGAGCGGTTTCTGACAAAGCTGGCCGGAGTGACCGACCCGGAGACAAAGAGAAAAATCATTGGCGCGGAGTTCATCGCCGTATTTGACGACGAGGCAACCCGCATCGCGCAGGAAACGGGCGGCGTGGACTGGCTGGTGCAGGGCACGCTCTATCCCGATGTTATCGAGTCGAGCAGCGTGAAAGGGCCAAGCCAGACCATCAAGAGCCACCATAATGTCGGCGGATTGCCTGAACTCATGAAGCTCAAACTCATCGAGCCACTCCGCGATCTCTTCAAGGATGAGGTCCGGCGCATTGGCCGTGACCTTGGTATGCCGGAAGATATCCTGGGCCGCCAGCCGTTTCCGGGACCGGGCTTGGCTGTTCGCATACTTGGCGAAGTCACGCCGGAGCGCATCGCGCTATTGCAGGAGGCCGACGATGTCGTTGTGACCGAGATCAAAGCTGCCGGGCTCTACAACAAAATCTGGCAGAGCTTTGCCGTGCTATTGCCGGTGATGAGCGTGGGCGTGATGGGCGACCAGCGCACCTACGCCTACACAGCTGCAGTGCGCGCTGTGCACTCTGAAGATGGGATGACGGCCGACTGGGCTCCGCTGCCGCACGATGTGCTCAAACGCATCTCAAGCCGCATCGTGAACGAGGTGCGCGGCATCAATCGCGTCGTCTACGACATCACCTCAAAACCCCCCGGCACGATTGAATGGGAGTAAGCCTAAAAACCCTAGGCACGGCGCGTTTCTAACACCCACCCATTGGGGCCGACGAACTGGGTGGCACATACCGCCAAATAGCCAGAAAAGAGGAAGCCTGCCATAATGATGGAAGGGTGTCAGATCATGACAGAAACGGTAATCCTTGGCGAGAGTGGCAGAATTGTGCTTCCCGCGGCAATCCGGCGAGAGTTTGGTTTGGAGCCGGGAGAACCTCTCACGGTGTTTGCAGAGAACGGTGAGATTAAGATTCTCAGCAGGAAAATGGCGTTGGAGAGCATCCGCGCCGGCATCATCCGGAAACGCGGCAGTCTGAAAGGCCTTCTGGATGGGTTTCTCTCCGAGAGACGCGAGGAAGCGGCGCGTGAAGCCGGTGAATAGGATCGTTCTGGATTCTTCGGCGGTTCTGGCAATGATTCTGAAAGAGCCCGGCGGCAAACGTCTCGACGATCTGCTTGAACAGATTGAATCCGGCGGAGAAATACAGGTGGCGATCAGTTCGGTGAACTGGTGCGAAGTCCTCACAAAACTGCACCGGGATAACGACTCAATGACCGGAGGAGAGTTGGCTGCGCTTCTCGCCGGCGTGGAACTCGTCGCCTTCGACCTGGAAGGCGCCGACCTTGCCGCCGCCTTTACCCGGATCGATCGTTCGCTTTCGCTGGGCGACCGCGCTTACCTTGCTCTCGCTTCAATTCGCAAGGCAAAGGGCTGGACCACGGACAAAATCTGGAACCGACACAAGCTTCCAGTTGATGTGGAACTCCTTCGCTAAGGGGGCAGCGGACGCATGCCTACACAGCAGCGGTGCGCACAGTGCGCTCAGAAGATGGGATGACGGCCGACTGGGATCCTCTGCCCCACGACGCGCTCAAACGCATCTCAAGCCGCATCGTGAATGATGTGCGCGTCATCAATCGCGTCGTCTGCGACATCACCTCAAAGCCCCCCGGCACCATCGAATGGGAGTAGCCACCTGCGGTGGTGCCAACTGCGCCTGTGGCGCCATTCGTGCTCGGGTGAACCATTACACGGGCTTCCGCGCTATCAATTCAAAGCTTGTCCCGCAAACAAGCGCGCTACTGACCTGCGGGTGTCAGCACCGGTGCCCGCAGTGGCGTAGTTTCAATTTCGATGCGGGTGTCTTTGGGGAAGACCACGTCGCGCCCAGAGCGCAGGAAGTTCTCGTAGAATGAAAGCGCCGCGGCATAGTAGCCAATGCCGGCTGCCAGATTGCGATTGCCCGCGGCGATTCCCACGATCCGTCCCACCAGCCCAAAACCATTCGAGGCCACACCGGTACCAGCCGTTAGATTGCCATCCGAATCGAGTGCGCGGCCGGCCAGCATCGTCAGTAACAACGGCGCGATGGCACTGGACTCATTCTTGGGGCTGATCGTTCCCTCTGCATCGAGCGAGAGATTCTGTGTCTTTTCAGTTGCTGCACCGGCCAGTGAGCCCTCCACCGAACGCTTGTAACCCTCCGGAAACTGCACCTGCTGAAACGTGAAGCGGAGCTTGCCATTGCGGCCCAGCGACCGCGCCGCCCTTGCCGACGTGACTTTACCGATGAGCGTCGAACCCTGCGGCACAACAAGCTCTTTGTCCCTGTCGTACACCGGCTCGACAACCAGTGCCTGCACGGGATCACCGGACCTTGCGCGGGCTGAAGTCAGATCGTGCACCAGCAGCGCATGGACAGACCAGGTTTCAGGGTTGACAGCCGACCCAGGTTTGCCAGCAGTTGGAGTCGCGGGTACCGCCGGCGGATCTGGCAACGCGGGCAGATCGAGAGGCTCCTTCAACTCGAATGACCACGCGGTATGAGCCTCAATTCGCTCCGGGTGATAGGGCAGCTGGTGATAGAGCATCTGCTTCGCCCTGTCGCCCTTACCCGGCGCTGTGAAGAAGGCTATGCGATCGTGCAAATTGCTCTTTGCCTGCGCCCACTCGCGTGCAACGAACGACCGCTTTGGCGAGACACCGGGCGCGGAAAGGTGCAGCACCGGTGCGCCGTCGGATGCAGAGTCAGCCAGAATCGGGAGCGGCCCGGAGGGCAGTAACAACTCATCGAATCGCACCTGGACAGTATGAAACGGCGTGAAGTCTCCGCGTAGACGCGCATGCCAGCGCGTTTTCGTGTCCGCTTCCAACGCCACTACAGTGCCGTGCAGCATTGTGTTTTCAGGCACGGCCAGCTTGCCATCGGCGTAGATCGGGTGCAGCAGCCTGCCCTCAATCGTCTCGCCTGCCTTCATTGGGTAGGCCCGGGGAATCTCAACCTGCAGGCTCGTGCCTTCGGGGAGATCGGACTCGTCCGTTACCGGCTGCGCCTTGGGTGCGACCGGAGCGGCAGGCTTCGCCGGCGGATGCTGCTGTAAAGTTTGCGCCGCTGAAAGTGCAGCGGTCGCGATCGCCAAGGTGGCAAAAAATGAGCGGAGGAGGCTGCTAACAGAAGACAACATGGGGAAGACTCCTGCTGAGAGGATTGTACCGTTAGAGACGGGACGATTGACTAAACGGAAGCGAACAGCTCATTCGCTCGCTGGCTGCGCACGCAATGCTGCAATCTCGCCGCTGAGCGCGTTGAGCCGTGCGATTAATTCGCCGTGGCGTTTGTCATCGATGGAGGGTTCGAAAGCCTCAACGTAGAAGCTGCCGTTGGGCTCCAATTCGCAGCGCCGGACCTGGTGAACGTGCTCAAAGCCCTGCTTATGAATCACGGCAAGAAGTTCCTCACGGCTTAACGACTCGCGTGCCAGCGCCTTGAGATCGATTTGTCCATTCCGAACGAGAATTGCTGCGCGGCCCTCAAGGATGCGCGTGAGCCGGGGCGAGCGGAAAAGCACACGTACCACCAGCCAGTTGATTGCCAGCAGGCTGAACGCGCCAATGATGCCGCCCGTGACGGAGTTGTCATCGCCGATGATGGCGTTCTGCACCGTATTCGATAGTGACAACAGGACCACCAGGTCGAATGGATTCAGCTGCGCCAGTTCGCGTTTCCCAAAGAGGCGTAGCAGCAGAACCAATACGAGGTAGACGACGACAGGGCGAAGCAGCTTCTCCAGAATTGGAAGCGGCAGCTGAAACATGTGGTCGAAGACTTGCGGAAGCGCCATGACCCCGAGGATAGCTGGATCAGCGTTTTTGCTCTAGTGCGAATGTCAGGTCGACCACATGCGTGTTGTCGTTCGGGTGCAGGAAGTACCGGCAATTGACGCCGGAAAATGCCTGCTCCAGCGCCGGATTGACGCCGTGCGTGGCGAAGAATGCTGGAATCGAGCCCTCATTGAAAACTGCTCCGGCCGGCATCTTCCACGCAGCCAGTATCGCGGCGCGCAGATCGTCAGTGACGTTGTCAATTGTGAGGGCGCCCATTGTGAAGACCGGTCCAGGATCCACCGAAACGACATAGCTGACCGTCTTCCCGGCGTGGTCGGCTGTGGGAGTCGGTTCGACCTTCGCTTTGATGTAACCCCGGTTGTGGTATTGGCGCTCGATGAATTTCCAGTTCTGGCGGAGGGACGAGTCATCAGCAAAATCGCCGGCGCGCACACCCGACTGATGATCGAATTCCGCCTGCGTCACCAGGACTCCCGGAGCCAAATGGATGCCGGCCAGTTTGAATTGCGCTCCGGGAAGTATTGACACACGCAAGGGAACGCGAATTGCGCTTGACGACACGGCGGCCTTCGCGCCGGCGTTTGCGTGGATTGCGGGCTCCAGATAGCCCTGATCCTTGTAGTAGACACTAAGGTCGGTTTCAATCTGGTTGATACTTCCTTCGGCGTCATACGGAGTTCCGGGAAACTTTGCGAGGATCGCGGAGGCCTTGGGATCGAGCATCACAATCGTTCCTTCGGTCTTGATTTCGCCGACGAGAACGGCTGGCGCAGTGATGGAGAAATTCACGGACTCAGTCTTGTTTGTAGCTCCGCCGCCGAAAGGCTTTGCAGCGACCGTAGCTTCGATGCCCTGCGATGCAAGCATCTGCTCCAAAGCACTGCGTACATTTTCGGTGAGTCCACCCTGTTCGGGGACCAGTCCGTGATAGAGAGGACACTGACGATGCAGTTTCTCATCTAGATCTTTGCCCCGGGCAATCGGCAGGTTCTGAAGACGGATCGGAAGTAACCCCGTTCCGGGCGTCAGTTGAAAGATCAAGTCCTGCCCATCGAACTTGAAAGCCACCGCCGAGAAAACGCCCGAGTCAAGAAGCTTCTGCGCCCGGTTGTTCATCTCCGCGTAAGTGAGCTCTACACCGGGTTTCAAATCCGTGGCGCTCAGCAGTTCCGCATCGTCGTATTCCGATGTTCCAGTGAACCGGATCGATCTGGGCTGGAAGCTCTGGCCCGCAGCCGTCAAAGCTGTGCATACAAGCGTGAGGACCGCCGCGGACAAGGCGAAGCTGCGTTGCATCGTGGGGTCAGATTAGCAAAGCGGAGCTGCGTACCAACGAAATTCGCGGCCATTCTTCAGACCAAAGTAAGCTTGCAGCGATGCTTAAGGGCATTCACCACACCGGCGTCGCTTTTACCGTTGTGATGCATCGTCGCAAATGTGTCCTTCGACTCTGCCACCGTTACGTCCCTGGCGGATCATGCCGGCGTTGCCGCCAGGGCCAGGACCAAAACCAATCCCCACTGCTTCATCGATTCCTACCTCGGTAACTCTTCGGCGCACTCATTCTACGGCGAAGGTCGTTCTTGTTTCCGTGACATTGAAATTTACAGTTCATCCTCACTGCCCGTCACCCATCGCGGACGCTGGAATAGTAACTGAACCCATGCGTCCGGAGTTTTCATCGACAACGAGAACACGCAGCGAAGCCATGTCCCGCCTTGCTCCGACAAAATGTTCGAATGGCACGCCTGCAGGCATCAGCTTTTCGTACGTGGCTGACTTGAGCCTCAGGCCGAGAGTTTGTCCCTCCACGCGCGCATGGAGTCCTGCGTCGTCCCGCTGAATGAAAAAGATGTCGAGCTTATCCATCCAGCGGCCAGCTTGTTGTTGCAGACCAAGGTCGCCCGCGGCGATGTTGATTTTCACATTTGCGCCGCCGCTATCGGCCAAAACCCTGGCCGTAATGGCAATCTCGCTCACATCCATTGGCCGCCACACAGCCTGCTGAAATCTTTCCTTTAGATTGGCGGGCTCTTTTTCAAAGAAGTAGCCGGTCCGGTAGCTCAATGTGAGCCCGTGTCTCCCCGTCTGCTTGATATTGATTGTGTGATACTGCCCATCGGCGGGACCTTGCGGCGAAAAACTCAGCATGTACGTGGCGTGCCCATCGGCCACAATGCTGTTCAATTGCGCGGTGAGATCGCCGGATCGCCGAATCACACGGCCTCCGGTAGCCGCTGCGACTTGCCGCACAGGTCCCTGCACGGGGTGCAGATCCTGGCTCATTGCAGCGCCAATGCGTCCCGGACCGGTATTCCTCGATACCGGTACTCCGCTACCGCTCGATGCCGCCGACCCGCTACCAAGGCTTGCAACATCGGCGGAGGCCTGCGTCAACTGCACAGTCTGGTGCTGCAGGTCGGCAGAGATGGCGCCGCTTTCAAGTTGTGAGACATCGAAGGGATAAACTGCCGCGTGCGCTTCGTTCATCGCTTCCTGCGCGCGAAGGGCAAATCCGACGACGTCCTTCGGACTCTTATCGATGCCTACAGATTGGTCCTCCCAGTCGGCGAGGACGTTGTCGCTCGAAACCCAAACCAGCTTCTTGGGCCCGGGAATCGACGAAAGATGCCGCGCGACCTGCACAAGAATAATGAAGGAGGAGCGCGCCGGATTATCGCCCATGGTTAATAGTTGTGGATCGACCGTCTGTATCCCGTCGGGCGCTTCGATATGATTCCCGTTGACCGAATTCAAATCTGCGACATTGTGCACTTCGTCGAAATGCTGCCGGTTGCGTATTTCCTCCTGCTGCGCTTGTCCGACGGATTGTGCCGTTGGCATGAAGTTTTGCATCCGCGAAATCAACGCCGCATGATCCGCGGTCACTTCCGTGAGCACATGGAAGCCAAGGCCGTTCATCGTATAGAGGCCGACTCGTTCGCCCGGCGCGAGAGAACCGAGAAACTTGAGAATCTGGCTCCGCGCATAGCTCATGTCGCTCCAGGCAATATGGCTTTCATCGATGACAAGGATGGTCGACCCGCTTTCAGAAGCGGCGTTTGTTGCGTTCGATCCTGGTGTGTCCGAGACGCGATTTGCAAAAGTCGGTTCCAGCGTATCGGCCGTCGCCGAGGTTGTTGCGGGGCCGGCGGCAGTTGCCGCTGCAGGTGGAACATTGTTTGCAACGGCGAAGTCGCGAATCTCCTGTTTCTTCCCGTCGTCGTAAATTTCAAGATCGCTAGGTTTCAGGTCGGTCACGGGATGGCCCTTCTTGTCGTAGGCCACAATCCCCACATCCACCAGCCGGGAGGTGATTTTGAGCGAATATCCTTTATCGGTCGTTTGCAGTGCATCGACTGGCTGGTCGGGCAGGCCCGTGGCAACGCTCGTGGTGACTTCAGGAATTATGGGCTCTGCCGGATGAGGGGGCGGTGCGGCAGGCGGAGAAATCGGCGCTGCAGGAAGTGCTGCGGCGGCGGCCGTCGTCGTCTCGGCGTTTGCTTGGGGGGCGTTGGCAATCGCCAGTCTCCCGGGCGCCGGTTCCGGATTTGCCGCTGCGGTTGTGTCGTTGGTTGCCTGACTGGCCGTCAAAGTTTTGGAACCTGGCGGGCTGGCTGCACCGGCTCCCGCCGTGTCAAGGAGGATGCGCGCTGTCGAGCCCAGGCGGTGATAGTCGACAAAGCTGGTCTCGTTGATCAGCAAGACAGGCGTGCCGATAGGGTTTGCTTGAAGGGAGGGACTGGCCCATAAAGGGCTACCGGACGCGGCGCTGCCGTCCGCGGAGCCATTTGGAATCCCTCTCTGCGAATCCGGCTCTTCGATGGACAGAGCAATACTACGAACCGGGCAAATGTAGCTTGATTGTCCGATTTGCACTGGACCGTATTCAATTGCGGTAGCCGCTCGCATCAGCGGCTCGTTCTTCCTCAATTCCGCTTCAATCGTGATTCGCAAAACGGTTCCTGTGGAAGGATCAATGGAAATTGTGCCATGGTAGCCGGGAGTCTCGACAAATGCGTGGAGGTCAAAGGAGTTTCCCAAATAGCCTTGGTTTTGTCCGCGATTTCCATACGAACCGCCGCCAGGACCACCGACGATTTTGGGGTCGCGAGTGCAACAATAGCTGACCGAGTAATGCGAGGCCTCGCGCGGGACCTCATACCGGAACACCCCGGCCAATCGATCCCCAATCTCCTCCCAATGCTTGAATTCGACCTTTTGCTTGGACATGTCGGCCAGCACGACCGTCAGCTCCGGTCCAAACTCACCCCAGCTGTGCAACCCGAGTTCCTGCTCGGGCTTGGTTGTTGCCGATGCGTTTTCAGGTAACTGATCCTGTACTTCCTTGCCGTCGCGAAACGTAACTTGCCGCGTGGACATGCCGACTGGCTGGAGTCCGGCTCGCACCGGCCACTCACCCTTGGTCATCACGTGAGGGCTATTGTCGAAGCGGTGCGTCACCCGGGTCACAAAGAAATTCGGCATGCGCGTCCAGGTTTGCATGGAATACGCCCGCGCAGCATCGAGCATCTGCTGCTGCATGGCCGCGTCAGCGGCAGCTGTGGCGGGCAACTCATCGGCAGGAGGAATCAGAAAGATGGATTGATCAGAAAGAAGCTGCAAGACCAGAGCCGTCCGAGGTCCGAGCTTGTGGTTTGCGGCAAAGTGGACGAGCGTCCGTTCCGTCAGCTGCTCCGTCATCTCGAATTCGCCGATCTGCCGCGCGAAATCAGGGTCGGCACGGTGTTCGGCCTCGCCTGCGGCCACAGCTTCCTCAAGCTGCGCCACAGTGACGTGCCGCGCGCCGGCCGCTGTCAACGGCAGGGCCGTGATCAGACATGCCGCGAACGAGCGAGCGGCAATCGAAAAAGCCGAGATCGAAAAAGCAGGAATCAGCCTTGGCATCTTAACCGATCCGATCTGTTTCCGGATGCACTGCATGGAGTGACGTAGGCCGCAGTCCGAATGACGACGAAATTCTTGAAAATGCGCGCTCACACGTTTGATCTGGCGAACCGCCGCGAGGGGAAGCGACCTGCACAGGAAACTTTACACAGGGCACGCAATACTCGACAATCGGCTTCTCATAACCCATCGCCTGGTCACCCGCCCAGCGCCGCCCGGGGTTCCCCTCGAAAGCCACAGCACTCTGGTAAAGTGGGACTTGCCGGCCAGTTCAGCATTTCATCCAAGACTGCAGGTAGTGCGCGCGAAATGGCGAGAGTTGGACTTTTTCGAAAACTGGCTGCAGGCCCCAAGCCCTCCACTGAGGTTTCCGTGTTCGCCGCGCTCTCTCCTTTTCGCATTGAACCGCACTTCGACCCCCGCGTCTGGGGTTCCCGCGACCTGCGCCCCTGGTTCGATTGCATCGTCGACGAGGGACAGGAGTCCCATGCAACAGCTTCGGGTTACATCAGTAAAGTACCAATTGGTGAAGTTTGGCTCACGGGTGATATGTGTCAGGTCGCCACAGGCCCGCACACAGGCAAAACGCTGGCAAGGCTCTTCGAAGAAGAGCCCGAAGCGTTGCTCGGCAAAGGGGTTCCGTCGCCAGCCTCGCCGCTGCTGATTAAAGTGATTTTTGCCCGCGAGAAGCTCAGTGTTCAGGTGCATCCTGACGACAAGCTGGCGCAGAAATATGGCCAGCCTCGGGGCAAGACGGAGTGCTGGTATGTGTTGGATGCCGAGCCGGGAGCCAAGGTAGCTGCCGGGCTCAAACCCGGCGTCACCTTGGACCAGGTGCGATCCGGCATTCACGATGGAACCCTGGAAAATAGCCTCGAACTCTTGTCGACCGGGCCGGGCGAAATGATTTTCGTCGATGCGGGAACCGTCCACTCCATCTGGCCGGGAGCGGTCTTGCTCGAGACGCAACAGAACTGCGACCTGACCTATCGTATGTACGATTATGGCCGCCCGCGCGGATTACATATTGAGAAGTCGATCGAGGCTACACGCCTCGTTACGCACGCCGGCAAAGTCTCGCCCCAAGTCCTCAAGGACCGAACCGTCCTTATCGATGAGTCTTATTTCTGCGTGGAACGAATCCCGTTAGCGGCGAGCAGGGCAAGTACGACGCTTCCCGGCGCAGATGAAACGACGCCGGGCCTCTCGTATCTTTTTGCGGCCGCAGGCTCGGGCCGGCTCACCAGCCCGAGCTTTAGCGAGATCGACTTACCTCCCCGAGGGATCGTTGCCGTGCCGGCATCGTCACCTATTTTCGCGGTTCTCGATCTCGGCGGTCTCGACCTGATCCGCATCTCGCCTCGTTGGCCCCGCTGACCGCGGTACGGTCCAACCCTCGATTCTCCCCAGAATTCTTAACTGAATACGGCGAGGTCAAGCTCCAAACTGGCGCAGGTGATGATCTAGGTGCTTGTACATCAGGATTGCCCATTCCTCGGGAGTGAGACGACCGAAGAAGGGATGCGGGCTTGTCGTACAGGCTGCCGGGCCACCGGCAACAAATTGGTCAATTTGGCTAGAGAGTCGTTGACGTTGCTGAAGGAGATCGCACTGGCCCTCGATTACGAGGTCCGGAGAAGTTGGCGAGTTTCGGCGCATCGGCTCGTCGTCCCGAAGAACGAATGGCTTGATGAATTGCCCGAGGATGCGCCCTATGAAAAGTCGCGATGGATGACAGTCGCCGAGAGCCCACCCCATCGCAGCAGAGCAGTGTGCGACAGCCTGGGGCGCGTTCATTTTGCCCCAGAGCCGCGGACTCTCGGCTTGAAGTTGTGAAAGACGGGCTTTGACCTCTGCGGCGCGTGCAGCTTCATAAAGGTTTTTCATTCCAAAAGCTCACCTTCGTCGGACGAATGTTCTCGCGGAATCGACAGGATTGCTGAAACCTACGGCCTCGGTGGCCCCATCGGCTTCTCGTGGATCACCATCCACGACGTGCCAAATTTATCGCGAAATTGGCCGAACCGCGTTGCGAAGAATGTCTCCCCCATGGGCATAAACACCTCGCCTCCATCGGTTAGTAGCTTATAAATCCGCTCAGCTTCAGCGTCGCTCTCAACATTCAAGCTGATGTAGACGCTACGCATAGGCTGGAAGCGGTCGGGAGGGACGTCGCTGGCCATCAAGACGGTATCGCCAATCGTGATGCTTGCGTGCAGAACCTTGCCCTTCATTTGCGTTGCGATATCCGATTGACCATTCATCTGGTCGTAGGTCATGATCATGCCGATCTTGCCGCCGAGGTGTTCTTCATAAAAGCGGAAGGCTTCGGCGCAGTTTCCGCCGTAGTTCAGATAGGTGTTCAACTTCATCGCGATTTTCTCCTTGCTTGCGTTTTGGTTGGGGATGGAAACGGGGGAATCAGCGGCGTTGTGTCGCGCTGCTTCCAACGACGGTAGGTTTCGTTCAACACGCCTTGGCGGTCCTTCTCCATTTGCTCCACAAAACCGCACGGAGCAGCAGTCTCTTCTTGACGCGAAGCCCAAATCAATAACTCCAGCATCACTGGCGCAAGAGCAATCCCTTTGGGCGTGAGCCGATAGTGAATGCTGCGGCCATCCTGGGTCGCTGGTTCGGCCGTAATGATCCCGTGCGTCTTTAATTTGCGCAGCCGGCACGCCAGAACGTTGGTGGCAATCCCTTCGCCTGCGTTCTGAAATTCGCGGAACGTGCGGTAGCCGCGCACCATCATGTCTCGAATGATCAGAAGCGACCAGCGGTCGCCAAATTGCTCCAGCGAGACACAAACAGGGCACCCCGAGCGCGGTTTGCTCACACGTTTCTTCACCACGAAATGCACGCTACACATTTCGCTTGCATTCTGCAATCTATTTCTGTTTTCATCTGTGCTTGTTGGCTCCGTCATTTAGCTCGCGAAGAGCTGCGGGCATTTCGGCGAAGCTGCGAATTCCCCAAGAATCAGGCGGTTTGCATGGACATTTTCGAGAACGCTACCCGTATCACTCCATTTCTCTGGTTCGACAGCAACGCCGAAGAGGCAGTCGCGTTCTATCTCACCGTCTTCAAAAGCGCACGTATCCTCAATACGTTTCGGCGCAACATCGACGATCCCAGCGGTCCCAAGGGAACCGTGCTTACTGTGAGCTTCGAGCTGGAGGGCTTGCATTTCACGGCACTCAACGGAGGGCCATTTCACAAATTCAACGAAGCAGTCTCCTTCGTCGTCCGCTGCGACAATCAGGACGAAATCGATCGCTACTGGTCTAAACTCACCGAGGGCGGCAGTGAGATTCAGTGCGGCTGGTTGAAGGATAAGTTCGGACTTTGTTGGCAGGTCGTTCCGGCGCGCCTCGCCGACCTGATCAAGCACCCCAAGGCAATGCAGGCCATGATGCAAATGAAGAAGCTCGACATCGCCGAACTTGAGCGCGCCGCCCAATAGGGAACGCTTCTCCGCGCGCCTCCGGTGTTAGCATCGAACATGACAGATGCAAACCAAGAAACTGAAGATTATCCCCCTCGGCGGGCTGGGCGAGTTCGGCATGAATTGCCTCGCGCTTCGCTGGGAAGACGACATCATCGTAATCGACGCAGGCCTGATGTTTCCCGAGTCGGAGCTGCTGGGCGTGGATATTGTCGTGCCCGACATCTCCTACCTGATTGAAAATAAGGCGCACGTCCGCGCCATTATCCTCACCCACGGGCACGAAGATCACATTGGCGGACTGCCCTGGAT
>Ga0182030_10017772_pt1 | contig 13694 bp, 13 predicted proteins | sample 812S3MmetaG_FD_121299 | JGI IMG/M metagenome (GOLD analysis project Ga0182030, IMG submission 121299) | Permafrost microbial communities from Stordalen Mire, Sweden - 812S3M metaG (Illumina Assembly) | ecosystem: Environmental > Terrestrial > Soil > Wetlands > Permafrost | place: Sweden... | reverse complement strand
TGACCTTCTGGATGGTCTTGTGCACGAGCTTGCGCGTCGCCTGGTCGTAGGCGGCCGCGTCGGTCGTGAGCGAGCCCGTCGCGACGTTCCACACCCGGTCGAGGAAGCGGCTGACGCCCTCGATGCCCTTGGTCTGCCAGGGCTTCATCTGCTCGAGCGGTCCCATGAACATCTCGTACAGGCGCAGCGCGTCGGCCCCGTACTGGCGCACGACGTCGTCGGGGTTGATGACGTTGCCGCGGGACTTGGCCATCTTCTGGCCGTCCTCGCCCAGGATGATGCCCTGGTGGACGAGCTTCAGGAACGGCTCGGCGTGCTTCACGGCGCCGATGTCGAAGAGCACCTTGTGCCAGAACCGCGCATACAGCAGGTGCAGCACGGCGTGCTCATTGCCGCCGACGTACAGGTCGACGGGCATCCAGTCGTCGTAGGCCTTCTGCGACCAGCCCTGCTCGCCGTTCCGCGGATCGAGGTAGCGGAGGTAGTACCAGCACGAGCCGGCCCACTGCGGCATCGTGTTCGTCTCGCGGGCGAACCACTTGCCGTCCTTCTGGAAGAAGCGCCACTCGGCGATGCGCGCGAGCGGGCCCGCGGGATCGTTGCCGGGCTTGAAGTCCTCGAGGTCCGGGAGGCAAATGGGCAGCTCGCTCTCCTCGACGGCGATGGGCTGCTCGTGGTGGATGGTGAACGTCGCGCCGGGCTTGCGCGGATCGCCGTCGCTCGTCACGGGGAAGTACACGGGGATCGGCTCACCCCAGTAGCGCTGCCGGGAGAACACCCAGTCGCGCAGCTTGTAGGTGACCTTGGCGTTCCCCTTGCCTTGCTCGGCGAGCCACGCGGTGATGCGCGCGCGCGCCTCCTCGCTGGGCGTCCCGTTCTCGACGTCGACGTCGACGCGGCCGTACTTCGCGTTGCCGTCGTCCGTGTAGGCCTCCTTCTGCACGTCGACGGTGGACCCGTCGGCCGGCTCGATCACCTGCACGATGGGCAGGCCGTATGCCCGCGCGAACTCGTGGTCGCGCGTGTCGTGCGCCGGGACTGCCATCACGGCGCCCGTGCCGTACGTCGCGATGACGTAGTCGGCCACCCAGATGGGCACCTCCTCGCCGTTCACCGGGTTCTTCGCCGTCGCGCCCAGGGCGACGCCGGTCTTCGTCTTGGCCTCGGTGCGATCGCGGTCGCTCTTGCTACGAGCCGACGCGACGTAGGCCTCCACAGCCGCCCGCTGCCCCTCGGAGACCAGCCGGACGACCAGCTCGTGCTCGGGCGCGAGCACCACGTAGGTGACCCCCGGCAGCGTGTCCGCCCTCGTCGTGAACACGCGGATGTTCTCACCGGTGCGCGCGGTAAAATCGATCTCCGCGCCCACGCTCCGCCCGATCCACTGGTGCTGCTTCTCCCTGCTGTCGGGCCAGTCGAGGCCCGCTAGGTCCGCGTCCAGCCGGTCGGCGTACTGGGTGATCCGGAGCATCCACTGGCGCAGCGGCATCCGCTCGACCGGGTGGTTGCCCCGCTCGCTCTTGCCGTCGACGACCTCCTCGTTCGCGAGCACCGTGCCCAGCGCCGCGCACCAGTTGACGGGGATCTTCGCCTGGTAGGCCAGACCGGCCTTGAACAGCTGGAGGAAGATCCACTGCGTCCACTTCACGTACCCGGGGTCGGTCGTGTCGATCTCGCGCGTCCAGTCGTAGCTGAAGCCGAGCATCTTCAGCTGCCGCTTGAACGTGACGATGTTCTTCGCCGTCGTGTCGCGCGGGTGGGTGTTGGTGGCGATGGCGTGCTGCTCCGCGGGGAGGCCGAACGCGTCCCAGCCCATCGGATGGAGGACGTCGATGCCGCGCATGCGCGAGTAGCGCGCGAGGATGTCGGTCGCCGTGTACCCCTCGGGGTGCCCCACGTGGAGGCCCGAGCCCGACGGGTACGGGAACATGTCGAGCAGGTAGAGCTTCTTCCGCCCCGGGTGCCTCTCCGACCGGAAGGTCTGGTGCTCGTCCCAGTACCTCTGCCATTTGGGCTCGATGCTGGCCGGCTCGTAACGCACGCGTGATTCGTCGCTCATCGGACTGAGGGGCGATCTAGCATGGGCGCCCGTGGGAGCAGACAGTGCCGAGAAGGACGCCGGGCGAGATGGTGTGCTCTGGCGCGCGCTCGTCGAGGCGTCCCCGGACGTCGTCCTCGTGGTCGACCCGACCGGCACCGTCCTCTTCGCCAACCGCGTCGAGCGCTACTTCATGGGCGGGGGCGTCGTCGGCCGCAAGATCTGGGAGTTTGCCGTGGGCGACGCGGCCGTGCGCCTGCAGAGCAAGCTCCGCGAGGTGGTCGAGACGCGCAAGGCCGTCTACTACGAGAACGCGGGCCACCGCGCCGACGGCACGCCCGGCTGCTACGACGTGCGCGCCATCCCCGTCATCGTCGACGGCACCATCGACCGCATCGTGTGGTCGGCGACGGACGTCTCCGAACGCAAGCAGGCCGGCGAGCGCCTCGCCGTCCAGGCGCAGATCCTCGACCAGATCAGCCAGCCCGTCATCGCCACCACCATCGACGAGACCATCACCTACTGGAACGAGGCCGCCGAGCGCGCCTTCGGCCACACGGCGAAGGAGGCCGTCGGTCAGCACGCATCCACGCTGCTGCGCACGCAGTGGGCGCCCGGGGCCCTGGAGGCGCTGACGGCGGCGCTCCGCTCGTCGAAGAGCGCGTGGCGAGGCGAGATGACGGTCCACGCGAAGAACGGCGACGTCGTCGTCGTCGACGCCTCGGTGTGCCTGGTCCGCAACGAGGCGGGGGTGCCGCAGCACGGCCTCACCGTGATGCAGGACGTGACGATGCGCCGGCGGCTGGAGGAGCAGCTCCGCCAGTCGCAGAAGATGGAGGCCGTCGGGCTCCTCGCCGGAGGCGTGGCGCACGACTTCAACAACCTCCTCGCGGTCATCCTCGGGTTCAGCGAGCTCGCGGCGCGCAAGCTCCCCGCAGGGCACCCCGTGGCATCCCAGCTCTCCGAGGTGTTCGAGGCCGCGCGTCGCGGGGGGGAGCTCACGCGAAAGCTCCTCGCCTTCTCGCGCAAGCAGATCATCCAGCTCCGGCCCGTCGACGTGGGCGCCCAGGTGGACGACTTCACGCGCATGATCCAGCGCATCGTCGGCGAGGACGTGGACCTCGTCGTGGAGCGCTGCCCCGAGACGGTGGCGGTGCGGGCCGATCCCACGCAGCTCGAACAGGTGCTGCTCAACCTCTGCACGAACGCGCGCCAGGCCATGCCCGAGGGGGGCAAGCTGGCGTTGACGACGCGGGCCGTGGAGCTCGACCAGGTGTTCGCGGCGAAGCATCCGTGGGCGCGGGTCGGGGCGTTCGCCGAGATCACCGTGACCGACACCGGCGTCGGCATGGACGCCGACACGATCGCGCACATCTACGAGCCGTTCTTCACGACGAAGCGCGACGGGACGGGCCTCGGGCTGGCGACCGTCTACGGCATCGTGCAGCAGCACGGGGGCTTCCTCGACGTCGAGAGCACGCCCGGCGTGGGGACGACGTTCCGCGTGTACCTGCCGCGGACCAGCGAGGCGACGCACGCCGCGAAGACCAGCGGCGCGAACGCCCCCGTCCCGGGCGAGCTCCGCGGGACGGAGGTGATCCTCGTGGCGGAGGACGAGCCGTCGCTCCGCGCGCTGGTGACCATCACGCTGACGGACCTCGGCTACCACGTCATCGCGACGCGCGACGGCGCCGAGGCCGTGCGCGAGTTCGAGAGCCACGCCGCGGACATCGCGCTGGTGGTGCTCGACGTGGTGATGCCCCGGCTCGACGCGCGCGAGGCCTACGAGCGGATCCGGCTCCTCCGCCCCGACGTGCGCGTGCTCTTCACCACCGGCTACGCGCCGGCCTCGACGCGCCTCGCGGAGCTCCTGCAGAGCGGCGCCGTCCCCGTGCTGGAGAAGCCGTTCACCCCGGTCGCGCTGGCGACGAAGGTGAGGAGCGCGCTCGACGCCTAGCCGACCTTCGGGAGGCTGTGGCGTGTGATTCACACGCCGTGAGCCGCACGGGGCTCACGGCACCGAGTTGAACTCCACCGACCTCACGTGCTGCGCCACGATGCTCCCGCCCGAGCCGTAGCTCGGGTCGACCGAGCCGTACTGCGCGCGCGTCATCGTGAGGGTCGCCTGGCAGGTGCCGCCCGTTCCGCCGCCGTCCGGAGGCAGGAGGCTGCCCCTCGCGATGGTGAACGTCCCCGTGTCGCCCGACGCGACGCCGGTGGCGCTGCCGTTCACGCAGATGCCCGAGACCGCCCAGCTCATCGTGCCCCCGGGAGAGCCCGCGCTGCTGTAGACGACGACGATGTCGGCGTTCGCCCGCGAGAAGGAGCTACTCGAGGTCGGCGTCGTGATGGTGAAGGGACTCGGCATGGTGACGGTGCTCGACGGCGCGCTCACGTCGCTCGTCCGCTGGAGGGCGATCGTGTAGAGCGTGCCGCCCGAGTCCTCGCCCGAGAACCCCGTCCGGTACGAGATGTCCCCGAGGGCGTTGCTCTCCGTCATCGTCTGCGAGAGGGCGCCCACCTTCGCGATCGCCGTGTCGCCCGAGCTGAGGTTGACGAAGTCCGTCCCGTTGTCGTCGACGTTCCACTGCGCGGTCACCGTCGTCTGCCCGGTGCCATCCCCGGTCACCGACATCGTCGTCGACATCCCGGCGGTCTTGAGATCACTCGATTGAAGGTCCGTGCACCCCGCCGCGGACACGAAAAGCAGGCAAGTCAGCCAAGTACGCATGGTCGTTCCCTCCTCCGTCGAGGGGGATTGCACGCGCCGAGCCACGAGAGAATCGAACAGGAAGACGCGAAGACGGGAAGGATCTGGGCCTGTATGTCTTGCCGCCCTACCGTCTTCCTGTTCATTCCTCTCGGTCACCGCGATCCGCGTGTGGTGTGCCCCGCCGTTCACGCGGGGCGGCGTCGTGACTCAGCGCAGCGCGAACGTCCCCCGTTTCACGAACTTGCCGTCGCCCTTCTTGCCCACGTACTTGCCGTTCTCCACGACCACGCGGCCGTGCGACAGGACGTGCGTCGCGGCGCCGGTGACCTCCCGGCCTTCGTACGGGGTGTAGTCGACGCGCATGTGGAGGGTCTTGTCGCTCAGCGTGTGCTTCTTCTCGCCGTCCCACACGACGAGGTCCGCGTCGGCGCCCACGGCGATGGTGCCCTTGTGCGGGTAGAGGCCGAAGATCTTCGCCGGGGCCGTGCTGGTGATGTCGACGAAGCGGTTCATCGAGATGCGCCCCGTGCGGACGCCCCCGTCCCACAGGAGGTACATGCGCGTCTCGACGCCGGGCATGCCGTTGGGGATCTTCGCGAAGCTGTCCTTGCCGAGCTCCTTCTGGCCCTTCATGCAGAAGGGGCAGTGGTCCGTCGAGACCACCTGCAGGTCGTGCGTGCGGAGGCCGCGCCACAGCTCGTCCTGGAACTCGCGCGGACGGAGCGGCGGTGTGCACACGAACTTTGCCCCCTCGAAGCCGGGGCGACCGAGATCGTCCTGCGACAGGAACAGGTACTGCGGGCACGTCTCCGCGAACACCGGGAGGCCCCGGTCGCGCGCGGCGGTCACCTGGTCGAGCGCGCGCGGGGCGCTGAGGTGCACGAGGTAGACGGGGGCCCCGGCCATCTCGGCGAGGCAGATGGCGCGGTGCGTCCCCTCGGCCTCGGCGATCTGCGGGCGCGTCAGCGCGTGGTAGATGGGCGACGTGTGGCCCTTGGCGAGGGCCTGCTGCACGAGGATGTCGATGGGGATGCCGTTCTCGGCGTGCATGCAGATGAGCGCGCCTATTTCGCCGGCCCGCTGCATCGCGCGGAAGATCTGCCCGTCGTCGACGAGGAAGACGCCCGGGTACGCCATGAACATCTTGAAGCTCGTGATCCCCTCGTCGACGCACTTCTGCATCTCGGCGACGGTGCCCTCGTTCACGTCGGTGAGAATGAGGTGGAACGCGTAGTCGACGGCGGCCTTCCCCTCGGCCTTCGCGTGCCAGGTGTCGACGCCCTTGCGGAGAGCCTCGCCCTTGTTCTGGATGGCGAAGTCCACGATGCACGTCGTGCCTCCGTGCGCCGCGGCGAGCGTCCCGCTCTCGAAGTCGTCGGCCGACGACGTGCCGCCGAAGGGCATGTCGAGGTGCGTGTGCGCGTCGATGCCGCCGGGGAGGACGTACTTGCCGCGGGCGTCGATGGTCGTGTCCCAGGTGGCGCTTGAGATGACTGTGGGCGCGGCGTGGGGAGCGAAGAGCGCGGCGATCTTCCCGTCGATGATGGCGACGTCGGCCGCGTACGTGTCGACGGCGGTGACGACCGTGCCGCCGTGGATGAGGGTTCTCGGCATGATGCGCGAGCCTACGACGCGGAGGTGTCACCGGAGAAGGCGCGTGTCGGTGAGCCCGGCGTGCCTGTCGGCGAGCACGGCGGGATCGTCGCCCTCCTCGCCGACGAGGTCGGCCTCCTCGCGGTGCCTGTCAGCGCGCTCGCCGTGATTGTCGCCTGACGGTGCCACGTGAGTGACATGCTCCCCGTGTAGACTGACACGCACGTCCACGTAGCCGACCTCCTCGGTCAGCCTGTCGGCGATCATGCCCTATGTGTCACCTTCCTCGGCGGGATCGCTGGCATCCTCGCCGGTTCATGTGACAAGCTGGGCGGCATGGCCCTCGGCGAGACGCTCCTCCGTGTGCAATGGGCGTTGAACCTCAACCAGAAGGAGCTGGCGCGGCTCATGGGGTGCTCGAGCCGCACCATCATCCGCTACTACAAGCGCGGCGGGGCCCTGGCGCCTGCCACGTACGCCAACCTCGCGACCGCCTGTCACCCGCGCGACGTTGCCCTCGCGGCGCACCTCGCCCAGCAGGCGGGCGAGACGCTGATCTCGATGGGGCTCGAGACGCCCCCGGCGAGCGTGGCGGACCTCCTCCCGCCGTCACCTCGCGGGCCGGCGCCGTCCGCGAGGTACCTCGTCGACTCCGTCGTCTGCGCCGCCGCCGAGGCGATGCAGACGCCGCCTCACGTGATGCGCCCCGCGCTGGTGGCCGCGTTCGAGCGGGCGATCGCGCTGGGAATGACCGCGGATGACGTGCTGAAGGGGATGGTGGAGCCCGTGAAGAAGGGGAAGACGGCCGCTGGTCCGTGATGGGGAGGCCGACAGAGCCAGAGACGTGAGTCAGTGCCTCAGATTCACGACGCGCCCGGGCTCGCGCTCCTGCTCGCTCACGCGCGGCCCGCTCTCGGCGGCCTTCGCGCTGGCGTTCGGCTTGTACGAGTGCTCCTCGGCCGGGAAGGCGCCGCTCTGCACCTCGTCGACGTAGCGGCGCGTGGCCGCGACGATGGCGTCGCCGAGCTCGGCGTAGGCCTTCGCGAACTTCGGCGAGTGGCCGCGTCCCATGCCCAGCAAGTCGGTGCACACGAGCACTTGCCCGTCGCACCGCGGGCCCGCGCCGATGCCGATGGTCGGCACCCCGACGGACGCCGTCACCTTCGCCGCGAGGTCCGGCGGGATGGCCTCGAGGACGATGGCGTACGCGCCCGCCTCTTCGAGCGCCTTCGCATCGGCCAGCACCCTGGCCTCCCCGCCGTCGCCCCTGCCCTGCACCTTGAACCCGCCGAGCGCGTGCACGCTCTGCGGCATGAGCCCCACGTGGCCCATCACCGGGACGCCGGCGCGCACGATGCGCCACACGTGCTCGGCGAAGTCCTCGCCGCCTTCGAGCTTCACGCTCTCGCATGCGCCGTCCTTCACGAGCTTGCCGGCGCTCTCGACGGCCTGCGTGGACGACACCTGGTAGCTCATGAACGGCATGTCGCCGACGACGTGCGCCCTCGTCGCCGCGCGGGCGACGGCGCGCGCATGGTAGGCGATCTCGTCGAGCGTCACGGGGAGGGTGTTCGCCAGGCCTTGCACGACCATGCCGAGCGAGTCGCCGACCAGGAGGAGGTCGACCCCGGCCTCGTCGAGCAGCCGGGCCATGGTGAAATCGTACGCGGTGACCATCGCCAGAGCGGGACCCCCCTTCCGGGCGCGTACGTCGGGGGCGGTGACCTTCTTGGGCGCGGTGTGGCCGCGGCCGATGGGGCTGGAGTACATGCGCTACCTCGTCGGGTCGCAGCCGGGGATGCCTCGCGGGGCGAATGCCTCCACGGGCCCGGTCTACGCCTGGAGACAAACGTAGCGCCCGCCCAACCCGTCGGCAAGATGCTAGGTTCTCGGCCGTGCGACCCCTGCTCGCCGCCGTCTGCTTGCTGGGCGTCCTCGCTGCCTGCGAGAGCGCCCCCGCGGTCGGCTCCCTCAAGGAGTGGACCCCCGGGGACCATCACTCGAGCGACGACGAGAAGGCGTCGGGGCAGCAGGCGGCTCAGGGAGCGCGTCAACCCACGGGGAGCGACGTGCCGCAGCTGGTCGAGCTCACCTGGCGCCAGCAGTGCACGACGTGCCACGGGCCGATGGGCAAGGGCGACGGGCAGATGGGGCCGATGCTCCACGCGCCGGATCTCACGGCGGAGGACCTGCAGGCCAAGGTGACCGACCAGGAGATGGCGGCCATCATCAAGGGGGGGAAGGACAAGATGCCCGCCTTCAACCTGCCCGACTCGGTGCTCCAGGCGATGGTCGCGCGCATCCGGCAGATGCGGGGGCACTGAGGCATGAAGAAGCGCCTCTTCCGGATGCTCGGCATGGCGGCCGTGCTGATGGTCGCCCTCTACTTCGCGCGCCAGTGGCCCAAGGACCAGACGGTGCACTACGTCCTCGGCGACGCCGCGACGCGCGTCGAAGAGGTGGACGCGCGCTGGGCGCCGGGCATCGCCGCGACCGAGGACTGGACCCGCGAGGCGAGCTTTCGCTACGAGCCGGGCAAGGCGCCGCGCATCGTGACGCACGAGCCGCGGCTGCCCGACGGGGACTACACCGTGGAGATCGAGATCGTCGCGGCCAACCAGGCGCACGAGAGAAACGAAGTGGTCGTGAGAAAGCACGTCGTCCTCGGCGGCGGGGCGACCTCCATCCAGCTCGCCGACGCGGTGCCGCAATGAGCGAGCACGACGAGCAGGGCGCGCCCGACGAGGAAGAGGAGCACATCGAGGCCGAGACGCGCGCCGTCGGGCCGTCGGCTTCGAACGTGGGCATCCAGGTGATGGTGCTGTCGGGCAGCGCGAAGGGGACGACGAAGGCGCTCGGGGAGAAGCTTCGCATCGGCAAGGCGCCGGACAACGATCTGGTCCTCAACGACGACACGGTGTCGCGCGCGCACTGCGAGCTCACGCGCATCGACGCGGGCGTGCGGGTGCGTGACCTCGGCTCGACCAACGGGACGAAGGTGGGCGGCGCGCGCATCTCGGAGGCCATCGTGCAGCCGGGGGCGGTGCTCAAGGTGGGCGAGGTCGAGATCGCGCTGCGCCCTTCGGTGCGCAACGCCGAGGTGCTGCCGAGCGACAAGAAGTGGTTCGGCGCGGCCATCGGGCAGAGCCTGGCGATGCGGACCATCTTCGGGATCCTCGAGCGCATCGCGAAGACCGACGCGACGGTGCTGCTCGAGGGCGAGACGGGCACGGGCAAGGACGTGCTGGCGCGCGCCCTCTGGACCGAGAGCGCGCGGGCGCAGGGGCCGTTCGTGGTCGTCGACTGCGGGGCGGTGAGCTACTCGCTGCTGGAGTCGGAGCTCTTCGGCCACGAGCGCGGGGCGTTCACGGGCGCCGTGGCGTCGAGGCAAGGCGCGTTCGAGATGGCCGAGGGCGGCACGGTGTTCCTCGACGAGATCGGCGAGCTGCCGCTCGACGTGCAGCCGAAGCTCCTGCGTGTGCTCGAGACGAAGGAGTTCCGGCGCGTCGGCGGCAACAAGACGCTGAAGAGCGATGTTCGCGTCATCGCCGCCACCAAGCGCAACCTCCTTCGCGAGGTGCAGGGCGGCAAGTTCCGCGAGGACCTCTACTTCCGCCTCGCCGTCGTGCCCATCACGGTCCCCTCGCTACGGGCGAGGCGCGAAGACATCCCGATGCTCGTGACGCACATCCTCAAGGCGAGCGGCGGGGGCCTGGAGGTGAGCGACGAGACGATCCAGGGCCTCACGGCGCACGACTGGCCGGGCAACATCCGCGAGCTCCGGAACGTGCTCGACCGCGCGATCTACATGGCGCGCGCAACCGGGGAGACGACTCTCAGCATCGTATCTCTGCCCATGTCGGGCACCGGTGGGGGCGACGTCTTCCACTTCGAGCCGGGCAAGAGCTACCGGGAGACGCGCGCCAAGTACGACACCGAGTTCGAGAAGCGATACGTGAGGTGGCTGCTGGCCCGGCACGCCGGCAACGTGAGCGCCGCCGCACGCGAGGCGAAGATGGACCGCAAGCACCTCCACGACATGGCGAAGAAGCATGGCCTCCGCGAGAAGGACACAGACGACGGAGAGGGATCGTGATCGAGCTCTACACAGCGCCCACGCCGAACGGGTTCAAGGTCTCCATCGCGCTCGAGGAGCTGGGGCTCCCTTACGAGGTCAAGGAGGTCGATCTTCGGAGCGGCGCCCAGTTCGCGCCGGAGTTCCTGCGAATCAGCCCGAACAACCGCATCCCGGCCATCGTCGACGGGGAGCTGTCGGTGTTCGAGTCGGGCGCCATCTTGCTCTACCTGGCGGAGAAGACGGGCAAGCTGCTCGCGCCGTCGGGTCCGGCTCGCTACCAGGCGCTCCAGTGGATGTTCTTCCAGGTGGGCGGCACGGGGCCGATGCTGGGCCAGGCGCACCACTTCCGGAATTACGCGGGGGAGAAGATCCAGTACGCCATCGATCGGTACACCAACGAGGGCAAGCGGCTCTACGGCGTGGTCGACGGGCGCCTGTCGCAGGCGAAGTACCTGGCGGGTGACGAGTACTCGATGGCGGACGTCATCAACCTGCCGTGGCTCCTGCTGTCGAAGGGCCAGGGCATCGAGCTCGCGGAGTACCCGCATCTCTCGCGCTGGATCGACGAGCTGAAGGCGCGCCCGGCGGTGCAGCGAGGCCTGGCCGTCCCCCCGCGCAGCGACGCGCCGATGGACGAAAAGGCGAAAGAGGTACTCTTCGGCAAGAAGCAGTACGAGCGCCGCTAAAAGCCGAGCGCCAGGCTCACCGTCGCGACGTACGCGATGGCGTTCGACACGGGCGTGCCGCCGAGCGTGTACTGGTCGTACGAGAAGCCCTCCATGTTGGCCGAGCCGGCCAGCTTGAAGCTCTCGATGAAGCCGAGGAGCCGCTGGTGGGCGGCGGGGTTGATCGTCCACACCGCGCGAACGCCGGCGAGCCAGCTCCAGAACGGTGACAGCTCGCGGTCCCCGGTGAAGTACTGCCCGCGCGAGCCGAGCGGCGGCAGGCCTCCCGTGTAGTCGTCGCTCCAGAAGACGGCGCCGCTCTGCTTGTAGAGGCGGCCCCGGAGCATCACGCGGAACGACTCGCCCAGCGACTTCTCCAGCTCGAGCTCCGCGGTACCGGAGTCGATGGCCCACGTGTCGTGGTAGCCGCGGAGCGAGAGTCGCACCGCCCCCTTGATCGACCGCAGGTACCAGGCGATGCGCGCCGTGACCGCCTCGCGCGCCCGCTCGTTGGGGATGTGCTCCTGCGCCTTGATGCCCTCGCCGAGGATGACGCTGCGGTACGGATCGCTCTGGAAGCCGTCGACGAGCTGCGCCGTGTACGTGAGCTGCGTCTCGACGACGGGCGACCACGCCTGACCCCAGCTGGCCTCGTAGGTGTCGATGCCGATGTCGTGCGTCGTCCGCCCCGCCGCCTTGGTGAAGCAGCCGGTGGAGTCCTCGAGCGCGGTCCACTCGGAGGGGAGCACGGCGTTGGCGCTCTGCACGCGGTCGCACACCGTGTCGAAGTTGCGCGCGTAGGAGAGCTCGAAGGTCGTATTGTGCTGGAAGGCATCGGTGCGCGCGTTCACGTGCATCGAGTTGGACTGGTAGTCGTGCTCGATGCCGTAGGCGTAGCCGGCGGTGAGCGAGGTGACGTCGCCCTTCAGGGCCACTTCGCCGCGCGCCATGTTGCGGAAGTCGTGGACGCTGGCGGTGCTGATGACGTCGGCGTGGTTCGAGGCGTAGGCCGGCCCGGCCTTCGTGGCCACGCTCGCTCCGGAGACGACGTCGGCCTCCCATCCGCCGCGCACGTCGAGCCACGCCCAGGGCGACGCCTGCACGTCGGCCGACGGCGAGTACACGAACATGTGCGTCTTGGTCGGCGCCTCGTAGAAGACGGTGTGCGACGTGTCGACCTCGACGACCGACTGCGCGCGCGCGCCGCCCGTGACGGCGAGGCATGCCGCGACGAGTCCGACGACGACGGCCGACCGCGAGCCTAGTTGCACCCGCACCCTCCGCCAGACACACCCGTGCCGCCCATCGAGCCTTCGCGGTTCTCCAGCGCGTGGCGCAGGGCCGCGTCGTGCTTCGCCTCGGCGTCGAACTGCATCGTGGGATCGGCCAGGATCGCGCGCTGCTGCGGCGCCACCGTCGCGCACCCGGAGAGAGACAAGAGAGAGAGGGCAAACAGGAAGACGGGAAGACGCATTCTCTCTCCTAGAAGTAGACGCCGAGGCCGCCGGAGTACGTCTGCGCGTTCTTGTACGTCTCGGCGGTGAACAGCGACATGTTGGTCACCTCGATGCGCACGAGGATGCGGTTTCGCAGGGCGAGGAGGATGCCGCCCCCTGCCCGCCCGACGTAGAGGTCCCCCGCTTGATGACGAACGTCGTCCCGTTGGGATAGACGCTGAGCCCCCCGCCCCACAGGCCCACGAACGGGCACACGGGCCAGTCCGGCGCGAGGTAGATGGCCACGCCGGCGCCGTAGAGGAGCTGGGTCCCGTCGCTCGTGAGCCCGTCGCCCACGAACCCCTCGAGGCTGACGGTCTTGTGGAGCACGAGCGAGGGGCGGACCTCGACGTAGCCGTAGTGCTGGGTGGGCGCGCCCACCTCGGGGATGCTGAGCACGCCCCCGACGAGCGCGAGCCCTCCGCGCGAGCCTTCCAGCGGAGGCGGCGCCAAGAGGCCAGGGCGCGAAGGCGCGCTGGGGGCGTTGGGGTCGACGGCGAAGGGCTGCACCTCGTCGCCCAGCGCGTACACCGCGCGCCCGTCGGGCAGCAGCACCTTCAGCCAGAACCCCGTGCCGGGGCGACCGTCGAGGGCGAACGTCTCCCCGCGGTGCGCGGTGTAGAGCACGCGGTAGCTCACGCCGGGCCCCGTGCGGAGATCCGCCGAGTCGACGACGACGCGCGCGAACGCCTCGGGCTGCACCGCGTCGGCGGCGAGGGCGAGGTGCGCGTTCGCGAGGGCAGCCACCGGGATAGCGGCGATGGCAAGGCGGAGCGCGGCCACCCTCGCACGGAGTGACGTCATTTCTGGGCCCACGTCGCCAGGAGCATGTTCACGTTGGCATCCGTCGTCTGGTCGAAGATGGCTCGCGGGTGCGCGGCTGGGGCGACGCCATTGAGGCTGCTCGGCCGCGTGAAGATCGCCGCCGTCGTGTAGTCCTTGCTCATCTCGAGGGACACCGCGGCCAGGTTGCTCTGCGGCGGGCTGCCGGTACCGACCTGGGTGAGGTCGACCGGGATGTCGCCGCCACCGCAGTCGACGAGCGGGTGGTTGATGAGCGCCATCCCGCTGACGGCCGAGGCGTTGAAGTGGCAGCCGTTGGGCGGGTCAC
>Ga0182030_10017771_pt1 | contig 13694 bp, 12 predicted proteins | sample 812S3MmetaG_FD_121299 | JGI IMG/M metagenome (GOLD analysis project Ga0182030, IMG submission 121299) | Permafrost microbial communities from Stordalen Mire, Sweden - 812S3M metaG (Illumina Assembly) | ecosystem: Environmental > Terrestrial > Soil > Wetlands > Permafrost | place: Sweden... | reverse complement strand
TAGCGGAAGCTCGGGTTCCTCATCGGGTTCGGCTGCGAGCTCTGGATCGAGCTCGGGCGGGTCGGGCTCGGGTTCGAGCGGATCGAGCGGATCGAGCGGTGGATCGAGCTCGGGACAGTCCGGGGCAAGCGGGTCGTCCAGCTCGGGAGGCTCGTCGGGTTCGAGCGGAGGTGCATCCTGCACCGCTTCGCCGAACGTGACGGCCTGTGGCGGAAGCATCGTCGGTACTTGGAATGAAACGACGTCGTGTTTGAGCGTTTCGGGCCAGCTGGACCTTTCGGATGAAAACATGGGGATGCCGGCAACTCCTTGCACTTCCGCGCCAATCACGGGGGGATCGCTCACGGTCACCGGAAGCTGGGTCGCGACCGCCAGTGGGATTACGGACAACACAACGACCAAAGGCAGCGAACAGTTCACTCTGCCCGCCGCGTGCCTGTTCCTCTCGTCGACCGCCATCACCTGCGACGGAATGGATTTTCTCACGTCTCTAGGATTCGAGTCGGTGACGTGCACAAAGGCCACGGGCGGCGGATGCGCCTGCACTGGCACGGTCAATCAGCCTGGATCGATGGGTCTGGTGGCGATGAACCCGGTCACCGTGGGCACCTATACGACCGCAAATGATACGATCACGACCTCGGACGGGACAACCAATACCAAGTACTCTTACTGTGTCTCGGGGAACACGCTGACCGCCACGCTGCAGAGCGCGAGTCCGACCACGACCGGCACGGTCGTGTTCCAGAAGGCGAGCAGCTCGAGCTCGAGTGGAGGCTCCGGCTCGAGTGGGAGCGGTAGCTCTTCTTCGAGCGGAAGCTCCAGCTCGAGTGGGAGTGCCAGCTCCAGCGGTAGCTCCAGCTCGAGTGGGAGCGCCAGCTCGAGCGGTAGCTCCAGTTCGAGTGGGGGTGCCAGCTCCAGCGGAAGCTCGGGAGCCAGCAGTTCGAGCTCCGGCGCCAGCTCGAGCGGAGGATCTTCGGGCGGCCAGGGGCCGTGCGATATCTACAAGTCTGGAGGGACTCCCTGCGTGGCAGCGCACAGCACGGTGCGGGCGCTCTCTAGCGCCTATAGCGGGAAACTCTATCAAGTCCGCAACGCGGCCGGCACGACCAAGGATATCAGCACCGTCTCTGCCGGAGGTGTCGCCGACTCTGCCACGCAGGACAGTTTCTGCGGCGGAACGACGTGCATCATCACGATCCTCTACGACCAGACAACCAACGGAAACGACGTTTGGTACAACGCCTCGGACAGCACAGGCGCTCCATCCACCAATGCGCAGATGAAGGGGTCGAGTGCGACGAAGGAGTCGATCACGATTGGAGGCAAGAAGGTCTATTCCTTGTGGATCGATTCGGGGAATGCATATTGGGCCAACGGCGCAAACACCAAGGCAATGCCGACAGGGGCTGCTCCGCAGGGCGTCTATATGGTCGCGAGCGGTACTCACGCGAGCGCGACCTGTTGCTTCGACTATGGAAATAGCGAATTGGTGCGAAAGGTCGGACATAACGGCTCCATGGATGCCGTAAATTTCAGCAAGCTCACGACCTGGGGCTCCGGCGCGGGCACCGGTCCGTGGGTGATGGCCGACCTCGAGGATGGTCTCTTCAGCAGTAACATAGGCAATTCGAAAAATTCGAATGACCTGTCTATGACGACCACCTTCGTCACCGCCGTAGAGAAGAACAACGGGACGTCCGAATTCGCGCTCATGGGAGCGGACGCGACAACCGGAACGTTGACCACGTTCTATAAGGGCGCTCTCCCCAATGGATTTAGCCCGATGGCAAAAGAGGGCTCGATCGTCCTCGGGTCGGGTGGCGATTGCTGCGCAACCAACGTGAATCTCGCAAATGGCACCTTCTATGAGGGAGCCATCGTCGCTGGATATCCGTCGGACGCGACTGAAGCATTGATTCAGGCGAACGTCGTCGCCGCCCAGTACGCCAAGTAGCTCTTAGTACACGGCCCCAGAGGGGGGTTCCAGGTGGCCTGAGGGATGCGCTCAGTAAGGCTTCCAGGCAGGTCCGTCGATCGTCGATTTGGTTGGAACAGGTGGGCGAGGCGCAGGTAGGTTACGACCTGCGCCTCGTGAATCGGCAACAACCGTTCGACGGTCTTGAGCTCGACGAGGATCCGGTCTGTACCGTCCTCGAACCTTCCGACCTTGCGATCTTCCTGTTGCATTCTCTCCCATCGGGCGCCGTTGCACGCGATTGTGCAGCGGGACGTAGAAAACGAGGGGATGGCTCATGCGGCGAGCGTCATCGCGGCGTCGATCTTGGCGATGAGGTTCGCCATGCGCTGGGCCCGCGTGCGCGCCGACAGCTCGGTCCATTCCAGTCGATCCAAATCGGGGTCGTGTTCACGCCCGCCGACTCCCCAGATATTGGCGTCGCGGGCCGAGTTTCTCGCTGGATACCTTCCTCCGGGGACCTGTACTGAGTAATCCGGAGTAGGAATCTGTCGGGAACTGAGTGGGACCCGGCGAAGCTCGATCGAGCGCCCGCGCTGTCCTTGGACGAAAAAATATGCGGACAGGATCGTGCCTTGCCTAGTCAGAGTGGCTAGATTTCATAGCTGTGGCCGATAGCGACCTGCGTTCGGCACACGGAATGGATGTCGCCATGGTGCGCGAAGACACCAAACAACGGGCTTCAATGGGCTTCGATGCGGGGCTCCAGCCACGTGTTCGCAGGGTCATCCAGCGAGCCGAGCCGAATGCGCGTCGCTCCAGTCCATCGACGCTTCCACCGCCGCCCTTCGCGAGCGAGGTCAATGTGGAGGGCCTGGAATGGTGGCTCGACTCCCACGTCGAATTTGCCTCCAGGCTTCTCTGTATGGGCCAGGCGATCGAGAGCGTCGGTGCACCAGCGGATCGCATGGCGCTCTCCGGAGCGACACGTGTTCTCGAACATGTCCGGGACGCACTCTATGAGCTTTACTGCGACGCGGCCGACATCAGGCTCGCCGATCTTCTAATTTCAGGTCGAGAGCTCGACCTGCACGTACGTGCAACGTACGACTGGTGCGGAGCCATCGTGGACGGGATGAACGCATTCGCTTGCCGACTGCGCGAAGCGAACGAAAGCTCAGAGGGGTGCTTTCCTCAGGCGTTCAGGCACGCCGGCACACTTCCTGTTCCTCCCATGGATCCGCTGTTGGCGGCCATTCGTGGCCTGCATTTGAATTTCGCGAGTCCCGTCGAGCCTCTTCGCAATCTGGAGCGCGACATCGAGCAGCTGCATGCTTCGGTGGAGGAGTTGCGCCCGATCGTCGGCGCCTGGGCGAACAGACCGAGTGTCACATCTCACTGAGAACGCGGACCGATCCGAGGACAGCTGCCGCGACCGTTTCGGTTCGTAGAGCGAGCGGACCGAGAGACGTGGAAAGCCAACCCAGCTCTTGCGCCTGGGCTACCTCTCGTTCCTCCAAGCCGCCCTCCGGGCCACACGCGAATGCCAAGGGTCCCCCTCCGTCTAGCGCTTCCAGCAGTGCCGGACCAAGCGGTTCGTGCGCACGCTCCCAAAGGCAAAATCCCGTCGTCTCAGGTTCAGAGGCGAGGGCGAGCGCAGTCGACCAGTCACACGGCGTCTCGACACGGGGCACGTCGCTCCTTCCGGATTGGCGTGCGGCCTCCTGAGCAATTCGAGCCCATCTCGCTTGCCGCTCGACCGCGCGAACGGGGTCCAGGCGCACGACGCTACGTCGCGTAGCCGCCACGACGATCCGGGTCGCGCCGAGCTCCGTCGCATCTCGCACCGCGGCATCGCACTTGTCACCCTTGGCGAGCCCTTGAATCCACGTCACACTTCGTGTCGCGAGGGTCGAGCCGTCGCGAAGGGGTCCGAACCTGAGCGTAATCGACTCATGCTCTGCCCAGATGACCTCGACGTCGGCTTCCCGACTGGTCACCGGGTCGAATGCGACGAACGTGTCTCCCGCCCGCAGACGGCGCACTCTCGCCAAATAACGAGATAGCCCCCCGCTCAAGGTTCGCTCGCCGGCAACAAGGGATGGAACCGGCGCTCTTAGCCTACCCACGAAACGCTACCGCGAGCCATTCTCCCTTTCGACGCACCTCTTGCTCGTGGAGGTCGCCGTAGGCTTTTCGGACGCTCTCGAGCTGTTGCGGCGCGACTTCAGGAACGAGTATTCCGCTCAGAATCGCGAGGCCCCCGGGCGCGAGCCGAGCCATCACCGCTGGCGCGATAGCCACGAGAGGCGAGGCTTCGATGTTCGCGACGACCACCGGATACCGCTCGACAAGCGCGTCGATCGGGGCGTCGTCGACCTCAAGCCGCTGCGTCATCCCATTTCGATGCGCGTTTTCGCGGGTGACGGCGACAGCCTCCGGATCCACATCGATGGCTCGTACTCGAGCCGCACCACGAATGAGGGCCACCAACCCGAGGATGCCGCTCCCGCAACCCACGTCGAGCACAGTCGCCGCGCCATATTGAGCGCTGTGTTCGGTGAGAACCTCCGCTGAGAGACAGGTCGTTTCGTGTAGCCCAGTCCCGAACGCCCTGCCCGGTTCGAGCACGAGAACTTGTTCGCCTTCGGAGGCGTTGTACGTCCGCCATGGAGGGCAGACGACGATCGCTCCCCCGAGATGAAACGGTTCGAAATGCTTTTTCCACTCATCTCGCCATTCGTCCCCTACGACCTCGGCCACCCGAGGCGACCACTCGGCCGGGACTTCGGACATTGCCTCTCGGGCGTTGTCTTCGTGTTCGAAGGATGCGACGAGCGTCACCTTGCCCGGCGCACCGTGCACAAGGGTCGTCCCGTCGCGTTCTTCCACGCCAAGAGCACCGAGATCAAACAGCAGCGAGCTCGCGCTTTCGACGTCACAATGACATACGTCGAGCGCCAAGAAAGGGTAGCGCGGTACCGGAGTGTTGCCGGCGCGATCCGAAAGGGGGGGCATCAGGCTTTCTCGTCGGGTCAATTCGATGGGAAGCGCGCAACCGACGCCCGTCGTCGCTCGATGGACGGGACGTGTCGCTCCGAGTGATCTCTATTGTCATAGTCGCGATTGCCGGCGCGGTCGACGTCTCGCGAATCGCTCGGGCAGCCGAGAGCGGAATCGAGACAGACCACATCGATGCCGAAGACGATGGAGGCCCTCGCCGGACGGGGGTTCTCATGAACGGAGTCGCAACGACTCTAGGATTCATCTCCGTCGAGCTCGATGGCGCCATCGCGGATTCTGTCGTGCTGTCCGTCGCGGTCGATCGAGACATCACACACGAGGCGGGAGCCTATGGAGAAATCGCAGGCGCGGCTCTCTTTCCATTTCGATTCGCCTTTCGCGGGCCCTACATTCATCCTCGAGTCGGATTCGCGAGCAGCTCCGATCCAACCTCGCCCATGTTGGTGTTTCCCGTCGTGACCGTCGGTTATGAATGGGTTTTCCCCGTGGGCTGCACCGTTCGCGTAGGTGGGGGCGGCGCATACGGCATCGCACTTGCGCCCGACATCGACGACGCGTTAAGAGGGCGGATCGGACTCCGTCCAGCGTTCGACCTCAGCATCGGATGGATATTCTAGTATACTTCTCTAGAATCGCTGGGTGTGGGGCGTACCTTCGCAATCGGAGACATCCACGGGGATCTCATCGCTCTCGAGATTCTTCTCTCTCGGTTGCCGGAGCTCGACAAGCACGACACTCTGGTCTTCACGGGAGACTACCTCGACCGCGGACCCGATTCGGCGGGCGTGATAGACCGCGTGCGCCAGCTTCAGCGCGAGAGCCACGCCAAGGTAATCGCCCTGCGCGGCAACCACGAAGACGCGTGGCTTCGCGTTATCGACATCGGATGGCCGGAGTTCCTTCAGCCTCCCGGCAATGGATGCCTCGCTGCGATGCGCTCGTTTTCAGCCGGGCGGGTTCCCAAGTCCGGCGAACAGCCAACCCCAGAGGAGCGCGAGGTTATTCGACGCGGTTCGTTCTTCCCCGCCGAGATCGTAACCTGGATGCGCGACCTGCCGTATTGGTTTGAGGACCATCATGCGATCTACGTTCACGCGGGATTGCCACGGATTCGTGGCGCCTTCGCGCATCCGTCGACCGTCCCGTCGCGGGCCATGCTCCTATGGCTGCGAGATGAGGATTTCTTTCGCAACTACAGCGGCAAGCTCGTGGTCTTCGGCCACACCGCGACGGCGTTCCTGCCCCCGGAGCTCAGCACCTACACGCCTGAGGACCCGCTCGACATCTGGGCAGGTCCATGCTGCGTCGGCCTCGATACGGGAGCGGGCAAGGGCGGCTTTTTGACGGCGCTGGAACTGCCCGAGATGGTCGTCTACGAGTCGCGATATTAGACATCGTTAATGCCCAATCGCACTCGTCCCGAAATTGTCGCGCCCGCCGGGGGTCCCGAGGCGATGCGAGCCGCCGTTCGATCGGGAGCCGACGCCGTCTACTTCGGGCTCGAGACTCACAACGCTCGCGCTCGCGCCAAGAACTTCGAATTGGCAGCCCTCGACGCGATCATGCGAGAGCTGCACGCTTCAGGCGTTCGCGGATATGTGGCGCTGAATACGCTTGTGTTCGACGCCGAGCTCGACTCCATCGAGACCGCGATTCGCGGTTGCTGGAACGCTGGAGTCGATGCCGTCATCGTCCAGGACTTGGGAGTTCTTCGCCTCGTGCGATCGATCGCGCCGAGCCTCCGCGTCCACGCCTCGACGCAGATGACTTGCACGGATGCCTCAGGAGTCGAGCTGACACGCACGCTCGGGGCTTCCCGCGCGATCGTCGCTCGGGAGCTCTCGCTCAGCGAAATCGGAGAGATCGTCGCTGCGACGACGGCGGAGATCGAAGTGTTCGTCCACGGGGCTATGTGTATCGCGTACTCTGGACAGTGTTTGACGAGCGAGGCCATCGGTGGTCGGAGCGCAAACCGGGGGGCGTGCGCTCAAGCTTGCCGCCTGCCCTATGAACTCGTAGTAGACGGAAAGGTTGTCGACCTCGGCGACCGCCCATATTTGCTTTCTCCCAAGGATCTGGAAGCGAGCTCGCTGGTGCCAGAGCTTGCGCGGCTTGGCGTCGCCGCACTCAAGATTGAGGGGCGGCTGAAGAGCCCTGAGTATGTAGCCGCAGTCACTTCCCTCATTCGACGAGCCCTCGACTCGATCGCGACCGATGGCGATCGTCACGCTGCAGAGCAGACGTTTTCGCGAGGCTCGAACTGCGGGTTCCTCCGCGGCGTCGACCATCAGAACGCGGTCGATGGGCGCACCTGCGACCACTTGGGGATTGCGGTCGGCACGACCTCGGAAGCGCGCATCGCGCGGGGCAGAACATGGCTTGGCGTTCGGCTCTCGGAATCCCTGGCACGCGGCGACGGGATTCTTGTCGAAGCGGCGAAGGACGAACCGGAGCTCGGGGGGCGCGTTTGGGAGATCCTCGTCCGCGGCGAAGATGTGCTCGGGGCAAGGTCCGGCGACGAAGCTCACGTGTGGCTCGGTCCGACTCACGACGGAGCCGTCTCGTCGAAAGGCCGAAGGGTATTCAAGACGAGCGACCCGGCCAACCAGCGCGCGATCCTGGAAAAGGTCGAGCGCGATCCCGTGCGCGTCCCTGTCGACATGACATTCCGTGGGCGCATCGGAGAGCCGTTCGAGTTGCAGGCGCGAAGTGAGCGCGGACACGTCGCGCGCGTCAAGGGCGATGCTTGCTTAGAAGTCGCCCGACAAGCGCCGCTCACTCCGCAGGCCATTCGAGACAAGCTCGCGAAGCTTGGCGACACGCCGTTCGTCCTTGGAGAGCTCGACCTCGACATCCCCGACGGGATCATCTTTCCAATTTCCTCTTTGAACCGAGCTCGCCGCGCACTCGCCGAGGCGCTGATCGCATCCGTCCATGCTGACCGCGAGCCCGCTGCCACGAGCACCACGCCAGCCCCTCGCGCGCCACCCGGAGATCCTCCCGCCGGCGGACTGTTCGTCCTATGTCGCAACGAAGCTCAGGCTCTTGCTGCCGCGGATTCGGGCGCTACGGGGGTCGTGCTCGACTTTCCTGCCCTGACCGGCACCGGCGATACCGTTCGAACGCTGCGCGCTCGCTACCCGAGCGTTTTCGTCACTCTCACGCCTCCTCGCATTCGTAAGCCCGGCGAGGAGAAGATCGACCGTTATCTTTGCGGTCTTGCCCCTGACGGTTTGCTCGTACGCTCGCTGGGCGCCCTCGCAGAAGCGCGCGATGCTTGCGACGGCATAGGTCGGATCGGAGACTATTCGCTGAACGTCGCCAACGTCCATTCTGTCGCCGAAGTGCTGTCGGCGGGTTTACTGGCATTCACTCCCGCATTCGATCTCGATACAAACCAACTCACCGACCTATGCGCATCGGAATTAGGCCCTTGGGCCGAGGTGGTCGTCCATCACCCGACGCCGCTATTTCACATGGAGCATTGCATCTTCGCGGCTCTGCTGTCGACCGGCCATGATCACCGCACCTGCGGGCGTCCATGCGAGAAGCACTCCGTGAATCTGAGAGATCGCCGCGGTATGCACCACCCTCTAGAAGCGGACGTGGGCTGTCGAAATACCGTGTTCCATGCCGCGGCTCAGAGTGCCGCTTCCGTCGTACCCACGCTTGTCGCCAGTGGAGTAAGGCGTTTTCGTATCGAGGTCGTGCGCGAGACGGCCGCCGACGTCGCCATGCTTGTTCAATCGTATGGAGCGCTCATCGAAAATCGGAAGTCTCCTGCCGAGGTCATGCATGACGTCAAAGCAAGCCACGGATTGGTTTCGGGCAGCCTGCGCGTGGTGCTCTGATAAAAGAGTCGCATTGCCACCCCCTTACGCGTCGTGGGCGCTCCGCGCCCGCTCTGAACGACAGAAGAAAGGCTCGAAACCTTGACCCTTCACTCTACGCCGAAGCAAACTTGGACGTTTCATCGCGCCGGGACCGTCGATCAAGTTGTCATCGCGGATGGTCGCGATCTCGACCGCCTTGCCTCGCTCGACATGAAGCTCTGGATGGCGCTCGCGTGCCCCACCCACGGTCTCGAGATCGACCAGCGCACTCTCGAACTCATCGACACCGACGGCGATGGTCGCATTCGTCCTCCGGAGATTCTCGGTGCCATCGACTGGGCACGACACGTCTTCCGAGATCTCGACGACATGTTCAAGAGCGACGACGCCGTCTCCTTCGAGTCCATTCGTGCGGACACTCCTTCTGGCCGCGAGATGCAAGCCGCAGCGACGCGAGTCATGGCGGAGCTGGGGCGCTCAGACGCACGTGAAATCCGCCTCGCGGACGTCGTCGAAATCCAGCAGACCCTCTCTGAGAGGAGCCTCAACGGCGACGGCGTCATCCCGTGCGATTCCGCGGAAGATGAGCGCACGAGGGCGGTCATCGCGGACGCGATGGCGGTCGTAGGCTCGACACCCGACCGGAGCGGAAAGCCCGGGATCGACAGGGGCCGCCTCGACGAGTTCTTCGATCGCGTTCGAGCCTACGCCGCATGGCTCGAGAAGGAAGCCGCCGCGCGCACGCTGGGTGATGAGACTCCCCGCGCCGCGCAAGCGCTCTCCCTAGTGCGCGCGAAGATCGATGACTACTTCGTCCGCTGCCGACTCGCGGCCTTCGACGGACGAATTGCGAGCTCGCTCAACGGAACCGACGAGCAGATCGCCGAGTTTGCCGGCTCCGTTCTCGCGCCCGAGGACAATCGCGTCGCCGCGCTGCCGTTGGCGCACGTGAACGCTGGGAGCCCACTTCCGCTTGGAGCGATAAATCCCGCGTGGACCGAGCGAATCGGCGCATTCGTCGAAGCCACGGTCAAACCCATTTTTGCGGGACCACGGTCTGAGCTTTCAGAGCAAGAGTGGGCAGCGGTCACCGAGCGATTCGTGCGCTACGATGAGTGGCTCGCGTCCCGCCCGGCCGACGATGCCATCGGCTCGCTTGGCCGCGACCGAATCGCCGCGCTGGCCCACGGAAGCGATTACGCCGCCATCTCCGATCTCATCGATCGGGACCTCGCTCTCGCTGCCGTGATTGGCCCCATTCAAGCGGTCGAAAAGATGATTCGTCTGCGGCGAGATTTTGCGACTCTGCTCCGAAATTTCGTCAACTTCTCCGACTTCTACGGCAAACGCGGTTCGATGTTCCAGGTTGGAACTCTCTACATCGACGGCCGCAGTTGCGAGCTATGTCTGCCGGTGCAAGACGTCGCCAAACACGTGACTCTCGCTACCCTTTCGAATACCTATTTGCTGTATTGCGAATGCACCCGAAACAAAGATACTAAGAAGCGGACGATAGTGGCGGCCGTCACCGCGGGGGACGTCGATAATCTGATGGTCGGTCGCAACGGCGTATTCTACGATCGCAGGGGCGACGACTGGGATGCTACCGTCACCAAGATCGTCGAGAACCCGATAAGCGTTCGCCAAGCGTTTTGGGCTCCCTACAAGCGATTCGTGCGGTTCGTGCAAGAGCAGCTCTCCAAACGGGCCGCGGCTTCGGACGCGGAAGCAACCAAACACATCGGAGATGGCGTCCCCGGCATCGGTTCCGCGATCGACGCAAAGGCGCCGATGGGTGCTGACGCATCAACGCCTGCAAACCCAAAGAAGATCGACGTCGGCACCGTGGCGGCCATCGGCGTCGCGGTCGGCGGAATCGCGACGTTCTTCTCGAGTATCATCGCAACGGTTCTCGGTCTCGGCATGTGGATGCCGCTCGGGGTCGTCGCGTTGGCGCTCGCGATTTCCGGGCCGTCGATGTTCATCGCTTACCTGAAGCTTCACCAACGAAATATCGGGCCATTGCTCGATGCGAGCGGATGGGCCGTGAACGCCTTTGCCCGTGTCAACGTGCCTTTCGGTAGCGCGCTGACGTCGGTCGCGACCCTGCCGCCGGGGGCAGTGCGAACGCTCAAAGATCCTTTCGCCGAAAAACGAACTCCCTGGAAGACGTACCTACTCCTCGCGATTCTCCTCGCACTCTTGGTCGCGTGGATGTTCGGCAAGTTCGACGGCCTGCTGCCGGACCGCGGAAGGCCGGACGGTTTGTTTCGAGGATTCTCGAGCGCTGCTCCGACTCCGTGAATGCATCTGCCAAACCTCACCGAGTGACGTCATTCACTATCTCGCTCGAAAGAAAGCCCTTTGCTTCGAGTGCACCCAGCGTCTCGGCAGCAAGACCGGCTGAGTGTTTGAGTGTCCAATGGCTGGCCGCCGCAAGCTTCTCGGCGATGAGATCGAGAGAGTATCCCCGGGAAGCCATGTCCCACACGGCCGACTGGGGAAATGAAAGCGAAAAGGCCTCGCGGGTGCGCACGTTGATGATCTGGACTCCGAGCGCCACCACGACGTAACGGACGTCCGGATCAGGACGAAATACTCGCTCACCCGCGCGCGAGTTTGCCCAGTCTGCTACGTACGCTCGACGAAATTGCCCGAAGATCCCCACCTAGGTCACCGTGTCCGAAATCGCGATGGGCTGAGCGAGGGAACTCCGCACCAATGCGTCGAGCAGGTGACATGAAGTCACTGTGGTGATCACAACTTTCTCCTATCCACGTAGTGCCCACCTTGGCATCGCAGAAGGCAAACGCGAAACAGTTCATTGTCGCGCATGAGTCCACGTGCAACTCGACTGCAAATATATGAAAATTACGTGTCGCCGTCCAAACAACCTATCAAAAACTGGCAAAATCGACGTCTCGATCCTCGAGCGGAGAAAATGACCGCCCGGACGCCAGGGCCGCAGGGGCAGAAGACCGGAATCTTCGGATTCTTCCTCACTTGGCATCCCTTGCGTCGTCATCGAACTCCTTCTCTCGTCGCATTTTTGGCAGACTCGTAGCCGACCTCCGCTCTACACTGTGTGAAGTGCTGTTCTTGCTTCCGGCTTTACACGACAACGGAACCTCCTGCGAAACTGAGGGGTCGCGAGGCGAAGGACTTCATGAGACTGGAAGCGTCGCCATTTGTTCATCACACAGATCGCCCTACGGCACGATCCAGGACCAAGGCTAATAGCCATGAACGCAAAACTAAGGATAGCCCGCCTCGGTGGCGTTGGCCTCATTTTCGCCTTCCTTCAAGCGCTTGGAGCATGCGGAAGCTCTTCGAATGATCCTTCGGGATCGGGACCCGCGGAATCATCGGGAAGTAGCGGTAGCTCGTCCGGCTCCGGAGCGAGCGGGTCGACGTCGAGTTCGGGATCCGCGAGTTCCGGATCCGGCAGCACATCTGGCTCCCGGTCTTCGACTTCAAGCTCTGGAAGCTCCGGTGTCGGTTCTTCGACTTCGAGCTCCGGCAGCACATCGAGCTCCGGAAGCTCGTCAAGCAGTGGGTCTTCGACTTCTAGTTCCGGAGGTTCGTCGAGCAGCGGGTCTTCGACTTCTAGCTCCGGAAACTCGTCGAGCGGCGGATCCTCGACTTCTAGCTCCGGAAGCTCGTCGAGCGGCGGATCCTCGACTTCTAGCTCCAGTGGCAGCAGCGGCAGCTCGTCGAGCTCCAGCAGCGGCTCGGGCACCTCGGGAGGTTGCTCTGTGACTCCCGGTTCGGTCATCGGCACGCTCACCGATCCGGTCACGACGACCGACATCTCGCCTCCCAACCCGCCAGGCATCACGCTCAAGGACACCGACGGAAACCTGGTCGACGCGCACGGGGGCGGCATCATCAAGGTGTGTGACACGTACTACCTGCACGGCGAATACTTTCTCAGCACGACGACAAATAACGATTTCAACGGCTTCTCGATGTATTCGACCAAGGATTTCATGACTTGGAAGAATGAAGGGATCATCTTGCCCCAGCAATCGAGCGGACTGCTCGGACCAAACCGCAAGGGGGAGCGCCCCCACATCATTCAGTGTCCAGCCACGGGCGAGTACGTGCTCTACGCCCATTCGGCCGACACGACGTACCAGGTCGACAAGGAGGTCGTGTACGCGACTTCCAATACGGTAAACGGCACGTACACGTTCAAGGGCTCATTGCTCGGTCCGAATAGCGCCATCGCCGCGCACAGCGACATGAGCGCTTTGACGGACGGGGACAAAGCATACGTGGTCACGGAGAGCGGATGGGTGTATCCGCTATCGAGCGATTGCCACAGTTGGCTGTCTGCCAATCAGTTTGCGGCCGTCAATGGGACCACAGGGGGAAGCGAGGCGCCGACCGTATTCAAGGCGGGAAGCACGTACTACTGGATCGGCTCGGACAAGACGGGATGGCGTGCCAACGACAACTTCTACTCGACAGCGCCCGCGATACTCGGTCCGTGGACATACCATGGAACAGTGGCCCCAGCGGGCAAGCTGACGTGGATGACCCAGACGACCTGGGTCCAGCCGATCGTCGGCAGTCAAGGAACTGTCTTTGTATATTGGGGCGACCACTGGTACGGAGATCAAGACACCACGGCTCCAGGGCAGCATAACTATCTGACGACCTTCGTATTACAACCTCTCGTGTTCACGGGAACAAGCCTATCGATGCCCACGTACGAGGTCAGCTGGAAGGTGGATATGGGCTCCGGGACCTGGTCTCCTTAGAAGGCCGGCGTCTATCGGCCGATCCCTTCGCGATCCCGGCGTCGAGCGTGCTCGCGTACAGGAAGTACGCTCCGCGCGGCTCGCCGCCGGCCTCGCTCGGTTTCGGCCGATATACACCGGCCTTCTCTGGCTCGGCGGATCGCTTGCTCGCGT
>Ga0182030_10017770_pt1 | contig 13694 bp, 10 predicted proteins | sample 812S3MmetaG_FD_121299 | JGI IMG/M metagenome (GOLD analysis project Ga0182030, IMG submission 121299) | Permafrost microbial communities from Stordalen Mire, Sweden - 812S3M metaG (Illumina Assembly) | ecosystem: Environmental > Terrestrial > Soil > Wetlands > Permafrost | place: Sweden... | reverse complement strand
CGGTAAGTGTCCTTGGTGCCTGACAACCTTCGATAACTCTGGGTGACTACTTAACCTAGTATTACTAGAGCGGTTTAAGAAATACTGTAGCCATTCGGCAACAAGGACGGGAGGAGCGGTCTTTTTGGGTTTTAGCTTCGTTTCGGCTCAGTCACAGCCTACGGGCATGCTCCTTCGCCAAAGCCTCGCCAAAACCCAAAAATCCTCGCTCCGAATGGCTACACTATTTCTTAAAACGCTCTAGCCGTTCAAGGTCCAACCGTCCCGATAGGTGTGGCGAAGGTAATCGTTCGCTTCAGGGCAGTCGGTGACTTCACCGGTCACACCGTCGTAGTTGATTTTCTTGCCGGCACGGTAGGCGACCAAACCAAGCAACATCATTTCAATCATGTCACTGCCGTAACCGAAGTCGCACGAAGTCTTGAGGTTCCCCTTGCAGGCATTAATCCATTGTTGCTGAAAATTGCCCAAGGGCGGCAGCAATGCTTCTTTGGCGCGTGGCTTGTAATAAGTGAGGTTGGATTCATCGCCTTGTGGAAAGAGAATGCGGTTTTGAAAATCCGCCACGATGGAGCCTTTGCTGCCCTCGAAGAGCGCGCCGTGATCAATCGTGTTCAGATCGATGCTGTGAAAGGGCGTTTCGGGCATGGCGCCGCCTTGATACCATGAAACCGTAATAGCCTGACGCCAGTCGTTGGCCGGGATTTGGAAGTGGGTTTCCAGTTTTACGGGTGTGACTTCGGAATTGAATGGGTCGCCTTTGCCGGCGGCGGAAGTGGGAAGGCCGGCATCGATCGCGTTCCAGGCGAGATCCATGGTGTGGCTTCCCATGTCGCCGACCTGGCCGCTGCCGAAATCCCAATACATGTTCCATGACAGGCAATTCATCCCGGAAGCACCGGCAAAATATCCGGGGTTATAGGGGTGGGCCGGGGAAGGGCCCAGCCACAAATCAAAGTGCAAAGATGAGGGTGGTTCGCCTTGGGCGGGGAGATAACCGGGTTTACGAAGCTGGCGGTTGCCCCAAGCGCTGACTTCCTGCAATTGGCCGATGGCGCCGTCCTGGATCATTTCGCGAACGCGGTTGAAGTTTTCAAACGAATGGCGTTGGGTGCCGACTTGCGTGGCCAGCTTGTCCTTATTTTTGAGCCAGGTGGCGCGAATCAAACGGGCTTCCGCCACACTGTTGGCGAGCGGCTTTTCACAATAGACATGTTTGCCGCGGTTCATGGCCCAGTTGGCGATGAAGGCGTGGGTGTGATCCAGCGTGCAACAGACAACGGCGTCGATGTCCTTTTGCTCCATGCAGACGCGCCAGTCCACATATTGTTTGGCTTTTGGGAATTTGGCGGCGCCGAACGCGAGGTGTTCCTCATTGACGTCACAAATGGCGACAACGTTCTCGCGGGACAGCGCGTCGAAATGGGCTTCGGCCCTCCCCCACGTACCCATCAAGGCAACGTTCAATTTATTACTAGGAGCGTCGGCCCCAAAAAGTTTCAGGCGCGGCAGGATCAGCGCCGTCCCTCCGGCGAAGGCCATGGATTTAAGAAATTGGCGGCGTTTGACGGAGTGGGAGTTGACGGATTTCATGAGAAACCTTTAGCCGAATGACGGGAGGACGTCAAGTTTCGCCAACGGTTGAAATTCGACTGACTGTTGACACCAAAGGTCGATTTGATACTGTCCCATTATTAATAATTCAAACACTTCCATCCGATGAAACGCAGCGACATCAATCAACTGGTCCGCACGGCGGAAAAATGCTTTATCACAAATGGCTGGACCCTGCCGCCTCGGCCCCGCTGGGATGTGACCGATTTCGGCCTGGGCGATTATCGGCGCCACGGACTGGTGTTGGTCAATCTGGCTGAAGAACGCGAATATTGCGAAAAACTGATGTTCGCGCTCAAAGGCATGACGACTCCGGCCCACACCCACAAAAAGAAAAAAGAAGACATTATCTGCCGGACAGGTCAGCTCGACGTCATTCTTTGGAGTGACGCCACGCTCAAAAAGGGCGAGAAGCTTTCGCTAAAAATTAATGGCAGCGTCACCGCAGTTCCAACCGGGCAAGCCATTCATTTAAAGGCTGGAGAACGGGTCACGCTGGTTCCCGGCGTTTATCATGAATTTTATCCTGCCACTGCGGAATGCATCATCGGGGAAGTTTCCACCGCCAATGACGATCTAAACGACAACTTCTTCGTCAATCCCGACATCGGCCGCTTTCCGGGGGTGGAGGAAGATGAAGCGCCTTTATTGAAACTCATCAGCGATACTAAATAAGCCGACGGTCCGTCCGCAGGTTGGGACACCCGCGGCACGGCAGACTTGGAAGTTTGCGCTACAAAAAGACTTTTCCCTCACTTCTTTAGCAAACTATTGATGGAATACAGCGCCATTTCACCTTTGCCTTTGATCTGGGTCGGGCCCTGGCGCGCGCCTTCGCAATGTGAAGCCAGCGCCTGCCACGTTTCCGCTGTCACAAAAATGGTCCCGGGCGCGCCGGCCTGCATCATGCGCGCGGCTGTGTTTACGGTGTCGCCCCAAATGTCATATTGATATTTTCGCCGGCCCACCACTCCAGCGATGAGCGGGCCGACATGCACACCCACCCGAATTTCCCAGTGCGGCGGCAACGCCTGCGCGGCGGCGATCATCTCCAGTCCGCAGCGGACGCATTGGAGGGCAGGATTTTCCGCCGGTGCCGGCAAGCCGGCCGTGGCCATGAAGGCATCGCCGATGGTTTTTATTTTTTCCAAGCCTTGTTCGCCGGCAATTTTTTCAAACGCCTCGATCAGCGATTGCAGATGGGCGTGAATTTCCTCGGGCGGGCGACGGTCGCTGTAGGCGGTGAACGCGACGATGTCGCTAAAGAGCACTCCAACGTTTTCAAAACGCCGGGGCTTGACCGCATTGGTCGCTTTTAATTCCTCAGCCACGTCGTGAGGAAGAATGATGTGGAGAAGATTATCGGAGCGCTGCTTCTCCTCTTGAATCTGGCGCAAATAGGAGACCTCGCGATTGCGCAGCCGTTTCTTTTCCAAAGACGCGCCAATGCGGGCCTGCAACAACACCGGGTCAAACGGCTTGGGCAAATAATCCTCCGCGCCCATTTCAATGCACCGCGCCACTCGCTCGGTTTCATCTGAGGCGGAAAGGACGATGACGGGAATGTCCCGCAAGGCCGGGTCAGCCTTCAATCGTTCCAACACCTCGTAGCCGTCGAGTTCCGGCATTTGAATATCGAGGAGCATCAGATCGAATCCGCCGTCCCGCGACGCCGCCAGCGCCCGTTGACCGTTCTCGGCCAGAGTCACCTTGTGCCCGATGCGAGTCAGCCGCCGCTCCAGCATGAGGCGATTATTTTCATCATCGTCCACCACCAGGATCGAGCCTCCCTCAATGCCCGGCGCGAACTTGCTTCCCGCTCTGGCAGAGGGACGGGGCGCGACTGATTCCCGGCGGATAAAAACGGTGGCGTGAGCGGGAGGGGGATTTTCTGTTTCCCCCAATTTCATTTCCGGGAGGGCAAAATTCTCCACCACCAACCTGAGCAATTCCCGCGCAGCGGTCAGAATTTTTTCAAAGTCCGCCACAAACGCATCGGCGCCGCGCGCGCGGGCTTCCTCTTGCAACATTTCGGCATAACCGACGATCTGGTTGAGCGGCGTCCGCAGCTCGTGCTGGACGAGATTCGGATTGGATTTGTAAGCGGCTGATTTGACTGGGTCGAACAGATGGTTGATGACATCGAGCAGACCCTTGCCGGCAAAGTGGATGCGCTCCAGGTCCGGCACAAATTCCTGGCAGGACAAATCCTCCGTCTCTTCCAACAACAGCTCGCAATAGCCGATGATGTGGTTCAGCGGCGTGCGAAGATCGTGTTTTAGATTGCTGGACAAAGGGCCTTTATCCAGCCGGCTTTCGACTCAGCAGGGATTCCATTTTTTCAAGGAGACGCGGCAGTTCAATCGGCTTGGTATCATAGTCGTCGCAACCTGCTTCGATCGATTTTTCACGGTCTCCGGCCATGGCGTGCGCGGTCAGCGCGATCACTGGCAGGGATTTGGTGGCCGGTTCCGCTTTGATGCGCCGGGTCGCCTCCCATCCGTCAAATACCGGCAGGCTCATGTCCATCAGGATCAAATCCGGCGATTCGGAAACCGACATGGCCACCGCCTGCTCGCCATCGACCGCCATGACCACTTCGTAGCCTTTGCGCCGCAATCGCCGCGACAGCATGTCCCGATTCATTTCGTTGTCTTCAACCAGGAGTATTTTGGCCATATTTCGTAAAATTAAATCTGCACATGGACATCCGCGCGTTGCGCCCGCTGCACACATTCCGTCACCAACTCGCGCAATTCATTCAACAACTCGTCGCGGCTGAATCCGCCTTTGAGCAACACTTTTTGCACATGACCTTCAAGCATCTCCCGGTCTTCTTTGGTCAGCGATTTCGCCGTGATGACAATAATCGGTATGGTTCGCCATTCCTCGCGCTGGCGCATTTCCGTCACAAATTCGAAGCCGTCCATTCGCGGCATCATCAGGTCGAGCAAAATCAAATCCGGTTTCTGCGCGGCCACCGACTCCAGCACCTCGCGCCCGTCAGCCGCGCTGGCGGTGGTCCAGCCTTGGCGCTGCAGCGTGCGGGTGAGCATGTCGCGCACATCCGGTTCGTCATCCACCACCAACGCCTGCCCCGGAACCGAGGGATGGCGAAGTTTGTTGATGATGCCCAAAAGCCGTTCGCGATCCACCGGCTTGGTTAAATATTCCGTCGCGCCGAAGGCATGGCCGAAATGTGTGTCGTCAACAATAGTAAGCACGATGACCGGAATGTCCGCCGTCGCCGGGTCTTCCTTCAACCGGGCCAGGACGGCCCAGCCATCCATGCCCGGCATCATCACGTCCAGAGTGATGACGGTGGGATGGAGGCGCTTGACCATGTCGAGCGCTTCCTGGCCGTTGGCCGCGCATTCCACGTACAAGCCTTGCTTGTTCAAAAACCGTTTAAGCAAATCGCGCGCGGAAGGATCGTCATCCACCACCAGCACGGTGTTGCCTTCCTGGGGCAGATCCAGCAAGTCCGCGGTTTTTTCATCCGGCTCGGCGCGCGGTTCCTGCACCTGGGATGGCAGGCGGATGGTAAAGGTCGAGCCTTTTCCGATCTCGCTGGCCACGGTGACATCCCCGCCCATCATCAGGCAAAAACGTCGCGTGATGGCCAGGCCCAATCCGGTGCCGCCGTATTTTCGCACAGTGGAAGCATCCGCCTGCGAGAATGCCTGGAACATCCGTCCCAGTTGCTCGGGGGTCATGCCGATGCCGGTGTCTTGAACCTGCATCACGATCCACTCGGCCTTGTCCGGCCCAATCTCGCGGCCCGCCTTCAGCCGGATAGTGCCGTGCTCGGTGAATTTGCTGGCATTGCTCAGAAGATTGAAGAGGGCCTGCCGCACTTTGGTCAGATCGGCCCGCATGGTCCCGAGGTCGGGGGACAATCGCACCTCCAGGATGTTGTCTTTTTTCTGCACCAGCAGGCGAGTAGTGGCCACGACATCCTCCAGCAGAGTCTTCAAATCAAACGTTTCGAGATAAAGGTCCATCTTGCCCGCCTCGATTTTTGACAGGTCAAGTATATCGTTGATCAGGGCCAGCAGATGCTTGCCTGCGCCTTTGATCTTTTTGAGATCGGGGATGAGGTCCTCCTGGCCGCTGTCGGCCGCCTCTTCCTCCAACATTTCACTGTAGCCGATGATGGCGTTGAGCGGGGTGCGCAACTCGTGGCTCATATTGGCCAGAAAATGGCTCTTGGCCTCCGTCGCGGCCAGTGCCTCCTGCTGGGAGCGGCGGAGTTGGGTGTTGATCTCGGTCAGGTCTTTTTCGTGCCGCTCCATCTGGCCGAGCATTTCGTTGAATTTATCAATTAGAAATCCCACTTCATCGTCGCTTTGCTTCGCGGCCCGCGCGGAATAATCTTTCTGTTCCAAAACTTTTTGAGTCGTTTCCGCGAGGTCAAGTATCGGTTTGGAGACGGAACGTTGCAGCCGCGAGGAAAAGATGAAAGCCACCAACAGCGCCCCGGCCAGGATGATAATTCCGCTGACAACGCAGTTGACAATCAACTCCCGCAATTCCGACAAATCCACCAGAAAGAAGATCGTGCCCAGCCGGTCCGCGCCGCGCTGGATGGGCCGGAAAACTTCAAGCTGGCCGTGGACGAATCGCGAGCCGTCCCGGCCCCGAACGGGAGGCCCGCCGGCCGCCGGCTCTCCCGGACGCGCGTAGCTGGCCAGGACTTTATTGTCTTTGTTGTAAATCGCCGCGCGCAGAATGACCGGCTTGTGTTCCAACGCCGCCAAGGTTTTTGCCGCCGCTGCCTCGTCATCGAAATCCAGGGCCGAGGCCGCGCTGGCGCCGACCACATCGGCCAGGGTTTGCAGATCGCGTTCCATGCCGCTGCGGAACCGCTTGGCGTCGCTCAAGCCAAATAATGTGACCGACACCAGCAATGCCACGCCGCTGGTCAGCATGGTCAGCCGGGTCAACTTGGTCTTGACACATCTTTGGCAGAGCTTAGGCATGAGAAAATCGGTCCCCTGGTTTCAATGCAAAATTCTTCGCGGGCCCGTTCATATGCAAAACGCTCAGGACTTGACCAGCCTGGCCAGCTTGAGCAGTTCGGAACTCACGTTAAGTCCCGTGCGCCGGGCCGCCTCGGGATTGATCTCGAAACGAACTTTGTTCCGCTCGGAAATAAAGTTGATGATGCCGCCCTGTGTGGCAAACCCCTCTATCTCACTGACCGTCAGCGCTCGAGTCTCTTTCAATTGCCCCAAAATTTCCGGCAGCCGGCCTTTTTCCGAGGGGCATATAAAAACGATCTGGCATTGATCCATGTCCTTTCCCGCCACGATTGATTTCACTGCCAGGGTGCAGCCTTTGATCTGTTTGCCCTTGAGCGGATCGATCGCCGGGCCGAAAGGGCTGTCGCCGATTATGCCGATGGTGATCGTGCCGCCGGCTGGCGGGAGCGTGTCCGCCGGCCAGTCGATGTAACGAATGAAATTGTAGAGGTAGGCGGCTTTGATTTCATACTCCCGCTGGACCGCGCTCTGCGCGTGAAGCCCCGCCGGGCAGACCAGCGCCGCCCCAAACGCCAGCAAAAGAACCGCCCGCTCCAGCCTTTTTAAAAAAGCCGGCCTGCGCGTGTTTTTGGCTGTGTTGCTAGAATCCATAAGTAAATCCGGCGCTCAACATCCAGGCGGTGCCCAGTTGCGGGCCTTCCAAGTTTTGATAAACAGGAATGCCGCCCTCAATCATGAACCGGCTGCATTTGAAAATTCCTTTTGGAATTAAAAAGTTCAACCCAAACAATAAATCGAGGCGGTCGCCGGCCCGCAAATATGATCTGCCTTCCGGCGTTGGATTATTGGCCAACCCCGGGTCGCTGCCGGTAATTTCCCCCCAGTGGCTTCCATCCAGGCGGAGAGACGGCGCAAACCAATCCGTAATGCCGTAAGCCCCCCAAGCCGAAAGCCGATACTCATTTCCCAACCGATAACCGTGATCGTTCAGACCGAACCGCACCGTTTCCATATTTTGCGCACCCCATGACCACCGGCCAGAGTCGCCAAGGTAAGTCAGCCCCGGCATCGGGTCGTAGGTGCCTGAGCCCATCTGCATAATGTATTCAAGAAGGGCGTCAGGAGCATTCGGATTTCCTTCGGCGTGATCCTTGATTCCGATGGAGCCCGTTGGAAAACTCATGCCCACGTTCAGCACCAGACGATTCCCGCCCTTGCGAATATCCCCCAAAATCGTAATAAGCCCCATCGCCTCCACATCGCCGAATCCTTGGGCCCACTGGCTGAATGTGCTGCCGTCGCTCCTGAGATGCTCCATGGACATGGTTTTGTAATTAAGCATCGTCATCAGCGTCAAACGATCCGAGGGCGCATACATGGCGTCGATCATTTGCATGTCCATTTCCATGTCGGTATGCACCACGCCGAAGCCTTCTCCAAAAGCCTGCGAGGAAGAAATCTGATGCGTCCCTTGATAAAGGCCGGTCATGCTGGTGTGCATGTAATCGTAACCCACCATGGCTTCCCCGGCTGGATGAGTATGTCCGCCGAGCACATTCGGCTGGACGATGTCCATATCGTAAAGCTCCTGCAAACTCAGCCCAGTGAGATCGCCATTGGCCGCACCACCGCCCGAAGCTCCATCCATGACCATTCCGTGGACCGGGATTGTCATCAGAACCACCGCCATTGCCAACACCCCAAGCGTCCAGCGCAGCCGTCTTCCCGAACCGCAAACGCCGGCTAATGGATACAATTCGTCTGAGAGCTGATTTTTTATTTCCACTATTACTTCCAATTACTTTGGGTTGCGCAACACTTATGAGCTAACCACCGTCCTGCCCCGGCGTCAAATGAAAAGGTGGCAGAGCGAGACGGGCGGGATGCCCTTTGCAATTATCCTTTTTTGGCGGAAGACGGACATTTTTTGGCCAATTAGCAGATCGTCCCGAGCAATTCCCCAACGCGACCGCCATAATCCAGAAATCTTTCATTGCTTTTCCCTGAAAAATGTATAGGGTCTATATTAGATTTTATTTTGGTTTAGAGGTATTCCAATGGGTCAATTAGTTTGGTTTAAGAAACGTAATGTTTCCGGGGACACGAGATCCTTCACAAGAGGACAGCCTTTTACTATATGAAAATTACAGGCACAATCGGTGCGAAAATCCGGTCCATTAATCAGGCCTTTACGCTGATCGAATTGTTGGTCGTAATCGCCATCATCGCCATCCTGGCGTCGCTTTTATTGCCGTCGTTGGCCAAAGCCAAGGAGCAAGCAATGACCGCCGCTTGCAAGAGCAACGTCCATCAGATCAGTCTCGGCATTCTCATGTATGCCGATGACAATAAACAAATCTTTCCCATGCCGGGACCTCCAAGCAACCCGGTGTGGTGGACCGGTGGCCCCTACCATAATAGGCTTGGACTGTTATGTGGAGGGGAATGGATGGCCGGACCAATCGGCGGCCTATTCCCCAATACTCCCGCGCCCATGGTGCTTAATTACATAAAGAACCCGAACATCTTTGTTTGCCCCAAACGGAAAAGAGGGTTCACCTATAAGACCGCTTCGGGACAATGGGATCCGTCCATTACCGGGTTTCTTTCCTACGGATTCAATGATCTTGGATGCTTTGACAAGTGTGCGACCACAGGCGGCACAGACCAAGGCATGATTCCAACAATTCCATTTAAAGCTTCCTATGCGAAAAGACCGGCTCAACTCATTTGTGCCACTGACACCAGCGGGTCAAATGACCCTGCGAACAGCGATAACGGCCTCTATTCCGCCGACGCCGCGTGGTTGGATGGGGAATGGGAATCCCTTTCCGGTCCAAGCTCGAACCCTAACCCTCCACCTCCCGGGTCATTTAATTGCCGTCTTCAGACTGCGTGGGGGAAACATGACAATATGGTGAATGTTATTTATGTCGATGGCCACGTCGAAATCAGCCTCGCCAGCAAACTCACTTATGGGCTCTTCTGGGGAGCTTATTCATTATCCGACCCTATTCGCTCACCCTATATCTATTACAACTCCATCAGCCAAGCATCATACGATACCACAGTTTGGGATAACACGGCGGAGTGACCTGACAGTAATCTACTTTTGTCCGTTGGCTCGATTTCATTGACGTTTTGGAAGCGGGTCAGCCCAAGGCTGTCCCGGAGAGTTCACATTCATCTCCTGCCCACCCACTATAATAGACTTGATGACCTTCCGCTTTTCGAGTGTCAGACACGGCTTTCGGACCATCCTAATCCAAAGAGCAGCGGAGGGCCGCCGCACTCCAAAACGCTTCGCGAGATTCGTGAGTCGCAAGAGAACACGATGGAAGTCCTAGAAGACTGCAGCGACCCTCCGCCGCGCCTGACCCGTGGCACGATGAACATAGCAACGCCCTCTTCTTGTGCTTGCGGCGCAGGGCTTTTGCAGCCATTTTGTAAGCTGGAATGAAAACTCCATCCGAAGCCATCTTGCTCTGTTTGGCGACAGCATTGATCGGCGGCTGCGCTTCACGGCATCAGGGGCCTGTGTATCGCGCCGGCGACGAAAACCCGCCGGACTTCATGGTCGGGCCCGTCACCGCCGTGCTCACCAACCTCAATGGCTTTAGCGCTCACATCAATTCCACCATTGCTTCCGCCGGGGGCGTCTCGCATACCACTTCAGGAGAATTGCTCGGACGCGAGGGAAAGTTGGTCTATCAGCCCGCCCTCGCCATCAAAGGCAAACGCGCCCGCACCGAAGGCGGCTTGTTTTTCATTTGGGACGAAAACAAACATTCCGGCTACGTCTTGAGCGAGGCTTTGCAAGGTTATGCTCCCATCAAGTCGGGCATGGAATCCTCCGGCCAGTACGCCCTTGTTAAAGAAGGCATCCAGGAGAACATCGACGGCCATCCCTGCCATCGTTGCGATGCGGTAGTAACCTCGGATCGGGGGCTCAAATCACGCTTGACTCTCTGGCGAGCCGATGACCTCGGACATTTCCCCATCAGGATCGAATCAGTTAACGGGCCCGATCAGATGACATTGGATTTTTCCGATATCCGCCAGGAATATCCGTCCCAGGGGCTGTTCTTGCCGCCGGATGGTTTTACCCCCTACGCCAGTTCGGTGTCGTTAATGAACGAGTTGATTGTTCGGGACGCAAGCCTGGCCAAGAAATACCAGTTCAACGCCAGCGACGAACCCGCTCCCGTTCGTTCCAGCAATTGGCAGGATCCTGCCATTTCGGGCGTAGGGCACCCGTGAGTGCTGCGCCGCCCCCCTCGGTATTGCCGTGGTCGGAGGATTGGTCGTCTCGCAAATCCTGACTCTCTACACTACTCCCGTGGTTTATCTCGCCTTCGAACACGCCCGCTCCCGCGTCTGCCGTTGGCGGCGCGGCGCGCTCCTCCTGCCCGCGACCGCGCCCGCACTGCCGTAATTCAACCATTTTTTCTCTGCGTTCCATGAGTCCTTTTGGTCCCGATCTCCATTTTTCTTCCTTTCCCCCCACGTCTCTCTAGACTCGCCGCCGGTCATGTTGAATTTATCGTCCCTCAATCCAGCCCAGCGCCAGGCGGTCGAAACAACCGAGGGCACCGTGCTGATTCTGGCCGGCGCAGGCACGGGCAAAACCCGCGTCATCACTTCGCGCGTGGCGCGCCTGATCGAGAAAGGTGTCAACCCCGCAAATATCCTTGCCGTCACCTTCACCAACAAAGCCGCCCGCGAAATGCAGGAGCGCGCCGCCAAGCTCATTGGCCGTCCCAAGGCCGCCCCCAACGGCGAAAAACCGCCCCGCCCCGTCATCTGCACCTTCCATTCCCTCTGCATGAGGATTCTCCGCCAGCACATCGAACGCCTCGGCTACAAACGAAATTTCGTCATCTACAACGAGTCCGATCAACTCGGTGCCATTAAAAAAATCCTCAGCCACATTTCCGACAAGGCCCAAAAGACCGACCCCGCCGCCGTCTTGTCTCTCCTCAGCCGCTACCGGAATGGAGGCGAGCGCGCCGCCGTTTTCGCCGACCCCAATACCGCCGCCCTGGCCCAACACGTTTGCACCCGCTACCAAAGCGCCTTGCGCGCCTGCAATGCGGTCGATTTTGACGACTTGATACTCCTCACGCTCAAGCTCTTCGAAGAGCATCCTGATGTCCTCCAGCAATGCTGTGACAAGTATAAATACGTCATGGTCGATGAGTACCAGGACACGAATGCCGCCCAGTTCAAACTCGTCCACCAACTGACTTCCGCCCGCCGCAATTTGTGCGTCGTGGGCGACGACGATCAAAGCATTTACGGCTGGCGCGGCGCGGAAACCGCCAATCTCCTCGAACTGGAAAAACATTATCCCAGCGTCAAAGTGATCAAGCTCGAGCAAAATTACCGCTCGACCACCACCATTTTGTCCGCGGCCAACGCCGTCATCAAAAACAATGTCCGCCGCCGCGGCAAACATCTCTGGTCCCAGAAAGGCCAGGGCGCGAAAATCACCCTGCACACCTTCGCCCACGACGAAGAAGAGGCGAAATCCATCGCCGAAGAAATCGAATTCGCCCGCCTCGCCCGCCAAATTCCGTGGCGCGATCAAGCCATTCTCTTTCGCACCAACCAGCAGTCGCGCCCGCTGGAAATGGCCTTGCGCCAGGCGGGCATCCGCTACCACTTGATCGGCGGCCAGAGCTATTTTGACCGCCGCGAAATCAAGGATTTTCTGGCCTATTTGAAGGCCCTGGTCAACCCGCAGGACGACATCAGCCTTTTGCGCATCGCCAACGTCCCGCCCCGCGGCCTGAGCGACGTGACCATGGAACGCCTGCTCTCCGCCAGTCACGAACGGAATTGCTCCGTTTTCACCGCCATGAAACACACCGACGTTCTGGCCGCCTTCACCGCCAAACCGCGCGAAGCCATCCAGTCCTTCGTTGGCTTGATCGAACGCCACCGCGCCAAATTGCACGCCAGCCAGCCGCTTTCCTTGCAACTTTGGGCCGGGCACCTCCTCGAGGAAATCGGTTTTGTGGCCGATCTGCGCCGCGGCGAAAAAACTCCCGAGGCGGCCGACAACCGCGTTCGCAATCTGAAAGACATCGTCGCCAACCTCAGCATCTCCGCTTCCAATCCGCTGGAAAATTTGCAGGATTTCCTCGATGACCTGATGCTCGATTCCGAGCGCAAGGAAGAGGAACAAGAAATTGGCGACGCGGTCACCCTCATCACCGTCCACAGTTGCAAAGGCCTGGAATTCCCGCATGTCCACATTGTTGGATTGGAGGATGGCCTCATGCCCCATTCCCGTTCCAAGGTCGAAGGCACCATGGACGAAGAGCGCCGCCTTTTTTACGTCGCCATCACCCGCGCCATGCTGACGCTGACCTTGAGCCATTGCGTCGCGCGCAAAAAATTCGGGTCGATGACCCCCTGCCATCCCTCTCCCTTTTTGCACGAAATTCCTCCCGAACTTCTCGAATCGGCCGACGAAAAAAGCAAGCAGCCGGTGTCAGTCGAATCCGGCAAAAACCTATTCGCCGCCATGCGCCTGGCGTCCGGGAATTAGTCGCGGACAACGCCGATCTTCCCGTTTTGATTCAGCAGACTGATTCGCGCGGTGCCGGGGGCAACATCGCCAAATGGGTCCTCGCCGCGGGGTTTCATCAGCACGGGGAAATCGGATTCGATGTTGGCAAAGCTGGTTTGCGCCTGGATGGCGGGTTTCAGACCGGCAGGCAGATGAACTTCCAATGTCCCAAAACTCGTTTTCGCTTCGATATTTGTAAGCGCAGTGGATGTCGCACGCAGCCGAATGTCGCCATTCTGATTGTGACATACAAACTGCGAACCTGCTCCCCTCACCTCAATGCTCGCAAATGAGGTGGAGGCCCTGACCGAGCCGGAAATGTCGGTCGCGGTCACGCGGCCATTTTGGTTTTTCAGGATCGCATCCCCCTGGATGTCTTTCACGCTAAGGCTGTCAAACCTGAATCCGGCGTGAAAAGCGCCGGTTTTCTCAGAAAATGGCCGAAAACACGGGGTTTTGTCAAACGGGTTGTGCAGCAGTCGGTGAATTTTCAAGGTATCCCTATCGGTGTTCCAATG
>Ga0182030_10017768_pt1 | contig 13695 bp, 15 predicted proteins | sample 812S3MmetaG_FD_121299 | JGI IMG/M metagenome (GOLD analysis project Ga0182030, IMG submission 121299) | Permafrost microbial communities from Stordalen Mire, Sweden - 812S3M metaG (Illumina Assembly) | ecosystem: Environmental > Terrestrial > Soil > Wetlands > Permafrost | place: Sweden... | reverse complement strand
TGATGTTGTGCGTTTGTGACGGAAACCACTCCCTTACGGTCGTGGCTCTGAATCGGAGCCGCGCGCGTCAGCAAGCGGTTCTGGAATAGCATGAAATCTCGCTGTCACGGCACTAGTAGGCCGCGGCATCCGAACTGTCCGAACTATACCCGCTTCGCCTTGCTACGCGCGTCCCGGGTGATCACCTGTCGCGGACCTTAAATTGGCGATTGAATTCAGTGATATCATGCAAGAACTCTGGCCCTATGCCCCCGCCCTCCACCATCGCGCACTACCGCGTCACTTCCAAGTTGGGCCAGGGCGGCATGGGCGAAGTCTGGCGCGCCACCGATACCAAACTGAATCGCGAGGTCGCCATCAAGATTTTGCCCGACGCGTTCGCCGAGGATGCCGACCGCATGGCGCGCTTCAGCCGCGAAGCGCAGGTGCTGGCGTCGCTGAATCATCCCCATATCGCGGCGCTCTACGGCCTGGAGGAGCGCGCGCTGGTGATGGAACTGGTTCCCGGCCCCACGCTGGCCGAGCGTATCGCGCAGGGACCGATTCCGCTGGAGGAAGCGCTTCCCATTGCCCGGCAGATCGCGGACGCCCTCGATTACGCGCACGAGCGCGGCGTGGTGCATCGCGACCTGAAGCCGGCCAATATCAAGATCACTCCCGAAGGCGCGGTGAAGGTGCTGGATTTCGGGCTGGCCAAGGTCGCCGAGCCGGCCGCCGGGGCTTCGGACGCGGTGAGCTCGCCGACCCTCACCATGCGGGCCACGGTAGCCGGGGTGATCCTGGGCACCGCGGGCTACATGGCGCCGGAACAGGCGCGCCGACATCTGGGCGTTCGGCGTGGTGCTGTACGAGATGCTCACCGGGAAATCGCTGTTCGCCGGCCCTACGCTTTCGGATACGCTGGCGGCGGTGTTGAAGACGGAGCCGGATGTGTCCGCGCTGCCGGCGCAGGTCCGGCCGGCGATCGAGCGCTGCCTGCGTAAGGACCCGCGGCGGCGATGGCGCGATATGGGCGACGTGCGGATGGCGCTGGAGGAGGCGTTGACAGCGCCGGCCGCGGTTGCGCCGCCACGCCGGAGCGTGCTCCCGTGAGCGGCCGCAGGGGTGCTGGCCATCCTCGGCGTCGTGGGATGGTGCCTTGCGTGGCGCGCGATGCGGCCGGTCGATCGTCCTTTGACGCGTCTGACCGTAGACTTAGCCTGCATTTCTCATCGGACCTTGCGTTTTGCTTTGTGGCGCAGGCTCTTCAGCCTGCCGCGTCGGCTCTCAAGCCGGCGCATGGAGCGGGAGCCGATACCACAGCATGTCTCGGCACGAGTGCCGAGACGGCAGCCTAAGAGGCTGCGCCACGAACAGCTTGCGCAGTGTCGATTGAAAGGCGATGAGAAATCCGGGTTAGGCCCGGATGCCATGACGGGCCTGAATCTCACCGCGGCCATTTCGCCCGACGGGCGGCGGCTGGTCTTTCCGGAGCGCGGGCCGGATGGCAGGCAGCAACTCGCTACCCGCCTGCTCGATCAGGCCCAGCCTGCCCTGCTGCCGGGTACGGAAGGCGGCTCCGATCCTTTCTTCTCTCCCGATAGCCAATCGATCGGCTTCTTCGCCGGCGGCCAACTCCGGAAGATCTCCGTTCAGGGAGGCGCGCCGTTGACGCTGTGCAACACCGTCAACGCCACTTCGTATGGCGCCAGTTGGGGGCAGGACGGAAACATCGTCGCAGCTCTGGGGGTACTTGTCCCTCTCGCACGGGTGCCTGCCGCCGGAGGCCCACCGGGGCCGCTCACGAAGATGGGTCCGGGCGAGATCGCTCAGCGCTGGCCGCAGGTGTTGCCCGGCGGGGACGCGGTCCTGTTCACCTCCTCGGGCACCGCCGCGCTGGACGACGCGAACATCGAAGCCGTTTCGCTGAAAACCGGCCAGGTCAAAACTGTGCAGCACGGCGGATATTATGGCCGGTATCTGCCCAGCGGGCATTTGGTGTATGTACACCAGGGGGTGCTGTTCGGTGTGAAGTTCGATCCGGCGCGGCTGGAGGTGCGCGGCGCGCCCGTACCGATCCTGGAAGATGTGGCGGCCAACCCGGTCACCGGCGGCGGCCAGTTCGATTTTTCCTGGGGGCCCTCCGGGCACGGAACCTTCGTGTATGCGGTTGGCAAGAGCGCGGCCCAGACATGGCAGGTGAATTGGCTGGACAGTTCCGGCAAGATGCAGCCCCTGCTTGCCGCGCCGGGGCCATACGGGGAGCCTCGCCTCTCGCCGGATGGCCGCAAGCTAGCGTTCGCAGGCGACGGCGCGGACATCTACGTGCAAGACCTGGAACGGGACACGACGACCCGGTTGACGTTCACGGGTCATTCGGCTGTACCGGTATGGGCGCCGGATGGCAAGCACATCGTGTTCGTATCCGGTGCCAGCGATATCAGCTTTTACTGGGTTCAAAGCGATGGGGCGGGTGAACCCCAGCGGCTGCTGGAGGCCTCAAATATTATGGTCCCGTGGTCAATCTCCTCCGACGGCCGACGGCTGGCGTATTTCGAAAGAAATCCCGACACGGGATCCGATCTCTGGACTTTGCCGTTGGATCTCACCGATCCCGATCGACCCAAGCCTGGCAAGCCGGAGCTGTTCCTGCGCACCAGGGCCGATGAGGGTCTTCCCAGATTCTCTCCCGACGGCCGCTGGATCGCATACAGGTCGAATGAGTTGGGGAGCCAGCAAATTTACGTCCGGCCATTTCCGGCTGCGAGCGGAGGCAAATGGCAGATCTCGGCAGGCGGCGGCTTATACGCGCTCTGGTCGAACAATGGCCACGAGCTATTCTACGAAACGGCGGATAACCGGATCATGGTGGTGGACTACACGGTCAACGGTGCTTCCTTCGTGCCCGGCAAGCCGCGGCTGTGGTCCGGCCAGCAGCTTTTCTTCACCGGGGCCTCGAACCTGGACATCGCGCCGGACGGCAAGCGCTTCGCCGTATTAGCGCTGCCGGAAACGCCAGCGGGGGAGAAAGTCTCTGTCCACGTGACATTCCTGCTCAACTTCTTCGACGAACTGAAGCGCAGGATTCCTTGAGCCCGCGGATAACGGGAGAGCGCGCAGAGTGAGCGTCGGACGAATACAGTGCGCCTCTGAACTCCTGATGTCGCCCCGTATTTAGCCACGGATGAACACGGATGAAAACAAGGTCTCCTCTTATTCGTGTTCATTCGTGTTCATTCGTGGCCATTAATTGCGGCGCCCCTGCGAGCCGCAACCGTTCTGTTACACTGGCGGTTTGTTTCCTCAAGTCTTCCGCGCCGGCGAGTGGTTTCTGCGATCCGGCATTCAAAACCCAGATGGCGGCGTAGCCCGCTATTACCGGCTCGACACGGCTCGCAATCATGCGGTCTCCACCGAGATCACCGGCTATGCCGCCGGCGCATTCGTCTTCCTGCACGCGCTCACCTATGACCCGCGCTATCTCGACCGCGCTGGCGCCGCCGCGCGCTTCCTCACCCGCGCCTGGGATGCCGCGTCCGGCGCCATGCCGTTTGAAACGGCGCCCGCGCGATTCACCTACTTCTTCGACTGCGGCATCGTCGTGCGCGGCCTGCTGGCGGTGTGGCGCGCCACCGGCGAGGCGGACTTTCTGCAATGCGCGCGCCTGGTGGGCGATTCCATGGCGCGCGACTTCGCCGCGCCGGGCGGCCAGTTTCACCCCGTCCTCACGCTGCCCGGCAAGCGCCCGCTGGAGCGCGATGCGCTGCGCTGGTCGCACTCGCCGGGCTGCTATCAACTGAAAGCCGGCATGGCGTGGTGGGACCTGTGGGAAGCCACGGGCGACGCCCGCTACTGCGATCTTTACCAGTGCCTGCTGCTGGATGCGCTCCGCACGGCCGGCGATTTTCTGCCCGGCCATCCCGATGGCCGCAAGGTGGTCGACCGGCTGCATGCCTTTCTCTACTTCCTAGAAGGCGTGTTGCCGATACCGGCCGGCGCGCCCTGCGCCGCGGCGCTGGCCGCCGGCATCCCGCGCGTGGCTGCTTTGCTGCGCCATCTCGCGCCGGAATTCGAACGCGCCGACGTGTATGCCCAATTGCTGCGCGTGCGGCTGTATGCCGATGCGTCTGGCGCCGTCCCGCTCGATCGCGCCGCCGCGCAGTGGGAAGCCGAACGCCTGAGCGAGTTCGGCTCTCCTTTGGACGACTCGCCCCACGCCGGCGGCTTCTACTTCGGCCGCAGCGCCGGAACCTGGGAGCCCTTCATCAACCCCGTGTCGGCGGCCTTCGCGCTCCAGGCGCTGGCGCTCTGGAGCGGCGCCGCCCACCCGGACCGCCATTTGTTGATCTGACCTTGCGGGAGTCTCTCCAATTCGCTCTTTGGCACTCCGCCGCGCGCGTTGCAGGCTGGCTGCGCGCCCCGGCCATCCGCCGTCCGCCCGCCGTTGCCGCCGGCCCCGCCGCGCCCGCCGGGATTTCCGTGGTCATCCCTTCGCGCGACGGACGGGCGCTGCTCGCCGCACAACTGCCCGGCATCTTACGGGAACTCGCGCCGCCCTCGGAAGTCATCGTGGCGGACAACGGCTCTGGCGACGGTACCGGCCCATGGCTGGCCGCCGAATGGCCGCAGGTGCGGGTGGAAGTTTCGCCGCACCCGCTCTCTTTCGCCGCCGCCGTCAACCGCGGCATCGCGCGCGCCGGCTATTCGCACGTCTGCCTGTTGAACAACGACATGCTGCTCGAACCCGGCTTCTTCCGCGCGCTCGTCCGCGCGTTCGAGCAGGTCCCAGGCCTCTTTTGCGCCACCGCGCAGATCCGCTTCCCCGCGGGCGTGCGCCGCGAAGAGACCGGCAAGGCGGTGATGGCGCAAGCGCATCCCGACGACTTCCCGGTGCGCTGCGACGAACCCATCGCCGGCGAAGACCTCACTTGGGTCCTCTATGGCAGCGGCGGCTGCTCGCTCTACGATGCCTCCATGCTGCGCGCGCTCGGCGGCATCGACGAGGCTTACGCCCCCGCGTACGTGGAAGACCTGGACGTGGGTTATCGCGCGTGGCAGCGGGGCTGGCCCACGGTCTTCGTGGCGGGGGCCGTGGTGGAGCATCGCCATCGCGCCACCACCTCGCGCTATTACACGGAGGAGCGCCTCGCCGAAATCCTGGAGATCAACTACCTGCGATTTCTCACCCGCGCGGTGGCCCACGGCCCGCTCTTCCGCAAGCTGTGGAAGCAGGCCACCGGACGTTTGCGGCGCCGCCGCGACCGCGCTCTGCGGCACGCCGCACGGCTGGCTCTCGCCGCGGAGCCGCCCGTCCAGGGGCCGTATCGAGAAGAGCAATTCCTGGCGCTGACCTCGGGCGATGTGGCGGCGTTCCCCGGAGGTGACGCGTCGCAAGCGCCGCTGGTGGCCTTCGCGGACCGTTTGGAGACACCCGCGCCGGCACTGCTGGCCTTACATTGCGAAGTGGTGCTGGTGCGGCAGGGAAATGCGCTGGCGCTGCGGACAGCGCGGCAGTGGACGCAGAAAAGGTGGCGGGAAACCGGCAAATGGGCAGGAGGAATACGCTTGCGAGAACCCCGCCTGCCCTCTTAGACCTAGGAACTGACTTCGGAAGTTGCCGGGGCTTCCGGTTCCGGAGCCGCCGCAGCTTCTGGTGCCGGTGCTGGCGGCTCGACCGCAGGCGGCGCCGCCGGGGGAGCCACTGGGGGAGCCGGAGGAGGAGCCGCCTTTACCTTCGGAGCGGCCTTCTTCACTGCTTTCTTCGGGGCGGCCTTCTTCGGGGCGGCCTTCTTGGGAGCCGCTTTTTGGGGGGCCGCCTTCTTCACTGCTTTTTTCGGGGCGGCTTTCTTGACTGCCTTCTTCGGAGCAGCCTTCTTGGCTGCCTTTTTTACGGGCTTAGCAGCTTTCTTTGCGGGCTTTTTCTTGGTTGCCATTCTCGTCTACCTCGAACATTCTTGTGCTCCGCTGTGCGGGTCATCTCATCTTAGCTCACTCGTTCGACGAAAGCGCACGATTCTTGTGGGCGCACGGCAACAATGATTGCGCCGTGATTCCGAGCTTCCTCAACAGTTGGGCCGCGCGCTTTCGTTCCGCCGCCGTGAGCCCGCCGGCCGCGCGGTCGAGAGCCTCCTCATGGCCGGCGAACGCGCAGGCGATCACCTTGCGCCCGGCCGCGGTCAAGTGCACGATGCGCGCGCGGCGGTCCGCCGCATCGTTGCGGCGCTCCACCAGTCCTTTCCGTTCCAGGCGATCCACTGCGGCGGTGATGGATCCGCTGGTCAGCCGGATCTTGGCGCCGATGGTGTTCACCGGAGCCGGCCCTTTGTGGAGCAGATATTCGAGCAATGCGAAATCGGAAAATCCCAAGCCCAGGGATGCGATGTGCCGTTCGGCGTGTTCGCGGATGGCGTCGTAGGCTCGCCACAGGATCAGCCACAGGTGCGTGGCGCTGGTTGCCATGAAGAATCTCCGTGCTCATGGTAGCATCGATTGTCTTGAGGTTAAGATAAACGAAGGCAGGGCTGGAGGGGTGTCGAACCGCCGCAAAGTGTTGCAGGCTGTGGAAAATTTCGCTTTTCCGTCCGTGAGCCAAAATTAGGGGATACAAAAATCGGTATTCTCGGTTAAAATAATACTATAAAGCGAATGCGCAATTTTCTTGACGCCTTGCCCCAAAGCGGCAGTAAAAGAGCTTTGGACCTAGCGCGAGTGCTCCTCGTGCATGGCGAACTGGCGCCCCGCTTGGCGCTGCAAACCATTCTCCAAGCAGGTGGTTACGCCGTGGACGTGGCCGCCACTCCAGCCGAAGCCATCAACAAACTGGACGAAGGTCGATATGAGCTGGTGCTCAGCGATGCGGAACTCGGATCGCGTCCGTCGGGACGCAACGTTCTGGCCTATGCCCGGGTGAAAGAGTACCATCCCGCGACCGCTCTGGTCACGTCCTCGGAACCGGAGCGGCGGAATATCGGCCGCGGCCGGCGCCAAATCTCCGTTTACACCGAGAATCTTCCCCACCTCTTGGCCGAAGTTGCTGAATTAATTGGAGTTCGCGCCAGCCGCCGGTACCGCCCGCTGCGTCAGGCAGTATAAACCGGATATTGGCGCCGTTTGCGCCGCAGACACCCTTCGTCCGGAGTTCCCTCCAGCTATTCTTGCCGGGCGTTGCGGCTGTGGCCACAGCGGGATTCGGCCACTTTCAGTCGCTCGCCAACCCGGCGAACGCAATATTTCGCGAGGCAAAGCGCTCCCGAAGACGATACCTGCCGGAAGCCACAAAACCGCCTGCGGGCGGGTACGTGGCTTGGGATCCATTACCCCTTAGCCAGGATTTCCTCGGCCTTCTTCACCACCGGGTCGTTTTCCGTCTTCTTCTTCTCGATCTCATCCTGGGACGGAGCGATCGGCATGCCGTTGTCGTCATACTCCATCTGGATGTCGGCTGACTTCACCTGCGTCTCGGGAGCCACGCCAACGTCCTGAATCGCCTTCCCGTCCGCCATGTAGTACTTGGCGACCGACAGAAGGATCACGCTGCCGTCGTCCATCGAAATAGGCTGACGCAGTGCCGCATCGCCGTGGGTCCGCTCGCCCACCACCTGCCCGCGCTTGTTGTCCTCCACCGCCGCCGCCAGGATTTCCGCGGCGTCCGCCGTGCCGCCATTGGTCAGCACCGCCAACGGCAGACTGGTAATCGCCTTGGACGGATCGGCATCGAAGTTCTTCTGCGCGTACTTCTGACCCTTCAAGTAGGTGATCCGCCCCTGCTTCAGAAAGAGATTCGCCAGCGCGATGCCATCGGCCGGACTTCCCGTGCCGCAGTCGCGCACGTCCACCACCAGTTTTTGCGCGCCGTCTTTCTGCAGTTTCTCGATGGCCGCGGCGGTATCCTTTACCAGCGCCGGTGAAAGCGCGTCGATATTGATATAGCCCACCTGGCCTTCCAGCATCTTGCTCTCCACCGGCGGCAGCACGACGTTGGCCCGCACCAGGCTGATGGTCGCCGGGTCCGGATGCCGCACCCGCACCACCGTGAGATCCACCGAGGTGCCGGAATCGCCCTGCAGCAGCATATAGGCGGTCGCCAGCGACATGTCGCGCACGCTGATGCCCTTGATGCCTTCGATCACGTCGCTGTATCCCAGGCCGGCCTTGGCCGCCGGCGAGTCGGGAATGGAATCGAGCACGCCCAGGTAGCCGAACTTCTTCGACAGGACCAGGCCCACGTCGGCGCGATGCGCCTCTTTGTCCTTGGTGTACTCCTGGTATTGGTCGGCGGTCAGGTAGCTGGCGAAGGGATCGACCGCTTCCAGCATTCCGTTGACAGCCCCCAGCGACACCGCTTTCATGTCGGGCTCTTCCACGTACTCTTCCTTGATATGACCCACCACTTCGCTGAAAACCTTGAGGTGTTTGTAAACGTCGGACGATTGGTCCGAACTCTTCCCCAGCATCATCCCCGTCAGGAGGATTACAGTCAGGCAGGTCGACCCGCCCACCACCAACCACTTCATACGGCTATTCATAGGTATGGAACTCTCTCCGCAAGCCTAAGGCTATTATACGCTAGCGTGCCACTGACGATTGGACGCACCGGACGGCGGTTCGGTTCTAACCGGATTCCGGAAAAATCCGCGGCACGCCGATTCCGAGCCGCGCGCAGCCAGCGGTATCCGGCCCTTCGCCGACCGCCAAGCGACCGCGCCCCTGCCGGCACGTTGCCCCCAATTTGCCGCCGGTTGACGTCGCCGCGATTCAGCGCGCGATTCTTGCCGCCTGAGAGATTCGCAACCCTTGACGGCGGGGGCTGGCGGCCATGCCCGGCGGGCCTACCGCGCGTTCAGGTCGATTCCCAGCTTCTTCAGCTCTTCCGAATAGTAGCGCTGGTGCAGCAGGTCCCACTCCTCGCTGCCTTCGGGGATCTCGCGTTTCTGCGTGCGGATCTTGTCGCGCGCGGCGCGGTCCACCTTGTCCTCGGCCTGCAGGAGCTCGGTCATAATGCGCAGAATCTCCAGCCGGACGTTGTTGGTGTTCTTGTCCTTCAGGCGTAGATCGTGGTTCTTGCGCAGCATTTCGACCAGTTTGTGGGAAATGTCGGTGACCTTGTCGCGCGAGAGCTTCATGGCATCGCCGGTGTCGCGGCCGGAGGCGCGAATCACTTTGCGCTGCGAGATCAGGGTGTTTTTGATGCGGCGAAACATCTCCGAGTAGCTGACGCCTTCGCGGCGCATATAGTCCGCGTATTGGCTCAACAGGTCGCGCACTTCATCGTTGAGACGGTCTTCGACGGCGAGTTCGTCGGTGATCACGGTGGCGACCTTCTCCGCCACGGCATCGGGAGACGAGGTCTCAATCACCCCGGCGCTGAGCTTCTTCACGAGTTGCTTGGAGATGTAGGCGACGAACTCTCTGGCGAGCAGCATGCTGTAAGAGCGAAACCGTAGTTTATCACGTATAGGATACCGCTTGAGCCGGGCTAGATCGATCGGGGGGCCAGTCGGGCCGCGCCGCCGCGCAGAAGTTGCTGGGCAGCCAGCCGCGGGTGTCTCCGCATTGCACCCTGAAAACCACCAGCCGGCTACACCCCGGGGAGCTTCGCCACGGAAACCATGGCGTTCGAGTGCGGCGAACCGTTCCGCACGGTGTTGGCCTGTGAAGGGTGGATGGCGCCCGTGGTGTCCCGATGCGACGGCGCGAAAATCTGGCGGGAGCTTTTTGCAGGGGCGAAAAGCGCTGCCGCGATTCCCGACGCCATTACGGCCGGCGAGTTCACCGGCCGGCTGGCGGCCCTCGTGCGCTCCGGCGTGCTCACCTGCCAGAGGTAGCCGGAGTTACCTCAGATCACGACGCCATTGGTGCGAAAAGCCAGCTTCGTGGGTGTGAAAGCCGGAATGGCGCGCGGCTCGACCAGCGGCACGTTGGAACGCCAGAAGCTCCGCGGGTCGCCCTTTTCGCCGGTGCGATAGAAATGCGTGAGGTAGGCCAGATCGCACGCCGAAAAGTCGGAGAGCCATTGATCGGCCTGGCGAATCCCGGTTTCATGGAGCAATGCCAGACCGTAGCCGGCGGCTTCCCGCTCGTAAGCCAACAGCGTGGGCAGAATCGCCTCGTCAACCGGTGGCCGGCGGGTCTGGCCGATCTCGAAGGCATCGGGGCTGACGTTCCATTGCACGGTGTGGCCGAACAGGTGAGCCAGCAGGAAGAGGCGCTGCTCGGGGGTGACGGCAAAATCGATGTGGATTTCGGCGCCATCGAGATCCCCAATGAGCGGGTCGGGGATGTCGCGCGTGACCACGCGCACCTGGTAGTGGCGCTCGACATGTTCGGCGACGCGGGCGGCGAGTTCCAGGAAGGGGAGGTCGCCTGCGGAGGGCACGCGACCATTATATCGGGTCTGTGCGCGACGCCAGAATCGGATTCCCATCCCGGTGACGCGCGCGCTGCGCAAACTGGGACACGACATGCGCGATGCCCGGCGGCGGCGGCGAATCCCCGTCGTCATACTGGCGGAGCGGGCGTCCATTAGCCGGATGACGTTGCACAAAGCCGAGAAGGGCGACCCGGGAGTGTCGATGGGCACTTATGCCACTTTGCTTTTCGTGCTCGGCATGGTCGACAGGCTGGCCGATGTGGCAGACCCGCGGCACGATGCGGTCGGCTTGGAACTGGAAGAGGAGCACCTGCCGCAGCGGATCCGGCTGCCGCGCCGGCAGAAAGGCGCCCGCTCGTGAACCGGGAAGTTCTGGTCTATGCCGGACCCCTTGCATCGGCCCTGGCGGGTAATTCCGTGGACACTCGTGTCCACTAAATAGACACAACCTGGTAACACCCCAAAAGGCAGGCGCGCGGCCACAACTGCACACCCCTGTGGCACAATTGCCCACGCTGCGAACGCTATCTCCCAATGGCAGGGGGCTTCTGGATCATCGAGAGCAACAAGCAGACCACCACCAGAACACCGAGACCGCCAGCGACCGTCATAAAAAGCTCCCTCATCTCGCTTATCGACTGAGCAATTCAGGGGCCTTAGGGTTTGTGTCAAACAAAATGGCGCGCTACTGGGCCGGCAGCTTGCACATCCCGAGGTTCACCGCAAAAGCCGCGCGCGACGTCCAGCGTTCGCCCCGCCGGCTTTCCACCAGGAACGCCTTGGTCGCGGCGTCCACTCGCACCCGCCAGCCGGCATCCGGCACTCCCTTCAGGTGTAGCGGCGTGTTGCTCTGTTCCTTGATGGCCCAGGAGTCGCCGCCGTCGGCGGATTCGTACAGCGCGAAAGGACCGGCATCGCCGCCCGAACTGCGGTCGATGATCAGGCTGCCGTCGGTCTTAGAGGTGAAAAACATCTCCTGTATGGATCCGTAATGATAGTCTGCATTCTCGCCGAATACCGGCTCCTGGCGCCAGGTCTTGCCTCCGTCGGTAGTCAGCACCACGAAGGGATCTTGAGGCAGTGGAAAGAGTTGCTGACCGCCGGCCCATCCGGTCTGCGGGTCGAGAAACTGCAGATGATCGAGCCCTGCCCCCGGGATCCGCCGGTGGACTTCGCGCCACGTCCGGCCCGCATCCTCGCTGCCCAAGAGGACCGAATACAGGGTGACCGCGTCGGAGTGGATATTGCCGGCCACGAAATACTTGTCGCCTGCGGCCGCCGCGGCGCTGAGTTCCAAATAGATAGGGCACGGCGCATCCTCGGAACAACTAAACCCGGCGGATTGAATATCCTCAGCCGTGCACTGAAACGGAAGCACCATCGGTGTACCGTTGTTGGTCAGCACCGGCGGCTCCGGAGAAGCTACCGGCGGGCTGGTTTGGCCGGCGGGCGGCTCGTCTTGAGACCATGCGATTCCCGCGCAAGTCAACCACACCACGAGCACGCACCGGGTTTTCATGTTTCCCAAATTGTAACCTCGCCGTATGACTCAAAAGGGCTAATTACCGATAGCTATTTTGCCCCGAGGCCGATTTTTATGGCTACCTGTAACTTCTCACCTATGTAATGGCGTCTTCCACTTAAATCCCCGTTACGACAGCGGGCGCACTCACCCCTATCACCCAAACGCGCCCGCTTTTACAATTTCTTGTCTCGCCCGCTATGCATCGAACAAACCCTCAAACAACGTAGTACTGAGATACCGTTCGGCGGCATCGGGAAGCACCGTGACGATGGTCTTTCCGGCGAACTCAGGCAATTTCCCCAAACGGACCGCCACCGCCACCGCGGCTCCACAAGAAATGCCCGAAAGGATGCCCTCTTCCCTGGCCAAACGCCGCGCCATCTCGATCGACTCTTCGTTGCCGGCCAACTCCACGCGGTCGACCATCGCCAGATCGAGCGTATCGGGGATGAATCCGGCGCCGAGTCCCTGGATTTTGTGCGGGCCGGGTTTCATAGGCTTACCGGCCAGCCGCTGGGTGATCACGGGACTGCCGCTGGGCTCCACGCCGACCGATAGGATCGCGCGGCCTTTCTCTTTCTTGAGGTAGCGCGCAACTCCCGAGATGGTTCCTCCGGTGCCGATGCCGCAGACCAGCACGTCCACCAGGCCATCGGTGTCTTCCCAGATCTCCGGGCCGGTCGTGCGGAAGTGGATCTCGGGATTGGCGGGATTCTTGAATTGCTGCAGCAGCACGTAGCGCGACGGGTCGGACGCCACCATTTCCTCGGCTTTGGCAATGGCGCCGGCCATCCCCAGAGAGCCCTCGGTGAGCACCAGGTCGGCGCCCAGCGCCTGGAGCACCTTGCGGCGCTCGATCGACATGGTCTCCGGCATGGCGAGGGTGACGGGATAGCCGCGCGCCGCCGCCACGAAGGCCAACGCGATTCCGGTGTTGCCGCTGGTCGGCTCAATGAGGGCTTTGCCGGGCTTCAGAATGCCGCGCTTTTCGGCGTCCCAAACCATGTTGGCGCCGATGCGGCACTTCACCGAATAGGCCGGGTTCCGGCCTTCGATTTTGGCAAGCACGATGGCTTTGCCGCCATCCGTCACGCGGTTGAGCCGCACCAACGGGGTGCGGCCGATGCTTAACGAATTGTCGTCGTAGATTTGCAACTCAGATCTCCCAGTTCAGCACGAACTTATTCTGTTTCTCGCTCCACTCGCGGAGCAGATCGGCGAAGGTGGTTTTGTCGATTATGCGGGCGATGGCCTCGTCCACCTGTTGCCACATATCGCTGAACGGCGTCTCGCCCTTGCTCCGCGGGCGATGCCTGCTTTGTTGCGGACCCTCCACGAAGCGCAGGACTTCGCCCACGGTGATGGAGTCCGCCCGGCGCGCCAGCAGGTAACCGCCTTCCGCGCCCCGCCGCGATTCGACAAAGCCGCCCTGCTTGAGGCCCGCCAGAATGAGTTCCAGGAACTTCTGCGGAATCGACTGGCGGCGGGCGATATCGGCAATGCGCACCGGTTCGCCCTGCCGCTGCGCCGCCAGGTCGAAAATCGCCTGCAATGCGTATTCACCTTTGACGGAAGTGTTCATGGTGGTTTAGGTGAGCAATCACCTATATCCCAATAGAGATTTTAGGCCCTCCGGCCAATCGGCGCAACCACTTCACAAGGAGGTGTTTTAGCCACGAATGAACACGAATGAACACGCATAATGGGGTGAACCCCTTCGGTGAGACACGAGGGAAAAGACGCAGTTACCGTTCGATGATAATCCGTTTGGCCCGCGCCGTCCAGCACTTTATGATGGCGGTACCGGTGAAGCGGCGACGGG
>Ga0182030_10017767_pt1 | contig 13696 bp, 10 predicted proteins | sample 812S3MmetaG_FD_121299 | JGI IMG/M metagenome (GOLD analysis project Ga0182030, IMG submission 121299) | Permafrost microbial communities from Stordalen Mire, Sweden - 812S3M metaG (Illumina Assembly) | ecosystem: Environmental > Terrestrial > Soil > Wetlands > Permafrost | place: Sweden... | reverse complement strand
TGCACAGTAGAGCTTGTTGACGTTGCGACGACTGTAAGACGGAGCACACCCGAAAGTCAACGCGCTGGGGTCACTATTATCTATATTCTTGCTGTGGCTTGCCACAGCTCTCAGCTAACGCAAAGCCGAATCAGATTCGCCCATCGGGTCGACCTATCCCGACAGAGCAGCGGGCATCCTAAATTTGCTCTGATGCAACGGAGTTCGTCTAATACACCATTGAACGGGAGGCCGCTGCAGACCGCCTGGGCTGTCCCGGCATGCCCGATTTCGGCAACGGCTGCGGGTATGGCGCCATGACGATCGCGGCGGTGCGCGAAGCTGCGGGAATGGTGGCTACCCGGGAGGCGGGCGGCATACTGAGCGGACTGGATGGACAGCCGAAAAGCCATTAACCGCGGGGTCACTCACTGACTGATGGGCGTTGTTCTCGATGTCACTTGAGCAGCGGATCGCGGGGGAGCGCGAGGATGCGTTCAGCGATGTTGTTGCGCATGATCTCTGAAGTGCCACCGCTGGTTCCGGGCCGACGGTTCGAGGCTGGGAATGCAAGAACCGATATCTAGTAAATATAGATAATACTTACCAAGCGCACTGTTGGCGCCAAAGGCCGCCTGTCGCGAATCCTGTCGGAGCGGCAGGTGTTGTGCTTACGACCTTGTCGCCTGCTTAGGTGATCGACCAGAACTCAAGTAGTGTGCGCAAGGTGGCGACCAGCGGTAGTGGTTGGTCCAGCATGGGGTGATGGCCGGCCTCCGCGAGTTCGACGAAGGGGCCCCTGAGCTGCAGAATGGAACGGATCTGGTCGGCCATGGTGGGTGGAAGCAGGCCGGATTCGCAGCGCAGATAGCCTATTCGGCAAGGCATTTGGGCCATCATATCTTCCAGTATCTCTTGCTCGGCGGGCGTCTGTCGCTTAAGCAGCTCACCACCGAATATCGCCGGGTCGAATTTCCATATCCATCCCGTATCGGTTTTCCGCACCGACTCGAGTGCGATGTGGTGCCGAATGTACGGAAGGATCACGTCCTGGAACGGCACTGCCGTGAAGCGGGCGAGGATTTCATCCCTACTTTGGTACCTGGTGTGTTTGCGGTCGCGCAGCCTGGCCTCCTCCGGCGCGCGATCCCGCAACGGCGAATCGATCACGGCGATGCTGTCGATCTGCTCGCCGTACAGGGTTGCCGCCTGGGCGGCCACCCAACCCCCCAGGCTGTGGCCGACGATGGTCGGTTGTCCTGAGGCCCTCGCGGCCGCCGGCGCTGCCAGTACTTCCCGCGCCCAGGTGTCCAGGTGGTACGCCGCTCGGGATTCGCTGTCGCCGTGGCCGGACAAATCCGGCGCGATAACCCGATGTGTGCGGGAAAAGAACGGCGCGATGTGGTCCCACCAACCCGAATGCGCTCCGCCCCCATGCACGAGCACCAACGGCGGCAGCCCCGTGTCGCCCCAGGCGCGCAGGTGGATGCGGCAGCCCTCGACTTCGACGTCGCCACGCTCCGGTTTCTGATCGAGAGCGGCCGTGAACCAGGATGGTGCGGTTACTGTCTCGGTATGCGAACGGGGGAACAGCATCGTTCACCTTTCTAGTTTCGATGCGGCCCGAGTCAGCGGATGCCCCAGTGCAATGGCAGCTCCACCAGCCCGGAAGCGGACGCGGGCAGGTCTTCGGCCACCGCCGTCGGGGGGACCCGGTAGTCCGGAATGCGGTTGTAACACAGTTCGATGGTGATCTCCGATTCGGGCGTGGCCGCGGTGCCCGCTTCTGGGTCGGACATCAACCGACGGGTCGTGAGTCGGGGTGGGGACGATCGCGATCAGAATATCGTCCGCTGGTGCCCGACCGATGTTGGTGGAGCCGATCACCGGGAAATCCGAAGATTTCGCGCGCGCTGATGCGGCGCTGCGATGAGCGCCGCGGATTGCTGACGGACGCCCGAGCAACGTGTTCGACTCAGACGCCGCGCTGGATCGTCGCCCCGCCGTCCACCTTGAGCTGCATGCCCGTGACGTAACGCGACTCGTCGGAAGCCAGATACAGCACCGCGTAAGAAATGTCCGATGGCTCGACCCACGGAATCGGCATTGCCTGCATCGATCGGAAGCCGACTTCGGCCTCTTCGACGGTGGGTCTGGCGAGATCGGGACGGAACGTTTTGTACATCGGTTCGCTTTGCAACATCTCGGTGTTGCAGTTCGTCGGGTGAATGGCGTTGACGCGAATGGACTTCGGAGCCAGTTTCACCGCCAAGGTTGTGCTGTACTCGACGATCACGCGCTTGGCCAGGTTGTAGCCGGCGCCACCGAGGCCCTGCGGCCCCGACCCCGACGGCGCGCCCGGCAGCAAGCAGGCCACCGAGCCGGTCATGATGATCGATGCGCCCTCGCGTAGGTGCGGCAACGCGACATGAACGGTGTTGATGACACCGACGAGATCGACGTCGACCGCATCCACGAATGCGTCTACCGGTTGGCCTTCGCCCAGCGGGCAGATCCCTGCGTTCGCTACGACGACGTCGAGCCTGCCTAATTCGGAGATGCCAGTCTCCACCGCCTCTGCCAGCGCCCTGCGATCCCGCACGTCGGCTTGAATGGGTACGATGCGCCGGCCGGTTTTCTCGACCAGCCGTGCTGTCTCGTCGAGGTCCTCCGGGCGCGCAAGCGGATAGTCGTTGCTGGCGATGTCCTCGCAGATGTCCACCGCGATGATGTCGGCGCCCTCTTCGGCAAGATGCACAGCGTGACTGCGCCCCTGACCGCGCGCGGCACCCGTAATGAAGGCGACCTTGCCGTCGACGCGACCCATACATTCCTCCCGGTTGATAAGCGTTAGTCCTGATTTACGTTGTCTTGCAGCCGCGCTGCGATGAGCATAGTGATCAGCGGATGCGGCGAGACGACATCGGTCAGACCGGCGTCCAGCGCTGCCCGCACGCCAGCGTCGGTGTTGTCGTTCAGGGCGGGATGATCGCCCGTAGCGTGAGCGCACAGTGGACTGCGCTGGCGCGCAATCCTGCCGAGCTCTGCCAGGTCGGGGGTATCGTCCTCAGACCACGCCTTCAGCTCCAGAATGCCTTCCCGGACTTCGCCGTTGGTGCCGTCGACCGTGATTTGCTTACCTGCCAGGGCCGCGGCGATCCCTGTGCCACAGCCGACGACCGATGGCCGATGCAGTTCGCGCGACACCACAGCCGCGTGACTGGTGGCACCGCCGACGTCGGTGACGATGCCGCACACGGCCATCATTCCCTGGATATCATCCGGACTGGTGCTGGAGCGCACCAAGATGACGTCTTGGCCTTCCTCGGCCGCGTCGATGGCTTCGTCGACGTCGACGTAGGCCCTACCCGATGCCACGCCGGGACAGGCGGGAAGACCCTTGGCTAAAAGTGGCGCAGAGAGTCGGGTCTCGGGCTGCAGCGAGGGCTGCAATAACGTTTCGATCTGCCCGGGATCTATCCGGCGCAGCACTTCGAAATCGTCGATCAGGCCTTCGTCGCGCAGCGCCAGGGCCAACCGCGCGGCGGCCTGCGCCGACCTTTTGGCCACCCGAGTCTGCAGCAGCCAGAGCTTGCCTTGCTCGACGGTGAATTCGATGTCCTGGACATCGTTGGCGATGCGTTCAAGCGCGGTGGCGGCCGTCATCAACTCGCCGTAAACCGCTGGCTGCTCGTCCCGCAGGGCGGACGCCGGCTCCACGTCGAACGTACCCGAAACGACATCCTCACCCTGCCCACCGGGCAGCCATTCACCGAATGGCTCGTCGGCGCCGGTCATCGGGTTACGCGAGAACAAGACACCCGTACCGGATTCAGACCCCATGTTGCCGAAGACCATGGCCTGCACCACTACGGCGGTGCCACCGATGTCACTGAGCCCATGGTGCTTTCGGTAGGCCATGGCGCGGGCGGAGTTCCACGACGAGAACACCGCTCCGATCGCGCCGCGCAGCTGTGCAAACGGGTCGTCGGGTACTTCACCGTGCGCGTCACCCAAGACGATGCGCCGATACATGTGGCGGAAACGCTCCAAGGTGTCGCTGGCGAACTCGGGGCTGTGCAGCTCGGCCAGCGCCGACTCGACGGCTTCGTCGATACCCAGGTCCAGCACCGTGTCCAACATACCGGGCATAGACAGGGCCGCGCCGCTGCGGACGCTCACCAGCAGCGGCCGTGGCCCGGCTCCGAACGTGCGCGAGGTCTCTGCCTCCAGCCAGCGCAGTTTGTCACGCACCTCGCCGCTGAGGGACTCGGTGGTGGCATCGGGGTCCTGGAAATACTGCGCGCATACTTCGGTGGTGATGCAGAACGCCGGCGGTACGGGCAGACCCTCGCGCCGCATCGCGTTGATGCCATAGCCTTTGTTGCCCAGCATCGCCCGCGGCAGCGTCGTTGTGCCGTCGAGTAATACCACGGGTGGATGCTGGAAAGGTGCAGAACTCTTCATTCCTGCCCACCCCTTTCGGCCGACCACAAGCTGTCCGTTCATCGCTTCACGACCTTGACGTCAGAGCCGTTGATGTCCCAAGTGTTCTGGGTGGCCCCCTCGTTACGCAACTGGTGTTTCAACACTTTGCCGGTGGCGTTTCGCGGCAGTTCGGTCCGGAATTCGATGTAACGCGGGACTGCGAAATACGGCAGCTTGTCCAGACACCAACGGCACAGCTGCTCTTCGGTCAGCTCGTCGCCGTCACGGCGCACCGCCGTCACCTTGACGTCGTCCTCGGTGAGGTCCGATGGCACTGCGTGGACGGCGACATCGGCGATGCCCGGGTGCGTACGGAAGGTGCGCTCGAGCTCGTAGCTCGAGATGTTCTCGCCGCGCCGCCGCAGGTAGTCTTTCTTGCGGTCGACGAACCAGAACCACCCGTCGGAGTCGAACCGTCCGATATCGCCGGTGTGGAACCAAAGGTTCCGCATCACCGACAGTGTTGCTTCGGGCCGGCGCCAATAGCTTTCGAACATCACGTGCGGCTTGCGCGGCCGCACGATGATCTCGCCGGGTTCTCCGTCGGGGACCTCGACGTCGTTGTCGTCGACGATGCGGACGTCGAAGTCGTCATTGCGGCGGCCGGAAGCACCCAACGGCCCCGAGAACCCGTGCGGGTTACTCGTGATGAACGAAGCTTCGGTCAGGCCGAAGACCGAGTTTCCGGCGCTGCGAACGCCGAATCGCCGACGCCAGGTGGCAATCAGCTCCGGAGTCCACGGCGCGCCGCCGACGTGTTCGATCTGTCCGAAACACTCGGCCATCTCTGGAGTGTCGGGCATCGTTGCAATGAGCGTGATCATGATTCCGAGGATCGAAACCTGTCGAGCGCCCGATCTTTTAATCTCAGGCCAGAAGTTCGACAACGAGAATCGTTCGGCGACGGACACCGTGGTCTGGTTCACTGCAGTCGCCAGCACCGAAGTGCCCGCGGCGTTCAGATGAAACAACGGCAACGGTGTCCACAGCGCAAATTCGGGGTTGCGCATGGCCGCGGTATTCCTCGCGACATTGCAGATGTAGTTGTGACTGATCATGCAGCCCTTGGAGGGGCCGGTCGTTCCCGACGTGTAGATGAGCATTGCCAGATCGCGGGGAGCCACCGCCACCGGTTCGGCCAGTGCGCGGTCCGGAGTGTTGGCATCCAGCGACGTGACCCGCACCACCGGCGAATGCGGCGCCGTTCCGCGCACAACCAGGTGCTCGAGGTCCGGAAGTTCGTGGGCGATTTCGAGAATCCGCTGTGCATAGTCTGATTCGGCCAGAACGACCGCCGCCGCGGCATCACCGATCTGGTGTCGCAGGTATTCGCCCTTGAGTGCGGTATTGACCGGCACCCACACCGCTCCGAGGAAGCTGGCGGCGAACCACGAGACGACCGCGTCGACGTTGTTGTCGAGCATGCAGACCATGGTTTGGCCCTGACCCACGCCGAGCCGGCTGAGCCCGGCGGCGCGGCGCAGCGACAGTTCCCACAGCCGCGAGTAGGTGTACTTGTCGCCGGCAAAGTCCAGGAACACTTTGTCGGGTGATTGCTCGACGGCGCGTGACAGCACCCCGGTGACCGTGTCGGTATGGCCTGCCGCCCATACCGGCGCGGCATCTGACTGCGCGCCTGCATCGGCGGGCAAGTCGGATGAGGTGGCAGCGATTGTCACCGTGTGCTCGTCCTTTCGTTGGTCTGTTGGCCGTCGCGGAGCTGGAACGGCCGGTTACGGGAATTGCTCGTCGATCGGAACGAATTCGGGCATGGTGAGCCCTCGACGCAGCCAGTTCGCGCCATCGAGGACGAGGGTGTGACCGGTCAAGTATGCAGCATATGGCGAGCACAGATACGTTGCTGCCCAGCCTAACTCATGTGGCTGCCCGACTCGGCCGGCGGGAATTCGTTTGCCGTCGGTCTCGGGATCCTGGCGCGCCAGCAGCGCTGGCGGCAGGTCGCCGTGTGGGAACAGACCAGGGGCGAGGCAGTTGACTCGAATGCCCTTGGGAGCCCACTCGACAGCCAGAGACTGTGTCAGGTTGGTTACACCCGCCTTAGCGGCCGCGGAATGGGCAGTGCCGGGGCCGCCAGTCCACGAGTAGGTGGCGCCGATGTTGAGGATGGCCCCGGGCGCAGATCGCGCGATGACCCGGCGGGCGAATTCCGTGCTGCACAGGAAAGTTCCGTTAAGCACGATATCGACAACGCTGCGCCACGCGTTCGCGGACATTTTGACAGCCTGCGAAGGGAAATTGCCTGCGGCGTTGTTGACCAGGACATCGGCGGCGCCCAACTCCCGTTCGATCTGGTCGAATGTGGCGGCCACGGCGTGCTCGTCGCGTACGTCGAGCTCGACACCGATCGCCTTGGCGCCAAGGTTTTCCAATGCCTTAACACCGCTGTCGCGGTGTTGGGCCTTGCGGCTGGCGACGGCCACCGCCGCACCGAGTCGAGCGAATTCAACAGCCATCGCCTTCCCCAGTCCGGTGCCACCGCCGGTGACGACGACGACCTTGCCGGCGTACGTGCCCGGTGGCAGCATGGCCGTGCCCACCCCGGGCGGCGCTGGTAATGGCATGTCAGAGCCGTCGCTTTCAGCGCTGTTGTGAGCCGTCGCGGCCCGGTTCGTCGTTGCGCAGCGCGCTTTCTCTGAATCTGAGGTATTCCCGGGAACTGAACAACGCGGTCTGGGCGAGCAGTTCCTGACCGAGGCCGTTGCGGATATCACCGGCAGTGGCCTGGTTGACCAACATCTTGGCCATCGACACCGCCAGTGTCGGTTGCGTCGCCAGTTGACGGCACAGTGCCATTGCGCGGTCGTGCAGCTGTTGGACGGGAACGACTTCCTCGGCAAGACCCCATGCATAGGCGGTACGGGCGTCGATGCGAGCACCGCTGAGTACCAGGTATTTTGCCCGAGCCGGACCGACAAGCGCCGGCAACAGCTGTGTGCCGCCGGTGTCGGGCACCAGCCCCATTCCGACCTCTGGCAGGCCGAAGATGGCGTCCTCGGCGATGATGCGCATGTCGGCGGACAGGGCGATCTCGAAGCCGCCTCCCAGCGCGGCGCCCTGCACGGCCGCAACGACCGGCTTTGTCGATTCGAGCACCTCCAACCGAATCCGTTGGTGCCTCCTGACTAAGGTGAAGTCATCTTCGCCGTTGGCGCGCTTGCCCAATTCGGCCTTATCCCGCCCGGAACAGAACGACGGGCCCTCGCCGCGCATCAAGACACACCGGACTGAATGGTCGCTGAGGTAGCCTCGCAACGCCGTGCACATCTCGTCGAAGAGCGCGTCGGTGATGGCGTTGTGACGGTGTGGTCGGTTGAACGAAACGACTCCGACGCCGTCGACGATCTCGGTCTTGAGCTCGGCCGTGGTCATGCTTCCTCACTTATTTGCTCACCGGGCAATCCACCCAGTAGTTCTGCTGCCCGGTCGAAAGATTCCGTGACGCAAAGGGCATGGGTTCGCTTGACGAAGCGGTGGGCGCTGTCTTCGACGGTGAATCCCATCGCTCCATGGATCTGAATGTTGGCTCTAGCGTTCGCAAATGCGGCGCGGCGGCAACAGGCGGCGGCCGCCAAGGCGTGGTAATCGGATTCTGGTGCCGTTGTCATCTCGGTCAGTGCGGCGAAGAAGGTCACGTTGTCCGCGGCGAGCGCGTTGGTGGCCATGTCTGCGCACTTGTGCTTGATGGCTTGAAAGGCGCCGATCGGTTTGCCGAATTGGACCCGATTCTTCGCGTGTTCGGTCGCCAGATCTCTGGTGGCTCCACAGATTCCGGCCAGCTGTGCGCATGTCAGAACGGACAACACATGGCGCAGTAGGCTGACCGTTTGGCGGTCCTCGTTGACGACATCAGCGTGACCGAGGTCCGCCAGGCCGGTATGGCTTACTGAGGTTCCGTCCTCGAGTCCGGGGCTCGGTTCCAGATGCTGCGGAGTGGTGTACAAGGCGACGCGGTCACCATCCACCAGCAGGGTCAGCGCGGAGTCTTCGGCGTCGAGCAATAACAGCCGGTCCTTGTCGCCGGGTAATGCAATGGCCCGCGCCACTCGCGCCTGGCCGCCGATCAAGTCCGTCGACAGCGTCGCCTGCCCCGTCAATGCCGCCAACCGTGCGGCGACCAGCGTCGCCACAATGGGTCCGGACACGAGTCCGCGCCCGATCTCCCGGAATACGAAGACTTCATCGAGAAGGGTGGCTCCGGCGCCGCCCGCATCCTCCTCGGTGGCCAGTCCCAGCCAGCCCAGTTGGGCGATTTCCTTCCACCGGATGTCGTCTGGCCGTGCGATCGAATCGGCGAGGGGCAGCCGCGATTCGATGTACCGGCGGGTCGCTTCGATCAGGGCGTCCTCTTCGGCGTCAGGAAGAAAGTCCACGCTGACCCTTACCGGTTCCGGGGCAGGCCGAGGATGCGCTCACCGACGATGTCGCGCTGGACCTCAGAGGTGCCGCCGCCCATTGTGGTCGCATACGAGTACAAGTACTCGCCGATGTCGTCGCCGTGCCTGCCCCCCCGATCAAGACCGTGAACGCCGATGACGTCCATGCGTGTGCGGTGAAGCCGCTGTGCCAGGTCGGCGTAGAAGACCTTGATCATCGACCCCTCAGGACCCGGGACATCCGTTCGCGCTGCCGAGGACACCGTGGCATAGGTCATCGCCCGCATGGCCAGCACGTCGGCGCGCAACTCCCCAAGCATTGCGCAGACACCTGAATCGTCGAGCACTCCCAGGATTGCGGCGTCCTCGACGAGGCGCTCCAGCGTTGCCGACAGTTCCGTCTGCAACTTCATGAAGCCGGTGCCGCGCTCGAAGCCGAGGGTTGACATCGCCACCGACCAGCCGTCGCCGATTTCGCCCACCACATTGTCGAGGGGAATGCGAACGTCGTCGTAGAACACCTCGCAGAACTCAGCCAAACCGTCCATCGAAACTATGGGCCGGACGGTGATTCCGGGACTGTGCATATCGCAAATCACCCACGTCAAGCCGTGGTGCCGGGACGACTCGGGGTCGGTGCGCACCAGTAACTCCTGGAAGTCGGCCATGTGGGCGTAACTGGTCCAGATTTTCTGGCCGTTGACCACCAGTTCGTCGCCTTGGATGGAACCCTTGGCGGAGATCGCCGCAAGATCCGAGCCGGCGCCGGGTTCCGAAAAGCCCTGGCACCAGACTTCTTCTCCGGCAAGGATTTTCCGAAGATGTCGTCCCTTCTGCGCCTGTCTGCCGCGGGCGATGAGGGTCGGCCCGCCGTGATTGATGCCGACAAAACCGCAGCCGATGTCGGGCCCACCCGCCTTGGCGTACTCCTCGAACCAGATGAGTTGTCGGACCAGGGGCAGCCCCTGGCCGCCGTATTCGCGTGGCCAGGCTATGCCGCCGTAGCCTCCGTCGAACTGTCGGCGCTGCCAGGCCATGTCCCAGGATCGTGCGCCCTCGACGTCGGGTGGCCGCTCAGTTGTTGGAATATTCTCGCGCAGCCAGGCGCTCACGTCGCATCGGAAGGCGCCGTCCTCGTCGGTGAAGGACAGATCCACGTTGGTCTCCCTGGCTGTAATGGTCGCAGCCGATAGTTTATCTAGATAAACTGTACTAAATCAAGTTGCTTGTGCGGTAGAGCCGGCCTTGCGCGATTGACCGCTGCATGCCTGGCTTAGCCGGACACTATGGTGATCGAGGAGTAGTTCATCTATATGATCTATTGCTCAGGCATTATGCTCTTGGTTATCGACAATCGATCCAGTGGGAGCCGGAGGGACCTTGCCAGACAGGAACTTCGTTCCCACCGGATCCCAGCGGCCCATCCGGCCGTTGAAGATGTCGGATCAGGTTGCAGCGCAAATTCGCCGGATGATCGCCCGCGGCGAACTCGTTGACGGCGACTGGCTGCCCACCGAGGCGGAACTGGTTCAACAGTTTGGAGTTTCCAGGCCGACGCTGCGTGAGGCGTTCCGCCTGCTAGAGGGAGACTCGCTTGTCACGATACGGCGGGGGCCGCCGGGCGGGGCGCGAGTGACAGTACCAGGACCTGGTGCCGCGGCGGGTCTCTTCGGCATGGTGCTGATGCTGACCGGCACGTCCATTGGCGATGTCTGGGAGGCGCGGCTCACCGTCGAACCTGCTGCCGTACGAGGGCTTGCCGAGACCGCAACCGAGGAGCGTTTAGTTGCTCTCGACCAGGAACTCGAGCGTGTGCGCGCCGCCGCAGGTGACCCACTGATGTTCAACCGGGCCGGCGTGCGGTTTCACGTCAAGTTGGTAGAGCTGTCCGGCAATCAGACCTTGACCGCGGTAATCGCGATGTTGTCGGAGATCATCGAGCGTGAACTAGCCCACGCGCTGGCCGCGATCGGATCAGATACCAACGAGATCCTCCGAGCCAATCGGCGGGCACTCCGCGGTTACGAAAATATTGTTGCGCTGATCCGTGCGGGGGACGGCGCGGCGGCCGAGCACGCGTGGCGCGAGCACATGAATAATGTGCGCCGCTATGTCAGCAGGTCGCAGCGCGAGGACCGTGTCCTCGACGCTTTGTACTGACCGCCCCGACCGTGTCTGCGGCCTCAGCCGTAGATTCGCCGCAACTCGGCGAGGGGTTCACAGCGTTTCCGCGCAGTTGAGCCACCTAGCTCGGAAGCGCATCCGGGTGGCGAGTGGGCTTGGGTCCGCGCCATGAGCCCCGCAGTTCCGATCGAAGGCGCCCAGGACCGGTTGGGTCATCACACTGCTGAGGTTGATCGAAAGGGCCGGAAATTGGAGCAAATGTGGATGATTTGACGCGTTCGCGGTTCGCTTCCGCGGGTGAAAACCAGTCCTTTGCGCGTCGGTTCGCGACTGCCCCAAGAATCTAGAGAATCTCTACTCAAGACGTTGACATCGAGATGTCGTGGAGCCATGATTTCCGGGTAACGGAAATCATGGCGACAGGCGACTTTGTATGCATGTGATGGTCACGGGTGCATCCGGCGACTTCGGTTCATGCATCATTCCCGAAATCCTGGGGCGGGGCCATGATGTGGTCGGCTTGTCCCGGCGTCCACACCAGCTGCCGTCCGCCGGTTACCGGCACGTCAGCGCCGATATCCGGGATGCCGACGCGGTGGCGAAGGCTCTGTCCGGCGTCGACGCGGTGGTGCACCTGGCCTGGACGACACACCCGACCCACGACGTCGAAGTGACCCGCGCGATCGACGTCGGGGGAACGCGTGCGGTGTTAACGGCTATGGAGCGTGCCGGCGTCTCGCGTCTGGTTACCGCGTCGTCGGTGATGGCCTACGGGGCGAACGCCGACAACCCGCCGCTACTCGGGGAGAGCGACCCCCTTCGGCCGTCCGCCAAGCACCTCTACTCGATGCACAAGGTAGAGGCGGAAGCGCTGATCACCGCCTCCTCGGTCAATGCCGTCATGGTGCGCGCGACCAACATCATGGGCCGGGGCACGACCGGCGTCACACAAGAAGGTTTCGCCACTCCGGTCATCCTCGGCATGAAAGGCGGCAAGAACCAATTTCAATTCGTCCACCCTGACGACCTGGCCCGGTTCTTCGCCGACACGTTGGATCACCCGGAGTGGTCCGGGCCGGTCAACGTCGCCGCGCCGGACACGATAAAGATGCGTGATGTCGCCGAAATCCTCGGCAAGCGCTACGTAGAGATCGAGCCCGGTCGCGCCGACGCAGCGCTGAGCTTTTTGTGGGACCGCGGCTGGTTCTCCCTTGACCCCGGTGCGGTGGAGGCGTTCCTCAACTTCCCGTTGGTCGACACCGCACGCCTGAACGACGAGTTCGGATTCCACTGCACGTGGTCGACCCGCCAATGCGTGGAGGACTTCGCGCGCACCAACCGGGCCCACATCTTCCTCGGCGCGCGCAAGGTCCCGATTCCGTGGCGCTGGCCGTGGGGTTGGGTGCCTGAGCGGTCCACTGCCGGCGACCGCCGCCCCGCCGCGCCTGACGGTGTCGCCGGCGAATTCGACACGTCGGTGCATCCCAACTGGCAGGTGTTCACCGCGGCGAATACATCGGAGGCATTTCCGGGCCCGATGACGCCGCTGTCGTTGGAGTTGGCGCTCGACGCGCTGCGGGCCGCCGGCGCTCAGGCCGCCGACGTGTTGCGGATCGACGGTGAACTCAAACGAGCCCTTCGTGAAGAGCCGGTTGGCGCCTTCGGACACGGTGTGTACGCCAACCTTTCCATCGTCTACGCCATGGGGACCGTGATGCCAGGTGGCGGCGCCTCCACATGGCAGGACATGCTGTTCGGCGAGGGCGGCGGTGCGGACGTTCCCTCGTTCGACAAGCCCGGCACTTGGCAAATGCTCAAGCGACTGCCGCTGGCGGCGATTCAGCTCAGTGGCTTCGGCAGGGCAATACGCGATATCGAAGCTGCGGCCCGGCGGTCGGCGTACGACGGCGCGTATTACGCGAAGCTGTCCGACGCCCAGCTGCACGGGTGGCTGCTACGAACCCGCGACGAAGTCGCCAACGCCTGGGCGGGAGCCGCGCAGGCCTCATCCTTTGTCGTCCCGCTGATGGGCCTCATCGAGGCGCGGGGCGGAAAGGGCTTTGCGACCCGGATCCGCGGTGGCACTGACGATCTCGCCAGCGCTGGGATCGCCCGCGGGGCCTATACGCTGGCGCAGTTGGCCAAAGCGGATCCATCGATCGAGCAGACTCTGCGCGACAATTCAGCAACCGCGGCCTTGGGCATCCTGCGTCGCGAGCGCCCAAGGTTCATCGCCAAACTCGACGAGGTGATAACCGAATACGGTCACCGCGGACCGCGGGAGACCGAGCTGGCCAATGCAATGTTCGCCGACGCGCCCGACAGGTTGCTCGATGTGGTCGCGAAATTGCTTGTGGCCCATGAGCGTGTCACCGACGCACCGCCGAACTTCGGTCTACGGCTGAGGTTGTTGGCATCGTTGGGTGCGCGGTTCCAGCGGTTGCGGGAAACGGCCCGCGACGCCACCATTCGCCAAACCCACCAGTACCGGCTGATGACGCGTGAAATCGGCTCCCGGTTGGCGGCGCGCGGGGTGATCGACAGCCCGGACGACGTGTTCTATCTGGTGCGCGACGAGCTGAGAAATCCTCCGGCGGAAACCAAAGCGCTGATCGCACGGCGCCGCGCCGAACGCGAGCGGTTGGAGACCGAGCGGCCGCCGCTGAACTTCGTCGGTGCGTGGACACCGGATGCAGCCGCCTACGGTGAAC
>Ga0182030_10017764_pt1 | contig 13698 bp, 14 predicted proteins | sample 812S3MmetaG_FD_121299 | JGI IMG/M metagenome (GOLD analysis project Ga0182030, IMG submission 121299) | Permafrost microbial communities from Stordalen Mire, Sweden - 812S3M metaG (Illumina Assembly) | ecosystem: Environmental > Terrestrial > Soil > Wetlands > Permafrost | place: Sweden... | reverse complement strand
TACCGTCGTCGACAACGCGTTCGTCGATGATGCGTTGAAGCACCTCGGCCTGTATAAGCCCGCACCGGCGCGCTGACGCTGTCGTTGTCACCCCGAGCGTAGTCGAGGGGCAGCCACCAAGCTCGGCGACCGTGGCGGTCCCTCGACTACGCTCGGGATGACAGGGCGGCGATGGCGGCTTCTATCAGAGAATCTAGGCTTCGACCAGACTCGGCGTCTCGCCGGTAAGGAGCCAACCGAAACGCTCGCGCGCCTTACGCGCGTATTCCGGGCTGGGTGTATTCGGCGGCGGGAAGTCGTCGCGCCAGAGAAACGGCCGGCAAGCATCGATCACCGCAACCGAGTGCGTGAAGTCGCGGATCGAACGCTTTTCGGGCGAGAGTTGCGCGTCGGCCGGTGAATCCCAGGTGCCGCGGATGAATTGGATCGATTCGGCCGGACTCGTGCGCGTGATCATCGCCCAGAGCACTTGGTCGAGATTGCTGGCATCGATATCGTCGTCGACGACGACGATATACTTCACACCGTAGGCCGAAGCGCCGCATTGCGCGGCGATGTGACCGGCTTGCACGGCGTGTCCGCCGTAACGCTGCTTGATCGAGACGGCGTGGAACTGACGCGCGCCGCCGACTTCATGACACCACACTTGCTGGACATCGGGCACGCCGGCGTTGGTCATGTTCTGCTTGATCATCGCGGAGCGCATGACCGCGCGATAGCGTGACATCTCGTCGGGTCCGCCGCCCATCGGCGGCACGCCGACGACGATCGGACTATTGCGATAGTGGATCGCCTTGATGTCGAGCACCGGCTGCATCGTTGCGCCGCCGGCGTAGTAACCTGTCCACTCGCCGAACGGGCCTTCCATCTGGAGCCGGTCGGCAGTGACGAAGCCCTCGAGCACGACCTCGGCATTGGCCGGAATCGGCAACCCGGTCACTGGACCGCGCACCATCTTGACCGGCGCGCCACGCATGCCGCCGACGATGTCGAGTTCGAACGTGCCGTACGGCGCTTCAACGCCGCCGTAGAAAAATGCCATCGGATCGCCGCCGAGGACCATCACGAGCGGCATCGGCTCACCGCGCTTGAAGTATTTCTCGCGATGGATGAACCCGTGGTGTCCGGACGCCATCTGCACGCCGACCGTTTTCTTATCGTGAACCTGCGCGCGGTAGGCGCCGGCGTTGAGCCAGCCTTCTTCCGGATCGAGCGTGATGCTATACGTGCCGGTGCCGATGTAGCGACCGCCGTCTTTTTCGTGCCACATCGGACACGGAAACTGGTAGAGATCGATGTCGTCGCCGGTCATCGTGTTCTCAAAGATCGGCCCCGTCTCGACGATCTCGTGTTTGATGATTTTCGGGTTGGCGAGATATGCTGCGCGGTAGGCGTCGCTCAGTTCGCTTTTGCTGAGATGATCGGGGAACCCGAGCGTCATCGCGCGGCGCGTGCCGGCGAACATGTTGAGCAGCAAGCGAAAATCTTTGGGCGAGCCCGGCATCTCTTCGAACACGACGCACGGACCGTTCTCAGCGCGTAAGACCGCCTCGGCGACGAGACCGACATCTTCTTGCCAGCTCGCTCCCTTGACGTGTCGCACTTCGCCGAGCGCTTCAGCGCGTTCGAGCCATTCGCGCAGATCGCCGTAGGCAAGCTTGCCGCTCAGGTCGCTGTGGTTCCCATTCATGTTCTGTTTCTCCAACGGTCGTCTGCCGGTAATTAGGGTCGTGTCGTGTTATTCCGTTCGCCAGGCGGCCGGTGTGCTCGCCTTGCGGAGTGCCTCGGCGCTCGTCACTGTGGGATCCCAATCTTTTGCAATGATGCGGCGGCCGGTGGTGCCGTCTGAATCTCGCGACGCGAGCCAGACGATCGGGGCGGCCATGACCGATGGGTTCACGAGCGTGCTGCGATCCGCGCGATCCGCTACCGGTATCATCGACGTATCGGCGGCTCCGCCCGGGAGAAGTGCGTTCACGGTTACGCCCGTGCCGGCGAGGTCGGCCGACCAGATCGCGGTGCCGGCTTCCAACGCCGCTTTCGACTGCCCATAGGGCGAGACACCGCCGCGAACCATCGTTCCGTAGCTCGTTACCAGATTGACGATACGGCCCCACTTTTGCGCGATCAAGTGCGGCGCGGTGACGTGAGCCATGTAGAACGGCCCGTTCACGTTGATGCCGATAATTTTCGTCCACTGCTCGACCGGTACGTCGGTGAACGGCGGCGGCGCGCTGAGAACGTGCTCGGTGAAGCTGTTGATGAAAAGCGCGGCGTTGTTGACGAGCACGTGGACGGCGCCGAAATGACGCACCGTCGCGTCGACCATCGCTTTGCAATCGGCATACGAACTTACATCGCCGTAGACCGGAAGCAGGCGATCGCGGGAACCGATGCGTTCGGCCGCCGTAACGAGTTCCGCCATGCGCGGCTCGGCGGCCGGAATGTCGGTCGCGACGACGCGCGCGCCGGCTTCGAGCAATGCCAGCGTCATCACGCTGCCCAAGCCGCCCGCCGCGCCGGTAATGATGGCGACGCAATCGAGTTTCGTGCTCATACGTGGTCGAGTAAAAAGTCGAACAGCACCGGCACGTTATGGCGCCAATCGTCATAGCCGCAGTGGCCGGCGCCGGGGCCTTCATATACGATGAGCTTCTTGTCGCGCACGGACGTCATCGACTCCATCAGCTCGAGCGAGCCCTTGAGGTCGGAGATCGTGTCGCGCGCGCCGTGCGTGATGAGGACGGGACAGGTGATCTGTGCGGCGCAGTCGCGCATGGTGAATTGCCCCATCAGCGCGCGCGTCGTCGCATCGTCCGGTGAGTTCGTCAACCAGCGGTGGTTGTTGCGGCTGCGCGGGTTGAACTCGTAGATATTGTCGAGGACGCTGGTAACGGCGCCCCACGAGGCCAACGCCTTCACGCGCTTGTCGAACGCGGCCAACCGCGGCCCGTAATATCCGCCGAAGCTGATTCCGGATACGACCAGCCGGTCGGGATCGACTTCCGGTTGCGCGGCGAGCCAGTCGAGTGACGCACCACCCGGAACTTCGAAATCGGGCCGTGCTGGAATCGTCTTGATGTAGATCGACGACCCGCGTCCCGGCAAGTCCAACAGCAGCACGGCGAAACCACGCTCGAGCAGCCCATAGGCTGAAAAGTAGGTCTCCTCGGTATACGCATCGCCGCCGCCGATGAAGAGCGCGCCAGGGACGCGCTCGCCCGGTTTTCTGCCGGGCGGCAAGCAGAAGTAGCCCTCGAACAGATCGTTGCCGCACGGCACCGCGACGATGCGGATCTCCGGATCGTGCAGCGCGGCGCCACGCTTGAACGCGGCCACCGATTTCCGGAATGGGAGTACGCGCGACGGATCGCCGCTGGGCGTGAAGATATCGGATTGCTGGTAGTACGTTGACGCGTGAAAGAACCGCCCGATCGCCGTAGCGCGATGCCCGGCGCTCTCGGCGGCTGCGGCCTCGTGCTCGGCGTTCTCGCCCAGCGCCATCCAACCGGCTTTCCAACTCTCGAGATCGTCGACGGTCAGCGTCGCGGCCAGGTTCGCGATCTCGAAAATATCGGCGGCGCCGTACTGGGCCCGGGCTACCAGCCGTTGAGTCTGATGCGAATAGCGTTCGGTCGGGTGGAAGAAGTCGATCATCTCACTTATAGCCGTGTCTGTTTGCCGCGTTCATCAAGGTCACGAACAGTTCGTGTTCGGCGGGATCTTTGCTCGTGACGTCTTCACCGACGGGCCTGATGAGGGAGAGGAAGGTTGCGCGATCGGTTTTGGAGATCGGAATGATCGTGCCGCCGCCGGCGGTCCACTCTTTTTTCTGCTGGTCGTTGAACGTGAGCGTCCAGGCAAACATGCCGCGCGCGATCTTTGGCGCGTCGGCATTGAGGATCGCTTGCAGGTCCGGCGGCAGCTTGGAATACCACGTGTCGCTGAGCGCGACGATGTTGATCGTGTGCACGAGGCCCATGTCGTAAAAGTATTTCGCCACCGAGTAATACTTCAAAGGCGAAGCGACGCCGATCGTGATCACGACCCCATCGATCGCACCTTGTTGTAGTGCCGGAAGCACCTGATCGAGCGGCATCGGCACCGGCGTGGCGCCGAGCAGGCGCAGTTCGGTCTCTTCAATGGCGTTCGGCGTGCAGCGAATCTTCAGTCCTTTGAGATCCGCGAGGCTGCTCACGGGCTTGCGCAACACGAGCCCGGCTTCGCCCGAGTACGCATACGTGACCGGATGCAGTCCCTTGTCGGAGCCCATGGCAAGGAACGGCGTTGCGAACGCCGGATCGAGAATCGTGTCGAGATACGGATGCGGATCGCCGAAGAGCGCCAACTCGGTAATCTCGAAACGGCGATCGATGCCGCTGAGGAATGACGGCGTTCCCATCCAGCCTTGGATGGAGCCGAACTGCACGTCTTCGATCATGCGCGGTATCGAGCCGAGCACGCCGGCGGCAAAAATCTGGGCCTGAATACGGCCCTTCGAATCTTTTTCGAGCGCCGCTTTGTAGCGTTCGAGGAACTCGGTTTGATGATCGTGTTGCGCGGCCGTGCCGAGTTTCATGATCACGACCGGCGGGGCGTCGGCAGCCTGTACGGGCGACACGGCGGCGATGGAGCCCATCAGGCCGAGTCCAATGAGCGCGGCTAGGGCGGACCGGAGCGGGCGAACGGTGCGATGTATCATGCGGTCTCATCCTGAGCGGCAGCGAGTACGGAGCGGAGGATCTGCGCGTAGCCGGTGCAGCGGCATAGGTTGCCGGTCATCCATTCGACGACGTCGGCTTCAGTCGGATTCGGTTGATGGTCGAGCAGACTGCGTGCCGCCATGATTTGACCGGGCGTGCAAGCGCCGCACTGTAAGCCGTTGTTGTCGATGAAGGCGCGCTGCACGGCATCGAGCCGCGAGCCGTCTGCGAGCCCCTCGACCGTGCGCACCGTGCTGCCGTCGGTCAATACAGCGAGCTGGATGCACGACGACACCATCTCGCCGTCGACGATGACGGTACACGCGCCGCACACGCCGATCCCACAGCCTTCTTTAGCGCCGGTCAAGTCGAACTCGTCGCGCAGCACCGAAAGCAACGTGCGATCGGCCGATGCGAAGCTGACCTCGCGCGGCGTGCCGTTGATGGTGAGGGTGATCTCGCAGCCGGTGCTCATTGCTCCAGTTTCTTTTTCACGACGCCGCTGAGCCGGTCGATCTCGGCCAGTTCGTCCGGGGTAAGTCTCCACGCCGCCGCGGCAACGTTTGCATCGATCTGCTCGGGCTTCGTGGCGCCGGCGATAACACTGGCTACTTCCGGTTTGACGGCGAGCCAGCTGAACGCGAGCTCCAGCAGCGTGTGGCCGCGCTCTTCGCTAAAGGCCGTGAGCCGCTCGACGGTATCCCAATGGGCATCGGTCATGAAGCGGCTGGCAAAGCGCGCGAAGCGCGCCATACGCGTCCCTTCCGGCAGTGGGGCGTTGCGTTTGTACTTTCCGGTCAGGAAGCCGCTCGCCAGCGGAAAATACGGTAAGAGCCCGAGCCCAAATGCGCCCACGGCCGGCACGACCTCCTGCTCGGCGTCGCGTACCAGCAGGCTGTATTCGTCTTGCGCTGAGACGAACGCGTTGAGGCCGCGCGACTTCGCCGTCCACTGCGCGTTCGCAATTTGCCAGCCGGGAAAATTGGAGCAGCCGATGTAACGCACTTTCCCGGCGTGCACGAGGTCGTCGAGCGCGCTCAGGGTTTCTTCGATCGGCGTGAGCGTATCGAGAAAGTGCATCTGGTAGAGATCGATGTAATCGGTCTTGAGCCGCCGTAAGCTCGCTTCGACGGCAGCTATGATGTAGCTGCGGGAGCCGCGGTTGACGTTGTCCGTGCCGGCCATCTTGCCGGCGAATTTGGTCGCCAGGATGATGCTGCCGCGGCGCTTGCCGAGGATCTCGCCCAGCGCCGACTCGGACTTCGTCTCGGCATAGATGTCGGCCGTATCGAACAGCGTTACCCCGAGTTCGATCGCGCGGTCGATGACCAGGCGCGATGCGGCGACGTCCGTGCGGCCGCCGAAATTATTGCAGCCGACCCCGACGACGGATACGCGCAGTCCCGACGTGCCGACGCTTTTGTATTCCACGCTCGGATCAGTACTTCTTGGAAGCTCGGACCATGGTGTCGTAGATGGCCTTGAAGTCCGGATTACCGGCGGTTACGTCGTCGCCGGTGCGGAAGATGATGTCGTGAAGTTGCTTGTGTTGCGCCGGTGTGAGCTCGTAGAGATGGCCGCCGCCCGCGACCCATGCCTTGCGCTGCGTGCTGATGAAGTCGAGCGTCCACGGATACATGTCGCGCGCAACTTTCGCGGCGTCGGCCGTGATCAGCGCTTGCAGATCCGACGGAAGCTTGTCGAACCAAAGCTTGCTGACCACGCAAATATCCGATTCGTCGTCGATATCGAGTTCCGTGAGGTTCGGCGCGACCGTGTAATATTTGTTCGGGCCGGCAACGCCGATCGCGATCAGCGTGCCGTCGATCGCGCCTTGCTGCAATGCCGGCAGCACTTGATCGAGCGGCATCGGTACGGCGGTGGCACCGAGCAGATGCATCTCGTTGCTCATCACCACACCGGCCGTGGAGCGGATTTTGAGGCCCTTAAGGTCGTCGATGGTCGGCACCGGTTTGCGCGTGACGATACCCTGGCGGGACGAGTAGAACAGCGCGATGCCCTTGAGGCCTTTGTCGGCGCCTAGGTCGAGAAACGCTTTGTTGAACTCGGGATCTTCAAACGTCTTGAAGGCTTGCGCCGAAGTGGAGAAGATCGGCAGCTGCGTGACTTCGTAGCGCCGGTCGATCCCGGTGAGAAACTGCGGCGATCCCACCCATGCCTGGATCGCGCCAAATTGCGTGTTCTCGATCATGCGCGGGATTGAGCCGAGCACGCCGTCGGGATATTCTTCGACCTTGATGCGGCCCTTCGAGTCTTTCTCGATCGCGGCTGTGAAACGATCGATGAACTCGGTTTGATGATCTTTTTGCGCCGCCGTGGCCATCTTCATGATGAAGGGGGCAACGGGATCGGCGGCGCTCGCTGCGTGCCCGGTGGAGAAGACCACGGACGCTACGAGTGCGAGAGGCAGAATGTAATCACGCATGGATGTGCCCTTTAGCTGTCGCTTGCGGCGGGGAGGGGAAAATCGGTGAGTAAATGCGCCAGCTCGACGTCCATGTCGATTTGCAGTGCGCCCAAAATGCGCAGGACGCCGCAATAGAAGCCGATCGACATGATGAGATCGACGATCTCCGCGTTGTCGAGGCCCTCGCGCAGCGCGGCGAACGTGTCGTCCGCGACGGTGGAACTGTTCGTCATCTCGCGCGCGGCCGAGAGTATCGCACGCTCGAGCGGCGTGAAGATGCTCACGATACCGGTGGTAATGGCACGGATCTCGGGGTCGGTGACGCCCGCCTTGCGGCCATGATCGACGTGGTGCACCCATTCGTACGGATTGCGGCCCACCGCGGCCACCACCAGGATCGCCAACTCGCGCAACCGCGGATCGAGTTTGCTGTGATGCCGCAGATACATCGCCTGCACGCCCATCGCCCGGGCGGCGGCCGGGTTATTGCTCAGCGCGCGCCGCAGGTTGATGTGCGGCGGAAAAAGATCTTGATCTTCGGGCGCCATATCGGACTTTTCGCGATACGGGACGCGGGCCACGGCTAGTCGTGCGCTTTCGCGGTGCGATGCGCTGCGGCGACCTTGGCGATCAAGTCCCAAGCAGCTTTGGTCTGAGGATCGGCTGCTGCAACGCCCGCGCCGACGGGGAGAACGAGTTTGACGAACGCCGCACGCTCGGCCGTCGTCGGGATCGTGATTTGCCCGCCTTGCGCGGTCCAAATCTTTGCTTGCCGGGTGAGGAACTGGCCGGCCCAGACTTGCACTTCGCGGTTCACGCGCGCGGCATCGGCAACGACGATCTTGCGTAGGTCCGGCGGCAGCTTTTCGAACCAAGTCGTGTTGAAGGCCGCCATCCCGGGCGGCCAGCCGTCGCGTAGTTCGAGGGCATATTTCGCGCTCGCCTCGAGCCCGAGCGAGTTGGCGACGCCCAGGTTCAAAATCGCGCCGTCGACGGCACCTTGCTGCATCGCGGGCGAGAGCTGATCGAGCGGGAGCGGAACGCCGCTCGCGTCCATGGCAGTCATCTCGCCGCGCTGCATCGCGCCGGCGAGCGTGCGGATCTTCCATCCCTTCAGATCGGGGTAACCGTTAGCGAGACGCCGGGTAACCGTCGTGAGGGGACCCTCTGAGAACATTTGCAGACCAGTGATGCCTTTGCTGCGCGCCATGTTGAGGTAGAGCGCTTGGATGCGCGGATCGTCCAGCGTGGCGTTCGCTTGTGCGAAGGTCTCGAAGAGGCCGGGCGCATCCATCAGTTGGAAGCGCGCGTCGATGCCCTGCATGAAGTCGAGCGGAAGCGTCATCGCTTGAATCGAGCCGAATTGCAGCAATTCGACCATTCGCGGGACGGATCCAAGCTGACCTGAGGGATACACTTGGGCGATGATCCGGCCGTGGGTATCGCGTTGAATTGCGACGGCAAAGCGTTTGAGCCACTCGTGCTGCGAGTCGTTCAGCGTTCCGGTCGCGAGTTTCATCACGATCGGCGCGTCCGCGGCTCGCGCGGGGGCCGCGCTTGCAAAGGCGAGACTCGTGGCGGCGATGCAAGCGGAGAGGCCGAGGATGAGGCGTTTCATTGCTGCTTTCGTCGAACGCTCAGTGCAAGAAGCTGGGCAGTGTGAGCGACACTTGCGGTACATACGTAATGATCAATAGACCGATGGCGTTGATGATCATGAACGGGACGACGCCGCGATAGAGCATCCCGAGCTTCACGCCGAACAGCGAGTGCGAGCCGAACAAGTTGATTCCGAACGGCGGCGTGTACAATCCGAGACTGATGTTCACCGCCATAATGATGCCGAAATGGATCGGACTAACGCCGAGCGCCACGACGACCGGCAAGAAGAGCGGCGTGAGAATCAAGATGGCCGGCGCCGGCTCGAGGAAGCTGCCGATGCCGATGAGGATCGCGTTGAAGAGCAGCAGCGTACCGGCTTGGCCGAGATGGTACGTCTGGATCGCCGCAATGACTTGTTGCGGAATGCCGCTCGTGGTTAGGAACCAGGAGTAACACGCGGCGGCCGTCAGGATCACCAGGATCTGCCCGTTGAGCTGGGCCGCAGTCATCGTGATTTCCCAGAGTTTCTTCCACGTGATGTCGCGATAGATGAATTTGGAAACGAGGAACGAGTACACGACCGCCATGCCGGCGGCTTCGGTCGGCGTGAAAATTCCGCCGTAGATGCCGCCGAACAACAGCACGATCGTACCGAGCGCCCAACCGGCATCCTTCGTCGCTTTGAGGATCGTGCGCAAATTCGGACCGGTCGTGCGCGGAACGTTCTTCATGCGCGCGTAGGCGAGCACGTAGATGGTGTCGATCGTGCCGATCAGTATCGCCGGCACGATGCCCGCGAGAAAAAGCACGGTGACCGGTTGCTGCGCGACCACGCCGTAAATGATAAGTGGCAAGGATGGCGGGATGATGACCGCGATTGCGCCGGACGCCGAGATAAGGCTGGTCGAGAAGCGTTCGCTGTAACCGTTAGAGCGTAGCGCCGGCAACAGGAGCCGGCCGACGGCGGCCACGGTACCGAGCGAGGATCCCGACATCGCGCCGAAGATTTCTGATGATGCCACCGTCGTGATCGCGAGCGAACCGCGAATGCCGCCGACGATCGAGAGCACCCAAGTGATGATGCGCTTGGCGATGCCGCCTTGGCCCATGATCTCGCCGGCCAGCACGAAAAACGGAATCGCAATGATCGGAAAACTATCGAGACTGCCGAAGATCGTCGTTGGGATGACCGTCGGTTCGACCGCGACGGCGAATTGCAACGCCACGAGCGCGGTGATCAGCAAGATCAGATAGATCGGAAACCCGAACAGTAACAGGCCGACCGGAATGACGACGAAGAGCCAGGCGGGCATCGCGCTCATGATTCGGTGATCCCCGCGCGTTCGTCGATGTAATTGACTTCGTCCGACTCGGTCTTCGATGGATCGAGCAAACGCGCGACGGCGACGAGGATCATCAGCGCGTAGCCGATCGGAATCATCGCCTGCGGGATCGCGAGCGGGACGTTCGCTGCTTCGCTGCGCTCGTTGAACATCGCCAGATGGGTGATCACCGGGAACGCGAGATTGATAATGATGATCCCGATGACAATGGAAACGAGCGCTACGATCACTTCGGTGACGTGTTTCCACTTCGGCGGCAACTGGCTCACCAAGATGTCCATCTTGATGTGCTTGCCCTCCCACATGACGCGTGGGAAACTCAAGAACACGATCGTCACGAGCAAGAAGAGAATTACTTCTTCCGCTCCGACAAGCGGCGCGTGCAGCACGTACCGCCCGAACACGTTGGCCAAATTCAGCGCAACGCAGACGAGCAGCAAAATGCCGATCACGATTCGGATCCAGTCCATCAGTCGACCGACGAACCGCACGTACGCATCGACCGCGGGAAAACGTTCCCGCAGGCTGGCACGCTCCCTAGCCAAGTTTGTCGCGCATCCAGTCGAACATCAGCGGAACAACGTGCCGCCAATCATCGTAGTTGCAATGGACCGCGCCCGGGCCCTTGAATACGTGTAATTGCTTGTCTTTGGCGCCGACCAGTGCGTACAATTTTTCTGCGCCGGCGACGCTGGAAATTCCGTCCTTCGCGCCGTGAGTGATCATCGTCGGACACGTGATCTTCGGCGCAACGTCGGTGAGGTTGAACGGGGCGAGGACTTTTAGGGCCGCGGCATCGTCGGTCGTTCCGGTGAGGAACTGCATCATCTTGTGCGAGCGCGGATGGAAGTCCCAAATGTCTTCGGTGACGTTCATCATGCCGCCCCAAGCGACGAGCGCTTTCACGCGCGGCTCGAACGCGGCGACGCGCGGTGCGTAGTAGCCGCCGAAGCTGATGCCGAGCAAGCCCAAGCGTTTGGGATCGATCTCCGGCTGTGCTTCGAGCCAGTCGAACGCGGCTGCTGACGGCTTCTCGTAATCGTAACGCGTCGGGATGCCCTTGAGGTAGAGCGACGAACCACGGCCGGGCAGGTCGAGCAGCAACATCGCCATGCCGCGATCCAAGACGCCCATGCCGCTGAAGTAGGTCTCTTCGGTAAACGCATCGGCGCCGCCGATGAATAGCACGCCCGGCACTTTTTGGCCCGGCTTCAGGCCGGCCGGCAAACAGTAGTAGCCGTCGTAGACCTCATCGCCGTACTTCACCGAGACAACGCGGATCTCGGGTTCGTGCAGACGCGCGCCGCGCCGGAACATGTCCTGCGATTTGATGAACGGTCCGCTACGGTCGGCCGCACCGGCCGAAAAGACATCCGACATTTGCCAGTAGGTTGATGCGTGAAAGTAGCGGGCGATGGCGGTCGCTCTATGTCCCTTGCTCTCGGCCTCGATCGCTTCGGCCTCGGCTTTTTTACCGAGATCTTCCCAGGTTTTGTTCCAGGATGAGACGTCGCCGACGACCACCTTGTCGGCAAATTCGGCAATCTCGAAAATGTCGGCCGCGCCGTATTGAGCGCGCGCTACGAGCCGCTGCGTTTGGCCCGAGAACGGTTCGCTCGGGTGGAAAAAGTCAAGCATCAATTCTCTCTGGAGTCAGCCGGTGAGCGCAGCAAAGAACGCCGCAATCAGCGATGAAAAATTATTTCGTCAGGTACGCCGATCTATGCAAACGATAGCACACAGACCTGTATTATGCCATACCGTATTACGGTATGTTTGAGATAGCCGGGCTCTTTGCGCGCGTCGCCGCTTCAACGAGTGCGCGCCGGGCGAAGACGACGGCCATCTGGCGCTTGTAGGAGGATGATCCTCGCACGTCTTCGATCGGATCCACGAGCTCGCGCACGGACTCGGCCACCGAGCGCGCAGCGGCTTCATCTAACGAGGTGCCGATGAGCGCGCTTAGATCGACCACGACCGGCCGATCGAGCACCGCACCCAACGCGAGTCGTGCTTCCGTGCACGCGCCGGCGTTATCAAACGCGACAAATGCGGCGGCAGTGACGACACCGTAGTCCTCGACCGAGCGCGGTAGAAATTTTAAGTAGGCGCCGCCGCTGCGCGGTATCGGCGGCGGCAGCTCGACCGCGACGACGACCTCACCCGGTTCGAGCGCGTTCTCGAAGTAACCGACGCAGAAGTCGGGCGCCGGAATCCGGCGCTCGGCCGCTCCCTGCACGATCACGGTCGCGCCGGCGGCGCACAGTGCCACCGGCGGGTCTTGAGCCGGATCGGCGTGTGCGAGGCCGCCGCCGAGCGTCGCCATGTTGCGGATGCGCGGCGTGGCGACGAGCTCGATCGCTTCGGCGAGCAACGGAGAGGCCGCTCGCACGAGTTGGTCGCGTTCGATGCGCCGTAACTTCGCGGCGGCGCCGATACGCACGCTGCCGTCGGGTAGTTTCCGGATTGTCTGGAGGTCGGGAATCGTGCCGATCCCAACCAAAACGGCCGGGCGCACGAGGTGCTGGCGCATTAAGATCGCCATGGCGGTTCCGCCGTTGACGATGCGCGCGTCCTCGCCGAACTCTACCAGCGCGGCGCAGGCCTCATCGATGGTGCGGGCGGCCCGGTATGCTACCGCTTCAGGCATTGTTGCGCGTGGCAGGCAGTTTGGTGCGTATGATTGTATTACGATAGCATGCGTCTTGAATGGCCGCAAGCGTGACCGATCTGCGAGTGGTCCGCAACACGCAGTTGTTGCGCCACCAAGTGAGCGAGAAGCTGCGCGAGTCGATCTTCGACATGCGATTCCCACCGGGATCGCGGCTGATCGAACGCGAGTTGTGCGAGTCGGTCGGCGTCAGCCGCACGCTGATCCGCGAGGCGCTGCGCGAACTTGAAGGCGAAGGCCTCGTGACACTGACGTCGCGCGGTCCGGTCGTTCCGATCCTGACCGCCGAGGACGCCCGTTACATCTACGACGTGCGCGGCGCGCTCGAAGGTCTCGCCGGCCGGCGTTGTGCGGAAAACTCTTCACCCGAGATCGTGGCCGCACTCCGTGCCGCACTACACGACGTCGAGGTCACGTATACCGACGAGCACTCGTCGGGCAGCCAGAAGCTGGCCGCGAAGAGCCGCTTTTACGAAGCGCTGATCAACGGCGCGGCAAATCCGGTATTAACCGACCTTTTGCGCATGATGCACGGTCGCATCAACCTGCTTCGCGCCACGTATTCCAGCTCCGAACGCACGATGAAAAGCCTCTCGGAAATACGCGGCATCGTCCGCGCGGTTGAAGACCGTAAGCCCGATGAAGCGAGGCGCCTGTGCGCCGAGCACGTGCAGAACGCCGCAATCGCTGCCTATGCCGTGATCGATGCGCGTACGCATCAGGAGGCGCAGCTTTCCAAGTGAGCGTTCCGATTGCGGCGCCGCTAACCGCGGAAATGATGCCGGTGATCGATCTCTCGGACCTACGCAGCGCCGATAAAGCCAAGCGTTTCGTGCTGGCGCAAGAGATTGCTGAGGCCTGTGGCGGACTCGGATTCTTCTACATCAAGAATCACGGTATCCCGGCGTCGACCGTCGATGAAATGTATGCGGCGGCGGCCGAGTTTTGCGC
>Ga0182030_10017763_pt1 | contig 13699 bp, 7 predicted proteins | sample 812S3MmetaG_FD_121299 | JGI IMG/M metagenome (GOLD analysis project Ga0182030, IMG submission 121299) | Permafrost microbial communities from Stordalen Mire, Sweden - 812S3M metaG (Illumina Assembly) | ecosystem: Environmental > Terrestrial > Soil > Wetlands > Permafrost | place: Sweden... | reverse complement strand
GCCCGTGCGGACGACGATCATGTCCGCCACCTGGGTGCAGGACCGGCGCGACGACCCGCTGGAATCGACGCGCGGCGTCTACAACTCGGTCGATTTCGGAATCGCGCCGTCGCTGCTGGCGGCCGGGACGGCGTATACGAGGCTGGTGGTCAAGAACTCGACGTATCACAAGATTGCGCGGGACATCATCCTGGCGCGCACGGCCTCGTTCGGGTGGCTGTACAACCTGTCGGGCAATCCGGTGCCGCTGCCGGAGCGTTTTTTCGGCGGCGGCAACACGACGGACCGCGGGTTCCCGGAGAACCAGGCGGGGCCGCGCGATCCGGTCACCGGTTTTCCGTTGGGCGGCGACGCCTTCCTGTTCTTCAGCACCGAGCTGCGATTTCCGCTGATGGGCAAGACGCTGGGCGGAGTGTTGTTCCACGACATGGGCAATGTGTACTCGAGCCTGGACAAGCTGTCGTTCCGCGTCAGTCAGCAGAACCGCCAGGACTTCGACTACATGGTGCATTCGGTGGGCATCGGATTCCGCTACCGGACGCCGGTGGGTCCGGTGAGGGTGGATTTCGGCTGGTCGATCAACGCGCCGCGGTTCGTAGGTTATCCGGGTACGCGCAACGACCTGCTGAACAGCACGCCGCCGTACCCGACGGTGCCGCTGCGGGTAAGCCCATTCCAGTACTTCTTTTCGCTGGGGCAAACGTTCTGATGAGACGCGTGGCATCATTGCTGGCTGCACTGGCGGCGCTGGCCGCGGGCGAGGTGCTGGACCGGGTGGCGGTGCGGGTGGGCGCGCAAGTGATCACGGAGAGCGCGGTGCGGCGGCATTTGCGGATGGAGGCGTTCGTAGAGAACCGCGAGCCGGACCTCGGCGCCGAGGCGCGGCGCAAGGCTGCGGAGCGGCTGATCGACCAGACGCTGGTGCGGCGCGAACTGGAGTTGAACCGTTATCCGACGCCGCCGGCGAGCGAGGTCGAGGCCAACCTGGAGGGGATCCGGAAGGGGCGCAACGAAGACGCGGGCGCGTTCGCGAGTTCGCTGGCGCGCTACGGGTTCAGCGAAGAGGAATTGCGCAACGAGGTGTTCTACGAGATTGCGCTGCTGCGATTCGTCGACTTCCGTTTCAGCCCGGGCGTGCAGGTGAGTGAAGAAGAAACGCAACAGGCGTACGAGAAGGAAGTGGTGCCGGAGGCGCAGCGGCGGAACACGGCGCCGCCGGCGCTGGAGGAGGCGCGGGCGGGCATCGTCAAGCTGCTGACCTACCGCAAGACGACGGCGGCGCTGGAGCAGTGGCTGGCGCAGGCGCGGCAACAGGTGAAGATCCGCTACTTCGAGGAGGCGTTCCGTTGAAGCGCCGGTGGAAAGTCGCGAGCGTGGTAGTGGCCGCCGTGGCGCTGGGCGTGGCCGCGATGCTGGTACTGCGCAGCGACTGGTTCCTTAAGCAGGTGCGGCTGAAGCTGGTGCGCGAGATCGAAATCGCGACCGGCGGCAAGGTCGAGATCGGCCGGTTCGATTATCACTGGAAGACTCTGGAATTCGAGGCGGGCGGGGTGGTACTGCACGGTCTGGAACAGCGCGGGCAGGCGCCGCTATTGCGCGCGCGGCTGATCCGGCTGACGCTGGGACCGGGTACGCTGTTCGAGCGGCGGCTCGACATCCGCGGGCTGCGGATTGAACGGCCGGAAGTGCACATCTACGTGGCCGCGGATGGAACGACCAACCTGCCGCATCCGGCCGGGCCACGGAAGGGCAATACGATCGAGAATCTGCTGAAGCTGAAGATCGGCGCAGCGGAGATTGTCGCGGGCGAAGCCGAAGTGGCGGCGCGCAAAATCGATTTCGATGGACGGCTGCAGGGCTTTGAATCGGAGCTGCGGTACGCCGCGAAACCGGAGCGCTATGAGACGCGGTTGAAAATCGAGCGCATCGAAGTGCCCGGTGTGCCCGTGCTGGGGCTGGAAGGAGAGCTGGCGCTGGAGGCGACGCGGCTGCGCGCCAGCCGGCTGCTGGTCAATGTGGGGCAGAGCTGGCTGAGCGTGGAAGGGGCGCTGGAGAACTTCGCGCAGCCGTCGGCGGCGGGACACTATCGCTCCGAGTTCGACATCCGGGACCTGGCGAACGGCTCGCTGCGGGCGGGGAAATTCAAAGTGGCGGGCGACTGGCGATGGAGCCCCGAAAGCTGGCGTGCCACGGCCAAAGCGCGCGCGCTGGGCATGGTGTTTACGATCTTGGGAAAGCCGGCGGAACCGATCTCGGCCGAGGGGACTTGCGAGATCGTGTCGAGTGGTATCCGCTGCGGCACGCTGACCGGTTCGCTGCTCGGCGGATCGCTGGCGGGCAGTGGCTCCTGGCAGTCGTGGAATCATCTGGAAATCGCCGGCGAGCTGACGGGCGTCGAGGTGGCACACCTGCGGCCGATATTCGACTTCCTGCCCCCGGTGTGGGAGGCGCGCGCCACGGGCGAGGCGAGATTCAACGCCGCGTGGCGTGGAGGCGAGCTCAGCGAGACCGTGCTGGGCGCGAAGCTGAAAGCGACGCCGGCGAATGGGCACTGGCCGCTGCAGGCGGCGGTGGAGTTCGAATACAGGCAGGTCGGGGACACGGTGCGCTTCGGCCCTTCGACATTGGACACGGCAGCGACGCACGTGAGCTTCGAAGGGCTGCTCGACGAGCGGCTGGAGGTGACGCTCAGGACGACGGACGCGAAGGAACTGGAGGACGGCCTGCGAAAGGGAATGCAGCGGGACGACATCCATCTACCATTCCGCCTGGAGCAGGGCCCGCTCGAGGCATCCGGAACGCTGACCGGACCTCTGAAGAGGCCCACGGTGAACGGCACGCTGCGGGCGACGAACGTGATTTATCAGGATGTGAAGTTCGACGAGCTGGAGGGCGCGGGGCTGGTCGCGCCGGAGAAGCTCGATCTCAAGAACGTCCGCATCCGGCAAGGCGCGGCCGTGAGCAGCGGGACGGTGAGCGCGTCGTTGAGCGAGTGGCGAATCGTCGGCGCGTCGCGGATGGACGCCACTCTCACGCTGCGCAAGACCGACCTCGAGGCACTGTCGCGCGCACTGCGGCTGACGGCGGGAGTGGGCGGAACGATGGACGCCACGCTGCGGATTCAGGGCACGTACGACCGCCCCGAGGCGACGGTCGAGATCGACGCTCCGGAGATCCTGTGGCGCGGGGAGAAGTTCGAGCGCGTAAAAGGCCAGATCCGGTTCCACAACGATGGCCGCGAAGTGGTGGAGGCCGACCTGATCGCGGACGGGGCGGGGATCACGGGCAAGGGCGTCTACGACCATCCGAGCGGGACGTGGGCCAGCGGGCGGCTGGAGTTCAACGCGCACCTGACGCAGATGGCGTTGAGCAAGCTGGAGAATCTGATGGCCGCGCGGCCGGGCCTGGAGGGCATGCTGGAAGCGGAGCTGGCGGGGGCGATTCGCGTGAACCAAGGCGAGGCCCGTCTGGAGAGCCTTTCGGGCCGGGTACTGGCAGACCAGCTGACGCTCGAAGGCGCTGCGCTGGGCCGCGTGGAGGCGCTGGTGCGTCCTGAAACGGGCAGGGCGCGCATCGAAATCAACGCGGTGCTCGAAGGCGTCCGGGTGATGGGCCTGGCGACGCTGGGCTTCGATGGTGACACGGTGCTGGAGGGCCAGCTCGAAGCGCCACGGCTGCCGTTACGGCTGATCCGCACGATCACGTCCGCGCCGGCGCCGGGGCAGACGCGCGAGCCGCTGCCGGTGCGCGGATTCGTCGAAGGCGAATTGAAAGGCCGCATCCCGCTGGCGCGGCCGGAGGAGTTCACGGCCTCGGCGTCGATCGCCAGCTTGGAGATCCGGCCGAGCAGCGACCAGATTCTGGACACGCAGATCGACCCCAGCGACCTGACTCTGCGCAACGCGGGCGCGATCCACATAGCGGCCGACCGCAACGGCGTGCGGCTGGAGGCGGCGAAGTTCACGGCGCGCGATACGGACGTGACGCTGGCCGGCAGCTACGCATTCAACTCGCGCGCGCCGTGGGACCTGCACCTCACGGGCGCCATCAACCTGGCGGTGGCGGGCAGTTTCCGGCCCGACTTGCAGGCTTCGGGCACGGCCACGCTGGACGCCACGCTGCGCGGCCCGGCGGACGACCCGCAGTTGAGCGGCCGCATGACCATCGCCAATGGCTCGCTGTTCCTGAAGGACGTGCCGAACGGAATCGCGGACGCCAGCGGCACGGTGTACTTCGAGCGGAACCGGGCCAACATCGAAAAAATCACGGGGCACACCGGGTCGGGCACCTTCGAGCTGTCGGGGTTCGTCGCATTCGGAAATGAACTCAACTTCCGGCTGCAGGGGAAAGCGGCCAGCGTGCGGGTGAGGTACCCGGAGGGCGTGAGCACGCTGCTGGACGCCGACCTGGCGCTGGTCGGTTCGCCGGCACGGAGTCTGCTGTCGGGGACGCTGACGATCGCGCGCTCGGGGTTCAACACGAAGACCGACATGGCGGCGGTGGTGGCGCAGTCGGGCAACCCGCTGCCGCTGATCGCCACGGACAACGAACTCCTGCGCAACATGCAGTTCGACGTGCGCGTGCGCACGACGCCGAACGCGACGCTGGTGAGCCAGTACACGCAGGAGGTGCAGACCGAAGCCGACCTGCGGCTGCGTGGCAGCCTGATCAAGCCGGTGGTGCTGGGCCGCGTGCTGGTGCACCAGGGGCTGGTGCAATTTTTCGGCAACCGCTACACGATCTCGCGCGGCGAGCTGCTGTTTAACAGCACGGCGACTCTGGCGCCGTCGCTGAATCTCGATCTGGAAACGCGCATCCGCGGCGTGACGGCGTACATCAATGTTTCCGGACCGCTGAACCGCCTGAAGGTGAATTACCGCAGCGAGCCGCCGTTGCAAGCCAGCGAAATTCTGGCGCTGTTGACGGTGGGGCGTGCGCCGGTGGCGCAGAGCACGGCGCTGCCGATGGCGCCGGGAACGGGCAATCCGGCGGTGACGGATGACAGCACCAACTCGCTGCTGGGTGGGGCCCTGAGCGGCGCCGTGTCGGCGCGGGTGGAACGATTCTTCGGCGCCAGCCGCATCAAGATCGATCCGCAGGTGACGGGCGTGGACAACATCCCGCAGGCGCGCATCACGGTGGAGCAGTCGATCTCGCCCGACGTCACGATGACGTTCGTCACCAACCTGCACCAGGCGCAGCAACAGGTGGTGCAGTTCGAATGGAACCTGAGCCGGGAGTGGGCGCTGGTCGCGGTGCGGGACGAGAACGGCATTTTCGGCATCGATTTTCTGTTCAAGAAGCGGTTCAAATGAGCGGCCGAAAAATGCGCCTGCGGGCCGTGGACGGGCGGCTTAAGATCGAGCACAGCATCATCGACGGGCTGCGGCCGGTGCTGGAGCGGATGCTCGAGTGGGAGGAGATCCGAACGATCGTGCCGGGCGTGATCAGAGTCGTGCGCGACGCCCGGGGCGAGGTTAAGATGCGGGTGACGGTGGCGACGCAGAACGGCTGGAAGGCGATCGCACTGGCGGCCGGTTCGCGGCAGGAACTGTTCATCAGCACGGCGCTCGAGAAGATCGCGTTGGAAGGAATTATCGAAGCGGCGCTGGAAAAGCGCAAGTGGTAGTCACCGCGGCTTGACTTCCTGAGTGACGGTCTCGCGGGCGAGAATGTCGTGCTGGACGCCGAGCAGCAGGCGTTTGGGCTTCTGCGGCAACAGCAATTGGAATGGTTCCGAAGTGCTGGCGCCCTGCACCGAGAGACGGCCCATCCGCACCGGACCGGAGCCGAAATCGCCGTAAACGGGAACAACCATGCGGAAGTCGCCGGAGACGCCGCTCTGCGTGACTGCTCCGCGCAGCAGCAGTTTCCCGCCGTCCTGCGGCGCCAGCGAGTACTCCAGCCGGTAGCTCGGCAGCTCGGTGCCGTGGATCCATTCCTTGAAAAACCAGTCCATGCGGCCGTCGCCGGTAAGGTCCATGCGCGGGGTCATGTGTTTTTCGACGATGCGCTGGAATTGCTCGGTGGAGGCGTTCTGGCCGTAGTAGGTCTTAACGAAATCCTGCATCATCTCGATGAAGCGCTGGTCGTGGGTTTTGGTGTCCTGCATCATCATCCGGAGCATGTGCAGGACGTAGGCGCCCTTGGGGTAGACGAGGCCCCGGTATGCGCCCGCGGTGCGGAAGGTGTCGAGGCGCAATCCGGCCCAGATCGGGCCGGCGTCGTTGGGACAGATGCCGAAGGCATTCTTGTCCGTGATGTGCTTGCGCAGATGATCCCAAAACTCATTCACCTTGGACGGATTATGCTCGATCGTTTCGGTAAACAATCCGGCCGAGAACTCGGCGAATCCTTCCGAAAGCCATTGATCGTGGAACGAGGCCCAGCCGACCATGTGGCCCCACCACTGGTGGGCGATTTCGTGCGGGGTGACCTCCTGGATGAATTCGCTGAAGCGGAACGTGTTGCCGCCCAGCAGACTCCATCTCTGGGTGGCGTCGAGAAAGGCGCTGACGGGCAGGTAGACCAGCGTCGGCCAGGACTGGCCGAAGTTGAACGCCGGCTGTTGGGTAATGGCGATGCGTCCATACGGCGCCGGGCCAAAATAGGTTTGGTAAAGGCGGATGGAATTGGTTGCGTCGACGAGCGCATTCTGCGCCATCGCCGAGGGGGTCATCGATCCAAGGCCGCGATCGCGGAGGTAACCGGGCACTTCCGTGGTCGCGTAGACCTCAATCTGGTACTTCGTCTGCGGATCGGTCTGCTCCTTCTTCAGATAGCGGCCGAAGTTGAAACCCGCCACCGCCAGCGGTATGTCCGACGTCCAATGCGAGGCGTTGAAGCCGCCTTCCTTCCACTCCTTGTCGAGCTTGCCCACGGCGACCAGCGTGTATTGCTTCGGGAATTTGAAGGTCAGGTCAAAGGTGGAGCGGTCGCCGAAGGCATTCAGACTGGGATACCAGCTAGTGCGGGCCTCGACCGAGAAATTGCCCGAACCCTCGTCACGCACGACCTTGTTGCCTTCATATTCGATTTTGACCTTATAGTGTTCGCCCGTCTTCAAGCGCTCGGGCCAGATGACATAGAACGATCCGTCGTGCTTGCGCCCTTCCTGGATGTAGGGAATCTCGCGGTTCGCGGCGCTGACGCGCGTCACGCGCAACGAAGGCAGCAGGCCAAACTTGATCACGCGTTCGCCGTCGATCACCGGCGTGAAGGTAAGATCCGCGACCGCGGCCAGCCGTTCGTTGCCGCCGATCACGGTCTCGATGGCGTAATGCTCGGGATGCACGGAGCGCTTGTCCTCGTTGGAACTGGCCACGCCGCGCTGGTATTCCGGCTCGAGGTGCGCGAGGTACCAGATGCCCTCCTCCTTGCCCCCCGCGTCGACGTTCATCACGGCCACTTCTTCCGGCGCCAGCAGGCCCAGCAGGGCGCCGCGCGGGCGCACCTCGAAACGCAGGTCCGAATGTTTTTTGCCGATGATGTAGGCGTTGAAGAAGCCGGCCGGCCGGGGGTTGTAGAGGTCGGCCAGAACGTCGGCGTCGACGTTGTCCATCGACTCGTCGGTGAGGAGGCTTTCCAGCATACTGCGCGGTTGCTCCTGGCGCTGGCGCAGCCGCTCGCGCGATTCCTTGAGCGCCTGCATCTCCGGCGCGCCGCTGGCGGGCTGCGCTTTTTGCGAGATTTGACGGTACGTGTCGTCGGTAAAAACGAGCGCCAGCCGGCTGAATTCCTCATGGATGGAATCCTGGCCCGTGATGCGGCGCAGAGACTCGATCTCGCTTGTGGGCAGGGGCGCGAGGGTGAACTCGCCCTGGCCGGAAAAGGACGCCATGGTCACGCGGCCCAGCAGCGGAGGCGAGAAACTGATGCGCCCGGCGTGCAGCGTGAGCACGCCGCGGTCGCGCTGGATCTTGAGTTCGTTGACGGTGTAGGTTTCCACGGTTGCGGCATCGCGCAGCGCACTGTAATTGGGGTCGCTGTTGGCCAGCGCCCCGGCCTTGGAGGTGACTTCGATCTCTTCCTTGCCCGGTGCGAGGGCCAATGCAATCGCGATCTCCAGTGGCTGTGCTTCCGCGATCACAATCGCGCGCTCGACGGGGCTGAATCCGCTCAACGTGATCCGCAGCGTATACTCGCCGGCCGCGAGAGCGCTGAATTGGGCCTTTCCATCCGGCCCGGTTTTCGCAGTAACGGCAGCGTTCGAGCCTGCGCGCAACTCCACCAGCGCGCCCGGGGCGGGAGCGCCGCTCGGATCGGACACTTTCACCGTGAGAACCGCCGAGTCCGCGCCAAGACAGGCGGCGCAACAGAGTGCAAAAAGGACCAGGGTTATAAAAAAGTTTCGGGACATTATAGGATTCCAAAGATCTCGATTATCTCCCGGGAATATGGGTCCCGGCGAATGAATTAATTAAGAATCTAATAATGAATGATCTTATGATCAAGAATCGGCGTTCTACACCCGGCCGATGTGCAGGGCCACGACGCCGAATGTCAGGCGCTCGAACTCAACGCTGGAGTAGCCGGCGGCGCGCATTTCTTCCGCCAGCGCTTCGGCGCCGGGGAACTTACTGACCGACTCCGGGAGATATGTGTAGGCGTCGCCGGTGCCCGAGATCAGCGCGCCGACGCGCGGCAGGATGCGGGTGGAATAGAAGCCGTAGAAACGGGCGAGAATCCGGTGCGGCGGCTGGGAGAATTCGAGAATGGCGAGCATGCCGCCGGGACGGAGAACGCGCCGCAACTCCTCGAGACCGTGGCGGTAATTGGCGAAGTTGCGCAGGCCGAAAGCGACCGTGATCAGGTCGAAAGAGGCATCCGCGAGCGGAAGCCGCAGGGCGTCCGCCTCGAACACGACGGCCGGCCGGCGAGCGATTTTGCGGCGGGCCGCGACCAGCATGGGATGGCAAAAATCGGCGCCGTAGACCGGGCCGCCACGCCGCGCGGCGAGCGCGAGGAGGAGGTCACCGGTGCCGCAACACAGGTCGAGCACGCGCGCCTGGGGCTGGCGCAGAATCTCGGAAACGCGCCGGGCAGTGCGCGCCCGCCAGAAGCGATCCAATTGAAAAGAAAGCAGATGATTTAGCAGGTCATAGCGCCGGGCCACGCGGCCGAACATGCCGCGCACCCAGCGCGAGGCCTGTTCCTCGTTTGCCATCCCGGGAGGCGTGGTGCCCCGCGCCAAGTTCATTTGAGGACCTTCCGGAGGGCCTCAATCACCAGGCTATCATCCAGACCTGAAACGACTTCGGTGCTTCCGATAGCGGTCGCGAGGACGAAATGGACGGTGCCACGAAGGGTCTTCTTGTCCTGGGCCAGGCGCGCCAGCAGGCGTTCGGGCAGGAGGTCCGCCGCGGACGGAAGCGGCCCATATAGGTTCACGGAATCAATAATTTGCCCGGCAACTTCGGCACTGCACCGGGCTGCCAGGAGGGACAGCCACGCCGCCGCCTGCATGCCCAACCCAACCGCCTCGCCGTGCAGGTAACGCGTGTATCCGGTTTCGGCTTCGATGGCGTGGCCCACGGTGTGGCCGAAGTTGAGGATGCGGCGCAAACCGTGTTCTTTCTCGTCCGTGGAGACGACCTCGCACTTGATACGCACGGACTCGGCGATCATCCGCTCGACGAGGGCCGGCTCGCGCAGCAGCACTGGCCCGGAATCGTCGGCCAGAAGATGGAACAGCGGCTGGCTGCGGATGACGCCGCATTTCAAAACCTCGAACAGTCCGGCGCGGTACTCGCGATCGGGCAGACTGGCGAGCAGCGAGGGATCGATGAGGACCGCCAGCGGCTGGTGGAACGCGCCAATTAAGTTCTTGCCGGACTGAAGATTAGCGCCGGTCTTGCCGCCTACGCCGGCGTCCACCTGGGCCAGCAGCGTGGTGGGGACGGAGAGGAACGGGACGCCGCGCATGAAGATCGCCGCCAGGAAACCGGCGAGGTCGGTGACGATGCCGCCGCCGAAGCCGATGACGACGCTGGAGCGGTCGCCGCCCAGAGCGACCAGTTCCTCGGCCAGCGCTTCGACCGCGGCCAGCCGCTTGTGCTCCTCGCCGCCGGGGAAGAACAGCGTGTGAAACTCCCGGCCGGCCAGGGCCGAGATGAATTCCTGGCCGTACAACTCCCACACATCGCGGGTGGTCACCGTGAACAGCTTGCCCGCGCGCTCGGGGAGGAACTCCGGCAGGCGCGCCAGCGCCCCGCGTTCCACGATGGCCTCATACTGGCGCGAGGCCGTGGTAACTACGAAGGAAGGCATAGCTTTCTTGTAGCACGCGCGCTTGTAGCACGGCGCCGCCCCGCGGATGGGGCATGCCGGGGGCCCTGGAGTTGTAGCATGGATGGTATTACTGGCGTTGTCGAACAAGTAGATACGGACTTTCTGGTGGTCGGAGCCGGGGTGGCGGGGCTGCGCGCGGCCATCGAACTGGCGGCTTTCGGACGTGTTCTGGTCGTGGCCAAGGACAGTCTGAAGGAATCCTCCTCCCAATACGCGCAAGGCGGCATCGCGGCCGCGCTGGCCGACGACGACGAGATTTCGCTGCACGAATCGGACACGATCGCGGCGGGGGCCGGGCTGTGCAACGTCGAAGCCGTGCACGTGCTGGTGGAAGAAGGGCCGAGCGAAGTGCGGCGGCTGATCGAGTGGGGCGCGGATTTCGACCGCGACGGCGACAAGTTATTGTTCGCCCGCGAAGGCGCGCACAGCCGGAGCCGGGTGTTGCACGCGCACGGCGATTCGACCGGACGCGAGATTGCGCGGACGCTGTACCGGCAGGCGGCGCAACTGCCGACGGTGGAATTCCACAGCTTTGCGGGCGTGCTGGACCTGCTGGTGGATGACGGCCGGGTATGCGGCGCGCTGGCGTGCGAGGAGCGGATCAAGCGGCAGGTGCGGATCCGGGCGGGCGCGGTGCTGCTGGCGACGGGCGGGATGGGCTGCGTTTTCACGGACACGACGAATCCGGACGTGGCCACGGGCGACGGGGTGGCGGCAGCCTGGCGCGCGGGCGCGGTGGTGAGCGACCTGGAATTCATTCAATTTCATCCGACGGCGCTGCACGTGGCCGGTGCGCCGCGCTTTCTGCTATCGGAAGCGCTGCGCGGCGAAGGCGCGTATTTATTGAATTCGAAGGGCGAACGCTTCATGGAGCGGTACCACCCGCTGAAGGAACTGGCGCCGCGCGACGTGGTTTCGCGGGCGATTGTGGCGGAGATGGCGCGCGACCAGGCGCCGCACGTTCGGCTGGACCTTTCGCACCGCGGCGCGGATTTCGTGAAGCAGCGATTCCCGCGCATTCACGCGACGTGCCTGGCGCTGGGTATCGATCTCGATCTGGAGGCGGCGCCGATAGCTCCGGCGGCACACTACGCCATGGGCGGCGTGGCAACGGATCTGGCGGGACGGACGACGCTCAAGGGCCTGTACGCGGCTGGGGAAGCAGCCTGCACGGGCGTCCACGGGGCCAACCGGCTGGCGAGCAACTCGCTGCTGGAGGGACTCGTGTTCGGGGCGCGGGCAGCGCGGACGATGTCCGCGGAAATCCAGATAACGCGTCGCGGCGGCGGCCTGCCGGAGGCGTTCCAACTGCTGGCGATCGAGGCAGCGGAGATCCGGCGGATGGCGAGCGATTACTGCGGCATTCTGCGATGCGGAGACGGCCTGAGAGAGGCGATCCGGCGGCTGGACGCGGTGCCGCGGTCGGAAGCTCCACTGCTGACTCGCGCGCAATCGGAGTTGCGCAATGTGCACGCGCTGGCGGGTCTGATCGCGCGCTCGGCACTGGCGCGAGAGGAGAGCCGGGGCGCGCATCAGCGCACCGATTTCCCGGAGACCGCGCCCCGATTCGCGCGTCATTCGCGCTTGCAGCGAGACGCCGATGCGGTCGAGTTTTTGTGACCGGGAGGCTACGCGCGCGATCACGCCGCGTCACGAGTGCGGTGCAACGCGCGGGCCACGAACGGCGCGGCGTTTACCAGGTAGCGAGCAATATCCTGGACAATCAGACCGGAATCCCCATAACCACATCGGCGCCTGGGCGCGGTGAGATTCGAGGTAACTTATGCAGACGACAGCTATGTTGGTCCTGATGGCTGGGTTGACGCTTTCAGCGCAGGATTTCACCCGCGGCGTGGGGGTGTACCCGGGCAATCCGAAGGAAGATTTCGCGCCACGGATGCGTGTGGATCGGACCACTTACCGCAACCTGGCGCTGCATCGCGCGGCCTACCATTCGAGCAGCTACGACTACAACCTGACGGCGCAATTGGTGACCGACGGCATCGTGGAAACGAAACTGCCGCGCTGGGAAGCGGTTTCGACCAGCCAGCAGGGCGCGCTGAAGAAGAACGAGCGCCAATGGATGTTCGACAACAATCCGGTGACGCACGTGGTGGTGAAGGGACCGGGCGCCTGGGTGCGATTCGAACTGCTGGGTGGCGAGGCCGCACCCGAGGTGGACCGCGTCCAGATCGACGCACGCGTGCAAGCGAGTTTTGGACCGGGAAAAAGCTGGACGTGCATCGTCTCGGGCTCCGACGACGGGCAGACGTGGAGCGAGCGGGGCCGCGCGCCGAACCCGCCCAAGCCGGCCGAGGGGTTTGGGCCGTCCCTCTTTTCGGTGGCCTTCGGCGCGCCGTCGCACAGCCGGATGTACCGGCTCGATTTCCAGGCCGATAGCGACCTCACGTGGCAGGTCGGAGACATTTCGTTTTTCGATAAAGACCGGAGATTGAGCATCGGCGGGCCGTACGATTTCACGAGCGCGTGGATGAGCGCGGGCGCAGGCGAGGAATGGGTGTACGTCGACCTGGGCGCGGAGTGCCAGTTCGATCGCGTGGTGCTGCACTGGATCCGGCCGGCGGCGGAAGGTTCGATCCAGGTGTCGGACGACGCCGCGGCCTGGCGCACGCTGCAGGCACTGCCGGCACCGGGCGGGGCGTCCGACGACATCAAGTTGGCGAAGCCCGGGCAAGGAAGGTACGTGCGCGTGCTGATGACGCGTCCGTCCTCGCCCGAGGGTTACATCCTGAGCGAACTGGACGTTTACGGCCGCGGCGGACCGGTGCCGGAGCCGCAGGCGGCGGCGCCCGCGCGCGCCGATGGACGACTAGAGCTGGCTGGCGGCGCATGGCGGTTGCAACGCGATTCGATGGTCGAGGCCAGCGGCGAAGCGCTCTCTCAGCCGGGCTACGCCGACCAGGACTGGATGATCGCGACCGTGCCCGCAACCACTCTTTCGAGCTACTGGAATGACGGCGCACTGCCGGATCCGAACTACGGCGACAACCAGAACATGATTTCGGATTCGTTCTTCTACGCCGATTTCTGGTACCGCAATGAGTTCGTCGCGCCGGCGGCCAACGGGAAGCATGTCTGGCTGAATTTCGACGGGATCAACTGGAAGGCCGACGTTTACCTGAACGGCGCGAAGCTGGGGCGCATCGAGGGCGGATTCATGCGCGGGCGTTTCGACATCACCGGCCGCGTACGCGGCGGCGAGAAGAATGCCTTGGCCGTGCGCGTCATCAAGAACGCGACACCGGGCAGCGTGCGCGAGAAGAACTGGCACAGCCCGGACACGAATGGCGGCGCGTTGGGCCTGGATAATCCCACGTACCACGCCTCGGTGGGATGGGACTGGATCCCAACGATTCGCGGGCGCAACACGGGCATCTGGAGCAGCGTG
>Ga0182030_10017762_pt1 | contig 13699 bp, 15 predicted proteins | sample 812S3MmetaG_FD_121299 | JGI IMG/M metagenome (GOLD analysis project Ga0182030, IMG submission 121299) | Permafrost microbial communities from Stordalen Mire, Sweden - 812S3M metaG (Illumina Assembly) | ecosystem: Environmental > Terrestrial > Soil > Wetlands > Permafrost | place: Sweden... | reverse complement strand
GAGCAGCAGGATCCCAAACAGGCGGACATGAATTTGCGCGGCAAATTCATCACCGACGCGCAAGGGCACTTTGGTTTTCGCAGCATCAAACCGGCGGGCTATCCGATTCCTATCGACGGGCCGGTGGGCGATCTGTTGGCCGCCGGCAAGCGGCACAACTACCGACCGGCGCATTTACATTTCCTGATCTTCAAGGCAGGATTCAAGACGCTAATCTCACAGATTTATGTCAATGACGACGACAAGCTCGAAACCGACGCGCAGTTTGGCGTTACCCGCGCCCTCATCGGCGATTATGTCCGCCGCGACGGACCGGCACCCGCGCCCGACGTCAAAGGCGAATGGTATTCGCTCGATCAGACTTTCGTGATGGAGGCGGGCAAGAGCCGGCTACCCAAGCCCCCGATCCAGTAATCGTCGGGGATCGGCCTGCGCGAACTGTTGACCTTGCCGCGGTGGGGTGTTCCTTTGTCCCGCATGAATGCCGCTAAGTCCGGGCGACTGCCGGCGCGCCCATTCGCGCTGCCGAATATTTTAACCTATGCGCGCATCGCTGCTGTGCCGGTGGTGGTGGGGCTTTTGTATTGGCAAAGCATTTTCAACGGCCCGCTTTGGCTGCGCTGGCTGGCGCTGGCGATTTTCATCGCCGCCGGGCTCACCGATATTCTCGACGGCTATCTTGCCCGCATCTGGGGCCAGCAATCCTCGCTCGGCCGCATGCTCGATCCGATCGCCGACAAGCTGCTGGTGGCATCCTGCCTGTTGATGCTGGCGGCCGACGAGACCATCCGCGGCTGGACGCTATTTGCCGCCGTCATCATTCTTTGCCGCGAAATTCTGGTGTCGGGCCTGCGCGAATTCCTTGCCGAATTGCGGGTCGGCATACCGGTGACCAAGCTCGCCAAATGGAAGACTTTCGGGCAGCTGGTTGCCGTCGGGTTCTTGATCGCTGGCGAGGCTGGCGTGAAAGTGCTGCCGCAAACTATTGAGATCGGGATCGGGCTGCTATGGCTCTCGGCGATCGTGACGCTCTATACCGGCTGGGACTATTTGCGCGCCGGCTTGCGCTCGATGATGGACGATTAGCGCAGGGCAAAAATCATGAAACTGCGTTATTTCGCCTGGGTCCGCGAGCGCGTCGGCAAGGCCGAGGAAGAAGTCGATGTTCCGGCCGGCGTCGCTACGGTCGGTGAACTTATGGTGTGGCTGGCCTCGCGTGGCGAGGAATATGCCCATGCCTTTGACAATCCCAGGGTCATCCGCGCGGCCATCGACCGAACGCATGTGAAGCCGCAAACCGCCATCAAAGGCGCCCGCGAAATCGCATTTTTTCCGCCGATAACTGGCGGATAGCCTCTGCCGCGCAAGCGGGGTAGATTGGGTTCCATGACCGGCCCTTCGCCCGTGACTTTCACCGTGCGTATCCAGCGCGAACCATTCGATGCCGCTGCGGAAGTGGCGAAGCTGACGCGCGGGCGCACGGATGTCGGCGCGGTGGTGACATTCACCGGCATATGCCGCGGCGCCGAAGCGGGCGAGCCTATCGCCGCGCTCACGCTGGAACATTATTCCGGCATGGCGGAAGCCGAGATCGAGCGCCACGTGACCGAGGCGATCGGGCGCTGGCCGCTGAAGGGTGTTACCATCATTCACCGCCATGGCCGCATTGCGCCGGGCGAGGACATTATGATGGTGGCCACCGCTTCGTCACATCGCCAGGCCGCTTTTGCCGCGGCGGAGTTCTTGATGGACTATCTCAAGACCCGTGCGCCGTTCTGGAAACAGGTCGAGAGAGCGGACGGGAAAATCTGGGTAGATGCCAACGAAACCGACGACGCGGCTGCCGGACGCTGGTCCGCGCCGGTCGAATGAGGATCGACATGGTTCCTATTGTCATCGCAGCGGTTGCCGCGCTCGCATTCGGAATCAACCCGGCCAGTGCCGGCGATGTCACTTATTACGACGTGGCGCGCGGCGCGCATCCGCATGACGTAGCGCCGGCGCCGGACGGCAAGGTCTGGTACACCGCGCCAGCACAAGGCGCGCTCGGCATTCTCGATCCGAAAACCGGCAAGGTGACACAGGTCTCGCTCGGCAAGGACGCCGCGCCCCATGGCGTCATCGTCGGGCCCGACCGCGCGGCCTGGATCACCGAAGGCGGCCAGAACGCGATCGCGCGTTTCGATCCGGTCACGAAGGCGGTGAAGCTGTTCCCGTTGCCGAAAGAATTTCCCGACGCCAATCTCAATACGGCGACCTTCGACCGCAAAGGCATTCTCTGGTTCACCGGCCAGAATGGAGTCTATGGCCGCGTCGATCCAGCGAGCGGCAAAGTCGAGGCGTGGAAGGCCCCCAAGGGCGTCGGCCCCTATGGCATCACCACCACGCCGAATGGCGAGGTTTGGTACGCTTCGCTCGCGGGCGATCATATTGCGAAAATCGATACGGTGAGCGGCGATGCGCTGATGGTGCTGCCGCCCAAGCCGAGCGTCGGCCCGCGCCGCATTTGGTCGGATTCCAAAGGCTTGTTGTGGGTAAGTTTCTGGAACACCGGCGAGGTCGGCCGCTACGATCCGATCAACAAGGCCTGGAAAGTATGGAGCCTGCCTAAAGCCAAGGAAGGCTGCTACGCGGTCTATGTCGATGACAAAGACAAGGTCTGGCTCAGCGATTGGGCCAATAATGCGATCGTTCGCTTCGATCCGGTGAGCGAGAAATTTGCGAGTTTTCCGAGCGACCGCCGCAACGCCGCGGTGCGCCAGCTGCTTGGCCGCAAGGGCGAATTATGGGGCGCGGAATCCGGCACCGACCGGCTGGTGGTGGTGCGGGAATAGCGCATGATCAACCGGCGCCGCTTACTGCAAACCTTCGCCGCCGGTGCGGCTTTGGCGGCCAATGTGCCGCGAGGCCTGGCTGGCGAGACTCGTATTTCCAACCTGATCGGACAAGCCAAAGCGCTGCCGGGTGTCGCTCAGCGCATCGATTTCATCGCCGGCGCGCTGCGCGGCTCGCGCTACCGCGGCTATACGCTGATCGGCGGGCCGCAGCAGCCGGAAAAATTCGTGGTGCGCGATGACGGCTTCGATTGCGTCACCTTCTGCGAAACCGTGCTGGCGGCGGCGACAGCTCACGATCTCACTGAATTTGAAAACAATTTGCGCATCATCCGCTATCACAATGGCGTCGTGTCGTGGCGCGAACGCAATCATTATTTCTTCGAGTGGGGCCAGCACAATATCGACAACAAGACCTGCCGGCCGGTCGCTCTGGATGGCGCGGTCGAACTGCAAAAGACCGTTTATTGGCATCGCGAACTGGGCCGCCGCCATTTTTCCATGACCGTCATCCCGCGTGCTGCATTGCTCGCGAATAAGGGAAAGCTCGCCGCCGGCGATATTATCGGCTTTGTCACCATGCGGCCGAATCTGGATTATTTCCACGTCGGCTTTGTCGCTTTCGGCAAGGACGGCGGGCTGCTGCTGCGGCATGCTTCGCTCAGCCGGCACCGCGTGCTGGATGAGCGCATGGACGGATTTCTGAAAGTCAATCGCGTGCGCTACGTCACGCTGTTGCGGGCGTTGGAGAAAACGGCATAAGCAATATTGCGGCGGGCTTACGCAGCCGCGGCTTTACCAAGCGCGTTCACTTCCGCGGTGTAATCTTCCATCAGCGTCTTGGTGATGCCCCCCGGATTGAAATTCCACTTGGCGATCTCCGACACCGCGGTGACTTCCGCCGCCGAGCCCGTGATGAAGCATTCGGAAAACGTCGTCAGCTCGTCGGGCAAAATGCGGCGCTCGATCACCTCGAAGCCGCGCTTCTTCGCCAAGCCGATCACGGTCTGGCGAGTGAGGCCGTCAAGGAAACAGTCGGCCAGCGGCGTGTGAATCTTGCCGTCTTTGACGAAGAAAATATTGGCGCCGGTGCATTCGGCGACGCGGCCTTCCCAATCCAACATCATGGCGTCGGCGTAGCCTTTGCGCTCGGCCGCGTGCTTGGAGATGGTGCAGATCATATAGAGTCCGGCGGCCTTGGCGCGGCACGGCGCGGTGCGCGGATCGGGCCGGCGATAGTCGGCGAGGTCAAGCCGGATGCCCTTGAGCCGCTGTTCGGGATCGAAATAGCTTGGCCATTCCCAACTGGCGATGGCGAGGTGGATGGTGTTGTTCTGCGCCGAAACCCCCATCATCTCCGAACCGCGCCAAGCGATTGGGCGAACATACGCCTCCTTCTTGCCGTTCTTATCGACCACCAGTTTCTTAGCGGCATTGATTTCGGCAACCGAATAAGGAATCTCGAAATCGAGAATCTTGGCGGAGCGCTTCAATCGCTCGGAATGTTCGGTCGATTTGAATATCTGACCGCCATAGGCGCGTTCGCCCTCGAACACGGCGCTCGCATAATGCAGGCCGTGGCTGAGCACGTGCAGACTGGCATCGGCCCACGGCACCAGCTTGCCATCGTACCAAATGTGGCCTTCGAGCCGGTCATAGGATTGCGCCGCCATGGTCTCCTCCTGCGATATTCCTCGGGACCTGAAGGTCTCTTTTGCCCCGGTCATGGCGCATTTTTGCGCCTATTCCAATGCTTTGCGTCTATGAGCAACACCCGGTATGAATGGGTCCGGAGCGGTCCTATTGCCGTACCCACGACTCATGGCCAAGAAAAAAGGCCGTTTCGGTATGATCCTTTCGTCCTTGGTGCTATTTTTGTAACATAAAACCAAAATATGTCAATATGGCTGACATAAATATGAGCGCGAAAACTGCCGCTCCAGCGCTGGCCGACCGTCAGGCCGTTGGCGCGGGCGCTGCGCCCAATGGGCCGGCGGCAAACGAGCCTGCGCAAAACCAGCCGATCTGGGACATCATCGAACTCCTGTTTTTTGCCTATCGCGATTTTGTCGGCGATCCGGACGAGGTGCTTTCCAAGCTCGCCTTCGGCCGCGCCCATCACCGGGTGCTGCATTTCGTCAATCGCAATCCCGGCATGAAGGTCGCCGACCTACTCGACATCCTCAACATCACCAAACAGTCGCTCGGCCGCGTCCTCAAGCAGTTGGTCGACCAGGGCTTCGTCGTGCAGAAGGAAGGCGCGCAGGACCGCCGGCAGCGGCTTCTGTTCGTGACGCCGAAGGGCGACGCGCTGGCGCTCAAGCTTGCTGGCTTGCAGACCGCGCGCATCAACCGCGCCATCGCCGAACTCGGCCCCGGCGCGCACGAGGCGGCGCGGCAGTTTCTCACCGCCATGATCGACGGCGATAATCGTGAGGGCGTGCTGCATCTGATCGCGCGCGCCGACCGCGCCAAGCCGCGAAGCTGAAATGTTACCCGTCGCGCTTCCAGACGACGCGCCCCATCTCTTGGTCGTCGATGACGACCGCCGCATCCGCGATCTATTGTCGCGCTTCCTGGCCGGCGAAGGCTATCGTGTCAGCACCGCTGAGACCGCGGCCGATGCGCGCGCCAAGCTGATCGGCTTGAGTTTCGATCTGCTCATTCTCGACGTGATGATGCCTGGCGAGTCCGGCTTCGATCTCGCCAAGGCGATCCGCGGCAATTCCGACGTGCCGATTCTGATGCTGACGGCGCGCGACGCCGCCGAGAGCCGCATCAAGGGCCTCGAGATGGGCGCCGACGACTACCTCTCCAAGCCGTTTGAGCCGCGCGAATTATCGCTGCGCATCGCCAGCATTCTCAAGCGTACACAGCCGGCGCTGACGCCGCCGGTCGAGTCAGTGCGCTTCGGACCGTTCGTCTATCACCTCGATCGCGGCGAATTGCGCAAGGGCGAGGAAGTTATCCGTCTCACCGACCGCGAGCGCGAGATGCTGCGGATACTTGCGGCGACGCCGGGAGAAACCGTGGCGCGGCTGGCGCTTGCCGGCAACGGCGGCACTGTTAGCGAGCGCGCTGTGGACGTGCAGGTCAACCGGCTGCGGCGCAAGATCGAGCGCGATCCCGCCAATCCGATGTTCGTGCAGACGGTGCGCGGCATCGGCTACCGGCTGGTGGTCACCACATGACCAGTCTCGACAGCAGCATCGCGACCATCCGCCACGCGCTCGTGCGAGCCGAAGTACTCTGGCGCCGCTACGACGCGATTCCGCCGGTGCGCCGCATCCACGCCGCGCTTGGCCAAATCCCCGAAGGCTGGCGGCGGATCAGCCGCTGGCTCAACAGCGTAATGCCGAAGGGACTCTACGCGCGCGCACTGCTGATCATTATTTTGCCGATGGTGATCTTGCAATCGGTCATCGCCTTCGTGTTCATGGAGCGGCACTGGAATGTGGTCACCCAGCGCCTGTCGGCCGGGGTGGTGCAGGATATTGCCGCGCTGATCGACGTCTATCGCGGTTATCCGCAAGACAGCGATCAGGCCCAGATCCGGCGCATCGCGCAGGACCGGCTCGGCCTGGTGGTGGATTTTCTGCCGATCAGCGAGATGCCGCCACCCGGACCCAAGCCGTTTTTCTCTTTGCTCGATCAGGCGTTATCCGAGGAATTGCGCAAGCAAATCGGCCGGCCGTTCTGGATCGATACGGTTGGAAAATCGGCGCTGGTCGAAATCCGCGTGCAACTCGACAATTCCGTTATGCGGGTATTTGCCCGCCGCAGCGCGGCCTATGCGTCGAACTCCGAGATATTCCTGCTGTGGATGGTCGGCACCTCGTTGGTGCTGATCACCGTCGCTATCATTTTCCTGCGCAATCAGATCAAGCCGATCTTGAAGCTGGCTGACGCCGCCGAAAGCTTCGGTAAAGGCCGCGAAGTGCCGAACTACCGTCCGCGCGGCGCGCGCGAAGTAAGGCGTGCGGCGCAGGCCTTTATCGAAATGAAAACCCGGGTTGAGCGCGCCATCGAGCAGCGCACCACGATGCTGGCCGGCGTGTCGCACGATCTTCGCACCGTACTCACGCGTTTCAAGCTGGAGCTTGCTCTCATCAAGCGGAAAACGCCGGAAGTCGAGGCGATGAAGAAGGATGTCGACGAGATGGCGCGCATGTTGGAGGCCTATCTCTCCTTCGCGCGCGGCGATCTCGGCGAGGCTTCGGCGCCAACCGATATGGCGTTGTTCCTAGAGGAGCTCAAGCTCGACGCCGAGCGTCACGGCCATAAAGCGAGCGTAACCTTCCACGGTACCCCGATCGTCACCGTCCGCCCGGCGGCGTTCAAGCGCTGTCTCGCCAATCTGGTGTCGAATGCGTCACGCTTCGCGCCGTCGGTCGCCATCACCGGCCACCGCGATCACCGCTATCTTACGATTACGGTCGATGACGATGGACCCGGCATTCCCCCGGAAATGCGCGAGGACGTGTTCAAGCCGTTTCTGCGGCTCGACGATGCGCGCAATCAGGACGAAGGCGGCACTGGGCTGGGTCTGGCGATCGCCCGCGACATAGCGCGCTCGCATGGTGGCGACATCGTGCTGGGTGACTCGCCGCTCGGCGGATTAAGAGCGACAGTGAGAATACCGGTTTAGCGCATGATCCCGAAAAGTGGGGACCGGTTTTCGGATAAGATCATGCGCAAAATAAATTAAGCGGCTTCGGCCTCTTCCTCGTCGCGCGCGCGGCGGCGGCGGCGCGGACCGCGCATCACGCATTTCGGAATCGAGCAAAGGTCGTCGAGAAAACCAGCCCAGCGCGCTGCACTGGAAAGTCCGCGGTCGAGGGCGGCCATGGTGTGATCGAGGCCTTCTTCGTCGTCGTCGATCCAAACGCTGAGCACGCGCGCGAACATCAGTGCCGCGCCCTGCGCCCGCAAGACGCCGCGCGGGCCCGAGGCGCCGATGCCGGCGGCCTCCAGCATCCATTTTTGCGAGCGCACCGCCATGGCGTTAAATGCCAGTGCAAGGCCGGGGTTGCGACGCGCCGAGCGCATGATCGAGCGCACCGCCTCTTTGTAAGGCGCGAGGGCTTCGAGGCGGCGCATGAGCACGTCGAACAGCCGGTCGCGAACCTGTTCTTCGGTCATGTCCGCATCGCCGCCGTCCAGCACCGCGCGATCGATGTCTTTCATGTGGGTGGCGAGAATGGCCAGCGTCGATCCGAATTCGGTGCGCAACTGCGACAGTTTCAGCCCCGCGCGGCCGGCGACCTCGGCTAGTCCGATCTGTTCGAAGGAATGTTCCGCCAACAGCCCCATCAGGGCGTCAATTGCCTTGTCGCGGTCGGTGGTTCCGCGCGGTGGCGCGCTCGAAGCTCTGCTCGGACGTCTGGTCTTCTTGGCCATGGTGGCCTCCTGCGGGCTGTTCGTCTGGCCTTAATCTAGGCCCGCAAAGGCGTCTGTTCTATGGCAACGACGCAGGCGCTAACCGGCCAAATCGCGGGAGCGCCTGGTGGCGGCGGCGATGGCCTTGGTGAGCAAGGCGTCGAATCCGCCTGGGCCCATCAGCACCTCAAGGGCCGCGGCGGTGGTGCCGCCGGGCGAGGTCACATTCTGGCGCAGGGTGGCGGCATCGAGGTCCAGGCGATGCAGCAGTTCGCCGGAACCGGCGACGGTTTCGCGCGCCAGCCGCGCGGCCAAGTCAGCCGGCAGCCCGGCGGCGATTCCGGCCTTGGTCATGGTTTCCGCCAACAGGAAGACATAGGCAGGTCCTGAGCCGGACAAAGCCGTAACGGCGTCGATCAGCGCTTCGTCGCCAACCCATTCGACGTTGCCGATGGCGCCAAGCAGATCGCCGGCAAGCTTGCGCTGGCGCGCCGACACGTTTGCGTTGGCGACCGCCACTGTAATGCCGCGGCCGATGGATGCGGGCGTGTTAGGCATGGCGCGCACGATTGCGGTTCCCGGCGGCAGCAATTTTTCCAGAAACCCAAGCGTGCGGCCCGCCATGATCGAAAGCACGAGCGTCGTCTTGCCGACATAGAGTCCGAGCGGCGGCACAGCCTCGGGTGCGGTCTGCGGTTTGACGGCAATGACAATGGCGGCGGCGTAGGCTTCGGTTTTGGGGCCAGACTTGGGGTTGAGCCTCGCGCCGCGCCGCGCCAATGCCTTTAGCGATTTGCCCGGCTGCGGCTCGATGATCGCAACGCGCTTGGGCGCAAGCCCGCGCGCGATCCAGCCCTCGAGCATCGCCGACCCCATCTTGCCGGCGCCAACAAGCAGGAGGCTGGTTATCGATTTCAGCGGTTGCGGCTGGCGGCTCACGCCTCGCCCGAGGTCTCGAACATGGCGGCATCGAGCGCTTCGCGCGCGGCCTTGCCGGCCCAGACCACGAATTGGTAGGCGGTGAAATAGCGCTCGCAAGTGTCGAGTGCGGTGCCGAGCAGCGCCTCGCACTGCTTGCCGGAGGCCTCGCTGCCGCCCGCCAGCACCAGCGCGTGGCGGTACATGACAATGCCTTCCTTGATCCAGAGATCGAAATGGCCAACCCATAGCCGTTCGTTGATCAGCGAGATAAGCGACTGCACCTCGGCGCGCCGCCGCTCGGGAACTTTCATATCGAAGGCGCAGGCCAGGTGCAGCGCCTCAATGTCGCCCATCCAGGTGTAAGACAGTTGGTAGTCGGTCCACTTGCCGGTGACGAGAATGGTGATCTCGTCGTCGCTGGACCGCTCGAACGACCAGTCATTGCCGGCCGCAAGCCGTTCGACCACGTCGAGCGGGTTGATTCGAGGTTGGTCCGCATAGCTGGTCAGGGACATGACGTCTCCGCTTTGCCTAAGTTGAGCGAGAGGAAACGCACGGCAGCGCACACGTTCGGGACGATACGACCCGGACTGAGAACGAACTACATTGTGTGACGCGGGGTTACGGGTGCCTTGACGGCGACAGCGAATCACTAGGCCAACCGACTATATCCTTCTCGATTCAGCCCGCCAGAGGCAACTTCGAGGCCTAATGAGCAGTGATTTGCGACTCCATGGCAACCGCGCCAGATGGAATCTCCACAGCCAATCCGGCCTCGCGATGAATCTTTTGGGGATAAGTAAACCGTCATTCCGGGGCGCGAGCCCCAAGCGCGTCGAAGACGCGCGTCAACGCGTTTATGGCACCGTTTCGCAATGACCGGTTATTAATCGAAAAGACTCGACACCGACTCTTCGGACGCGGTGCGCCCGATGGCCTCGCCGATCAGCGCGGCTACCGACAAGATACGAATATTGCCGGCGGCCAGCACTTCCTTGGTCGGCTCGATTGAATCCGTGATCACGAGTTCCTTCAGCCGCGATTTGGCGATGCGCGAACAGGCGCCGCCCGACAGCACGCCGTGGCTGATATAGGCGTAAACGGCTTTCGCCTTCTGTTCGAGCAGGGCATCGGCGGCGTTCACCAGCGTTCCGCCCGAGTCGACGATGTCGTCCACCAGCACGCAGGTATAGCCGGCGACATCGCCGATCACATTCATCACTTCGGATTCACCGGCGCGCTCGCGCCGCTTATCGATGATGGCGAGCGGCGCATTGATGCGCTTGGCCAGTCCGCGCGCGCGCGTGACGCCGCCGACATCGGGAGATACCACCATGACATTGTCGAGCTGGAAGCGCTCGCGAATGTCGCGCACCATCAGCGGCGAGGCGTAGAGATTGTCGGTAGGGATATCGAAGAAGCCCTGAATCTGTCCGGCATGAAGGTCGAGAGTCATGACTCGGTCGGCGCCGGCCCGCGTGATCAGATTGGCGACCAGCTTGGCCGAAATCGGCGTGCGCGGACCCGGTTTGCGATCCTGCCGCGCATAGCCGAAATAGGGAATCACCGCCGTAATGCGGCGCGCCGAGGAGCGGCGCAGTGCATCCATGATGATCAGCAATTCCATGAGATGGTCGTTGGCCGGAAAGGCCGTGGACTGGACGACGAAGACGTCGGAGCCGCGCACGTTTTCCTGAATTTCGACGAAAATCTCCATATCGGCAAAGCGCTTCACCACGGCTTTGGCCAATGTAGTCTTGAGATATTCGGCGATTTGCTGTGCCAGGGCAGGGTTGGAATTGCCGGCGACGAGCTTGATCGCTCCGTTCTTCGACATTCCAAAATCCTCGCTTTAACGCGGCGCGCATCAGAATCGCGGCGAGTTTCCTCGCTCGGCGGCGTGGTCATAACAAGGCGGGGAGGCCCGGGCAATACGCGTCGGAATTGTTGTCCCGAAGCTTTTTCCGGCAAGCTTGGCAAGCTTAATGACGTTCGCTAGTGGCCAGCCTGCGCCATTGTGAGCGCCGGCAACGCCGAAACCGCGTCGTCGGGCGCCGGCCGGCGGCGCGGCAACCGTACCGGATCGCCGTTTCCGGCGGCGGCCGCAGGCGCGTCCGCAGGCTGGGGCGCTATCGGATCGGCATTAGCCCGGAAAATGCGGAAAATCCCGGCGGCTTCCGGCGAGGAGGCGGACAGACCGGTCAGCATATATTGCGGCTCGCCGGGGGCCGCCTGCGCGACGGGCACACTTGCCGCATTTGGCGCGGCCTCGGGCGAGGTCAGGAAAGCGGCAAGTTGGTCCATGCTGGTCCGTGCGATCCGGCGCAGCATGGCGTCATCGGCGACGGTCCAGGCGTCGCGATGGAGACCCTTTGCCGTTTCCTCGCCGCTAATGCGCAAGGCGCGGCGTTCGTCGCCGTCGAATACATCCCAAACCCATGAAATCGTGGTCTGGCCTTTCACCACTTTGGCGGCGAGGTAGCCGCGCACGCGATAGGCCGATGGCGTTTCGCGCGAAATCACGGCCAGCCGGCGAATCTGCGCTTCGTCGTTCAGATCTTGCACCAGCGCGTGGAACAGCGCAGGCGGCGGGCCGTCGATGGAATCGAATGCGACTGAAGCGCCGCGCGGCTGTACCGCCGACAGGCTCGAGGGGTTATCGGAAATACAGCCGGAAAGCGTCATCGCGCCGGCAATGGCCAGCAGCAGGCGCAAACCGGAAAAGAAGGGAAACTCCGCGCCGCGCGATACGCCGCGGCCGATACGCCACTTCATCACTACCCCTACGGCCTTATCGTCGGTCGTATCGCCAGCTTGCTTCGTACGTCGTCGTCCCCGGTCGAAGGTAGCGGCAAGACCGCACCGGAGTCCAGTCTATCGGTATTTGGAAACCGCTGAGTGGTGATAATCGTCGATCGCCGCCGCTCAGGCGCTCATCGCAATCGCGTTGATGTGGCGGCCGTAGTCAAGCTCGCTCAGATGCGTGGCGCGGCGAAAACTATAGAACCGGCCCGGCTCGGCATAAGTGCAAAGGCCGAGATCTACATAATTCACGATGCCGGCTTGTTGAATGCGTCCGGCAATATAGCCGTTGAGATCGAACAGCGCGTGACCGGCGCGACCGGACTCTTTGAAGAAACGTGCGTTACCTGCATCGGCGGTCACGAAGCGGGTGACAAATTCCGGCCCGACCTCGTAATTGGGCTGGCTGATGGTGGGACCGAGCGCCGCCACGATGCGGCCGCGGGCAGCACCAAGTTTCTCCATGGTCGCGACTGTCGATTCGATCACGCCGGTAAAGGCCCCGCGCCAGCCGGCATGCGCCGCGCCAATCACACGTGCGTCGGCATCGGCAAACAGCAGCGGTCCGCAGTCGGCGGTGGAAACGCCGATCGCAAGTTGCGGCGTTTTTGTAACAACCGCGTCGGCACGCGGGCGGGTCTCGCGCGCCCACGGCTCGCCGGCGACAACCACGTCGGGCGAATGAATCTGATAGGGCGTGACCAATCGGTCCGGCATAACGCCAAGCGATGCCGCCATGCGGGCGCGGTTCTCGGCAACCTTGTCGGGTTCATCGCCGGAGCCGACGCCGCCATTGAGCGAAGCATAGACGCCTTGCGACACGCCACCGGCGCGGGTGAAAAAGCCGTGGTGGATACCGGTCAGTTTACCGAGCGACGGGGCCTGCACCATAAGATCGGTCATGGCTCGAATCCCGGTGGCGTGCCGATCGATGGATGCGCGAAGGCCATGGCCTTGAATAGCGTGCCCATGCCGGCGCGGCCATGGCCAGTGAGCCGGGCGAGCGCCAATTCGATATCGGCACCGGCGGCGCGCGATGGCGCTTTGGCCTTGAGCGCGGCGGCGCGGGTCTCGATGCCGAGCGCCAACAGGAATTGTGACTGGTCCACCGGCCCGAAGCCCTTGGCTCCCATGGCCTCGACCGCCCGTGCCAGGGCATAAAAATCGACATGGCCGGTCAGGTCGATATTGCCCGGCGCGGTCAGCGGATCGGCATAAGCGTGCTGGCCGACCGCCTGCAGGGTCTCGCCGACCGCGCTTGCTGTGTGGCCGTAGTCGATCACCAATGCGGCGCCGCCGTTATCGGCGACGCGGCGGCCCAGATCCATGGCCATTTTGTCATCGCGCCACTCGAATATCGAAAGCGCGGGCGCGTCACGCACCGCCAGCGGCAGCAGCGTGTCGAAATGCGCGATCGGTTCGCTCGCGAAAGTGAAAGCGAGATTGCCATTGCGGTCGATTTCGATCTGGCGCTCGTGCCAGCCGGCTTCGGTCTTCACCGCCTGATTGACCGGCAGCGCGTCGAAAAATTCATTGGCGATGACGATGGCCGCACCGCTCGGCACGTCTTCAAGCGCGGGATGCCAAACCATCGGCATCGCCAGCGATTCCAGCGCGCGCTCCTGCATGGCCTCCAGCACCGGGCTGATCTCGATTAGATGCAGCGCGATGGCATCGCGGAATTCGGGCATCAATTGCACCGCGCGCATGGCATCGCTCATCAAAGTGCCGCGGCCGGGGCCGAGTTCGATGACGCGGACATT
>Ga0182030_10017760_pt1 | contig 13700 bp, 9 predicted proteins | sample 812S3MmetaG_FD_121299 | JGI IMG/M metagenome (GOLD analysis project Ga0182030, IMG submission 121299) | Permafrost microbial communities from Stordalen Mire, Sweden - 812S3M metaG (Illumina Assembly) | ecosystem: Environmental > Terrestrial > Soil > Wetlands > Permafrost | place: Sweden... | reverse complement strand
GTGTCGTCCCAGCCGAACGCGCCGGGCAGCCTGGTTTGGATGAGCGCACTGTTGAAATGCAGCAACCAGCCGCGGTCGTTGTTTGAATACGCCGGATTCTCCAGCACGCCATAATAGACATCTCCATCCGGGCCGACCGTGGGCGAGGCGGTCCCATCATCCGGCACAAAAGCGTCATTGGCCGGATACTTCACGTCTTTGAGCCGCACGCTGACGAGTGGCGCAAGCGTCCGGCTATCCAATGCGACCAGATAACCGTAATCGGAAAAATCCGACCAGTAGCTGCTGTTGTTGACCGCGACATACAGCGTCTTGTGATCGTTGCTCAACGCGGGGGCACAGTTCTGGGAAACCTTTTTGATGGCGACGTCGCCCGCAGCATTACTGGCGGCAATCCAGGTGCCGGTTCCATTATAATCAATGCGTGCGATGCCGCTCTGGAGATTCAGCGGCGTGGAACCGGTGACTTGAAAGCCGAAGAAAATATTTCCATACCGGTCCGAGGTGATGGGCGTGTCAATAAAGACATTATTCAGGTACGCGTTGGTATTGGCTGTGTAATTGGTCAGCCCGTAAAATGCTATTTGACCGATGACGGGGGAAGCATTTGTCGTGTCGGGGGTATCGCAAAAGTAGACCGTCCCGCCGCCGCCGGAAAAGTAAAGCCGGTTCTGTGGCGTCAGCGTTGGGGAAAAGCTGGGAATCCAACCGTGCGGCGGCAAAATATAATCCGTGGATTGGATCCAATTCGTCGCGCCGGTGGCGCCGGCCAGTGCTTCCACTTTAAACCCGCCCGCCGCACTCGTTTTCACCGGCACGATGACGGAGTTGGAACGGGTGATCAAAGGTGAGCCGTAGTGGATGAACAATTCGCCGGTGTTGTTGGTGGGCACGCTCAAATCCACCGGCGTCTGCCATAAGATGCGATTCAGGGGTTGCGACGCCACGGACGCGATGGCGTCATGTTGTGACTCGTGGCCGTAACCGCTCCACGGAAACCGGATGCTCTGCGCCTCCAGTTGGCACAGGCTCAACCAGCCGCCGACGATCGCCGCCAACCATGGGCCGCCCCGGCTGCGGTCATTGACAGAAGTATTTTTAAAGGTCTGTTTCACGTCAAATAATTCATAACCGAGAAAGGTGTGGTTTGCAACAGCCGGCTGAATGCGGGAAGGGGCGGATCTTGCTCGCGAGTTTCTATTCGTTCCATCAAACCTCACCGGCATGTCGCTGACGCAAAATCGGGATCAACAACCAAGCGATTGAACTTATCCGTCAAATCTAAACCAATCGTAGTCGGCGTAACCGGGCTTCTCGTTTGTGCCGGCCGCCAGACAAAACAAACCGACCTTCGCGCCAACCCATTTGCCCGCACGGGCGGTGAATAAATTGCCCGGCGGGTGAAATGTCTTTCCATCGTGACTGTAGCTGAAATGGCAGATGCCGCCGGTTCTGACTTGTACCCGTAGCCACGCGGAATCGAATGGGCAGGGCTCTGCCGTTTCAGTTTTTTCGCTGCCAGTATTCAGCGCATCCTGACACACCACTTTCACGAGCCGGCAGCCGGACCCGGTCCGCTCCATGGCCAAATAGGAATAATCAGTCCCGTTGACGACCAGGCCACTTTTCTCGCCGATCGCCAGCTTGCTGCCATCCAATCTGGTTGTGATGGTGAACTCCGCTGCGGGAAACTTTTGCAGCAGCAAGTTCGGAGCAAACGCCAGATTGTTTGGCCGGCCGGCCGCCATTTGGGAAAATAAACGCAGCCAGCCCGACCGAGACGAAAGCGAAAACCATTTTTCTGAAAAGTTTGCCTGCCATTGCCACTGCAAACCAAGGAGGGAAGAATCAAATTCATCGCTGGACTGCGGAATGGCCACCGGACCGCTGGTTGCGTTTGGTTTGGTGTGACGCAGAACCGGCTCGCCGATGCCGTTGCCGTCCTGATCCCGCCCCATGAGCGGCCAGCCATCCTTCCAGGTGACCGGTTGCAGGTGGATGATCCGCCCATAAACGCCCGCATCCTGGAAATGGAGAAACCACCATTCACCATTCGGCAGGTCTATCAGCGCGCCTTGATGCGGCCCGTTGATGACTGTGCTGCCTTGCTCCAGCACGATTTTATCCTCGTATGGGCCGAAAATATTTCGAGAACGCAGGACCACCTGCCAGCCGGTTTGCACACCGCCGGCGGGGGCGAGGATGTAATACCAGCCATCCTTCTTCAGAAATTTCGGGCCTTCGAGGATCGGGTGTCGTTTGGGATCATTAAAGACAATTTTTCCTTCGCCCAACAGATGGGTGCCGTCCGGGGCCATCGGGCATACCCGAAGCACATGTTTAATGCCTGCCCGGGAACCGGCATACGCGAGAACCAGATAGGCTTTGCCATCGTCATCCCAAAAAGGGCAGGGATCAATCAATCCCAAGCCTGCCTGCACCAGATGGGGCTCGGACCACCGGCCCGCCGGATTGTCGGCGGTGATCACGTAAATGCCTTCATCGGGCGTGGGGAAGAAAATCCAGAATTTGCCGTTGTGAAAACGGATGGCCGGCGCCCAGACACCGCAGCCGTGCTGGACTTGCGCATAGCGCGGATGCGGCACGTTTTGAATGGCATGGTTGATGATCGTCCAGTTGATCAGGTCCCGCGAATGCAGGATGGGCAACCCCGGCGTGCAATTGAAACTGGAGGCAACCAGATAAAAATCATCGCCGTCCCGGATGGCATCGGCGTCGGAATAATCCGCATAAATGATCGGATTGCGAAACGTGCCGTTGCCCTGGTCGGGTGTCCAGGGATAAGTCCCATCAGCGTTGCCGGTCGCGGGCGCTGGTATCGAAGTTATGGATGCGGAGCTCATGGTCGCTCAGGCCGTCGGTTTGATTTTTGGCACGAACAGTTGGATTAAAATCAGCGAAAGAATATACATGCCGGAGAAATAGGCGAAGACCAGCACGTAGCTGCCGGTCTTTTGCAGAATGTGCCCGGTGATCCCGTTGACGAATCCCCCGGTGAAATAGGCGACAAATCCGCCCAGCCCCACCACCGAGCTGATGGTTTCCTTCGGCATCGTGTCGGAGACCAGGCTGAAAAGGTTGGCCGACCAGCCCTGATGGGCCGAGCCGGCGATCCCGACGATCAGCACCGCCAGCCAGACGCTCCCGGCGTACGGCGCGAGAAACACCGGTACCACCGCCAAAGCGCACATCAGCATCGAGACCTTGCGCGCAGCGTTGAGGCTCCAGCCGCGATTGAGGAGTTTTTTTGCCAGCCACCCGCCCGCCACGCCGCCCACGATTGCGATTGTGAAGAACACGCCGGTCCACCAGCCGGTTGCCTGAAGATCGAGATGAAAACCCTTTTGCAGAAAATCCGGCACAAAGAACTGGTAGAAGCCCCAAGCTGGCGCGGCGAGGATGCCAGCCAATACATAGGCCCAGACGGCCCGGTAGCCGAGCAGCGACAGCCAGGGCACTTTCACCGGCTTCACCTCCACCGCGGGCTGTCCGCTCTTGATGTACGCGAGTTCGCTGGGCGAGAGCCACCGATGTTTTTCCGGCGGATCATAGAGCAGCCACCAGACGGCCACCCACACAAAACCAATCGCCCCGGTCACATAAAAGGTCGCCTGCCAGCCGATCTGGTGGAAAATCCACGGCACGGCGACCGGGCAGAGAATGGCGCCCACATTCGTTCCGGTATTGAACCAGCCGGTCGCCAAAGCGCGTTCTTTGACGGGAAACCATTCAGCCACCGTCTTGATGGCGGCGGGAAAATTTCCGCCTTCCGCCAGGCCCAGCACGATGCGGGCGACCACGAATCCGGCCACCGTCATCGGCATGACCAGCGTCAGCCAGACAATTCCTTTTTCCGCGCCGGAAAACCATGGGTAATGCATCCGGAACTGGTCCTCAACGCCGATGTAACCGCAGAATCCGTGCGCCATGGCCGCCAGGCTCCAGCAGAATACGAACAAGGGCAGGCCGCGTTTCACACCGAGCCGGTCGGTCAGCCAGCCGCCCAGCAAATACCCAAACGCATAGGCAAACGAAAAGGCCGCCGCGATGTTGCCGTAATCGCTGTCACTCCAGCCCAACTGGTCGCTGAGCGGCTTTTTCAGGATGCCGATGACCAGCCGGTCAATGTAGTTGACCGCGACCGAGAAAAAAAGCAGCACGCAGATGGCCCAGCGGAATTTGCCGGCGACAGTTGCGGAAGAATCCGGGTGGCTCATGAAAGCGTTTTAAAAAAAGCAAACTAGACTGCTCAAGTCTATTGGGCGGAATTGAATCCAGTCAAGGTCGGCGCTTGCCTTTTTGTCCAAGCATCTGACCGGGCAGGCGGCAACCGGCAGGCAAAGTTTAACTGCGCGGCAAGACGTCCACCTGCTTGCTCAGGAGCCAGCCGATTCTTCCGGAACCGTCGGTGACCTGCAGCCAGTTGTCGCGGCGGTCCAAAACGGCCAGTTCGGCGCCATCATGGGCGGTAAATGTACTTTGGGCCTCATCAAACGGCCCGCTGCGCGCAGTCGCTTCCGTGCATGTGACCACGGCGGTTGGCCGTGAAAAATAACTGGCAGCATTCAAGCCAAGGCCGGCGCACGACAAAAGAGTGAGCATCACCACGCCGAGAGTGAAACCACGCAATGCCGTTTTAAGTGCCGGCCGGATCTGGACCGCCGTCAGCGCTGCAAACAGCAGCCAGAATGCGGTCGCGGCCAGAACCGTCCACTCGTTCAAGGTCAATGTGCCGAGCCAGCCGGTCCAGCGGCTTTCGTGGCAGGTCGGGCCTTGCACCTGGTTGCGTGCAAACTCCAGATTGGCACGCACCTCTGCGTCGCGCGGCGCCAGTAGCGCCGCCCTGTGATAAGCGGCAATCGCCAGGCCCAGATTGCCGGATTTGAATTCCGCGTTGCCGTAATTAAAATAGAGCGCCGGCGAAACTGAGCCGGATTGAAGGATTTTTTCATAGGCACCGGCGGCGTCGGCAAACTTTCCGTCGGCATAAAGCCGGTTGGCGGCGTCGAACTGGGCCGGAACCTCGGCGGCCGGTGCCAGCTCTGCCAATGACCAGACGGCGGCTGCCAGCAACAGGTGCAAATAGGTTTTCATGCTTTCACGTTTTGCAGTTCGCGGATGGCGTTTTCGATTCGCGGAATCACCGCGGCCAGTTCCCCGCTCGTTCGCATGGGCGCGTAACGCGCCTGGTTGCAGAGTTGGAACAATTCGCGCAGGCCGGCCAGCGTCGTTTCCGGCGCGCCCAGCGGAGCCAGACGCTCGTCAATCACGGCCTCGGTGATGGATGACGCGGGACAGTCCAGCCGTTCACCGAGTTGTTCCTGCAGGAGCCGGACCAGCATGGAAAAAAATTCCTCCGACCGGTTTTGCGCCGCCAGCCGGCGTAAATCGTTCTGTCCGTCATGGACGATCCTGGCGACGTAGCGCTGCCGCCGCAGGCGGGGATTGTTTGCCAGGCTGTCCGTGCGCCGGCGCCAGACGAAGGCGGCGAACCAGGCGAACACCGGCACACCCTGCCAGACGAGGAATGTCGGTCGTGTCAGCAACGGCGGGCCGGGCCGGGTCAATGCGCCGGGCTGCTCCTTGATGGGCAGAATGTCCTGTCGCGGCGAATTTTGGGAGCTGGCCGGTTTCGTGGCCGCAATCATCGGTGCCGGCGTCGCGCCGCCGGAATGCACGGCCAGTTGCACCGCCGGCTGGTTGATGGTCCGGTAGGTTCTGGCATCCGGATCAAAGAAGCTGAACGAAAAAGGCGGCAGTTCGTGAACATCCGTGTTCTGCGGCGTGACAATTTGTTCAAACATCTTGGTACCCGACAAACCGAGCTGGTCGGCGGTCTCGACCTTGGACGTGGGCGGGTAGGTTTTGAAATCGCGCCAGGCGGGCTGGTCGGGTAGCGTGAGCGCATCCAGAGCGCCGTGGCCGGAAATCTGGACGCGCACGGTGATCGGATCGCCGGTGGCGACATTGGTCGGACCGGCGGCAACGGTCATGGTGTAATTGCCGACGGCGCCGTTGAAATTCGGCGGCGCGCCTTCAGCGGGCACCGGCAACGATTCCACGTTCACGGTATCCGTGGCGAGCGAGACCTGTCGTTGTTCGCCGCTGTTGAAGAACTGGCGGAAAATCGGATCGCCACCTTGATTTGACGATGGCAGCACGATGACCGCGTTGGCTGTAAAGGGCCCGAGACTGGTCGTGCCGGTCTTGATGGCTGTGAGGGCGAATTGGAGCGGGACATCCGTGTAAACGCGATTGCCGATTTGCACCTGATGTTTGGGTGTTTCAACCCATTTACCGACGGTGAATCCGTTGGCCGGCGTGCCGGTGAACTGAAAATTGACTATGTTTTGCACATCGTCGCGCAAATAGATGTCCACTCGCGCCGTCAAAACCTCCCCGGCATAAACTTCATTTTTGGGGATCGACAACTTGAGGAATGCGATTTCCGAACCGGAGTTGACGGCCTGTGGAGGTGGCGCATTTGGCTGTGTCACCGTCAATTTCAACGGCTGTGAATTTAACGCCTGTCCGCCAACATCGGCGACCAGCGCCGGGATCGAAAAATCACCTGTCTGTTGCGGGGTCAGCGTGAAATTATACATGACCGTGGAATTGGTTTCGCCATTGACGGAGTTGAACTGGCTGAGATGCCCGACATAGGCAATTTGCAGGCCGGGGACATTCGGGGGCGCCGGGACATTCCGCGGCGACCCATTTTCAAACGTCAGCGACAGGGTGGCGCTTTCGCCGAGTGCGAGGGTGTCTCGGTCGAGCGTTGCCGTGAATGTGGCGGCATCAAGCCGCGCACCGCCCAGGCAAAACCCGGCCAACACCAGCACGGGCCAAATTATGTTCTTCAACCGGTATTCCATTTTTCCAAAACCGTTCAAAATTTTCAGAAAATAGACAACCGAAGGCGCAAAAATGTTCATGCTTCAAATCGCCTTTAGCAGCGCGGCAATCAGGCCGTCGGTCGTGTGTGCTTTTGCCTCCAATGCGGGTTCCAACCCCAGGGTCCGGATGGTTTTGCTCGTTTCCGGCCCGATGGATGCAAGTTTCAACTGCGGAAATGTCTTCGCCAGCTTGGGCAGGTCATAACGCACATGGAAATGTTCCACCGTCGAACTGCTGGTGAACGTGATCCAGTCGGCGCCGTCTTCGAGCAGTCTGGCGCCGGCACCCGTCGGGTCCTCGGTTTCGGCCATGGTCTTGTAGATGGCGATGTCATCCACAATGGCGCCGAGTTCCTCCAGCGCGTGCGGCAGATCAGGGCTGGCCACCTCGGCGCGGACCAGGCACATCTTCAGGTTCTCGATGGTCTCGTACTTTTCAAACGCAGCGGCGATTTTCTTGCCGACAAATTCGTCTGGCGTCAAATCCACCTGAAGGTGCAGCTCGCGCAATTTGGCCGCCGTGGCCGGGCCGACCGCGGCGATGCGCGCGCCGCCGATGTCCCGCAAATCCTGGAACCGGCGGAAAAAGATTTCAAAAAACGCCGTCACCCCGTTCACGCTGGTGAACACCAGCCAGTCGTAGGCGTTCAAACCCAGCAACGCGTCCACGATGGCGTCCTTTTCCGTTGGCGGCACGATTTTAATGGTCGGCACCTCCAATACATCCGCGCCCAGTTCCGTCAATCGTTGGGCGAAGCTGCCGGCTTGTTCCATGCGCCGGGTGACGACAATGCGCTGGCCAAACAACGGTCGCTGTTCAAACCAGTTCAGCTTTCCGCGCAATGTCACCACGTCACCGATGACGGTGAGCGCGGGCGGCGAAATCTTCTGCTCCGCCGCCAGGCTGGCGATCGTCGCCAGCGTGCCGGCCACCGATTTCTGTCGGCCGAGGGTGCCCGACTGGATGATGGCCACCGGAGTTTCGCGCGGCATGCCGTGAGCGATCAGCGACTGCGTCCAGTCATCCAGGTTGTCCGTCCCCATCAGCACCACCTTGGTGCCGGGAATTTTGGCAATTTGTTCGTAGCGCAGGGCCGTGGCCGCGTCCGCCGAATCGCTGTGGCCGGTGAAGACCGTAAAGCTGGAGCAATGCTCGCGGTGGGTGAGCGGGATGCCCGCATAATTGGGCACGGCCAGAACCGATGAGACGCCGGGCACAACTTCAAAATGAATTTTCGCCGCCGCCAGTGCCTCGGCTTCCTCACCGCCCCGGCCAAAAATATAGGGGTCGCCGCCCTTGAGTCGTACGACGCATTTGCCGTCACGTGCCCGGGCGATGAGCAGGGCGATGATTTCCTCCTGCGGCATGGTCATGTTTTTGCCGCGGGCGATGAGCTCGGCGGACGGTGGCACCAGCCGGAGCAAATCGGGGTTCACCAGCGCGTCGTGGAGCACCACGTCCGCGCGTCGGAGCAATTCCGCGCCGCGCAAGGTGAGCAGGCCCGCGTCGCCAGGCCCCGCTCCGACAAGATAAACTGCGCCTTTGGATTTCACCCGCATACTTTATTCAAGCGGTGAAGTTAATCAATGAAAGAGGATTAAGCTTTTCAATTTGGCGGGTCTTGCGGGAATGGGTCGGTATGGAAAACGCGGGACAGGTCCGGGATTCCCGGTTCAAGCCAGTTGCGGGACGGAATGCAGAAATTCCTCCACGCAGGCAGCCACCTTCTGCGGGGCATAAACATGAAGAAAGTGGCCGGCATCGGTGATGTGTTCCTGGCGCAATTGGGCCAGAGCCACCTCGTCGGGATCAAAATGGGGGTGGGCAGCCCCGATGTAGAGGATCGGAACCGGAACTTTTGGCAGGATGCGGGCCGCGTTCAGGCGGTCAAATTGTTCCGGCAGAAAACGCAGCACGGCTTCCGGCGCCGAGCACATTTTTTTTATGATGGCTTCGCTCCGGGCATCGCGCTCGTGGTGGAGAAAGAAACTTTTCCGCAGCGCCACCGCCAGCCGTTCGCGGAAGTCGGGTTTGTCCAGCCAGCTCCGCACCATGGCCAGACCCGCGAGGGTTTGTTCCGACGGCGGCAGGCTGCCGTCGAGATTGATGACGGCCCGGGGCTGAAGACGGCCGGTTGCCGCCGCCATCAGCACCAGCACTCCACCCATGCTGTGCCCCAGCAGAACCGGATTTTCCAGTCCGTGCGCCAGCGCAAATTCCATGATGACGTCGGTATAATTTTCGTAACTGGGAACAAAACTCCCCAACGGGGTCCGGCCGTGACCGGGCAGGTCCAGCCGATAGAAACGGAATTGAGGTCCAAAAAACCGGTTGAATTCCAGAAATTGTGCACCTTCACAAGCCCAGCCATGAATGCAAATAACCGGGATTTCCCCTGATCCAGAGGTGTTAAAATGCACGGTTTCCTTTTTCATTCTAGGATGGTAAGCAACTCCTGTTCCCGAATAGCAAACCAATCCGCCAGTTGCAGTGATGAGTTGGGCACATCGCCATGGTTTTTGAGATTACTAAAATACCGTATCGGACCCATCCGCGGATTCATGGCGAAACCGGCGATACAAACGGTGCCCGAAACGAATTGCACCCGGCTTCCGCCTGCAGACCTCAGCAATGTAATTACCCGTTCCTTCAACTCAATCATATTTTCCTGGGTCGAGGCCGGGGATCGTGGGTCGGGAAATGTCGAAACAATGTGTGCGCGGCATGGACTTTGCGCTTTGAACTGGCTGGCTGGCCGCATATAAATTGCGCGTGCCTCAACCGGTTCAACCCGCCATTAATGCCACCACGCGCTGCTGCGCGGTCTATGGCTTTCCCATCCGCCACTCCGCCTCTCCGGCCATGCACAACGCCGCTTTCGCCGCCCTCGGTCTCAACTGGCGTTACCTTGCGTTCGAGGTGCGTCCCGACGATCTGGAAACAGCCATCGCCGGGGCCAAGGCCATGCAATTTGCCGGCTTGAACCTGACGGTGCCGCACAAGCTGCTCGCGATGGAGTTGGTGGATGTGCTGGATGAATCGGCCAAAACCTGGGGAGCGGTCAACACCATCCATTTTGAACCAGCCCGCGCTGGCAGCCCGTCCGGCGCGGGCGGGGAGCTTCTGGCCGTGGGATACAACACGGATGCGGATGCAATTTCCTCCGCATTGCGTGAGGATCTGGGGTTGGAATTGCGCGGCGCCAAAGTGCTGTTGCTGGGCGCGGGCGGGGCGGGGCGGACGGCGGCATTGCGGCTCGCCGCCGGCGGGGTGGCGGAACTGTTTCTCGTCAACCGCACGCACAGCAAGGCCGAGGAAATCACCGCTGAAATAAAAAAACGTTTTCCGTCCGTGCATGCCGTGGCGGGTGTTCCGCCAGCCGCGGTGGATCTGGTGCTGAACGCAACGTCGCTGGGCTTGAAGCCCGGCGATCCATCGCCGCTGGACGAAAAGCAATTTTCATTGCACCAGGCGCGCGCGGTTTATGACATGATTTACAATCCGGCGGAAACGGCGCTGCTCCAGGCGGCGCGGGCCGCGGGCTGCCGCGCGGCCAACGGCCTGGGCATGTTGCTGCACCAGGGCGCGAAGGCTTTTGAAATCTGGACCGGACAAACGGCGCCGCTCGACGTGATGCGCCAGGCACTCGAACAAGATATTTATGGGCATTGATGCGATTTTCAACCTGCACAACTGGGCGCTGGTGCCGTTTCATTTCTGGTCGTTATGCTTCTTCGCGCTCGGCTGCATCACCGGCAGCTTCCTGAATGTGTGCATTCACCGGCTGCCGCTGGGCCTGAGCATCGTCACGCCCAAGTCGCATTGCCCATACTGCAAGTATTCCATCCCGTGGTATCTGAACATCCCGCTGCTGACGTGGCTGGCGCTGCGGGGACGTTGCCGAAATTGCGGTGCGCCCATTTCCGTGCGGTATTTCGTGGTGGAACTGCTCACGGGCGCGGCGTTTCTGGGCTGCTGGCTGATGTTCGGCAATGTCAGCCAGCCGCTGCAATCCATGCCGGTGGCGCTGGCGTACGCGGTTTTCCTCTCGGGGTTGATCGTGGCGACATTCATTGACTTCGAACATTTCATCATTCCCGACGAAATCACGTTCGGCGGCATGGGGGTGGGTTTGGTCGCGTCTTTTTTTATTCCGGCCTTGCACGATGCGAGCGCGTGGAGCATCGGGCTGCGGCGGAGTTTTGTCGGCGCGGTGGTGGGAGCGGGGGTGATTTACGCGATTTTGCGGCTGGGCAAATTGCTGTTTGGCCGGCAGCGGTTGAAACTGCCGCTGGAAACAAAAATCATTTTTTCCGACACGGCCGTGCATCTGCCGGACAAGGAAATTCCCTACGAGGACCTGTTTTACCGGCAGTCGGACGTAATCGTGCTGCACGCGCGCGTGGTTGAACTGGTGGATCGCTGCTACCGGGACGTGCGGGTGCGCTTGTCGCCGGCGGCGCTGGAGATTGGCGAAGACAAATTGAACCCCAACGACGTGCCGCACATGGAGGCGGTCAGCTCGGAAATCGTGCTGCCCCGCGAGGCGATGGGTCTGGGCGACGTGAAATTCATGGGGGCGATCGGCGCTTTCATCGGGTGGCAGGGCGTGATCTTTTCTCTGATGGTCAGTTCCATGATTGGTGCGGCGATCGGATTGGCGCTAATTGGAATGCGTCGGCGCGAATGGTCATCGCGCATGCCTTATGGTCCCTACATCGCCCTGGCGGCGGCCATCTGGATTTTCGAGGGCAAAAAGCTGGTGCCGTGGCTGTTCGCGATGTGATTTGTCACGCCGTTGCTGCCAAGGTTACCTGAACTGCAAATAAACCCGGCTGCCATCCGACCTCACACCGCCGGTCTGATTTTCCGTCAGGAAAAGGCGCGCCGCTTCGACCTTGCCCGTCTGGAGAATGTAAGCCTGAACGGCTTTGGCACGGTTGGCTGCGAGCGTTTCCAGGTCGCTGTCAGTGACGGGAATGGTGGCCAGCAGCACCAGCTCCATCGGATCAGTGGGCGGACCGGGTTTGGTCCGGCTGGAAACGGCGCCAGCCTTCAACGATTTTGGCGAAGTGGTCAAAAAGCTTTTCATCAGGACGACCGCGCCCTTGTCAATATCCGCCGAGCGCGATGGAATTAGCGCGGCGATGGCGGCAAGGTTCGTGTTGGCGGCAAGAAACGCCGGGGTGATGACGCCGTTATCCAGCGCCTTGTTGTAAAGTTTCTTGATCCCGGTCGCCCGTTCCTCCGGCGTCAAGGTGACCTGGTCGGGGTTGATGTTCGTTCGTTCGGATTTACGGAGCGAGAGCCATTTTCGCGTGCGCAATTGTTTGTCGAGGCTGGCGCGGCGCAAACTGTCGGGGTCGGCCTCGGGATCAATGCTGCCGGTCATTTCCAGTTCCAGGGCGGGTCGCTCGTAGAGCGCCTTCACCAGCGAATCAAGTTTTTGTTCATTGGCGGGCGACAACACCGCGCTGCCCGGCACAAAATCCTGATAGCTGAGCTCCTCGCCGCCTCCGCCCAGCACCGAACCGAGCAGGGAAAACGGCGACGTTGCAACCTTGGTGAGAATGTTGAGGAGGGTGCGGATGACAACCTTGCTGATGCGAAATTCCGGATCGTCGAGGCTGCCTTCGATGGGCACGTCGAGGAGGATCTGGCCGTTGCGGTCCTTCAAAATGGCAATGGCGAGGCGCACCGGCAGATGCGTTGCATCCGGACTCTCCACTTTTTCGCCAAAGGTGAACCGGTCGAGCGTGATGACATTCTTCGACATCAATTTCCGCCCGACGAGATCATACGACAGATCCAGGTTCAGTTTTCCCTCCCGGATCCGGTAACCCGCGAACTTTCCGGCGTACGGACTGGCCGGTGTCAAATCCACGTCCTTCATCGAAATCTTCAGGGTGTTCGTCTGCTGCCCGCTGAAGGGATTGATGGTGCCGGTAATGTCCACCGGACCGGCGCCGTCCACGACTGCATGCAGCTTCACGTCAGCGTGCTGAAGTTCCGCCGATGACAGCCCGGCAATGTCGCCGCCAAACTGTTGAATCGCCATGTTCACGTTTGGCGTGAGCGAACGGTCGGTGTAGTTGAAGGCCGCGTTGGAAATAACCACGTCGTTGATGGCAATGGGAGGCATCAGCGCCGAAGCTGCGGCATTGGTCGTTGTAATGGCGGCAACCTGGGCGCTGTTGGTGGTGGCGGGCGCGTTGGTATCCGCCGGTACATTGCTTCCCGCCGGATGCAAGGCGGCGAGCAGATTGATGGTATGGTTGGTGTCAATGACCACATGCGAGTACGCGTTGTCCAGGGCGATCTCCTTGATGCTGACGCTGGGCGGATTGACATTGGCATCAATGCCGCTGACCCGGACGGAATCCCATTTCAACAAATCCTCGCCCATGACCCCGTCCACGGCGCGAAAATCATCAATCCGTGTGTCGCCTTGGAAGGTGATTTGGGGCAGCTCGCCCTTGGGTGTTTGCAGATGCACCTGGCCGTGAAGCCCAAACTGGCTGCTGAGAATCAGGAGGTTCAACTTGGGTTCGAGATACGGGTCCAGCGTGCCAAAGTCGAGCCGGTCCAATGCGAACTGGATGTCGGCGGTGGGCGGCGAGAGGGCGGCAGCGATTTCGCTCTTGATGGTGCCGTTGGTGTTCCAACGCAGGGAAAGTCCGACGGTGAGGTTGGTTTCCGGAAGATTGGAAATGTTTTTAACGCTCAGTGCGATGTTGTCGAGGTCCAGGCGGGCCGGGCGGGAATTGGCCCGGTCTTCGAGG
>Ga0182030_10017759_pt1 | contig 13700 bp, 12 predicted proteins | sample 812S3MmetaG_FD_121299 | JGI IMG/M metagenome (GOLD analysis project Ga0182030, IMG submission 121299) | Permafrost microbial communities from Stordalen Mire, Sweden - 812S3M metaG (Illumina Assembly) | ecosystem: Environmental > Terrestrial > Soil > Wetlands > Permafrost | place: Sweden... | reverse complement strand
CTGGCAGCGCAGAGCGCACGCGCCTCGCGCACCAGCGAGTAGCCGGCGTAGGTGTGTGTGAGTCCGTAAGGCAGTCTGGCCGCGGCCACTGCCGATTGCAGTTCCAGCACCTCCTCGTAGGTTGCTGTCGCCGGCTTGTCGCTCATCACAGCGATCCCCGCTGCCAGCGCGGCTTTCGTCACCGGCAGGTGCAGATGGTTCGGCGTCGCAATCACGACGAAATCGATGCCATCGTCGCGCCGGCTCTCTCGGTCAAACATCTCCGCGAAGCTTGCGTAAGCTCGATCCCTATCGATGCCGAATCCTTCGCCTGCGGCCTTCGATCGCTCTGCCGACTGCGAAAACGCGCCGGCAACCAACTCGATCTTCCCATCCAGTTCGGCGGCCATCTTATGCACCGGGCCGATGAACGCTCCGGGGCCACCGCCTACCATTCCCATTCTTAACTTGCGATTCATTCTTGTTCCCCCTCAAAAAGAGTCTGCTCGATGCAATCGTTACCAGTCGGTCAGGGTGCCGTCTAACTTGCGGTTGACGGGAAGATAGGCGCGCTGGTACTCGTACCTGGCTGCCAGCTCCTCGTCAAGATCGACTCCCAAGCCAGGTCCGTCACCGGGAACCATCATTCCGTCCTTTAAGAAGTATTGATGCGGGAATACCGCATCGGTCTCATCGGTATGCGGCATAAGTTCCTGGATGCCGAAGTTATGAATGGCGGTATCAAAGTGCAGCGCTGCAGCCATGGATACGGGCGATAAGTCAGTGGCGCCATGAAAGCCGGTACGCACATGATAGAGCGCGGCAAAGTCCGCTGCTTTTTTGAGCGGTGTGAAGCCGCCACCATGCACAAGTGTCATGCGCAGATAGTCGATCCACTGGTTGCGGATCAGATCATGCGCATCCCAGATTGAGTTGAAGACTTCGCCCACCGCGATGGGCGTGGTGGTGTGTTCGCGGATGACCTTGAACCCCTCCTGCAACTCGGCCGGCGTGGGGTCTTCCATCCAGAAGAGATGGTACGGCTCAAGCTCCTTGCCCAGCCGCCCGGCCTCGATCGGCGTGAGCCGGTGGTGGCAGTCGTGCAGCAGGTGCAGCTCCTCGCCAAAGCTCTCGCGCGCGCGCCGAAACAGCGTTGGTACATGGCGAAGGTAGAGTTCGCTGGACCATTCGTACTCCGAAGGCAAGCCGCGTTCCGCCGGTTCATAGCGGCCCGTGCCTTTGGAGATTCCGTATGTCGAAGACAAGCCCGGAATCCCGGTCTGTACGCGCACGGCTTTGAAGCCCTGCTCCACGTGCCGGGCCACGTCTTCCAGAGCATGCTCCGTGTCCTTGCCGTTGGCGTGACCGTAGACCAGCACGCCTTCGCGACTTTTGCCGCCGAGAAGGTTATAAACAGGCGTATTGAGCGCCTTGCCCTTGATGTCCCATAGCGCCACATCCACTGCGGCGATGGCCGACATGGTAACCGGCCCGCGCCTCCAGTAGGCGCCGCGATAAAGATATTGCCAGATATCTTCCGTCTGGAAAGGATCACGCCCGATGATACAGGGAATGACGTGATCGGTGAGATAACTTGCGACCGCTAACTCGCGGCCGTTGAGCGTACCGTCGCCTAAGCCGTAAATACCTTCGTCCGTCTCTATCTTCAGCGTGACAAAGTTACGGCCGGGGGAAGTAATATTGACATGGGCGTTGGTAATCTTCATAGAAACAACTCTCCATGCCTAGCCGTATTCTCTGCGTTGAACGACGAGGTTGTTTGAGCGCCAAAGAGCAGCCGCAGATCCTTCGACTCCGCTGGGCGCAGAAAACGCGCCCAACTACGCTCAGGATGACAGTCTCCCTGTGTTTGAATTCCAGACTCACTGGAGTAGTCCATAATTCCCGGTCCACACTTCATTGATTAACCCCACTGGCCAGAAAGCCCCCGTCCACGGCGATCACCTGGCCAGTTACGAAGGACGCAGCCTCCGATGCCAGAAACACGGCCGCACCGGCAACCTCTTCCGCGCGACCGAAGCGACCCATTGGCGTGCGCAGCAGCAGCTCCTCACCGCGCGCGGTGCCCTGCACCAGTTTGGCATTCAGCGGGGTGGGAAAAATTCCCGGCGCGATCGCGTTCACGTTCACGCCTTTGCGCGCCAGTTCCACAGCCAGGCTTCGCGTCAGTGACGCCACAGCTGCCTTGCTGGCCGAGTACGCCGCCACCTCATGGAAGCTGACAAATGTCGACAACGATGCAATGTTCACAATCCGCCCGTAACCCGCCGCAGCCATGGTAAGGCCGAAGACCTGGCAGGCTCGCAGAGTTCCGTTGAGATTGGTATCCATTACGCGCTGCCAGTCGGCTTCGGCCAGGTTTGCCGCAGGCGCCTTGAAGGTGATGCCGGCGGCGTTGACCAGAATATCCACCTTGCCAAACGCCGCCAGCGCCGCGTCATGAAGCGCCTGCACGGAAGAGCGGTCGGCCACGTCGCAGGGAAACCGGAGCGTTCGCCGTCCCTTCGATTCAATCGCCGCTGCTGCCTCGTCAACCTGCTCGGGCCTGCGCGAACTGGCCACCACGTCCGCGCCGGCATCGGCAAACCCCATGGCGATGGCGCGGCCAATCCCCGTGGTGCCACCGATCACCACTGCGACTCTGCCGCTCAGATCAAAAAGGCCGTTGCTCATCGCTGAAAGGCTCCTGGGCGCTTGTCGTGTCTTCGCTGCCGCAGTTCTTCAAAACGCGGACAGATGCGGCGCAATTCCCAACCCCAAACACTATCATGTAAGGCGATTTACCTGCCGCCTGAAGCCGTTCCAGCGCCTCCCCGCGCCGATGCGATAAAGTGACAAAGGAAAATGGAAAGCAGAACTGAAGCCATGAATCCTCTCATCGTTCCTGACTCTGGCCGCCGCTGGGATTGCCTTTCGCTCGGCGAGGTCATGCTGCGGCTCGATCCCGGCGAGGGCCGCATTCACACCACCCGCCATTTCCAGGTGTGGGAAGGCGGCGGCGAGTACAACGTGGCGCGCGGGTTGCGGCGCTGCTTCGGCCTGCGCACGGCTATCGCCACGGCGCTTGCGGAGAATCCTGTTGGCCGCCTGGTGGAGGACCTGATCCTGCAAGGGGGCGTCGACACTTCCCTGCTGCGATGGGTACCTTATGACGGCGTGGGCCGCGAGGTACGCAACGGCCTCAACTTTACGGAGCGCGGCTTCGGAATGCGCGCCGCAGCGGGCTGCTCGGATCGCGGGCTCACGGCGGTGAGCCAGTTGAAGCCTGGCGACTTCGATTGGGCCTCAATCTTCGGCGCGGAGAACGCGACCGGTCCCGAGAACGGAACGAGGTGGTTCCACACGGGTGGCATCTTTGCGGCGCTCTCTGCTTCTACCGCGCAGGTTGCCGCGGAGGCCATGGACGCGGCGCGCGCCGCCGGAACGCCGATCTCGTACGATTTGAACTACCGCAACTCGCTGTGGAAGTCGATCGGCGGCAAGGCCAAGGCGCAGCAGGTCAATCGCGAATTGGTGCGGAAAGTGGATCTGCTGCTGGGCAATGAAGAGGACTTTTCCGCCATGCTCGGGGTTCAACTCAAAGGCGTCTCTGAAGAATTCGACGAGCTTCCTATCGGCGCTTACGAGGAGATGCTGCGCGAGGTGGCGAGCCTCTACCCCAACCTGAAGCTTATTGCCAGCACACTGCGGACAGCGTCTACGGCGAGCCGCAATGCCTGGGGTGCGATTGCGCTTTACGAAGACAAGATGGTTCACGTGCCGCAGCGCGCGATCGACATTCACGATCGCGTTGGCGGCGGCGACAGCTTTGCTTCCGGCCTGATCTACGGCCTGCTCGCAGGCAAGCCCATTGACTGGGCTCTGGGCTGCGGCGTGGCCCACGGTGCGCTGGCGATGACGACGCCGGGCGATACCAGCATGGCCACGCTCCAGGAAGTGGAACGAGCCATGCTGGGCGGCTCGGCGCGGATTTCTCGCTAGCCCCTCGCGAGCGATGGAGGAAACAATGGACAAGTCCGCACATGAACTGACGCAGGAGACTACCGCGCAAATCCTGGAGCGCGTGGCGCTGATCCCAGTGCTGCGCGCGCGCAGCGCAGGCCAGGCACACGCCGTGGTGCTGGCCATGCTGGCCGGTGGCGTTACCGTAGTCGAGGTCACCATGACGGTGCCCGGCGCGGTCGACCTGTTGAAGGAACTGAAGAGCGAGTACGGAGCGAAGCTCCTGCTGGGTTCCGGCACTGTGACGACTGCCGCACAGGCCCAGGCCACCATCGACGCGGGCGCGGAGTTTGTGGTGAGCCCCAGCCTTCATCCTGATGTGATCGCCTGTACAAAGGCAAATAACAAGCTATCCATACCTGGCGCTCTGACGCCCACGGAGGTCATCACGGCATGGGATCTGGGCGCGGACTACGTCAAGATTTTCCCCTGCTCGGCGATGGGCGGGGCAAGTTACCTCAAGTCGCTGCTGGCTCCGTTTCCGCACCTCAAGCTCATCCCCACCGGAGGCGTCACGCACCACACCGCAGCGAGCTTTCTTGAAGCCGGCGCACGCGCGCTGGGCGTGGGCAGCGACTTGGTAAATCTTGCGGCCGTGGACGAGGGACGGCCGGAGGTGATTACTGCCGCTGCACAGATTTATCTAAACGTGGTCGCCGAATTTCGCGGGCGGCCACGCGACACAAGGTAAGGGATCAGAGTTGATTCGAGACAGGGGCAAATATGCTTTCCAACAACTTCTGGTACGGCTTTGCAATTGGCGCAGGTGGCACGTTTCTCATCGTGGGCGCCGTTGTGCTGCTTATCCGCGCTCGCGCAAAGTATCGCAACAGTCCATAACTCGAATGCGAGTGCATTTACGCACGCTCCGGGCCGCTTGGTGCGCGATATACTTCCTTTGCCCGATGAATTTCGATCACGCAAGCCGCCGGGCTCAAACCCATGACTGACACTCCCGCTTCCGGCACAGAATCCCCGCAGCCTTTCCGCCTTGACGGCCGCCACGCGCTGGTCACGGGCGGCGCCAGCGGCATCGGCGAGGCCACGGTCAAAGAGCTGGTCCGCGCAGGCGCGTTTGTCTGGATCGCCGACCTGAATCACTTCGCCGCGGCGTCGCTGGCTGACACGCTGCCCCATGTGCGCGCGCTGGCTCTCGACGTCACCAGCCCGGCCGCCATCGCCGCGGCGGTCAAGCACTTTGCGCAGCTTGACATCCTGGTCAACAACGCCGGCGTGGGCCATGTCGGCACTATCGAGTTCACCGAGCCGCAGGACTTCGACCGCATCCTCAACATAAACGTGCGAGGCGCCTACCTGGTCACGCGCGCCTTTCTTCCCCTGCTGCTGGCCAGGGAGCGCGAGCCGGAGAATGGCGGCCGCGCAGGAGCGATCGTCAACATTGCCTCGGTGGCCGGCCTGGTGGGCGTAAAGCAGCGCTTTGCTTACTGCACCAGCAAGGGCGCCATCGTCGCCATGACGCGCCAGTTGGCCGTGGACTACCCTAAGGAGCTGCGCGTCAATGCCATCTGCCCCGGCACGGTGGAGACTCCATTCGTCGAGGGCTATCTTGACAAATTTCACGCTGACAACAAAGAAGAAACCCGCGCCGAACTGCGCGCGCGCCAACCCGTCGGACGGCTCGGCAAGCCAGAGGAGATCGCTTCGATGGTGCGCTATCTCGCTTCAGACGAAGCTGCGTTTGTTTCCGGGTCCATCTTCACTATCGACGGTGGCTGGACGGCGGCATGAGGCATCCACGCGTTTTGAAGCGTTGAGGTTCCGCCGGCGTGGAGCCCAAAATTTGTCGAAGAACGAAAGCAGATTCTTCGACTCACCACCCCGAACTGAAAGACGTTCGGGGCCCCGTTCGCTCAGAATGACAGCCGATTTCGTATTGCGTATTTCAAACTCAGAACACTAGAACGGAGCACGCATGAAACTCGTTTCCTTTTCTCTCGCCGACGGCAAGATTCGACCGGGCTCGCTGCTCGAAGAAGGCAATCTCGTGGTCGATCTCAGCGCCGCGGGTTATGCCGACACGCTTGCCGTCATCGCTGCCGGCATCATCGCGCCGGATGTGGGCAACACCTTCCCGTCTTACCCGGTCGCCGACGTGCGCCTGCACGCGCCGCTCGCCAACCCGCCGCGCATCTTCGCCATCGGGCTCAACTATCGCGACCACGCTACTGAGTCGGGCATGGAACTGCCGACGACGCCGGTGGTCTTCTTCAAGCTGGCCACCGCGATTATCGGCCCCGGCGACCCGATCGTGCTTCCGGTGAATTCCACGCAGCCGGATTACGAGGCCGAGTTCGCCTTCGTCATCGGCCGTGGCGGCTTTCGCCTCTCGGCAGACGAGGCCATGCAGCACGTCTACGGCTACACCATCGTCAACGATGTCAGCGCGCGCGACGTGCAATTTTCTTCGACGCAGTGGTCCATGTCGAAATGCTTTCCGACGTTTTGCCCGCTGGGGCCGGCTATCACCACAGCCGATGAGATCGCCGATCCGCACGCGCTGCAGATTCAGCTTTGCATTGATGGCGAGCGGTTGCAGAACTCGAACACGCGCGAGCTGGTGTTCAAGATTCCGGCGCTGATTGAGTACCTGTCGTCGATTACGCCGCTGATGGCGGGAGATATTGTGTCAACGGGCACGCCGCCGGGCGTGGGGCTGGGACGCAACCCGAAGCGCTGGCTGCGCCCCGGCGAGACCGTCACGGTAACTGTCGAAGGGCTGGGTTCGCTCTCGAATCCCGTCGTAGCCGAGTAACCACCTGCGCCACCTGCGGTGGGGCAGACGCTCGCTATTCGCTCGCAGGAGATTCGCGGTTTCGCGCCCGTATTTCTTACTTTGGATTGTCTCCCGATTGCACCAAGAATAATGCAGATATGGTGCTTTTACGCGGTTTTTTGCAGCTAAGCTCCATCTTCTCAGTCTCGTACCGAGAAATGGGGGGTGGGGTGGCATTTTCGCGTTACGGGGGTACGGACCGGGAACATGCCTGAGAAGTTGAACCGCGGATACGGAAATCGCAATGACGCAATGCAATTTCAATTGTGCGCGAAGACGACTTAATCATCTGCAACGGATTGTCGAGCATTGCAGGCGCAGCGCCCGGAAACCTAGTTCACAGCGGGCTCGTGTTCGCCGCCGAACCACGCGTAGAGTGCCACTGCCGCGAAGCACGCTACGGGAACGAGGTAGGCCGCCTCCAGCCCCTTGGCGTCGCGTAGCAGGCCCATTAGCTTGGTGAGCGCAGCGCCGCCCAGGATGGCCATGACCAGCAGCGATCCGGCCGTCTTGGTCTTGTCACCCATGCCCTTCAGGCCCAGCGCGAAGATGGTGGGGAACATGATGGACATGAAGAAGCTGGTGGTGAGGATGCAGCAGACGCCGACCCAGTTGGGCTGCGTGACGCCGACCAGGCCTAGCACGACATTCGCAACGGCGTAGAAGCCCAGCATCTTGCGCGCGTGGAAGTGGCGCATGAGCCAGGCAGAGCTGAAGCGGCCAACGGCAAACGCAGCCAGCGTTCCGGTGAGCATGTAGCCTGCTGCTTTATCCCCCAGGCCGGTGGAGGAGCGGACGTAGAGAATGAAGTAACTCCACGTACCGACCTGCGCGCCTACATACAAAAACTGCGCCAGCACCGCCAGAACGAAATGGCGCTGGAAGAGCGGAACGTGGCGAGGTGGGCCGGCGTCTTCGCGCGAGACGTCTTCGGTGCCGGGGAACTTTGTGAGCAGCACCATGAGCGCGAACAGGAAGGCAAGCGATCCCAGCACCAGGTAAGTGGGAACAACACGCATGGTCTCGCTGTGCAGGTAAGCCTGGTAAGTGCCGGCGGCTCGGCGCGCTGCGGATTCAGCAGAGCCGATCTCAACACCGGAGAAGATGAAGAGCGTGCCGGCGAGCCCAGCGGTAATGGACCCCAGCGGGTTGAATGCCTGCGAGAAGTTGAGGCGCCGCTCGCTGGAAGCGGTCGGTCCCAGTTGCGCGATGAAGGAGTTGGCGCCGGTCTCAAGGAACGACAGGCCGCAGCCGATGACAAACTGCGCGCCGACGAAGAACAGGTACACGTCCATGCGCGCTGCCGGCCAGAAGAGCCAGCAGCCTGCACCCATGAGCAGCAGTCCGGTGAGAAGGCCTGCCTTGTAGCCGAAGATGCGCATGATCTGGCCGGCGGGGATGGCCATGAGGAAGTAGCCGACAAAGATGCCGATCTGTAGCTCGGCAGCCCCGGAAGCGCCGATCTCGAACGACTTCATGAACTGGCGGATGAGGAAGTCTGTGAGATTGTTGGGGATTGCCCAGAGAAAGAAGAGCGGCGTGACGACGAGGAACGGGATGAGGCGACCATGCGGGATGACGGGCGCTTCCAGATCGTCGTCACGCTTTGCTTCGTCACTTCTCACCGGTCCCACAGAGATACTCAAGCTGAGGCCACCCTTCCTGTCCGTCTGCCGCTCCTGGATCAATGCCTGAATCGACTCAACCTTTCTACTGAAACGGTGGGCACTGTGGCAAATCTTCCGACTTGGCCCGCATCCAAACTCTGATTCAGGATGGGAAGTATGCGCGCCGGTTCGGTTCGGAGATGAAGGCAAAACAACATACGTGTGACATCGATCTGCTTTGGCTAAGCCAACTTCTGGTAGCCTCAAACCATTGGGATGGATTGACTACCCCGATATGTTGAGCCTTCTATATGTGGAAGAAGCTCAAATCCGCGCTCAATCCGAGCAAGCCTCCGGAGCTTACGAGTTTGTTCCCTGCTGCGAATCCAGGCCAGTGGACGGACTATGAAAAGGCTCTTTATGCCCCGCCGGTTTCTTTCGCTGGTCAGTTCCCTGACGTGCCTCCCCCGGAGCCGCCGACGTTTCCAGAAATTATTGCGGCGAGGTGGGTTGCCGGAGACATTTACGCCGAGAAGATGCCGGAAATCGCGGCCGATCTTCTGGAGGCGGCCTTCGACACCCCAAGTACGTGCAGGCTTGCCGGAGAGATGCACGCAGCTTGCCGGGCAGATATTGAAGAGCTAGTTCTCAAAATTCTGAATGAACTTGGAGTTCAAATCCCGGCTTCCGAGACTGAGGCAAAGATGCTCGCTACGCGGCAGATTGCCCGCGAAGTGATTGCTGGTCTTAAAAACCCGTGGAAGGGATCAACGGAACTTGAGCGCATTTGGGGACACGACATTTGGGACCATAAGCATCTGGCAGATATCGCTCAGTTGCTTGATGAACCGCATTGGGATGCTGGGTATGGGCGACCATTGGCGGCTCTCACCCCAGAGCTAGTCGAAAATCTCGCGCAGCTCGGAGCAAGAACTGCAAGGGAAAAGCGCATGCGCGGCTTCGGTGCGCTGCAAGGCAAAGGCTGGATTGCCTACGATTTCAATGGCCCATTGCCAGACGATTTGCAGGCACTGTTTGAAGGGCGCGACGAGCCGGAGTGGTAGCGTAAGCGGCCGCGAATGGGGGTCATTTCTCGCTTCCCGGGAACGGACTGACTGTGCAGAGAATGCTTCGCTCGGGGCTAAAGCCACGTTGGTTTGGTTGGCTTTATCGGCACGACTGAAGTCGTGCCCTGAAAAGAAACTGCTCTCCGCCAGGCAGCAAATGGTTGATCTCATTGAAGAGCGCATTTTGGCCGGATTCACACCGCCCCTACGGGACGGGGGCCTTGGTTGAACTCTGACCCAGGACTGCGCTGCGCTTGTCCTGGGCTATTATCGCGTCTCCCTACGGGAGAAGGAGAAGGCGACTTACAGCGGAAGGACAAGGTGTAGGCGACTTACGGGAGAAGGAGAAGGCGAAGGCGACTTACGCGGGAAGGACAAGGCGTAGGCGACTTACGGGAGAAAGGGAAGGCGGCGATTTTTCATCTCTCGCGGGTCGGAGAAGCCGGTGGACGACTGCTACAAAACACAGGCGACGATTTGTCTGGCGGACTACACTAGAGCACTCTGCCCAGCCACTGGCCGGTGTGGGACATGAGGCAGCCAGCGATCTGCTCGGGCGTGCCTTCGGCAACGATGTGGCCGCCCCCTTCGCCGCCTTCGGGGCCTAGATCGATCACCCAGTCTGCAGACTTGATCACGTCCAGATTATGCTCGATGACGATCAGCGAGCCGCCGCCGTCGATGAGCTTGCGGAAGGCCGTGAGCAGTTTGGACACGTCGTCGAAGTGCAGGCCCGTTGTCGGTTCGTCGAGTATGTAGAGGACGCGGCTGGCTTGCGAGGGTTTGGCATTCGCGTTGGCGGCGCGCACCTGGGCGAGATGCGCGGCGAGCTTGACGCGCTGGGCTTCGCCGCCGGACAGGGTTGTCGCGGACTGGCCGAGACGCAGGTAGCCGAGGCCGATCTCGTCGAGCACGGCGAGCTTCTCAAGCAGCTTGGTCTGGCCGGCGAAGAAGCGCAGCGCCTCCTTCACCGTAAGCCCAAGCACCTCGTGAATGTTCTTGCCCTTGTACTCGACCTGAAGGACTTTGGCCTGGTAGCGCGTGGCGTTGCAGTCTTCGCAGGGCAGCTCGACGTCGGCCAGGAACTGCATCTCGACGGTGACCGTGCCGTCGCCCTCGCAGGTGTTGCAGCGGCCACCGGGGACGTTGAAGGAGAAGTGGCCCGGCGTGAGACCGAGCTTTTTGGCTTCGGGTTGCGAAGCGAACAGCTCGCGGACAAGGTCGAATCCCTTGATATAGGTGATGGGGTTGGAGCGCGGCGTGCGGCCGATGGGGGTCTGGTCGACCAATACCACATCGTTGAGCCGCTCGACGCCAGTGAGGCTCTTGAAGACGCCGGAAGGGTCGGAGCCATCGCTCTGGCCGAGCGCGCGAGCTACGGCGCGATAGAGCACCTGATGGATCAGCGTCGACTTGCCGGAGCCGGAGACGCCGGTGATGGCCACCAGCAGGCCGAGCGGAATCTCCACATCGAGCCCATGCAGGTTGTTGGCATTGGCTCCGCGCAGCACCAGCTTTTCGCGGCCTGGCACGCGGCGGCGTGTGGGCACGGGGATGGAAATCTGGCCGGAGAGATAGCGGCCGGTGAGGGAGTTGGGATTGGCTTCAATCTCTGCGAGCACGCCCTCGGCCAGCAGCTTGCCGCCAAACTCGCCCGCGCCAGGCCCGAGGTCAAGCAGGTGGTCGGCGGCGCGCAGCACGTCAGCGTCGTGCTCGACGACGAGGATGGTGTTGCCGAGGTCGCGCAGCTCTTCGAGGATATGGATGAGGCGCGCGGTGTCGCGCGTGTGCAGGCCGATGGAGGGCTCGTCCAGTACATAGAGCGCGCCCACCAGGCGCGAGCCAAGCGACGTGGCAAGTTGAATGCGCTGCGCCTCGCCGCCGGAGAGCGTAGAAGCGAGGCGGTCAAGCGTGAGGTACTCGAGGCCGACTGCATCGAGGAAGCTGAGCCGCGCGCGTACTTCTTCGAGGATGGGTCCGGCAATCTCTTCCTGCATGGGCGAGAGCGTGAGCGCGGCGAAGAACTCCTTGGCATGCGTGATGGTCAGCGCCGCAGCCTGGCAGATATTCTTCGCGCCATGTGCTTCCGTTGCCAGGCGCACACTGCGTGCTTCGGCGCGCAGGCGCTGGCCGCGGCAATCAGGGCACTCGGCGTAGCCGCGATACTTTGACAGCATGACGCGCACGTGCAGCTTGTACTTCTTCTTCTCCATCTCCGCGAAAAAGCCGAAGACGCCGGGAAAGCTGCCTTTGCCGCGGAGCACGATCTCGCGGGCGGCTTCAGGCAGTTCGCGCCACGGCACGTCGAGCGCAACGCCCAGGCCCGGCGCCTGCTTGCGCAGCTCGGTGTACCAGCCGCGATACTTGGGCCGGTTCCAGGGATCGATGGCGCCATCGGCGAGCGAAAGGCCTTTGTCCGGGATCACCAGGTTCATGTCGAAGTCGACGGTGTTGCCGAAGCCCTGGCAGCGCGGGCATGCGCCGAAGGGATTGTTGAAGCTGAACAGGCGCGGCTCGGGCTCCTTGCCGGGACGATGGCAGCTCTTGCACTCGAAGGCGGCGGAGAAGCGCCAGCGGCGCGGTTCCGCGGGCAGGCTGTCAGAGCTGTCCGCGCGCAGCGCTTCTTCAAAGATGACCTCGCCGCCCTGACGATAGGCTATCTCGGCAGCGTCGACGATGCGGGCACGATTCTCCGCGCTGACGACGATGCGATCAAGAAGCACGAAGACCGGCAGCGTGAAATCGAGTTCGAGCAGAGACTCGGGCGTGGCGAACTCGACAATCCTGCCTTGCTGATAGAGGCGGTTGAAGCCGCCGGCGCGGAGCTCGGCCAGGCGGGCCTTCAGCGTCTCTGTGTGCGGCGAGTCTATGAGCAGCGAGCTTGCGGCGGCTGCGGTGGACTTTGCGGCCTTGGCTCGGGTTTTAGCCGCGGGCTTTGCGGCGGGCTTTGCGGCGGCTGCGTCCGGCGCCGGGGTCGCCGTGTCCACCGGAAATAGCGCCAGCAGGCGCGTGCCTTCGCCAAGCGCCAGCACGGCTTCGGCAATCTCGTCCATGGAGTCGCGCATGACCAGCCCGTCGCAGTGGATGCAGTGCACCGTGCCGCAGCGCGCGTAGAGCAGACGCAGGTAGTCGTAGATCTCGGTGGCTGTGGCAACGGTGGACCGAGGATTGCGCGTGGTGTTCTTCTGCTTGATAGCGATGGCTGGCGCGAGGCCGTCAATCAGATCCACATCGGGTTTTTCAATGCGCTCAAGAAACTGGCGCGCGTAGGACGAGAGCGACTCGACGTAGCGGCGCTGACCTTCGGCATAGATGGTGTCAAAAGCCAGCGAAGATTTGCCCGAGCCTGAAACGCCGCTGACCACAGTCAGCTTGCCGTGAGGAATGTCGCAAGAGATGTTCTTCAAGTTGTGCGTGCGCGCGCCGCGAATGACGATGAACTCATTCGCCAGCGCGGCACTCACGGGAACGAGACTCGCCGCGGTCGAACCTGCGGGCATGACGCTCGACGATAGATTGCTGGATGAGGTGAGGCTTGATGAATTCAAAGAATGACACCCGCATGAAGTTGTCCGACCGCATCTGCGAGCCCCCAGAGAGCGTCAGAGCGCAATCGGCCATTCATCATTATAGGGCGTGATCGTGAAGCGGAAAACATCCACAATTTATCGAGACCACCAGTGGCTGGGCGTCAGGCAACCATGGAGGTTAGCTCAAGCCCGGCGCTCATCGCAGTCTGTGGAAAGGTGTAGGCGAGGGTCGCTTCGGTCGCAGCGGCAAGGTCGCGGGCAAGGTCGCGGGCAAGGTCGCGGTCCAGCACGCCTGCCAGGCTGAGCAGCACACTGGAAGCGCACGCCGGGCACTGCACCGAACAGTTTCCGATGCTGTTGCAATCCTGGCAAAGATAGGCAGCCGTGAGGGGAATGTGTTGCATCATCGGGTAAGTCATCGCTCAACCTCTCCCGTTTCATTTTTGTACATATGTGTAGTGCGCGAGACGAGCTAAGCGTATCAACGCTTCATATCTTCGCCGCACCGCATTGTGGGATGCTTGCCGACTGGGCAAAGGTTGTATCGATGGCGTAACCCGCTGGGGGCCGGGAGGCCCCCAGGACAGCCGGTCTGGAGACTGATTACATGACAGCGTCGGCTCCCTCGACCTGAGTACACTGGTTGCTGCGAAACGACCGCGAGCTCGGGAGGAAAGGAGCCGAGCATGATGATTATAGG
>Ga0182030_10017758_pt1 | contig 13701 bp, 14 predicted proteins | sample 812S3MmetaG_FD_121299 | JGI IMG/M metagenome (GOLD analysis project Ga0182030, IMG submission 121299) | Permafrost microbial communities from Stordalen Mire, Sweden - 812S3M metaG (Illumina Assembly) | ecosystem: Environmental > Terrestrial > Soil > Wetlands > Permafrost | place: Sweden... | reverse complement strand
CGGGATCGAAACAACCGATCCTCCACCATCGACTGGCGTTTCACCACCGAAAACGCCCGCATCAAATTAAAGCGCTTATATCCGAACTAATAACTGTTACATGATACTAGCGCCAGCGTTCCGTTCGAAATGGTGGTAATGCCTCCATAGGCGTTGTGGGCGGACAATGTCCAGGTGCCCGCATCCGTCTTTTGCACGGCCAGGGCAGCGCTGTTGATGCCACCGGTATCAATGCCGGCGGCTGCCCCGCCCAACGTCATTGGGCGGCCGGTAGTTCCCAGAGTGATGGTGCCGCTCAAAGTCAGGGAGCCGGCATTGGCCACGAAGTAAGGGGCGCCGCCGCCGCTGAAAACGTTGATAGGGCCGGCCACGGTATTGTTGCCAGCTTCATTGACAATGGCGCCGGCAGAATCACTGGCGGTCCACGAAATATTGTTGGCAAGACTAATGTTGCCATTGGTTCCGTTAAGGTGGACTCCCACGTTGTTGGCGGCGACATAGATCAGCTTCGATCCCACGCCAAGGCCCGCGCTGTTGTTGATCCAGATTTGACCGCCATTGTTGGTCACGTTTCCGGTCCAGGTGTTGGCGCCATTGAGGTAAAGAATGCCCGGCCCGTCTTTGAAAATGGTGGAACTTCCCGACACCGCGCCTGAAACGGTCAGACTTTGATTTGTGGCCACCACCCAAGTCTGGTTTGCGCTGAGGGCCACGGGCGCAGCGATAGTCAGCATTTGCGTGGCATTGGTCATATTGATTCCGCTTGCGCCGGTGGTGAGCGTATTGGCGGAATTGATTGACACCGGACCAGCCGGGTTTGTGAAAGCGATGCCCTTGATACTGAAGACCGTGGTAAGCTGGTTGCTCAAGTTGGCGGTGGAATTGGAATTATATATGACAATGTCCGTCGATCCCGGAATGGCGCCCCCGCTCCAATTGCCCGTCGTGTTCCACAGATTGTCCGATGTTCCCTTCCACGTCTGATCAGCGAAGCTTGATAACGTCACGAAAGAAACGACGCCGGCCACGGCCAGACGCGACAACAAGGAGGTTTTTTGGGAGTTCATAGGGTCAGTCAGTTTTGGGCATTGATTCAACACCGTTTTTACAGATTAGATGGCTTTAGCTCAGTCGCAGTGTCTGGATTCCCAAATCATTGTCGCCGGGCCGCGTGAAATAATTGCGTAACGACCAAGCGTCGCCGTTGGGAAATTCTGTCGTCGGGTTTTCAATGTCCCGTATCTTGGCATATTGGAAGGGCGGGGCGCAACCGTACCTTTGTATGGGAAGGGGCATTTGCCACGGTGGAATAATAAACTTTAAACCTTGGCCCCGGTACGGCACAATGGCTTTAGTGTCATGAGGGCTAAAAATGTTATTCTGGGAGTCACAGGCTCGATCGCCGCTCATAGAGCGGTCGATTTAGCCAGCGCGCTAGTCAAGGCTGGCTGCGAGGTGCATGTGGTGATGACAGCCAATGCGCTCCGTTTCGTGACGGCGCTGCCTTTCAAGACCCTTTCCCGGCACCCGGTGGTGACCGATCTTTACGACGAAACGGAAGGATGGAAGCCGTCGCACATTGAATTGGCTGACGAGGCCGCTTTGCTCCTGATCGCCCCCGCCACGGCCAATACTCTGGCCAAGCTCGCTTGCGGCCTGGCCGACGATGCCCTGAGCTGTATCGCGCTGGCCCTTAATTCGGACGCCAAAATACTCCTTGCGCCCGCGATGAATGGGAAAATGTGGCTCCATCCCGCCACCCAGGCCAACGTTGCCCTGCTCCAGCAACGCGGCGCGCAATTTATCGGTCCGGAAAAGGGCCTGTTGTCCTGCGGTTACGAAGGGATCGGGCGCTTGTGGCCTGTGGAGGACATTGCCAAAAAAGCGGCCGCCCTTTTACGGTGAAAGCCGAAGACAAGATCCAGATGGCGAGCGCCGGCACGATTCAAAAACTGACGCGCCTGCTGGCAGCGCCCACCATCGAACCCGCACAACGCGCCGCTCGCATTCAGGCTGTTGAAAAGGACATTGTTCTGCCGCTTAGAGTGCTCATCATTATCATCCTGGCTTATTACTTCTTTTTTTCCGGATGGTTCGTCACCCGTGAAACACGCAATACTGCGGCCGTCGTCAAGAATCACACCAATGCTGTCGCCCTGAACGCGAGGCCCGACCACACCAATTCCACTCAACTTGGCGCTGTTCGCAATGCTGCCCCCGAACAGGTCAATTCCAATCAACCCGAGCTGGACGAATGGAGTCTGCGCCATGCCGGGCCCATCAAGGCCGGCTTTTTGATTTACGCGGGTCTGAACGTCATTGTCGGCATTTTTCTTTTTTGGGCGCCGCAGCTAACGTTGAAGAAAATCCAGACATTGGTCTTTGCCATCGGGGTCCTGGATGCGCTCTTAATCGGCACCCTGATACTGCTCAACGGGGGTTTTGACAGCAGGCTTTATCTGGTTTTACCCGTGATGATTCTACACAATGCCCTGGCTATCCCAGTCGCGCTGCCTCAAATACTGCTGAACCTTTTCGTGAGTGTGGCTTTCATGGCCGGCGGATTGGCGGATCAAGCGATCATCGTCCCTCTCGACAGGAAACTGCTGGGCTCCGACGAAGCTCAAAGAGTCGAGAACCCGCCCGAGCGCATGATCGTCCTTGTGACGTGGGCTTTGTGCTGTTATGGCATCCAGGTTCTTTTCGAAAAGCAAAAGCGCGCCGAAGCTGAGGCCACCGAATTCGCCGTCCGCCAGGAACGTCTGCAAACCGCCGGCCGTCTCGCCGCTGAAATTGCCCATCAGATCAAAAATCCGCTGGGCATCATCACGAATGCCGCCTTTTGCCTGCAACGCGCCATGCGCGACGGCGCAACAGCTTCGCCCGAGGAACAGGCCGAGGCCATCGATGAACAGATGAAGATCATCCGCGAGGAAGTGGATCACGCCGATCGGATCATTACCGAGTTGATGGGCTACGCGCAATTGGCCGAGGGAACAGTCGAGCGCCTCGAGGTCGCCGATGAAGTGGACAATGCCATCGTGGAAGTTTTCCCGCCGGCTGCAAAATACCGGGTCGAGATCATCCGGAATTACCAGGCATCCCTGCCTTCTTTGCTGATGCAAAAGCGGCATCTTTCCAGCGTCCTGACCAACCTCCTGCAAAACGCCCGTGAAGCGATGAATGGCGTGGGTCGAATCGAAGTGTCGGTGCGTTATGGCGAGAGAGATTCAGTGATAATCTCCATCGCGGACAATGGCCCCGGCATTGCACCCGACAAGATTGACAAAATTTTTGCCGCCTACTTCACCACCCGCGCCAAGGGCACCGGCTTGGGCCTGGCCATTGTTAAACACAATACCGAAATGTACGGCGGCGCGGTTCACGTGCAATCGGAGCTTGGAAAAGGTACGCGTTTCACCTTAGAATTCCCGGCAAGAATACTGATGAGGTTATCCAAATGAGCTGGCCCCTTCCTCCTGTCCTGGTGGTCGATGACGAAAAGAACATGCGTCTTTCGTTAAAGTCGATCCTGTCGGGTGAAGGCTACGAGGTCAAGCCGGTGGAATCTGCTGAGGAAGCCATCGCCTTGCTGGAGAAGGAAGACTTCTTCATGGTCATTACCGACGCCCGTTTGGGCGGCATGAGCGGATATCAGTTTTTGGGCACGGCCTCCAAGCGCTGGCCCAATATTCCCTGCCTGATGATCACCGCCTACGCCACGCCCAAACTGGCGGTCGAGGCCATCAAAGCCGGTGCCATAGATTACCTGGCAAAGCCATTCGCGCCCGAGGAACTTCTCCACGCCGTCGCGCGCTGTGCCGAACGCCACCGCCTCCTTAGCGAGAATGCTGCCCTGCGCGCGCATGTCACCGAGCCTTACCGCCTCGACGAGATCGTCGGCGAGTCTCCCAAGATGCAGGAGTTGCGCCAGTTGATTTCAAAATTCGGCCCCACCAACGCCACTGTATTGATCCTGGGCGAGAGTGGCACCGGCAAGGAACTGATCGCCGGCGCTTTGCACGGTTTAAGCGGGCGGCGCCAAAATAATTACATCCGCATCAATTGCGCCGCCATTCCGGAGAACCTTTTGGAAAGCGAGCTTTTCGGTCACGAAAAAGGCTCCTTCACCGGGGCAGTCAAACAAAAACTGGGCCGGGTCGAGGAAGCCCACAACGGCACGATTTTTCTGGACGAAATTGGCGATATGAGCCGCCCGCTTCAAGCCAAGTTGCTTCGATTCCTGGAAGACGGAAGTTACACCCGCGTCGGCGGCAACGATGAATTGCGCGTCGATGTCCGGCTTATCGCCGCCACCAACCGCGATATTCACGAAGCGATTCGCCAGAACAATTTTCGCGAAGATCTCTACCATCGTCTCAACGTTGTCCAGCTTCGTCCCCCGCCGTTGCGCGACCGGGGCAATGATATCCTTGTCCTGGCCGAAAACTTTTTGGGCCAATTCAACAGCACGATGACCAAACACATTCGCGGTTTGACGCCACCGGCCAAGAATAAATTGTTGGGACACAATTGGCCGGGTAACGTCCGCGAACTGCGCAACGTCATCGAGCGCGCTGTCATTTTGGAATCAACTTCGGAAATTCAGCCCGGCAGTCTGCCCGATTTCCAGTTTGAAGGCCGTCTGCGCAAAACCGATCCGACCATCAATACCCGCAATCGGTCGCTGGACGAAATCATGGCCGATTTTGAACGTCAATTGATCAACTCGACCCTCGAACAGTGCCGCTACAGCATTTCAAAAACGGCCGAGCAACTCAAGATCAGCCGCCACGCCTTGCGTTACCGCATGCAGCGTCTCAATATTGCCCCAGGGACGGACGAAGAAGACACCTCGATAGGGCCGAGATCGCCGGATTCCCCATGACGCTTTCACGCCCGCATGACTTACCAAAGCCGAAATATCACCCGCAAAAGCGCCTCGAACCTCGCGCTGGCTTTTGTTTTGCTGCCCAAAGTCAGGCGCGAAGCCATGTCCGCCCTATACGCCTTTTGCCGGCAAGTCGATGATGTTGCCGATAACGAATCCGTTCCGCTGGAAATGCGTCGGGCCAACCTTGCCGAATGGCGCAAGGACATCCAGCGGGCGTGCTCCGGTCTGGCCCCTGAGTTCGACGTCAACCGGGAACTGCAACCGGTCATTGTCCAATTCCATCTGCCCTTTGCCCATTTCGATGAGCTGATTCGCGGCGTCGAAATGGATCTCGACATCAAACGCTATCAGACTTACGACGATTTGGAGCAATACTGTTACCGGGTCGCGTCGGTGGTCGGGTTGCTCAGCATTGAAATCTTCGGTTACAAAGACCCCGCCTGCCGCGACTATGCTGTTTATCTTGGCAAAGCTTTGCAATTGACCAATATCCTGCGCGATGTCCGCACTGATGCTGAGCGCGGCCGCATTTATCTTCCGTTGGCCGAGTTGGAACGGTGCCGGGTTTCTCCTGAAGAAATCCTGCGCGGGGAATGGTCAGAACGTTTCGAGCAAGCCGCCACCGCCGTCGCCGGCCAGGCCCGCAAGTTTTATAATCTCGCCCGGCAAACACTTCCAGCCACCGATCGCCGTTCCATGGTCGCTGCGGAATTGATGGGCTCGGTCTATTGGCGGTTGTTGCGCAAACTTGAGCGCCGGCGCTTTCAGGTCTTCGGGCCGCGGCCCACCCGCTTGAATAAAGGCCAGAAAGCCCTCCTCATTTTTCGTACGTGGTGCCGCCTGGCCCTCGGCGTGGCCGTGCCCAACTATGGCATCTCCTGAAGCCAGTCGCCGCCTCGTGGTCAATGCGGACGACTTTGGCCGTTCTGATGCCATCAACCAGGCGGTCATTCGCGCCCATCGCGATGGCATCCTCACCTCCGCCAGCCTCATGGTCAATGAAGCGGCCGCCGATGATGCCGTTGCCCTGGCCCGCCAGAATCCCGGTCTCGGCGTGGGTTTGCACCTGACCCTGGTTTGTGGTCGTTCCGCGCTGCCGTCCTCCGCCATTCCCAACCTGGTCAATGCCCGATCTCAATTCTCCAATAACCCTGCCGCCGCCGGATTTCGGTATTTTTTCTCCCGGTCCTGCCGGGCCCAACTCCGCGATGAAATCGCAGCCCAATTTGAAAAATTCCGTTCGTTCTCGCTGCCTCTGGACCATGTTAACGGTCATTTGCATCTGCACCTGCATCCGACCGTGTTGAAGATTATACTTTACAATTGTGAGCGCTGGAGGGTTAGGGCCGTTCGTTTGACCCGGGACCCGTTCTTTTTGAACGCCCGAATCGCTTCGGGCCGCTGGGGGTATCGCCTCAGCCACGCCATCGTGTTTGGCCTTCTTTCCGCCCGCGCCCGCGGCGGTTTGGCGCGCCGCAACATTCGCCATACCAGCGCTGTCTTCGGCTTGTTGCAGAACGCTTTGGTGAACGACAATTATGTGAAAGAACTTCTGCCCCTCCTGCCTCCGGGAGATTCCGAGCTTTACTCCCACCCGTCTCTCGACCAATTTAAGAACGAATTTGATGCGCTCGTTAACCCTTCAAACCGCGCCCTGGTCCGGCAATTGGGCATCCAATTGATCCGCTACCAGGACCTGTAAATCTATGGCTAAAATCTTTCTCATCCTTATTATCGCTTCGATTGTTGAATCCATCGGCATCGCCTTCCTCAGCGCTGGCCTGAAGGAAATCAATCAGCACGACAGCGGCTTCACTCCCAGTCAAATCGCCGGGATCATCAAAGCCGGTGCGTGCAACGGGAAAATCCTTCTTGGCATTACCCTTGAAGCCGCCTTTTTTGGCGCGTTGCTTTATATGCTGTCCGTCCGCGATGTCAGCTTGATCTGGCCGTTGACTTCCATGGGGTTTATCGTCACCACCCTGGCCGCCCAATTTCTACTGCACGAAAAGGTCGGGCCGGTCCGGTGGGCCGGTGTGCTGCTCATCGCGGCGGGGGCCTTTCTCACCAGCTACAGCGAATCGTCCAAAAAAGCGGATTTGCCAGCCTCCGCCACCGCCAATTCAACAACGCTCCGCCCGCAATAGCTCCTCCAGCACCGTTCCCAATTTCCGGGCTGCCCCGATGGTCTGGTGCTGGAATTGAATCAGCTTCGGAATTCGGCTCGGCTTGCTTAAGACCGCGCCCAATAGTTTAAGATAATTGATCCGATCTTCCGATGTCATCAGCGCATTGAAGTCCAGCGGCAGGTCCTGGCTCGCGTCGTCGGAAATGACCCGAATCGTGGCGCTGGGAATGTGAAATTCGCGGCAAATGGTCCGGATCACCGACGATTCCATTTCAACCGCGTCCGCTCCCGTCTCCTTCCAAAGCGCCGCTTTTTCCTCGGCAGTAATGGCCACGCGCCGATGGCAGTGGAATTTGGCCTGCACCGCTCCCAAATCTTCCAATTCCTGTCCGAACCCCGCGTCAAAATCCTGCTCATACACCACTGTGCCGAATTTCAAATCCGGATTCAGCCCTCCGGCGAATCCCGCCGTAATAACCCGTTCCGGCCTGACTCGGGCGATGGCTTCGCGCATATTCTCCGCAGCATTCCTGCGGCCTATGCCCGTCATCCAAACCTGGAAGCTGGCGGTCAGGGGTAGCGCCGCGCCCGAGCGATGTGGCGCAAAAAACTTCATCTCCTCTTCCACGGCAAAGCAGACCAGCAAATCCACCGGGGGCCTGGCCAGACGGCCAACCGGACCGCAGCCGTGCCGGCGTTTGAGAAACGCCTTCCAGGCCAGCGACGCTTGCTTCGCCAGCCGGGCCACCGCTCCGATTTCATTGGCTTTCTTCTCCATACTCGCGTTTCACTCTACTTTACAGCCGCCAGGCGTTCTTGCCAAATACTGTAAAGCGCCATCGTCGCCCGCACATCCCCCATGCAATACTCCGCTATCTCCCGGCCTTTGCCCTCGGCCATCATCCGGCCAACGTCCATTCCAGTCACCCCGTGGCTTTTTGGGGATTCGATCCCAAAAGCTTTGCAGTAAAAATCGAGGTTAAACCGCCGGGCCGCCCCGTCGCGTCCGCTGATGTTATAAAATGTCAGTTGTTCCAGCAGATCGCAATGAGGCTCCACCTGGTAGCGATAGCCCAGCCAGTCTTTGCGCGTCACGTCCACCTTCAGCACCGCCGATCGCAAATAAATAAACGGCACATCAAAGCCCCGTCCGTTGAAAGTCACAATCGAATCATAACGCACCGCCACCTCCCAGAACTCAGTTAGCAACTCCCTTTCGCTGATGCACGGGGTAAATTCAACCGCGCCCCCAGCCAGGTCGCGCGATTTTCCGTCATGATCGGCCAGGAACAATGCTTTGCCCCGGTGACTATGCGCATTGAGCATGGCGATACACACCACTTTTCCCGTCAGAGGCCACAGGCTGAACTGTCGTTGGATGTCCTCCCGCCGCGCCGCGCGGGCGGCCGCATCCGGCAAGTTTTCGGCTTCACGAAACAAATATTCCTGCTGCACCGGATCAAATTGTTCAAGTGGCAGGGCCGTGGTTTCAATGTCAAAAATAAGTTTGGCCATCCGGCTTTATGCTACGACGCCACCCTCTCGATAGCCAGCGCAATCGATATTCGCGTATCACTTGAAGAACGCGAAGCGTCCAGGAGTAAGGTGACCCCTCCGCCGCTCTTTTACTGGTGGCAACGATTTTTCCGCCTCATCCAAACTGGGCCCATCCGAAAGGCGGGAATTGAATTTCGCCGCGGCTTATGCCATTCTTTTGACAAGCAGCACGCCCTGAGCTGGCATAAGCAATGCTGACTTTACAGAGGATGACACGATGACACCTCGATCCAACAAGGTCGGTGACGGGCCGGGAAGCAACGAATCAAAGTTGCTGCCGACTGCCAGCGCTGTTGGCATTATTTGTCTTTTCTACGCGTTCGTTGTCACCACTCTTTTTTTCCTGGCAATTTTGATCGCCGTCGAGTTGGTAACCGGTTTCATGGGCGGACGATTCTGGTGGGCCTTTAGAATCCGGCAGGCCTTTCGCAGGCACTTTACGCTGGCCGGAATTTTTCTGCGAAGTTTGCGGCTGCGCAAAGTCGCCGAGTCCTGTGTGCCCATTGTTCCCGAGGATGCGCCCAAGTTGTTCTCAATGCTGGAGTCGCTCTGTTTGCAGTCGGAGCTGGAATTTCCGCCGGACGTTTTCCTGGAAATGGAAGCCGGCGCATGGGTTCGTCTCAAGGGTTGGCGACGGAGCGGCGGCAAGGTCGCGCTGGGCTTGGGGTTCGACCTGCTGGCCGGGACAACCCGTTCTGAGTTGAGGGCCGTGATCGCTCATGAACTTTCCCACGCCAAATTGACCCAGCGGGCGATTCGTAATGGCCTGGCCCGCGGCTTGGAGCGCGCCGTCCAACTCTCCAGCGGCTTGTCCAAATTAACCGTGCCGCGCCGGGAGAAGGCGAACTCTCCACGTCTGGCGCGTGCTTTTTTACGGGTGTCAGACAATCTGGCCGAGGCCGCCGCGCAACGAATCGCCGCCTATTCGCGGCGCGAGGAATTTGAAGCGGACCGGGGCGCGGCGGAAATCGCGGGAGCAGACAAAGTGCGCGACACGCTGCTGAAGGTGGAATCGCTGGGCCGGTATGCCGCGCACCTGTCGTGGCGGGAACGAATGGCCCAACTCCAGGCGCAAACCTTCACCCAGTGGCTGGTCAAGGAATTGGCGCAGGTCACGCCCCTGCAATGGCAGGAAGTGGAAGCCCAGGCACCCGACCGGTTTTCGACTCACCCTTCCCTGCGCGACAGGTTCAACGCCCTGACAGCGATCAAAAGCGCGGCCCCTGATCCCAACGACCGTCCGTCCATCAGGCTGCTGGCGGAACCCGACGCCCTGGCCCAGCGGCTGATCTCCAGAATCACGGCCAACTCCCTGGAGCGCGAGGAAAAAGACAGCCGAAAGCTCCGCCAATGGGCGCGGGAAATGCGGGCCGCCACCCGCAAGACCCCGGTGCAAAAAATCGGCGCAGCTCTGGTCATTGCCTCGGAAATTGCCGGAGCGGCGGCATGGATCACAGGCCAGGATATCGCGGTGGTGGCGGGCATCTTCGGAGCGGCGCTGGTCGGGATTATTCTGTACTGGCTGGGACAGTATCGCGAACAGTTCTCGTTGCCCGTGCCGGATTTCGGGCTGCTCAAAGAAACATGGCACACCGGGCGCCCGGCAACAGAGGCCGAAATCAAAGAGATGGGAAGCGCCCTCCGCGCGCGAGTCGCCGGCAAAAGCAGGCACAAGGCTGAAAAAAATCTCGAGGCAAAGGGCTTCGAGTCGCTGATGGAAACGGATTACCTGAAGGCGGGCGTTGCTGCGCGAATGCTGCTGGCGCGCGTTCCCAAATCTCTCCCAGGCTTGATGGTTTCGGCGGTCTCATCGGCTTGGCTCGGCTCGGGGGAGGAGACATCCGCCGCACTGGCGGCGATTCAAGACATTGCCGGCTTAAACGGGCCTTCGATCTGCTGGGGGGTGGCCTGGACGTGCATGTTGCGCGGCAACTGGTCCCGCGCCGAGGCACTGCTCGAACAAGTAATTGACAAGACAACGCCCAACCCGACCCTTTTGAATTTGCGCGCGCTCTGCCAGATGCGCCGGGGCAAACTGCAAAGCGCCATCCTCAGTGCCCGGCGCGCCTGCCAACCTCGCCCCCGCAATCGCGAGCACGCCAAGTTCCTCATCGATCTACTGCTGGAGGGCGGCTACCTGGCGGAAGCTCGCTCGTGGCTGGTCCCTTTGGACAAGGAAATCCCGTATGACCACGACCTGATGCTGGCCGCCATCCGGCTGGATTTGGCGGCGCGCGATGTTGCCGGCGCGGACCGGTGGGCGGAGGCATTGCTGAAAAGTTCCGCTCCTGCCCACATGATTGTGCAATTGGCGGCCTATTACGAACTGGCGCGCCAATTGGAACCCGCGGCGCGCTTCTATCGCGAAGCGCTGGCCCACGCTTTTTATCCCGATGCCTGTCTGGGCCTGGCCCGTCTGGCCGCTCAAAGCGACAACCCGACCGCCGCGCGGCAACATGCAATGGAAGCGCTCAATTTTCGACGTCCGCTCGGAAAACATGCCACCCCGCCCCTGGAGCTTTTGCGCCCGGCGCTGACCCAATTGGCCCTTCTGGAGCCAGCCATCCGGCAAGCCCGGGCCTGGATCGCATCGCTGGCCGACAATGCGATGCCCGCTCCGCTGGCCGGCATGACATTCATAGTCTATGCGGCAACCCAACCGCAGGCCGAACGCTATTTTCTGGCGATTGTCGACGCGCTAACCGCAGGAGGGCCGCGTGTGGTTGTGTCGAACATCACCTGGCGACTGGCTCCGCCGGAGCACCAGCCTTTTGGTCCCGTCCAGCCTGGGGTGCAGCCGTTGCTCGAAGGAACCGAATTGTCGGCCTTCCGTGGATACCAGCGGCGCGGCTTATGGCAACCGCGCCACGCCCGCATCCAATCGATTGTCGATGGCATCCGACTTCTGCCGCTCTGCGCGTGAGTATGCATCCATACCCCGGGTGTAAGTGGAAAAGGGTGCTACAGGTGCTACATCGTTGAATATCAGGTATTTAAGGTGCTACATTTGGTGCTACATTAGTGCTACAAGGGTGCTACATTTTGCCTCTGCGAGGCAGGAGATGCGAAATTCTGAGTTGGACTTATGGGGGCAGAATTCTGTGGAGGCTGCTGTGCTGGCTGGAACACCAGTTATCCGCTCCAAAGCAATTATATCCTAGCCCTGGGCATGAAGGCCAAAACAGCCAAGTGCGCCTTGAAACAGGATGATTTTTCACGGCTCAATCAAACGAACGTCGCGCTGGTGCGCCAACGCCAAAGCAGGCAGCCGCCCAAGGCGCCAGCCAGTAAAGCCACGGTCGGGGTTTCATCAGGCGTGCTTTCTACCACCACCCCCCATGGGTAATCCAACCCTGTGATCAACGCGGCGTTGACCGTCGCACCCGAAGTGGTGTATTCGCAAATCTCCCCGGAAGGGTAAGTGTTCGCCACAAAGATATCTCCTCCAGATACAGCAAGGGCATATGGGTCATCCAAACCTGTGATGAGCGAGGCGTTGACTGTCGCTCCCGACGTGGTGTATTCGCCAATCGTGGTGCCGTGACCATTGGCAACATAGATATCTCCACCAGAGATCGCGAGGCCAAGCGGATAATTCAACCCGGTAATGAGCGAGGCGTTGACTGTCGCGCCCGCGGTGGTGTATTCGCCAATCGTGCCGGCGCTGACGGCGTTCGCCACAAAAATATCTCCTCCAGACACCACGAGGCCCGCTGGGTTATTCAACCCTGTGATGAGCGAGGTATGAATCGGCGCACCTGAAGTCGTATATTCGCCAATCCTGCCGCTGCCAGAGTTCACGACAAAGATTTGCGCCTGAGCCGCACTGATCGAGCACAGGGCGAGCAGGGCGGTTGCGGCCGTTAAAGTCCTGTGCATATTTTTCATGGGTTTCATTCTTGGTTTTGGAGTTTATATTTGACGAGCTACACACTGTTCTTTATCAGGAGAGGTTATTTTATTTAACCACATTGCAATCATATTAGAAAAAGCACTTAACCCCGTCAACCCACGGTTCTGGCTGTTTAAATAGCAAAATAGGGCTGCTTTGCTCCTTCCACCAAAATCTCGATCCTTCGCGCTTTTCCCTACGTCTGTTTTCATGAGGCAAGACTGGCACCCCTCCGGGGTGCGTTTTTTCTTGTTGTCGGGTACCGGAGGTCTGCGCCTGGCTGCGACCTCCGGCTACTGTCTGGCAACCCTCCGGGTTGCTCTGGATGGCCAACCCGGAGGGTTGGAAGATAGTAGCCGGGGGTTGAGCGTAGCGATACCCCCGGGCCGGCGGGTGAGCGCAGCGATACCTCCGGGACGGGCAATGAAATACGCCGCACCCCGCAGGGGTGCAAGACAGGGACGTTGACGAAGCGCATGCTCACAAAAGATATTTTGGATCGTATCTTACGCCGTTCTTTTCCAGCAAACGTTTCAATTCATCGGTGAACGACGCCTGGTGATGATGCTCTTCCTGACCGGCAATGTAACGTCGCAGCACCGGGCAATGCGTCCAACTGGTGGTAAAGATGGCGTAGCCCTCCTGCCAGGCAAAAGAGCGCTCGTGCTGCTCCGCCGCCCACACCGACGAAGCCTTCTTCAATTCCCGCAGCAGCTCGGCAGGCGCATCCGTGGTTTTTAAGCTGATGAGAAGATGAACGTGGTCCGCCACACCGCCGACGGCTTCCGCCACGCCACCCAATCCACGCAGGGTGCCGCCGAGATACTCGTGGAGACGCCCCCGCCATTCGGCGCGGATCAATGGCCGCCGCTCTTTTGTGCTGAACACGACGTGATAGTGAAGGCTGTAATATGTGGAGCCCATTGCGGTATCAGAGTTCTGGCACCCCTCCGGGGTGCGTTTTTTCTTGTTGTCGGGTACCGGAGGTCTGCGCCGGGCTGCGACCTCCGGCTACTCTCTGGCAACCCTCCGGGTTGCTCTCGCTCCTCAACCCGGAGGGTTGAAAGATAGTAGCCGGGGGTTGAGCGTAGCGATACCCCCGGGCCGGCGGTTGAGCGCAGCGATACCCCCGGGTCGGGGATTGAGCGCAGCGATACCCCCGGGTCGGGGATTGAGCGCAGCGATACCCCCGGGTCGGGGATTGAGCGCAGCGATACCCCCGGGTCGGGG
>Ga0182030_10017756_pt1 | contig 13702 bp, 13 predicted proteins | sample 812S3MmetaG_FD_121299 | JGI IMG/M metagenome (GOLD analysis project Ga0182030, IMG submission 121299) | Permafrost microbial communities from Stordalen Mire, Sweden - 812S3M metaG (Illumina Assembly) | ecosystem: Environmental > Terrestrial > Soil > Wetlands > Permafrost | place: Sweden... | reverse complement strand
TTCTTGCTGCGCACGAGGCCGCCATAGAACAGCGCGAGGCCGGGAATGGACATCATCAGCACCAGCGCGCTGGAGGTCAGCATCCATGCGGTGTCGCCGGGATTGGGAACGGGCGCGTTGCCGCCGGCGAACGCCGGGGTTGCGGCGAGAAGGACGCATTGGGCCAGGATCGACGCTCCCGTGACAGTCGAAGTCCTGGAAATGCAGCTAGGCAGACGAAGACTCATTTGCGACTCCTGATAGGTCGTGGAAGAGAAAATCACAGCGCGTCCTCGTCTTTTTCGCCAGTGCGGATGCGGACCGCGCGCTCGATCGGCGCGACGAAAATCTTGCCATCGCCAATCTGGCCGGTGCGCGCCGTGGTGGTGATCGTCTCGATGGTCTTGTCGACAAGCTCCGACGCCACCGCCACTTCGATTTTCAATTTCGGAAGAAAACTGACGGCGTATTCGGCGCCGCGATAAATTTCCGTATGACCCTTCTGTCGCCCGTAGCCCTTAACCTCCGTCACGGTGAGGCCGTGGACGCCGATCGCCGTCAGCGCGTCACGTACCTCATCGAGCTTGAAGGGCTTGATGATCGCGGTCACGATTTTCATCTGCCTATCCTGTGTTGTTGAACATAAAGACGGGCGGCGCCCGCCGGGAGAACAAGACGCCGCGCGCGGCGATCGGACACGGCCAAAAACCCCGTGCTCGGGCCGTCGCCTTCAAATGGCGTGCCAGTCAGCGCAAACGCCTGGAATGCAAGGGGCGGGCGCGACCATAGGGCGCCGACGAAAAGCGCCGGGGGCGCGCGCGTAAGGATTTCATTACGAAGCGGCGAGGGATTCCGGGGATTGAGGGAAAGCGACGCCGGCGCCGCTAAAACCGGCAAATTTCGCGCCGTATCAGAAAAATGCCTAAAAAACAGTCCTTCTTCTGCCTAATTTTTCACGCCCCTCTGGCGGACCAACCCTTCCTGCGCGACCGAGGCGATCAGGCGACCATCCTGCGTGAACAATTGGCCGCGCGTCAGCGCCCGGCCGCCCGAAGCGTTTGGGCTATCCTGCGCATAGAGCAGCCATTCGTCGGCGCGGAAGCGCCGATGAAACCATAGCGCATGGTCGAGGCTGGCGACCTGAAGCGTCGGATCGAAGTTGGAGCGACCATGCGCCGCCAGCGCCGTATTCAGCAGCGTCATGTCGGAAAGATAGGCAAGCACAGCTTTGTGGACAGCGTCGTCCTCGGGCATCGGGTCGACGACGCGAAACCAGATATTCTGGCGCGTCCTTCCCGGCTTCGCGCCGCCAAGCGTCCCCTCCAGATCGACGAAGCGAATGTCCAGCGCCGAGTCCTGCTCCATGCGCTCCAGCGCCCCACGCGGCAGGAAGGACTTCAACCGCTCGGAGAGGGCGCTGGTCGTCGCCAAGGTTTCGGGACCAGGAACTTGCGGCGCCTCGAACGAATGTTCGAATCCCTGCTCGACAATCTGGAACGACGCCTCCAGCGAGAAGATCGTACGGCCTTGCTGTTTGGCGGTGCAGCGCCGGGTCGTGAAGCTCTTGCCGTCGCGAACGCGCTCGACCGTATAATCGATCGGCGTTTTCGGATCGCCAGCGAGCACGAAATAGCCATGCAGCGAATGCGCCGGACGATCGGCCGGGACGGTGCGCTGCGCCGCGACCAAGGCCTGCGCGATCGCCTGCCCGCCAAACACCATTCGTCCGGCGGTGGGCGGGCTGTAGCCGCGAAACGCATCTTCGCCAACGGGTTCGAGATCGAGCAGCGCCAGCAGACGCTCCAATGGGGACGAAAGAGGCGCCATCGCGCGTTACTCGATCTGTCGCGCCTCTTCGGGCAGCATGATCGGGATGCCGTCGCGAATCGGAAACGCCAGACGCGCCGAACGCGAAATCAACTCTTGACGCGCCGCGTCATATTCCAACGTCGATTTGGTCAGCGGGCAAACGAGGATCTCCAGCAGTCGCGGGTCGACGCGGGTCGGCTCCGGAGCGCCTTCCGGCGTCTTGTCAGCGGTGTCGTTCATGCCGTCTCCTCGATAGGCGCAAAGGCGCCGCGCGCGTCATCATAGGCGGTTCCCCGACCAAACATCAATGGAACTGCGCTCGGTCGGCGGCATGCTGCGCCCGCCCGCCTTGCGCGAGATCGAACTGCGCGAGCCCGATCAGAATTTCGGCGCGGGTCTTGAGGTCAATCGCCTCCAGCAACGATTGCTTCTCCTGCGCGCCGAACGGGCACATCATGGCGAGCGCATTGACCAGGGTTTCAGTCGGCGCGGCGTCAATGCTGGCCCAGTCCACGTCAAGCTTCGACGCCCGCGCGAATTTGCGCAGCATGTCGGTCATTCGCGCGCGATCGACCGCATCTTCGCCGGCGCCGGGTTCGAGGTCGTGAGCGAAGGCGTCGAAGGCGACGCTGGCGGATCGGAAGGGCGCGCTCGGCGCCTCCTCGGCCAACACCTTAAATCGGCTCACGCCGCTCAAGGTGATGATGTAGCGCCCATCGCCAGTCTCGCTAAAATGGGTGAGGCGGCCGGCGCAACCGATTTCATAAAGTCGGGGCTCTCCGGCGCACGCGCGGGGCAGCGGCTGAATCATGCCGATCAGGCGATCGCTGGCTATGGCGTCGTCGATCATCGCCAGATAGCGCGGCTCGAAAATATTGAGCGGGAGGTCGCCGCGCGGCAGCAGCAGCGCCCCCGTCAACGGGAACAGCCGCACCACGCTCGGAAGCTCGTCGAGGGAGGCGTATTGTCGATTCATGCACATGACACAAGCGCGCTCCCTGCCTCTTCCGCGAGGATTCTCAGGAAAACAACAAGGACGACAGTCTCCGCCGCGCGCTCGCGGTGGATTTGTCGGCTGGTCCCCAGGCTTCGAAGAACTGCACGAGCTGTTTGCGCGCGCCGTCATCGTTCCAACTACGGTCGCGTCGCACGATGTCAAGGAGCGCCGCCGCGGCTTCTTCGCGCAGTCCCTTGGCGTTCAGCGCGAGGGCGAGATCGAATTGCGCCTGTGGGTCATCGGGGTTCGCGGCGACGCGGCGATGCAATTCGTCGATCTCGTCGAGATCACTCGCGCGCAAGGCGTTTTCCAGCGCCGCCGCCGCCGCCGCTATGGAAGGCTCGCGACGCAACGCTTCTGGTATGTCGTCCAGCAGAAGTCCTGCATCCACCAACCGGTTCTGGTCGACATAGAGCCGCAGCAGTTCGGCCAAAGCCCTGGGCTGCGGCGGCTCTGAGCTCGCGAGTTTCGTCAGCAACGTCTCTGCGCCCGCGTGATCGCCGGCTGCGAGCAGCGCTTCCACAACGCGATAGGCGTCGGCCTCGGCTTCGATCGGCCCGACCAGCCGTTCCAGAAAGCCCTTGATTTGACTGTCGGGCAACAGGCCGACAAAGCCGTCGGCGGCCCGTCCGCGCTGGAAGGCGACAACCGCCGGGATTGATTTGACCCCGAGTTGGGCGGCTATTTCCGGCTGCTCGTCGATATTCATCTTGACCAGCCGAACCTTGCCGCCGGTCGCCTTGACCAGTCGCTCCAAGCTGGGGGCGAGTTGGCGGCAGGGACCGCACCAGGGCGCCCAGAAATCGACGAGGACGACGCGGCGCATCGAGGCTTCCACCACATCGGCGCGAAACCGCTTGGTCGTCGTCTCGATCGGGGCCTCATCCGGCGCATCGTTGGGGGGATTGGTCGAAAAATCGCTGAAAGTCATGGCCTCGCCTCCAGTCGCGCCGCAGCCGCAGGCGGCGCCTATTTGCGCGCAAAGGTCAAATAGACGGGTTTTCGTCCCGCCGCTATCGCTTTGCCCTCATATTTTGTCGGCGTCCACCCTTCCCAGGGATTGAGCCAATCGGCGGGGCCCGACGCCGTCCAGTGAAAATCCGGGAAGGCGCGCAGACGCGCGAGGGTCCAGGCGGTGTAATCGTCGATGTCGGTGGAAAAGCGCAGCTGGGCGCCACCCTGCATCACCCGCGCCAGTCGCGTCAGAATGTCGGATGAGACAAAACGTCGCTTGCGCTGGCGTCGCTTGGGCCAGGGATCGGGATAAAACAGATAGACCCGGCCAAGACTGTCGTCTGGCAGTCGGTCGATGACCTCGACGGCGTCGCCGCGATGCAGCCGAATATTTTCTAAGCCGCGCCGCTCTATCTGCGACAGCAGTCGGGCCATTCCGTTGATGAAGGGTTCGCAGCCGATGAAACCGACGTCGGGTTCCAGCGCAGCCGCCTCGATCAGATGCTCCCCTCCGCCAAAGCCGATCTCCAACCGCGTTTCGCGCACCGGGGCGCTAAACAGCGCCGCCGGATCGTCGATGGGCTTGGAGAGATCGAGCGCGAGCCGAGGCAGCAGTCCGCCCACCAATTCGGTCTGGTGTTTGCGTAGCGCCTTGCCTTTGGCGCGCCCATAGAGGCGCCGGGACGCTCCTTCGCCCCCGCCCCCCGCTTCGCCGATCAGGAGAAATGAGCCTTTAGCTTGTCCGCGAGGTCGGTCTTCTCCCAAGAGAAGCCGCCGTCCGCGTCGGGCTTGCGGCCGAAATGGCCATAGGCCGAGGTGCGCGCGTAAATCGGCTTGTTGAGCTGCAGATGTTCGCGAATGCCGCGCGGGGAGAGACGCATGATTTGCGGCAGCAGCGCTTCTAGCTTGTCTTCTGCAACATGCCCCGTGTCGTGCAGATCGACGTAGATCGACAGCGGCTCGGCGACGCCGATGGCGTAAGCCAACTGGATCGTGGCGCGGTCGGCGAGACCCGCCGCGACGATGTTTTTGGCGAGATAGCGCGCGGCATAGGCGGCGGAGCGGTCGACCTTGGTCGGATCTTTGCCGGAGAAGGCGCCGCCGCCATGCGGCGCAGCTCCGCCGTAAGTGTCGACGATGATCTTGCGGCCGGTCAGGCCGGTGTCGCCGTCGGGGCCGCCGATGAAAAATTTGCCGGTCGGATTAACGTGCCAAACCGTGCCGGCGGTGATCCACTCCGCCGGCAAAGCTTCACGGATGTAAGGCTCGGCGATGCGGCGAATGTCCTGGGGCGTGAGGCTCTCGTCGACATGCTGATGCGAGAGCACGATCTGCGTCGCCTCGACAGGCTTGCCGTCGGCGTAGCGCAACGTGACCTGGCTCTTGGCGTCGGGACCGAGCCCCTTCTCTTTGCCGCTATGGCGGGCGTGGGCGAGCTTTTCCAGAATCTTATGCGAGTAATAGAGCGGCGCCGGCAGAAGATCGGGCGTTTCGCGCACGGCGTAGCCGAACATAATGCCCTGGTCGCCAGCGCCTTCGTCCTTATTGCCGGCGGCGTCGACGCCTTGGGCGATGTCGGCGGATTGTTCGTGCAGCAACACTTCGACCCTGGCGTGCTTCCAATGGAAGCCGTCCTGTTCGTAGCCAATATCTTTGATGGCGTTGCGGGCGACATCTTCGATGTGTTCGAAGGCCAGGTGCGGCCCACGCACTTCGCCGGCGATGACGACGCGATTCGTCGTGCAAAGAGTCTCGGCGGCGACGCGAATAGCGTAAGGATCCATACCGGCTTTCGCGCCTTGGCGGAAAAATTCGTCGACAATCTCGTCGGAAATCCTATCGCTGACTTTATCGGGATGGCCTTCGGAAACCGATTCGCTGGTGAAAAGATAGTTCTTCCGCGTCACTTTGAAGTCTCCGCCCGTCGGGATGACGCCGCGCGCCCCCCTTTGGTCGCCGACGCCACGCTTGTTTGCTAGCTTGGCTCCTTTGCCAGCGCATGCCCGCTGCGTCAAGCCGATCACACCAATTCCTTTGTCGAAGATAACGTCGTCATTCCGTCGAAACGCCGTCGGCGACGCTCACGGACGCGTTCGTATTTTCCATCTCGGCCACGGCCGCAACGAGCTCGACGATGCGCTTTCGCACTTTTGGGTCGCGGATGCGCGCGAAGGATCGGTTGAGGTGGAGACCTTCCGCCGTGCCTAGAAAATCGACGACGAATTGCGAGCCTGCTTCCTGAAGGCCTTGCGTCGGCTCCCCGGACGACACTGGCGCGCCTTCGAAGAAGAAAGATGGCGGCACGTTTAATGTCTTGGAAATCTGCTGTAGTCGGCTCGCGCCGATCCGGTTCGTGCCTTTTTCGTATTTCTGCACCTGTTGGAACGTCAGGCCCAGCGCACCGCCCAGCTTTTCCTGGCTCATCTTCATAAGCACGCGCTGCATTCGAACGCGGCTGCCAACGTGACGGTCAATCGGGTCGGGTATTTTGTTCACGATTGCGGACCTCCGCTGGAGTTCTAGCTCAAATAGCGCGTCATGAAAATAGCGCGCCTATTAATGCTATATAAAATGCGACAAAGGCTAACGCGCGTTGCGCGGATGCAATCGCCTTCCACTATAGCGTGTATTTTTTTGGCAAATATACAACGCCTTACGCCTGTCTCGTGGCGAAGCGGCGCGCAAAAGCTTGCGGCGGCAATTCATTTCGCGCCGCCGAGACGACCCGAAACGCAGGGCGCGACTGTCCGCCGAAGGGGTTGCGTCGCGTGGCCGCAAGGCCGATGCGACCGATCGATGAATAGCGAGTGGGCGGGTCGTCGACGGCATAGACGCGTCTCGTCTTCAAGGGCGAAACCGACTGACCACGGCGCAGCACAAGAGCAACGCCCACAGCGCCGGAAACACCGCCGATTCGTGCTTGGCGAAAAAAGTCATGGGCGCCGGCTTTGGCAGCGCGCCGTCAATCACGCCTTCGACGCCGAGCGGCAATTGTTGCAAAATACGGCCATAGGGATCGACGATGGCCGAAATCCCGGTATTGGCCGCCCGCACCAGCGGAAGCCCCTCTTCGACGGCCCGTAGCCGCGCTTGCGCGAAATGCTGATAGGGGCCGCTGGTTTTGCCGAACCAGCCGTCGTTGGTCACGTTCAGCAGCCACTGCGGCCTCGCCGCGCCTTCTTCGACGGCCGCGCCCGAAAAAATCGCCTCGTAGCAAATCAGCGCCGCCGCCGGCGGCAGGCCGGGCGCGGTCAAGCGGCGCGGCCCCTCGCCGACATCCCAGGTTCCGGGAACGAGGTGCTGCACGCCAAGCGGGCGAAGCAGGCCGCTCAAGGGCAGATATTCGCCAAAGGGCACGAGATGCGTCTTATCGTAAAAAGCCACGATGCGGTCGCCTTGCACCACTTCGATGGCGTTGAAAATTTTCGAGCGGCCGTGGTCGTCCTGAGCGCGGGCCGCGCCGGTGATGAGTATCTTGCCCTGAAGCGTGCGAGCGATGGCTGCGAGCGCTTGCGGTTCCCGAGAAAGCACGAAGGGGAATGCGGATTCGGGCCAGATCAGATGCGTCACGTCGGCGACGCCGGTGTGTGTAGGCGCGGTCGCCTGATCCGAAAGCGCCAGATAGCGGCGCAAAATCGCATCGCCGGCTTCGGGTCGGAACTTGGCGTCCTGCGGCAAATTGGGCTGCATCAGCCTCAACTTGGCGCCGTCGACGAAACCGGTCGCGCCTTGCGAAAGCCGCTGCGCGCCGTAGGCGGCGAACGCCAGGAGCAGCGCGCCGGCGAATATGATCGCGGGCGAGCCGAAGCGGCCACGGCGCGCGTCGATCAGCGTGGCGGGCGCCGCGAATATCAAAATCGCGGCCAGGTCGAGACCGTAAAGCCCGATCAGCGATCCCGCTTGCGCCAAAATAGGCGCGCTCGCGAGCGCCATGCCATAATCATTCCAGGGGAAACCGGTCAGAATATGACCACGCAGCCACTCGGCGCCCCCGAGGCCGACCGCCAATGCGCAAATGCGGGCGGAACCCGGCGACCACAGCAGCCGCGACAGCGCGAAACCGAGGCCCGTGAACAGCGCAAGGCCAGCCGGAATCCCGAGCACGGCCAGCGGCAGCGCCCAGGCGAATTGGTCCGCCTCTACGAGAAGAGCCGCGCCGAGCCACCATAGGCCCGCGATAAAATAGCCAAAGCCGAGCCACCAGCCCGCGCTGGCGGCCGATCGCAGCGACGCTGCGCCCGCTCGCGTCGGCGCGTCGGCGGAGCCGTCGATAAGCCAGACCGCGGCCGTGAGCGGAATCGCCATGGCGGGCGCGAAGCCGACCGGCTCCAGCGCCAGAGCGCCGCAAGCGCCGGCGCAAAAGGCGACCGCCGGGCGCGCCCACCCTTCGGAAAGGATGATGCGCTGGGGCAGGGACAAGGCGGGCGTTCCACCGACGGAATCGGCGACTTTGTGCATGCGCGAAAAAATCCCAACGAATCAGCGCCGACAACCCTAGTGGGCTCCTCACTGATTTTGACTGCGAGTTTTGAATCTCTGTCGCTGCATACAGCGGCCGAGGCGATTCGTGGCCGGGAAAGAGATTGCCGTCAAGAAATACGTTAGTACAGCCGGATCGCCCAGGCGTTGGACGCCGCGCCGACGATGCGACTTATTCTCGATGCGCCAGCGCTTGCGAATGGCGTCCGCCGCGCGGTTTGCGTCGACGGCGCGGGCCATATGCCGAACGCTCGGCTCACCCACGAGACTTGGCTCCTTCAACTTGGCTCCTTCATCGGCTAACCTCGACCGCGACGACAAAAATCAGATTTCAACCTGCCCGCCGAGCTCGACGACGCGCCCCGGCGGGATTTGGAAAAACTCGGTCGCCGAAAGGGCGTTGCGATGCATGAACTGAAAAATATTCAGCTTGAACCTCCACCACTTCGAGCAATCCGACGAAACGATCGTCAGTCTGCCGACGAAAAACGACGTCTTCATCATATTGAAGATGAGCGGGCAGCCGGCGGATTCGAGCATCAGGGCGCGCGGTATATTGGGATGCTCCATGAAACCGTAGCGCACGGTCATCGCGTGAAAGCCATCGGTTAATTCGGTCGTCTCGACGCGTCGTGTGGGGTCTACGCGCGGGAAATGCTCGGTTAACACCCGCAAGAGCACGATGCGTTCATGCAGCACTTTATTGTGTTTGAGATTATGCAATAGCGGCACTGGCGCCATGTCGCCGCGGCTTGACATGTAAACCGCCGTGCCCTCGACGCGCGGCTTGCCATGGAATTTCGCGATGAAGTCTTGGAGCGGAAAGGTGTCGCGCTCCAGCGCCGCGCGCATGGCGGCGTAACCCTCGCTCCAGCAGGTCATTAAAAAGAACAATATGCTGGCGACAACAAGAGGAATCCAGCCGCCCTCGAAAAACTTCACCATATTGGCCGCGACGAACGACCCATCCACGGTGACGAAAAGCCCGGCGACCAGCAGGCTTAAAGGCAGGCTCCAGCGCCATACCTCGCGCATTGCGATGAACATCAGCACGCTGGTCAGCAGCATCGTCATCGAGACGGCGATGCCGAACGCCGCCGCGAGACTGTCGGACGAACGGAAGGTGATGGTCAAGACCAGGGTGAGCGCCATCAAGGCCCAATTGACGAAGCCGACGTAAATCTGTCCGTAGCTTTCGGCGGAAGTCTGCGAAATATATATGCGCGGCAGCAGGCCAAGCTGAATCGCTTGCCGCGTCATCGAGAAGGCGCCGGTGATGATCGATTGGCTCGCGATGACGGTCGCGACCGTCGCCAGCGCGACCAGCGGAAATTGCAGCGCGGCGGGACAAAGATCGAAGAACGGATTTGTCTCGCGCGCCACCGGACCGTCCGCCAAGAGCGCGGTTTGGCCGGCGTAATTGAGCAGCAAGGCCGGCAGAACCAGTCCATACCACGCGAGGCGAATTGGCTGGCGGCCGAAGTGACCCATGTCGGCGTAGAGCGCCTCCGCGCCGGTGGCGCAGAGAAACACCGCGCCGAGCACCAGGAACCCGCCCCTACCATGGGTCGTTAGGTAGATCAGTCCCACGCGCGGATCGAGCGCCCAAAGCACGTCGGGATGGCGCCAGATGCTCGCGAGACCCAAGGCGCCAATGGTGATAAACCACAGCGTCATGACCGGGCCGAACAGCTTGGAAATCCGCTCCGTCCCCTGCGATTGCAAGGCGAACAGGCCGATCAGCACGGCGACGGAAATCGGGACGACATAGGGCTCGATCGCCGGCGCCGGGGTCTTCAGCCCCTCCAATGCGCTCAACACCGAAATCGCCGGGGTGATCGCTCCGTCGCCGAACAGCAGGGCCGCGCCGAGCATGCCCATGGCGATGACGAAGGGACGGCGCCCGTGCTTGATGCCGAGCAACGACATGAGCGCGAGAATCCCGCCCTCGCCGTCGTTATCCGCGCGCATGATCACCGCGACATATTTGACCGAGGTGATGATCACCAGCGTCCAGACGATCAGCGACAATATGCCGAGGGCTTCGTCGGGCGCGATGGAGCCGCCCGCCCAATCGACCGCCGTCTTGATCGTATAGAGCGGGCTCGTGCCGATATCGCCATAGACGACGCCCAAGGCCCCGAGGGCGAGCGTCCCGATTCCGCCGCCCTTACGTTCGTCCTTCTGTACGGTTGTCGCCATAATGACCTCTGTGCGAATCAATCTTCCGGCGAAGGGCATAGCAGGTCGCGCCACGCGCCGCGACAATCCGCTACCGACCCTCGAAGGGCAGGGGAGGCGTCTTGCAATCTCCTCGACCGCGCGCTTTCGCTTCGCTCCAAAGCCCTGTAGAAGTCTTGGCGCGCGCGGGACGAAAAGTCGCGCGAGCGGCGCGAGACGCCGGCTATCATTATGCAATCATTATAAAAACGAGGGGCGGGACAGTGACGGCGACATTGGATACGAGCAATCGCGCCACGGCGAGCGTAAATCTTCTGGCGGGCGAGATCGTCGACCGGCTGGCTGCCGGCGCCGCGCGCTATCGGGTCGCGGTTTCGCGCGGCGCCTCCGGCGAATTGCTGATCGACGCCGGCGCCAAGGTCGCGGGCGGGATCGACGCCGGCCTGCTGCTTGTCGAAATCTGCATGGGCGGGCTCGGCCGGGTCGCGCTGACGCCGGCGCCCGGCGCCTCCAAATGGCCGTTCTGGCTCACCGTCTCCAGCAATGATCCGGTCGTCGCGTGTCTGGCCAGCCAATACGCCGGCTGGAGCCTCGCCCACGAAAAATTCTTCGCGCTCGGCTCCGGTCCTGGTCGCGCCCAGGCGCGGGTTGAAAAACTGTTCGAGGAACTGCCCTATAGCGACAAGGCCGACCGCGTCACCATCGTGCTGGAGAGCGGCTCGCCGCCGCCGCCCGAGGTCGTCGCCAAGGTCGCGACCGCAGCCAGGGTCGACCCCAAGAATGTCGCCTTCGTCTATGCGCCGACGCAGAGTCTCGCGGGGGGCGTGCAGGTGGTGGGCCGCGTGCTGGAAGTGGCGTTGCACAAGGCGCATGAACTGAAATTCCCGCTCGAAAACATCATCGATGGAATCGCCACGGCGCCTCTGTCGCCGCCGCATCCCGATTTCGTGCAGGCGATGGGCCGCACCAATGACGCGATCATCTACGCTGGCCGCGCGCACCTCTTCGTGAGGGGCTCCGCCGAGGCGGCGAGGGAACTGGCCAAGAATCTGCCGAGCAGCAATTCGCGCGATTACGGGCGCCCCTTCGCCGAGGTGTTCAAGGCCTATAAGGGCGATTTCTATAAGATCGACCCGAGCCTGTTCTCCCCCGCCGAGGCGCTGGTGACGGCGGTCGAGACCGGCGAGACCTTTCGGGGTGGCGCGATCGACGAGAAGCTGCTCGACGCCTCCTTCGGCTAAGGGGTTGTTTTTCTGAGCCTCATGCGCCCGCGCGTCGCCGTCTTCACCGACAAAATCGACTGGCATGTCGAGAAATTCGCACGGGCGCTGACGCGGCTGGGCGCGCGGCCCGTGGCCGTGCGGCTGGCCGCCTGCAAGATCGACACGACCCGCCCCTACGGCCTCGCCATTCCCGGATTTCGGACGGCGCCCCCAGACGCCGGCGTCGTTCGCGCGATCGGCGACGGCTCGCTGGAGGCGATCACCCTGCGCCTCGGCGTGCTGCACGCGCTCGGCGCGCTCGGCGTGCCGATGGTCAACGACGCGCGCGCCATCGAGCGCTGCACCGACAAGTCCATAGCGAGTTTCTTGCTCGTCCGTGCGGGACTGCGCACGCCGGCGACTTTCGTCGCGCAAACGCAAGCGCAGGCGCGCGCCATCGCCCGGCGCGAATGTCCAAACGGGCCGCTGGTGCTGAAACCGCTGTTCGGCGCACAAGGCTGGGGCCTCCAACTCGTCAGAAGCGAGGCGGAACTCCCGCCATTGCTGGATGTGCGCGGCGTCTATTATCTGCAACGCTTTGTCGAGCCACGCGTCTCGTCGGGCGCGGCGCGGTTCGAGGACATGCGCGTGCTGATTTCGGCGGGCGAGATCGTCGGCGCGATGCGTCGCCGCTCGGAGCAATGGATCACCAATGTGCACCAGGGCGCCAGACCCATCGCGGTCGCGCCCTCGGCGCCGGAGGCCGACGTCGCCCTGCGCGCCGCCAAGGCGCTGGGAGCAGTCTGCGCCGGCGTGGATCTGATCGCGGACGCGGATGGCGCGCCTTTGGTGCTGGAGGTCAACAGCATGGCCGGCTGGAGCGGTCTGCAAAGAGTGACCGGCTTTTCCATCGCCGATCGACTCGCCGCCGACGTGCTGAATATGATAAAGTCTTGAGTTCCGAAGATGGCAGGAGGCAGGAGCAATTGACCGGCCCCGACCCCTTACAACTCGCCCAGGCCTTTCTCGCCGCCTGCGAGGATGAGCTCAACGCGCCGAAGCCTGGCAATGTTCATGTCTTTGCCGCGGGGCATGGCATGGAGGTCAAGGATTTTATCGACAGCGCCCATGTCGCCGCCGCGCCGTTGACGACGCTGGGCATGGGTGTCGGAGCACGAATTTTCGCGGCCGTCGAAGCCACCTATGCACGCGTCGGACAAAACACCAATCTCGGCATTATTCTGCTGTGCGCGCCGCTGGCTCAGGCCGCGCTGGATTTTCCCGGCGAGGACTTGCGGCGGGGCGTCGCCCGCGTCCTGAAAGGACTTACCCGAATCGACGCGGAGCTCGCCTTCAAGGCCATCGCGCGCGCCAATCCGGGGGGGCTGGGCGCCGCGCCGCAGCATGATGTGACCGAGCCGGCGCGCGTCACCTTGCTGGAGGCTATGCGCGCTAGCGCCGACCGCGACCGCATCGCCTATCAATACGCTCATGATTTCGAGGACGTCTTCACGCTCGGCCATTCGACGCTTCTCGCCGCGCGACGAGAGGGTTGCGGCAAGAGCATGGGGACGCTGCGGGTCTATCTTGGCTTTCTCGGCGCCTTTCCCGACAGCCATGTCGTGCGCAAGTTTGGCGCCGACGCCGGGGCGCTTGTTTTGGCCGAGGCGCGGGCCTTCGTGGCGTCGCTCGGCGCGAAAAAAAGCGAGGAGGAGGTTAACGCCGCTGCGCTGCAATGGGACGCCTCGCTGAAGGAGCGAGGGCTAAACCCTGGCACAAGCGCGGATTTGACCGTCGCCACTCTTTTCGCCGATTATGTCTGCGACGTCTTGGCAAACGCTTGTAAAAATGGTTGAGTCCGCGCCGCGCGGGATGGTCTCGCGCGGATCGGATCGGCCGGCTGGGCCTTTAGCCCCTGGCCGTCACGACGATAATGGGGGGCGGCCCGCGCCATAAGGATCGCGGGACGCAAACGGTTTTCTCGAAAGGAAACGCACATGGCTTTGATCAACAAGCTCCTGGTCGGCGAGTCGCTGGTCGGCGAAGGCAATGAAGTTGCGCATATCGACCTGCTGATTGGACCGCGCGGGAGCGCCGCCGA
>Ga0182030_10017754_pt1 | contig 13703 bp, 11 predicted proteins | sample 812S3MmetaG_FD_121299 | JGI IMG/M metagenome (GOLD analysis project Ga0182030, IMG submission 121299) | Permafrost microbial communities from Stordalen Mire, Sweden - 812S3M metaG (Illumina Assembly) | ecosystem: Environmental > Terrestrial > Soil > Wetlands > Permafrost | place: Sweden... | reverse complement strand
TCGCCGCCTGGGAAGCGGCTCGAAACAAGCATCATGCGAAGGCGGATTGGCAGTTCACGACCGCCGACGCACGAGTGAAATTGAAGAGGCTTTACCCATCACTATGAGTGACTCGCGGCAGTACGCCATAATTACGAATCCATTTCCGCATCGGTCATGTGGGTGCTCGGCCGAGACGATCTGCCGCCCCTCGAAATGGTCTGCCACGCGGAACTGGCGGCGGGGCAAGCTCACGAACAGGACGGCGAAGACGCATAGATCTTGTAATCAATTCGTCTTCGTCAGCGGCCCCACATGCGGCCCAGCCTTCGCCAACGCGCCGGTCTTTTCCGCGTCGTCGAGCGAGCGGAAGAACGTATACGACAGCGTCACCACCTGAACGTCACGCGTGTTCGGGTCGGTCTGGATCGCCGGATCCACCCAGAAACTCAGCGGGAAGTCCATCGTCTGCCCGCCCTCCAGCGTCTGCTTGTTGAAGCAAAAGCACGCGGTCTTGTGGAAGTACTTCGCGGCTTTCTCGGGTGTCACGTTGTACAGCGCGACTCCGGTCACCGCCGACCGCGCCTCATTATGCGCGGTGTAGGACGCCAGATGATCTTCGCCCAGAGGCACCGTGACCTCAAGCTGATCTGGGCTGAACGTCCAGGGGATGCCAGGATTCACGTCGGCGTTGAACCGCACCCGGATCGTTTGCCCATCGCCTCCCGGTGCCGCCGCTGGCCCGATCTTCGGCGTGCCAGCATACCCGGTTGCCTGGCAGAACGCGCGATACAGCGGGATGGCCGCGAACGAAAGCCCCACCATCCCCACCGCCACGGCCGTGAAGAGTCCGGCGATGATCAGGTTGCCACGGCGCTGGTTCATGCGGCGTTGGTTCATTCAGAAATGTTTCAACTTCGCGATGGTTATGGCGAAAAACAGCGCGGCCAGCGCGCTCAGCGCCACCAGCATCGCAATGTTACGGCCTTTTTGCTTGCGGCGGAATGCCGCTGCCTCAGCGTCCGTCATTCTCGGAGGGTCAGCCATTTCAGATGAAGCGGCCGACGCAATGATCGATGGCGAGGGCGCCGAACAAGATGAACAAATACGCGATGGAGAATTTGAACGCGGCGCGCGCGGGCGCGTCGTTGGTCAGGCTGACGCCGGTCGCGTCCTGCCGGTCGGTGGCCACTCGCCAGACGCTGACCAGAAAGCCGGCCCCAAGGACCGACGCGGCGATCGCGTACACCGGCCCGGAAAAGCCCAGAAGCCACGGCGCCAGCGTCAACGGCACCAGCAGCAGCGTGTAAATCACGATCTGCCGCCGCGTTTCCTTGCCTCCGGCGACGACCGGCAGCATCGGCACGTTGGCGCGGCGGTAATCGTCATTGGCGAACAGCGCCAGCGACCAGAAATGCGGCGGCGTCCAGATGAAGATGATCGAGAACATCACAAGCGGCATCAGATCGATCGAGCCGGTGACCGCGGCCCATCCAACCAGCGGAGGAAACGCGCCGGCCGCGCCGCCGATGACGATGTTGTGCGGCGTGCGGCGTTTCAGCCACATCGTGTAGACGAAAACATAAAACGCGATCGACAGCGCCAGCACGCCCGCCGCGACGAAGTTGAGCGCGACTCCCATCAGCAGCACGGACCCGATCGCCAGCGTGATGCCATAGCCAAGCGCGGCGGCCGGCTCGATGCGGCCGGCGGGGATCGGCCGGTTGCGGGTGCGGCGCATGATCGCGTCGATATCGCGGTCGTACCACATGTTGATCGCACCGCACGCGCCGGCCGCGATCGCGATGCACAGCACCGCGGTGAAGGCCAGCACCGGATGCAGATGGCCCGGTGCCACCAGCAACCCGATGAACCCCGAGAACACCACGAGGCTCATGACCCGTGGCTTCAGCAGCGCGATCCAGTCGCGCGCCTCTGAAAAATCGGCTGAAAGCAGCGGCGGGGAAGCTGTCTCCTCCCCGCCGGCATTGTTCAATGATGGGCTAAGGTCGCTCACTTGATTCGCGGCAGTTCCAGCCAGGAGTGGAAGGCGGGCGGCGAGGTCTGCGACCACTCCAGCGTCGTCGCGCCTTCGCCCCAGTAATTGTCGGCCACATGCACCTTCGAGGTGAAGGTGCGGTAGCAGACATAGAAGAACACCAGCATCGCCGCGCCACTGATATAGGCGCCGATCGAGGACACGTAGTTCCATCCCGCGAAGGCGTCCGGATAGTCGGGGTAGCGCCGCGGCATGCCGGCCAGCCCGAGGAAATGCTGCGGGAAGAACACCAGGTTCACGCCGACGAACGTCATCCAGAAATGCACGCGGCCCCAGAACTCCGGATACTGGTGTCCCGACATCTTGCCGATCCAGTAGTAGAACCCGCAGAAGATCGAGAACACCGCGCCGAGCGACAGCACGTAATGGAAGTGCGCGACGATGTAGTACGTGTTGTGGATGATCTCATCGATGCCGGCGTTGGCGCAGACCACGCCGGTGACTCCGCCGAGGGTGAACACGAACAGGAACCCAATGGCCCACAGCATCGGCGTGTCGAAGCGGATCGAGCCGCCCCACATCGTGGCGATCCAGGAGAAGATTTTAACGCCCGTCGGTACCGCGATCACCAATGTCGCGCCCATGAAGTAAGCCCGCGTGTCGATGTCGATGCCCGACATGTACATGTGGTGCGCCCACACCACGAAGCCGACCACGCCGATCGCCACCATCGCGTAGACCATGCCCAGATAACCGAAGATCGGCTTCTTGCTGAACGTGGAGATCACGTGGCTGATGATGCCGAAGCCAGGCAGGATCATGATGTAAACTTCGGGATGGCCGAAGAACCAGAACAGATGCTGGAACAGCACCGGATCGCCACCGCCGGCCGGATCGAAGAACGCGGTGCCGAAGTTACGGTCGCAGATCAACATCGTGATCGCGCCCGCCAGCACCGGCACCGACAGCACCAGCAAAAACGCCGTGACCAGCTCCGACCAAATGAACAGCGGCATCTTGTGCAGCGTCATGCCCGGCGCGCGCATGTTGAAGATCGTGGTGATGAAGTTCATCGCGCCCAGAATGGAGCTCGCGCCGGCGAGATGGAGCGCGAACAGGGTGCAATCCATCCCCATTCCAGGCTCATACGTCGCGTTCGACAACGGCGGATACAGCGTCCAGCCGGAGCCGGACTCGCCCATGAACAGGCCGATGCAGATCAGGATGAACGCCGGCGGCAGCAGCCAGAAGCTGATGTTGTTCAGCCGCGGGAACGCCATGTCCGGCGCGCCGATCATCAGCGGAATGAACCAGTTGCCGAAGCCGCCGATCAACGCGGGCATGACGGAGAAGAAGATCATCAGCAGCCCGTGGCTGGTGATGATCGTGTTCCACTCCTGCCCCGACGTGACGATATGATTGTTCGGGAACTGCAACTGCGCCCGCATGATCTCGGACAGAATGCCGCCGACCGTTCCGCCGATCACGGCGAAAATCAGGTACAGCGTGCCGATGTCCTTGTGGTTCGTGCTGAACAGCCAGCGTTGCACGAACCCGGGTTTGTGGTCGTGAGCATGATCATGGTCGCCGTGCGCGCCATAACCGTGTGCGTCACCGTGAGTCGCTTCAGCCATCGTCAGTCTCCTTCACGCGTCCAACCCCGAGGGTCAGCGCTGAACATTCCCGGTATCGGTCCGCGCCGCGACGGCGAGCACATTGGGGTTCGGCGGGATAACGCCGGCGTTTTTCTTCGCCTGCTCAACCCAGGTCTTGAACTCCGCTTCCGTCACCGCGTGCACCGCGATCGGCATCTTGCTGTGATCCTGGCCGCAGATCTGATTGCACTCGCCATAATACACCCCGGGCTTATCCGCCTCCAGCCACAACTCGATCGTGCGGCCGGGGATCGCGTAACGCTGCGCGCCCAAGGACGGGATGAAGAAACTGTGAATGACATCCGCGCTGTTGGTCAGGATGCGGATCTTCTTGCCGGCCGGAATCACCAGCTCATTATCGACCGCGAGCAGGCGCAACTGGCCGGGCTTCAGATCCTCATCGTGGACATAGCGGCTTTCGACATCAACTCCGCCGTTATCCGGATAGGTGTATTCCCAGTACCACTGATGGCCCGTCACCTTGATCGTCATGTCGGGGTTCGGCGTCCGGTCGAGGTAATAAATCAACCGGAACGACGGAATCGCCATGACCACGAGAATCAACACCGGCAGCACCGTCCACGCGATCTCCAGCCCCGTATGATGGCTCGTCTGACTGGGCACCGGATTCCGCTTTTCGTTGAAGCGGTAGCAGACCCAGGCCAGCAGCCCGGCCACGAAAATCGTGACGACGGTGATGAGCACCAGCACCAGATTATGGAGATCGATGATCCCCTGTTTCATCGGGCTGAATGCCGGTTGCATGTCCATTTCCCACGGCCGCGGCACCTGCGCGAGCGCGGGATGCGACGTCAGCCCCGCCAGTGGCGAAAGTCCCACAATCTGTGAGATCAGGGCGAAAAACCACACGGCGAACTGCCGCTTCGGAAGCTGCATGGATCGAATACCCCGTTGCGTGCCCGGCCCCGGCGATCGCGCGCCGCCCACCAGGATTTCAGTAATACCGCCTACCGGAGGCTCGCCGGGAGATCAAGGGAGGCCGGAGCTTTTAACCATGCGCCCCGACTGGTTTTCATGCGTTCACGATGGTTTTTACGCGTGCGCGCGGATCGCGGCGCCCTGGCCGGTATGCGGATCGACCGCGAGGTACCGTTGCGGCCGCTCGGTCGCCACCTGAAAAGCGCTGAGCCGCGCGAGCAATTGCTTGTCATCATCGGACAACCGCGTCGCTTCGCGCAGGTGGTCGGTCCAGTTCTCCATCGACCAGACTTCAAGCCAGCCTTCGGGGTGCGCCACATCCTCGTACACCTGCCAGAACAGGGCGCCGGAGCGGCCGCGGACAAACCGCGCCTCGTGCATCAAGGCCAGGAACTCGGCGCGCTGTTCCGGATCGACGCGGTAATGTACGGTCTCCATCACCCGGCCGCGGGTGTTGCGCAGCAGCCCCATCAACTCGGCGGCCGGCGCCTCGGGGCCCCGCACGGGCTCGGCTTCGGGCGGCATCGGAATCACGGTGATCGACTCGATCCGCGCGTAGCGGGCGAGGATCGTCAGGATCAGGCCCACCGCGGCGGCCACCATGAACGTCCGGTGCAGGCCGATCGTCCCGCCGACCCAGCCCCAGCCGAACGATCCAAGCGTCAGCGCGCCATTCTGCGCCAACTGGTAGATCGACAGAGAGCGCGCGCGCACCCAGGAGGGGCAGACCAACTGCGCGGCGGCCTGGATCGTGGCGTAAGCCGACGTCCAGCCGATGCCGAACAGCAGCATCCCGAACGCCGCCGGCGCCCAATTGTCCGCAAGACCGACGAACGCCATCCCGGCACAGGAGAACAGGCTGCAGGCCACCACCGTGGCACCCCGGCTCAATTTGCCACGCACGATCGGCAGCAACATGCCGGAGGTGACGCCTCCGACCCCCATCATGCCCAGAATCACGCCGTACATGCCAGGCCCGAGCAACAGGTCGCGCCGGACATACAGCGGCAGCAGAGCCCATGGCGCCGAGGCGGGAATGGAAAAGGCGATGGTGCGGATCATCGCATGTTGAATCGCGGGCGTATTGCGCACGAACCGCATGCCCGCCCGCATCGCGGAAAACAGGTGCTCGCGCGGCAGGCCGGTGAAGCGGCGGCTGTCGCGGCGCCACATGATCAGCGCGCCGATCACCGCCAGGATCGACACGGTGTACAGCGAAAACGTCAGACCGGAGCCGCCGAGCAGAATGAGAAAGCCCGCCAGCGCGGGGCCGATCGCCCGGGTCAGGTTGTACCCGATGCCGTTCAGGGTGATGGCGCCGACCAGGTCCTCGCGCGGCACCAGTTCGGGGATGATGGCGCTCCAGGCGGGCGCGGTCAGCGCGGAGCCGATGCCGATGGCGAAGGTCAGGATCAGCAGCCACCCGGCGGTCATGCCTCCGGTGAGGGTCAAAGCCGCCAGCAACCCGGCCGCCAGAACCGTCCAGACCTGGGTGCCGATCAGGAACAGCCGGCGATCGACGATGTCCGCCATGGCCCCGCCGGGCAGCGCCAGCAGGAACACCGGCATGATCGTCGCCGCCTGCACCATCGCCACGATCAGCGGCCTGGGCGCCAATGTCGTCATCAGCCATCCGGCGCCGGTGTTTTGCAGCCAAGTGCCCAGCCAGACGACGACGCTGGCGAACCAAAGCGTACGAAATGTGCCGTTGCGCAGCGGCACAAGGGCCGGGGGCAGCCGCATGAGTTCGATCTCTCCATTGAGGATTCAAGCCGCTATAACCTATTCGGCGGCCGATGGGCTACCGGGTGTGCCGAACACACGCGTTTCGCATGGTCGATAGTTCGCGGGCTTTTCGCGGTCGCTCCCTCGCTCCCTCCGGCGTCACCCAACCCCCGGCGTCATCCCGGGCTCGATCGCGACCTCTCGGGGCCGCCAGGGATCCCCGCGACACGCCAGAGCCGACAGGAGCGCAAACGTATCCCTCCGTCCGCCCGACGAACGCGACGCCAGGGCGGCTTGACCGGGCGATCCGCGGCGCCATCGTGCTCATGACACGGCCCGGTCCCACCCGGACCACGCCCATACGGACCATGGCGGAGCATTCGCATGAAAGTCTTCTGGCACGACTCGCAACTCAAACACTCGCCGCGCTTCTTCCTGACGCGCGGCCAGATCCGCCCGAATTTCGAGGTGCCGGCCCGCGCCGAGGCATTATTGGCCGCCTGCCAATCCATGCGCCTCGACATCGTGGCTCCGAAACCCGTCGGGCGCGCCGCGTTGCTGACGGTGCACGACCCCGCATACCTGGATTTCCTGCGCGACGCCCACGAAGCGTGGTCGGCCCTGCCGGACGCGGGTGAGGAAGTCGTGGCGAACAGCCATCCCTCCCCGGAAATGCGCGACAATGGCGCCCGGATGCCCGATCACATCATCGGCAAGGCCGGCTGGTTCACCGCCGACGCCGCCTGCCCGATCGGCCCCCACACCTGGGAATCAGCCTCCTGGGCCGCCGCCTGCGCCCTGGCCGCGGCGGACGAAGCGGCGGCCGGACGCTCGGCCTACGCGCTGGCTCGCCCGCCCGGGCATCATACCTTTCGTGCCCGGGCCGGTGGTCATTGCTACGTCAACAACGCCGCATTGGCCGCCGAACGGTTGCGTGCTTCGGGCGCTGTCCGGGTCGCGGTGCTCGACATCGACAGCCACCACGGCAACGGCACGCAGAACGTTTTCTGGCACCGGCCCGACGTGCTGTTCGTCTCCCTGCACGGCGATCCCAACCGCTATTACCCCTGGTTCACCGGTCACGCGGCCGAGCGCGGCGGCGGCGCGGGCGAGGGCTTCAACCGGAACTTCCCCTTGCCCATCGGCTCCGGCGACGCCGGGTGGCTCGCGGCGCTGGATGACGGACTGACCGCCATCCGCGGCTTCGCACCCGACGCGTTGGTGGTCAGCCTGGGCTTCGACGCCTCGGAGCACGAGCCTCTGAACGCCCTGGCGGTCACCGCCGACGGCTTCGCCCGAGCCGGAGAACGCATCGGCGCCCCGCGGCTGCCCACCGCGATCATCCAGGAAGGCGGCTATAACACCTCGCTTCTCGGCGCGCTGTTGGCCCGGTTTCTCGGCGGGTTCGGCGGCTGAGCGAATTTGTCTCCTATGGACCGGGAACGCCCCGCCGTGCTTTCATGTCGATATGAGTGAGACGACATCCGCAACGCCCGGCGATGCGACCGAGCAACGCGGCACCCCCGATCTGGCCGCGACCGCCCGATGGCTCGAATCTAAATACGGGTTTGTATCGAATCTGGCGCAGACCATGGCGCATGCTCCAGACGCGCTGATCCCATGGTTGAACCTGGAGAATTATTGCCGGTTCCAATCCGACCTGACCGAGCGGCAGCGCATAATCATCATCCTGATCGCGGTACGCGACGTGCATTATTGCTGGCCGCATTATCGGCCTCTCGCCGGCACGGTTGGATTGAGCGAGGACCAGATATCTCTCATTCGGCAAGGCCGCGTGCCGCAGGACATCGCCGAGGTCGAGCAGGTTGTCTGTCAAATCGCCAACGAAATCGTCGCAGGGCGGCGCGTGCCGCAGGCGATGTACGAAGATATCGTCAAACTGCTGCCGCCGAGGCAGATCGTCGATATCGCGATCCTCGCGTCATTTTACCTGGCGATGGCGGCGTTGAGTACCGGCCTTTGTGTGGAAGTGGAGGCGTCAGAAGTTCTGCGGCAAGAACAAATCCACCATAAGAAGGCGATTGGGCTGGCGTGAGGGCGATGAACCGGTCCCCTCTGTCTTTCGCTACCCTATCGGCTTGGGGACCAGGGCCTGTCGTCAATTAGCGGCGAAGTGAGCGGCGGGCCTCATTTAGGCCCATCAGCCGATGAACCCGCGGGATCGGATGATCGAGCAGGCTAACCCTTTAGCCTTGACCGAGTCCGATCGGCCACAGCCCTGGACAAAGCGTCCGGATCGTCCGATCGCGGCTTCCGGCGCGGCGAGTTATTCGATTGATGAGGTGTCAGCTTCAACAAAGGCTGACCCCATGCGCCCCCACCAACTCCGCGACGACCAATGGGATCTGATCAGGAGCGGGTTGCCGGGACGGGTGGGCTCCGTCGGCGTAACCGAGTCGAATAACCGCCGGTTCATCGACGCGGTAATATACCGGTACCGCGCCGGTATCCCCCTGGCGAGACCTTCCCGAGAGCTTTGGCGATTGGAACAATACCCACCGCCGATGGAGCCGTTGGGCGAAAAGTGGCGTATGGGGCACCCTCCATGCCCTTCTGACTGTCGACGCGGACAACGAATACGCGATGATCGACAGCACCATCGTGCGAGCCCATCAACACAGCGCCGGTGCCAGACAAGAAGCCGGGGAAGACCAGCGATCGGGAAAAGCAAAGGCGGCCTGAGCACCAAAATCCACGTTTTGGTGGACGCCCTGGGTAATCCGCTGAAAATCATCCTGACCGCCGGTCAGGTCCACGACCTCGCCGGGGCGGATGCGCTGGTTCCAGGTATGGAAGCAGCGGCATTGCTCGCGGACAAGGCTTACGACGCGGACAAACGAGTGATCGAGCCGCTGGAAACGGCGGGGAAAACCGCCGCGATCCCACCAAAAAAGAACCGAACGAACCCCAGAACGCACGACAAAGCGTTGTATGAGGCTCGTCATTTAATCGAGAGCTTTTTCTGCTGGGTCACGCAGTTCCGTGCCATCGCGATACGTTACGATAAAACCGCCAGGAACTTCCTGGCCGCGTGCCACATGGTCGCCGCGCTTTGCTGGCTCAAGTGACGACAGGACCTGGTCGGCCCAGGAAGCGCATCACGTCGGGGCTGAGGAAGGTCGTCAGGCCGTGGTGCACCAGACCCGGGTAAAGCCGGTTCAGCGATTCGGGCCACGCCACCCGCAACTGCTGGTCCATCGGCTGTTGCGTCCGCTCCGGCTGTTTCAGCCATATGAAACAATTATCGCGCCGGACGTATTTCATCCTGGCGACGTCCATTGAGCGGGCCAGCCACTCCCGGCCGTTGACGCGGATCTGGATGGAGAAGGGAAACCAGGTCTGGGTGCGGGCATGCATGAAGCCGAGCACTGGATGGATGTAGTAATGATACAGATGCAGGCATTTGCGGCGGCGCGGCACCAGGTTCAGATGTTTGCTCTCGCGGTCGCGCACCAGTTCATAGGTCTGACAGACCTCGACGGCGGTGAGAATACAGATCAGTCCTTTCGTGATGCCTCCGCCCCCCGCCTTCGTAGGGGCACGCGCGGCGATCTCGCGAGCGACCTGCTCTTTGTTGGTGACGCTCGATGGCAGATAGCGGATCGGCCGGCCGGTCCGTCGCGCGACTTCCTCCGACGCCTCTCTTAATTGTTTGGTCAAAGCTTCCGCATGGCTGGCGAAGTTCTTCAATAAAACCCGGGCGGCCCAGAGATAATCCATCATCCCGGCGCGGTGGCCAAGGATCCGTAACGTTCCCGGAACGCCAGGTGGTCGAAGCCGGAGAGTGTCCCGATGACATCGTCCGCGTGTTTCGATACAGAGGGATCCACGGCGTTCTCCTTTGACTGATTTGGTCTCTTTGGTCGGCAATCAGTTTAGCCAATCCGTGTGGGAACGCCGTACTCTTGTTTCGTTGCGGCCGAAGGCTGCGCTGTGTGAATCCGCGTTCATCCCGTTCTTGTCCGCGGCAAAATTCTTATCGCGGGCCAATCTCTGGCGTTTGGATCGGCAAAGGAATTTATCGCGGATAAGAAAGGGATGAACGCAGATGGGCCAGTGCGGTCCGAACCGTTCCGGGTTCCGCCCCAACCCCTTATGTTTCCGGACAGGCACTCAGCCACGGCTCATTGCTCCGACGCGCACCCTGTCTCCCCCGGTTTCGACCGGCCGGCACGCGGCGGCAGATTGTCGGTCCGGTCGATGAAGTCCGCGACGTTGTCGTGCAACCGGGTCAGCGCGTCGGCCGTCACGTACACCATATGTCCGGACTGATAGCAGCGGTAGTCGATGTTGGCGCGCAACTCGGGCGGCAGCGGCAGATGCCGCATTTCGTATTTGCCCTGAAAATATGGCGTCAGAAGATCGAAATACCCTGAGTTGACCTGCACCTTCAGCAGCGGGTTCAGTTTCATCGCATGCGCCAGGTCCAGCATGACATTGGCGCTCTGCTGCGACGGCGGGCCGTTTTCCGGGCTGCCCGGCGGCTGATGCGTGAAGTTCCACTTGTCGCCGATGTCCTCGACCATCGGGCGATAGGTTTTGCCCTCTCCGTATTTTAACACCCGGCGCACGTAATCGTTGAAGGCGGAGACATAAGCCGACCCGATCGCGGCGTCGGACGGATCGTACTTCGCTTCGCGGTTCAACCGGTCGAGCGTGTGACCCTCGAACCGTGTATCGGTGCCGCCCACGATCAGGCCCTCGTCGCGCAACAGCTCCTGGCGAAATTCATCGACGCTGACCCGCAGGTCGGCACGGCGCAAATAATCGGCGGACAGCCCGGTGTAGTCGTGCAGCTTCGCCACGATCGTTTCGCGCGTGGCGGGATCGAGGCTGGAACCCGCCGCCAAAGCCGACGCGTAATCGCCCATCGCGAAGCGTTCCACTTCCGACAGCAATGTCAGCGGCACGCCGGCCCCCCGCTTATCCGGTGGCTGATGGTGATACCAGGCTGTCGCGGCATAGGTCGGCAGCGCCAACAAATACGGCGCGTCGTCGCCCGGCGACGCCTTCGGTTGATCCGGATACAGATTGCCGTTCAGCACCTGCGACAACAGGATGATGCCGTTGAAATCGATGCCCGGATCGGTCTGCAGCATATCGGCCAGCACGGCGGCTCGGGTCGTGCCGTAACTCTCGCCGAACAGATATTTGGGCGAGTTCCAGCGCCGGTATTTGGACAGGAACGCGGTGATGAAGTCGGCGAAGGCGTGTGCGTCCTCATCGACGCCGTAGAACGCTTTCTCCTTGTCCTGGCCGGAGATGCGGCTAAACCCGGTGCCCGGCGCGTCGATGAACACCAGGTCGCTGGCGTCCAGCAGGCTCTGGTCGTTGTTGACGATCCGATATGGCGCCGGAGCGGAATGACGCGCCTCGGCGGTATCGACCCGTCGCGGTCCAAACGCGCCCATGTGCAGCCACACCGTCGCCGAGCCGGGACCGCCATTGAACAGGAACGTCACCGGCCGCGCCGTCGGTTCGGAATTTCGCTTTAAATACGCGACGTAAAACATGCTCGCTTCCGAGACCGCGGTCTTCGCGTTGTCATCGGCATCGTCCTTGGGGGTTTCTTTCGGCGCCGCGTCGTCCCAGTCCTTCGGATGCACCGCCAGCGTGCCCGCCACCGCGCAATAATCGATCGCCCCACCGCCTATGGTCACCGAGCCCTCGGTCCAGATATCGCTGGCGACCGGGGGCGGCGCGTCATTGTCGGTGGGCGGTTTCGCCACCGGCGGGCGCGCGGGAACTGGCGGCGCGCATACGGGCGCCGGCGGTTTGTCCGGCGGTTTCCTCGGCGCCGCTCCCGCGGGTAACGCGCCGGTCAACCCAGCCAATAACCACATCGCCATTCCTACGCGGTTGAACATGGAAAAAAATCGGATCGGCATGGTCCTTCCTGGGGGCATCCTGTCTGGGCCAATATGGCCGGAGAATGGCCATTGGAGGAAGACAATGCCGGCTCGCACGGGTGCGGAACTGCTGCGTGGACTGAAGGACGACCGGCAAATCTGGGTCGGCGACGAAAAGGTGACCGACGTCGTGTCGCATCCGGCCTTCTCGGGCGCCGCCAAGGGCCTCGCCGCGGTGTTCGATCTGCAATGGGAAGCGCCCGAAGACTGCCTGTTTCCCGACCCGGAAACCGGCGAGCTGATCAACGTCAGCCACATGATCCCGAAATCGCCCGAGGACGTGAAACGCCGCCACCGTGGACTGCGCCGCATCGCCGAGCACACCGTCGGCGTGATGGGAAGAACGCCGGATTATATGAACGTGACCTATGCCGGGTTCGCCGGCTGCGCGCATGAATGGGCTGAACATGGCAACGAAGCCGGCGCCGCGCGTCAGGTCGAATACCAGAAATACCTGCGCCGCAACGACATTTGCCTCACGCACACGCTGATCCATCCGACCATCGACAAGGCGAAGGACGAAATCCCCGGCCGCGAGAACGACGTCATCCTGCGCAAGGTTTGCGACACCGAGCATGGGATCATCGTGCGCGGCGCCCGGATTTTGGCGACCCTGGCGCCGTTCGCCGACGAACTGGCGGTGTATCCGGCACGGCCTCTGCCGGAGGACGGCGACAAGTTCGCGGTGTCGTTCTGCATTCCGATGGCGACGCCCGGCCTGAAATTCATCTGCCGGGACAGCGTCGCCGGCACCGCCAACGTGTTCGACCATCCGCTGTCCTCGCGGTTCGATGAGCAGGACGCGTTCCTGATCTTCGACGATGTCGAGGTGCCGCGCGACCGCGTGTTCATCGACGCCAACGTCAAGGTCTACAACCAGACCAACACGCGCAGTTGGCATTCCAACGTCATGCAGCAAACCATGATCCGCGCCGCCACAAAGCTGGAATTCGCGTGGGGCGTGGCGACCGCTCTGGCCGAGGCAATCAATGACAAGAGTCCCGCCGCGCAGCAAATGCTGGGGGAATTGTGGTGTTACGCCGAACTCGCCCGCTCCGCCGTGCAGAACGCCGAGGAGCACTGCAACGAATGGGGCAACGGCGTGTGGTTTCCGGATGGTCCGCCGCTGATGGCGCTGAAGGCGATGATGCCGTTCTGGATGCCGCGCGCCAACGAGATCATCAAGCTGTTGGGCTCGCATAACCTGCTGGCGACGCCGACGTGGAAGATGATGCACGATCCGGAGTTGCGGCCGTATATCGACAAGTACCTGCACGGGGCCAACGAAACGACCGCCGAGCGGCGCGTGCGGTTGTTCCGTTTGGCGTGGGATTATGTCGGCACCGCGCTGGCGTCGCGCGTGGAGCTGTACGAACGGTTTTACCTCACGTCGGGCGCCCGCAATCAGCAACGCGCGCAGTCCCTGGCCAAACGCGATCGGGCGATGGCGTTGGTGGAACGCTTCCTGACCGAACC
>Ga0182030_10017752_pt1 | contig 13703 bp, 10 predicted proteins | sample 812S3MmetaG_FD_121299 | JGI IMG/M metagenome (GOLD analysis project Ga0182030, IMG submission 121299) | Permafrost microbial communities from Stordalen Mire, Sweden - 812S3M metaG (Illumina Assembly) | ecosystem: Environmental > Terrestrial > Soil > Wetlands > Permafrost | place: Sweden... | reverse complement strand
TTCCGCAGGAACCGCCGCCGGTTTCGGGAAAGAATCCCGTCGTCTGGGTTTCGCACGTGCACGGCAGAGGCAGGCTTCTCGGCAAACCGGAACTCACCGTGGAGGGACCAGGCATCTTCCCCCTGGCGCGCCCGGCATGGCTGGAGGAACAGCCGCGAAACATCGTGGCGGCAACGTCGACAGAAGAGGCTTTCACGTCGGGACAGGCATGGCCAGGGCTCGATGCTTTCCACCGCGTCATCTGGCAGGCCCTGATCGGGGATCTGCAGGCCGCCGAATCGGCGGAAAAAGCCCGGCTGGCGAGGGCGATCGACAACGACGTCGCGGGGGTGGACCAGTCGATTCGACGGCTCGCCCGACCGCTCTCGTCCGAAGGGCGGCGCGCGCTGCCCGATGCCGGTCATCCGCTGGTGCGCGCCTGTGAAGCCATCGGGCGTGTCGAGCAGATCACATTTCTGCCGCCGCCGGAGGCATTGCGCGGCCTCGCGATGCGCGACCCGGTGCGCGCCATCTGCCTGAGCTCGGGCGTGCGGTCGCGGCGCGTGGTGCTCGGCGAGTCGTGGTATCGACGAGAGGGACGTGCGTTGCTCGCATTCCGCGAAGCCGACGAACGCCCGGTGGCGCTCCTGCCGCGCGGCAGCCGGCGCTACGAGGTTTTCGATCCGGCGGAGGACACGCACACCAGAGTGAACGAAGAGGTGGCGGCGACGCTGCGGCCGTATGCGTATACGTTCTATCGGCCTTTTCATCCGCGGCCGGTTTCGCTGCGGTACCTGATGTTATTTGGGCTCCGCGGAACGTGGGGGGAAGTGGCGCTGGTGCTGCTGCTCGGGCTGGCAGTGGGGGCTCTGGGCATGACGATGCCCCTGCTGATTGCCAACGTCTTCGACACCATCATTCCCGGCGCGGAGCGGCAGCACATGCTGGAGGCGGCGCTTTTTCTGTTCGCGGCCCTGCTTTCCTCCACGATGCTCGGTCTTACCCGCGGGTTCGCGTTCCTGCGCATCGAGAACCGCGTCGAGGCCAGATTGCAGGCAGCCGTTTTCGACCGGCTCCTTTCCCTGCCCGCGCGATTCTTCCGGCATTTTTCGTCCGCCGAACTGGCGCAGCGCGCCGCGGCGATCGGCAACATCCGCAGGATGCTCACGGGCTCAGCCATATCGGCTCTGTTTGCGGGCGTCTTCTCATTTTTCAGTTTCGCGCTGCTCTTCTGGTTCAGCCGGAAGCTGGCGATGGTTGCGACCGCACTGACGGCGGTACAACTTGTGGCGTTCGCGGTTGCGGCAGTCTCGCTCTGGCGCGTGCAACAGCGAAGCGTGGAAGCCCAGACCCGAACCTCCGGCGTGGCGCGGCGGGTGATGGGCGGCATCCCGAAGATCCGCGTGTCCGGCGTGGAGCGGCGCGCCTTCACCGTCTGGTCAAAGGCGGCGGCCGAAAACCGGGCCCTGTCGGTAAAGACGAGCCGGATCTCCAGCGCGCTGGGTGTCTTTAACATCGCCTTCCCGTTGCCGGCGGCCGTCGCGATCTTCTATGCCGCAGGGCATCTGCTTAACCAGGCGGGCGGCCTCAGTATTTCGACCGGCCGCTTTGTCGGATTCCTGCTGGCATACGGCAGCTTCTCGGGGGCGCTCACGCAGCTGGTGCAGGCGGCCATCGGACTGCTCGGGATCGCACCGGTTTATGAAAGCGCGAAGCCGATACTCGATGCGCTTCCGGAGACGGACCCGTCGAAGCCGCCCGCGGGGGAACTGACGGGGAGAATCGAACTCAGTCATATCTATTTCCGCTATCGGAAGGACGGGCACCTGGTTCTGAAAGACATCAGTCTGAACATCAGGCCCGGCGAATTTGTGGCGTTCGTCGGTCCATCCGGCTCCGGAAAATCGACCATCTTCCGCATCCTGCTCGGCTTCGAGCAGCCGGAATCAGGGACCGTATTCTTCGATGGCCAGGACATCGCCGCTCTGGATATTGCCAGCGTCCGGCAGCAGATGGGAATCGTGCTGCAGAATTCGACCGTATTCAGCGGCGACATTTTTCAGAACATTGTGTGCGCGGGGCCGTTCACGCTCGATCAGGCCTGGGAAGCTGCGCGCATGGCGGGGCTGGATAAGGATCTGCGGACCATGCCGATGGGAATCTATACGATGGTGGGAGACGGCGGCGCGGGGCTGTCGGGGGGCCAGCGGCAGCGTTTGATGATCGCGCGCGCCATCGTGGGCAGGCCGCGCATTCTGCTGTTCGATGAGGCGACGAGCGCGCTGGATAATCAGACACAGGCCGTCGTGAGCCGCAGTCTGGATAACATGCGCGCCACGCGCGTAGTGATCGCTCACCGGCTCACGACGGTGATGAAGGCCGATCGGATCTTCGTCGTCGAAAAAGGCGAAATCGTGCAGGCCGGCACGTACGAGGAGCTGATGAAACAGCCCGGCGCGTTCGCCGAACTGGCGGAGAGGCAGCTCACTTAATCCGAGGAGACCCGCCGTGAGAAAATCCCTGATCCTGTTAGGTATTCTGGACGATTCCGATCTCGAGTGGATGCTGCGTACCGGCGTCAAGAAGCGCATCGCCGCGGGCGGTAAGCCGGTGGTGGAACGTGAGGCGCTCGACTCACTTTTTGTGGTGCTGAGCGGGAGCTTCGGAGTGGTTGTGGGGGGGAAAGAGCGGGTGGCGCGGCTGCTGGCGGGCGATATCGTCGGTGAGATGTCGTTCATCGACTCCCGGCCGCCTTCTGCCACGGTGGTGGCCGACGAGGATTCATGGATTCTCGAAATTCCGCGGCAGCAGGTCAGCGAAAGGCTGAACGATGACCCGGCGTTTGCGGCACGCTTTTACTATGCGGTCGCGATATTCCTTTCGCTGCGCCTGCGTGCCACGTCGTCACAGCTGGGTTATGGGCAGGCCCGCCTCGCCGCGGACGAAGGAGACGACGATGAAATCCCGGAAGACATTCTCGACAAGCTGGCCATCGCGGGCCATCGGTTTGCGATTCTGCAGGAACGGGCGCGGGCGGCGAATGCGGGATGAGGTGATAAGCGGTATCTGAACGACCCGGCGCCTGAGTCGAATGCGACGGGACATGCATCCACCCATGATGGAAATTTCAACTGGATTCAGCCCGGCCGAGGCCCTCGCACTTCTCATGCGCACTCCCGCTGCCCTGAGTGCGCTTTTGCGTGGGCTGCCCGACACGTGGGTGCGCCGCAACGAAGGAGGGGATACCTGGAACGCGTTCGACATCATGGGCCACCTGATCGTCGGGGAGCGCACCGACTGGATACCGCGGCTGCGGATCATCCTGGAGAAAGGCGAAGCGCAGCAATTTGATCCCTTTGACCGCTTTGCGCAGTTCGAAGAGAGTCAAGGCAAGTCGCTCGACCAGCTTCTGGACGATTTCGCGCGCCTGCGAGGGGAGAATCTGGCTGCGTTGCAGACGTTGAATTTGCAGCCCCAAGACTGGACGCGGCGCGGAAAGCATCCATCGCTCGGAGTGGTGACGCTGTCGGAACTGATGGCGACATGGGCCGTTCACGACCTCACTCATATACACCAGTTGTCCCGCGTGATGGCCCACCAGTACCGCAACGCAGTCGGGCCGTGGAGCGCCTATCTGGGGGTGCTGCAGTGTGCTGGTCACAGCGCTTAGCAGGCTGCTGAAAACGTCTTTTCGTTGCCGCTTGCTGACGCGCGCGGTTCAGTAACCCCTGCGGAATCAGCACTGGCTTTTCCGAACCGCGACCGTGAGGGAGTGGCAAGAAGCGTTCTTCGGCAGCCTGTTAGACAGCCGGACTCAGGTCGCCCGCGATCCCGACTTCTTCCTGCAGGGGTGCCCCGGCTGATCGCCCCGATATCGACGGCGTCCACTTTGGTGCATGCACCGGTGGTCTCAATTTTGAGATAATCCCGGTTCCGGGAGGAGATGGATTGTGCAGAAGATAATCGGTTTTGCCGCAGCAATGTTTCTGACAGGTATGGGTGTGTGCCTCGCGCAGCCGCCCGGCATCACGCGTGAGATGATCTCGAGGGCACTGCCGCTTGAAGGCGCCCCGAAGGCCGAGCCTGGACCGTACCAGGTCACGTCCGAGCCTGCGTTCGGCGCGCCCGGCCTGCAGGTTTATCGCCCCGCGGCGCTGGACGCCTTTCCCGCGAAGGACACCTTGCCCGTCATGGTGTGGGGCAACGGCGGATGCGGGATCGACAGCAAGACGTTCTCGGGCTTTCTTTCGACGATCGTCTCCCATGGCGTCCTGGTGATCAGCACGGTGCCTGTCGAAGGCGCTGCCCGGCGGCAGGAAACCGCCGATGATATGCGCGCCGCGATCGACTGGGCCGAGAAGGAAAATGCACGAGCCGGCTCGCCTTTGAGCGGAAAGATTGCCATCGACAAAGTTGCAGCGATGGGTACGTCGTGCGGCGGTTTTCTCTCTCTCACGCTGGGGGCCGATCCGCGCGTCAAGAGCATCGGCGTGTTCAATTCCGGCGTGCAGACCCCGCCGGCCGGGCAGGCGGCGGGAGCAGGCGGGCGGGGTGGCGCATCACCGCAACCGACTGCGGATGCGCTTCCCAAACTGCACGGGCCGGTGCTGCTGCTCAACGGCGGCGAACCCGACTTCCTGATGGGAGCGTCGGCGTCGACGTTTGAAGCCATCAGCCAGGTGCCGGCCTTCTACGGCGCGCGGCACAACGGCGGCCACAGCGCGACGTATTTTCATCCCGGCGGAGGCGAGTTCGCTAACGTCGCCTCGAACTGGCTGCTCTGGACGTTCAAAGGCGACAAGAACGCCGGCAAGATGTTCGTGGGGAATGCCTGCGGTCTCTGCACGAATTCGAACTGGGATGTGAAGTCGAAAGGAATCAATAAATAAATTGGACGTCCGCGGAACTCTCCGCGGAGAATGGGTGCCGCCCCGGGCTCGGCTCTCGTAACGCTCCGCGCCGGGCAGAAGCCCGGCGGCAGGCTGAAAGCCTGGCCCCACTAAGTCAACGCGTGATTCAGCGGGCTCCGAGCAGCAGGCGCGCCTCCAGTTTTTCGCGGTGAGTTTTCGTCAATGTGAGTTCGGTACCGTCGTTCAGCATCACCTTATAATCGCCGCGGAACCACGGCTGGAGTTCTTTAATGCAGTCGAGATTGACGATTGCGGAGCGGTGCACGCGGATGAATCGCGCGGGGTCGAGCCTTGCTTCCAGTTCGCTCATGGTCTCGCGCAGAATATGCGTCTCCCTGCCGGCGTGCAGGCACACATAGTTATCGGCGGCTTCAATCCAGTCGATATTGCTGAGCTTCAGGAAAATGACGCGGCCGTTGTTACGGATTGCGATGCGGTCCGGGGCATGGCGGGCGCCGGCAAGGCTCTCAAACAGCGTAAGGATGCGGTTATCCGTCATGGCGGGCTTCGCCTGCTCGAGCTGGCGGCGGGCACGTTGCACCGATTCACGGAAGCGCTTCCGGTCGAAGGGCTTCAGCAGGTAATCGAACGCGTGGACCTCGAACGCCTTCAGGGCGTATTCGTCATAGGCTGAAGTGAAGATGATGAGCGGATGCGAGCGCGAAATCGCCTGTACGACTCCGAAGCCGTCCATCTCCGGCATCTGCACATCGAGAAAGAGGACGTCGACGGGCTGGCGCTCGAGGACCTGCACCGCTTCGCGCCCGTTCTCGCATTCCCCCACCAGGTCGCACTCCGGCTCCAGCGCCAGAAGCCGCCGCAGACGGCGGCGCGAGATCGGCTCATCGTCAACTATTAGTACCCTGAAGTTCGGCATTTTCCCTTTCCTCTGGCCCCGGCTCGCGGGGCGAATCGCCTGACATCCGGAACGGCAGCGTGATGCGGGCTTCCGCGCCGCCCGCCGGAAGGTTGCGAATTCCAAGCGACTGGCGCGATCCGTAAAGCGATTCGAGACGGCCGCGCGTGATCGCAAGACCCTTGCCCGACTCGGGACGCCGGTCCGGGTCCTCTTTCAAACCTTCGCCATTGTCGGTGACACGCAGCACGAGAGTCTCTCCGTATCGTTCCGCTGTGATGGCGATCCAGCCCGCACCAGACCTTCGTCCGACGCCGTGCCGAATGGCGTTTTCGACAAGCGGCTGCAGCACGAGGTTGGGCACCATCGTGTCGCGCAGTTCGGGGGGGACATCGTAATGCACGCTCAGGCGATCCTCGAAACGCGTGCGCTCGATTTCGAGATAGAGATCGAGAATACGCATCTCCTCGCCCAGCGTGACTTCGTGAATCGTGCTGGTGGCGAGAAAAAGACGCAGCAGTTCGCTCAGCCGCGCGATGGTGCGTTCAGCGCGCTCCGGATCCTCCTGAACAAGGGCCGAGATGGTGTGCAGCGTATTGAAGAGGAAATGGGGATGCAGCTGGATCTTCAGAGCCTGCAACTGGGCGCGCGCCAGTTCCGTCTGGAGGCGGCCGGCGTTGATCAGGCCGTTCCGATACCGCTTGTAATAGGCGAGCGAGTGCTCGACGAGAACGATCATCGAATACAGCAGCACTCCTGTGTCGGAGGTGTAGACAATCGAACGGAGGAGTTTTTCCCAGGTAAAGAGAAGGAACGGAGAATCCGGTGACCGCCCGATCCATTCGTATGCCGTCTTCGTCAGCGGAACCAGAACAGCCATGGCCGCGACATGCACGAGGAGGTGACGCACGCGGAAATCGCGTTCGATGCGGAAGCGACTGGAAAGCCAGAGTACGACCGGACAGCAAAGGCACCACAGCCACGCGTAGATCAGCTCGTAATGAACGGCATCCGCCCACGACATCGGGTGCATGCCGAACGAATACCAGTAATGACTCTGCCAGGCGGACAGCAGACCATAGGTGGTCCAGATACCAAAGAGAAGAACTGCTTTTCGCAGCGCAGATTTCAGTGCAGGCAGGGAAAGCTTCGCGCGTGCGCCAGGGAACTGCATGTGCCTTTAAAGGTAATACGCACGACGCTCATCTCCGTTCCGTTTTTGCGTGAACTAAATTGGTGTTTCAGCACTCACAGGAGTGCAGGAATAAAGAAGCGGCCCTTGCGACGCCGCTCCTCTTACAGCCGCGGTTCTGAACTGTGCGCGTCAGAAGCGCACCAGGCCCTTGATCTCGACAAAGCGCGGCGAGCTTCCGGCACCGACAAACGAACCCAGCAGGCTGGTCGGAGGGCCGACGGCAGCGATGCTGTAGCCGAAGACGGAGGAGGGTGCACCGATGTCATTGACCGGCTGATCGAAATTCACATGATTGAAAAGGTTGTAGGCATGAGCGCCGAAAGAGAACGTCACGCGCTCCGTGATCGCAACATCCTTCATCAGAGCCATATCGACGTCGAAAAAGCCCGGCCCGCGGAGCGAATTGCGCCCGATCGTGCCGAAACCTGTCAGCGCGCCGCTGGGTGCGAATTCGGGTTGCGTGAAACACGGCGCAGCCACTGCCTTGCCGCATGTTCCGGGGATATTTGTGATCGGCGTGGCGAAGATTGCCCCGTTGTAGTTGTACGAGAACAGGTTGTTGGTGTCCGCGCTGTCGATGATGGTGAACGGCAGGCCGGTGCGATAGAAAATGTTGCTCGAAAGCGTCCATCCGCCGAACACGCGATTGGGGCCCCGGTGGAATCCCGAGTGGCGGAAGATGTCGCTGTAGACGATAGCAGCACTGAAATAGCTGCGCACGTCGTAGTCGGAGCTTCCGTAGTTGCCGCGGATGTTGAAAGGATTCTGGGCGAACGTGATGTTGGCAGCGGTCTCAAAGATGCCGAACGGCTCGTTGGTAATGCCGCCGTTCGAGACATCGTCAAGCGCGTGGCTCCAGGTGTAATTCAGGTTGAAGCTGAGGCCGTTTGACATGCGCTTCTGCAGACTCGTCTGCAGACCGTTGTAGCTTGCCACCCCCGCAGACAGATACTGCGTGACGCGCCCGAGTGCAGGATTTGGCGGAGCGGTGGGCAGGCCCGCAAAACCACCCGGACAGGCGCTGGCCGGACAGTAGGCATTCAATCCGCCATCGGCGACCGGAATGTGTTCACCATGCATGCCGGAATAGTTGACGGTAAGCACGGTTGACCAGGGAAGTACCTGCTGGACTTCGAGATTCCACTTGTAATAGGTCGGCTGGAGAAACCTGTTGGGAAAGCCGAAAATGCTGGGCGGCGAGAAACCGGGAACCGACTGAGAAATACTGTTGAAACTCCCGCCCGACGCAAACTGCGAAAGCAGCGCCTGATTGGCTGCGGCGGTGGCCGCGAAAAGACCGCCGGGCACACCCGGAGCCAGAGGTCCGCCGGTTCCGATTGTGAAGGAATTGAACCCCGGAGAGTTGAAGGCGGTATTCTCCGCGAGCCCGCCGGGCAGTTCGTCGGCAAAGACACCCGCGCCTGTGCGGACAACTGTGCGGTCATTGTTGAACGGCCGGAACGCAATGCCGATTCTGGGTTCCCACACCACGGGCTGCGTCTGCGCGTACGCGTTTTTCAGGCCGCTCGAGATTATCTGGTTGTAAGGTGTCGAATTCGCGGCAGGATCAGAAGATCCGTTGAAGGTGGAGGCCAGACGCGAGAAGCAGCCGGAGGGACAGTAAGGATCGGCGTAGTGCTCGAGACGAAGGTTAAGAGAAACAGTGAGGCGGTCGTTCACCTTCCAGTCGTCGGCAATGTACCCGCCGAATGTGTTCAGAACGAAGCCCTGCTGAGGCGAGGACGGAAAGGCCTGGGTCAAAGTTGTATCCGGGCCGCCGCCGTTGAACAGATCACTGAGTGTCGTTACGACGTCACCGTGGATCGGGCCCCCCAGCGCTTCGAAGTCGAGGTCGTTGACGTTGTCGTGCAGCCAGCTGATACCGGCACGAAAGGTGTGACGCCCGCGGACGTGAGAGAAGTCGTCGAGAATCTGGTACTGGAATACGCGGCGCCCCTGCGGAAAGAAGAAGCCTGGGGGGAAGGGCGGTTCTCCAAACGCGCCGGCCGGTGTAAAGTCGCCGCCGGATAGCCCGACGAAGGTGGGCAGGGCGGCCAGCGCGCCGTTTGCGTTCGAAGGCACGAAGATAGCCGCATAGAACAATACCGAGCCGTTCAACTGGTTGACGGTGTTCGGGTCGAAGGTGTGGATCTCCGATACCTGACCCGACATCTGCGGCTGATTACTCTGGATGTTAAAAGTGGGGCCGAACGGGCTGGTGAATGTCGGCTGGAATCCGTTATCGCGAAGCACGCGGATGTAGCCGCGGTCTTTGTCGCTGAAGTTGTGATCGACGCGGGCCGACCACTGATACTCGCGGTTCATGTTCGGCGGGGTGGTGCGGTACTCCAGCGCGCAGGGTACGCCCGGAGCCAGTCCGGTAAATCCGTTGCAGCCGCCCGGAACAGGAGTAGCAGAACCGGCGCCGAGACCATTGTTATAGACGGCGAACAGCTGTTTGTAGAACGGAATCTCCGCGGCGTTACCGTTAGACGCCAGGTTGGCGAGCGTGGCGCTTTCAAACTGTGGACTGGGGATCAGCGTCAGCGCACTGGCGGTGGGAAGGACGTTGCGCAGCCCTTCATAGTCGACATCGAAGAAAGTCCGGTTCTTCACAATCGGTCCGTTAACACCGGTCTGCCACTGATTGAAGTTGTTGAATGGCGTTGGTTCCCCTACCTGATTGCTGAAAAACTGATTGGCATTCAGGGCACGGCCGTTCCACATGTAGATGGCGTCGCCGTGGAACTGATTCGTGCCCGACTTCGTGATGTAGGTGACCTGTGTACCTGCATACTGGCCGTACTGCGCGGAATAAGCGTTGCTGATCACGTTCGCCTCGGCGATATCGTTTTCGCCGAGCAGCAGATTCGAAGCTCCGCTGTTGTTGTTGCCGCCGAAGGGATCGTTGTAGTTCTGACCATTGATGCTGAAAAGATTCGAAAGGGCGGGCATGCCGCTGGCTGAGAAGTTCCCGTAACCGGCCTGCGTGTTCATCACAACGCCTGGCGCGGTCTGCGCCACATAAGTGAGGTCGCCGCCCGGATTCGGAAGATCGCGAATCATCTCGGGGGTGTAATTTGTCGCGGCGTCCGCGTTATCGGTCTGCAGCACGTTCAGAGCTTCGACGACGTTTACGGTCTGCGCCGAACTCGCGATCGCCAGTTGCAGGTTCAGGGTGGCGGGCTGCCCTGCGCTCACCGCGATTCCGGTATGTTCCTGCGTCTGAAAACCACCGGCGCTCACCGAAACCTTATAGCTTCCCGGCGGAACAAACGCGAACCGGTAACTGCCTTCGGCGTTCGTTTCTCCCTTCTGAGAAGTTCCGGTGGCGGCATCGGAAAGCGTGACGGCAGCGTTGGGCACGGCGGCCCCGCTGGGGTCGGTAACAGTGCCGGTCACAAGGCCGGCAGTGATGGATTGTGCGGGACACCGAGACGGCTGAAAAATGCCCAGACCGATAAGAACCGCGACGCAGACGAGGGACCTCAACATGGGTCGATTCTAAGGGCCGGAACAATGTAAACGAGTCGTTTTGGGGTGAACCCGCGCCCGTACGCGGTGGAAGTGTACGGACGCGGGGTGAAGCTTCAGACCTTCTCGGTCCGGATCGCCTTCGCCCGGGCCTCAACGCTTCTCACCTGCTCTTTCGGAACGCCGCAATGTTTCAACACCTCGGCGTACTTAAGAAGGATCGGCGCTAATGTTGGATGATCGCCGCCCGATGTCGATTCGTACAGGCCAATCACCTCTGCGTAGAGCGTCTGAGCCTCACGCCAGTTTTGTTGAAGAGCACGAAGATCAGCGAGTATGCGCAGCGCCTGAGCGAGCACGCGGCGGTCGGAGGCAGCCGGATCGGCCAGAAGACGGCGTTCGGTGGCGACAGCGTCGGGAAGGATTTTTTCGGCTTCCGCGACCTTTCGCTCTCTGATGTAAACGGTGGCAAGAACCACCCGCTGAACGGCAACATCCATGCTGTCCGGTGCACTGTTGGCCGATATGATGGCAAGGGACTGCTGCGCGTCAACTTCGGCGCGCGCAAACTGCTTTTCGGCAGTTTCAACGGCGCTCAACTCGGCCAGTACGGTCGCCTGCCGAACATCCTGCGCGGGGAGCGTACGCTCGAGGATATAGCGGGCGCGATGCAGGAGCACCTCCGCGCGACCGTACCGATGTTCCACCGCAAGCGCAACGGCAAGGTTGGCTTCGTAGAGAGCAACATCCGGATGCGACTCACCAAGCTCTCGAGTCGCCAGATCGATGGCCTCACGGAACTGCGGTTCAGCCCCTTTGGCGTCGCCCGCCTGCAGGCTGAGGATGCCGAGTGCATTGCAGGCGCAGGCCGAATCGACAGGATTCGAAGTGGAGGACAGGCGAAGTTGCTGCGAGGGGCAGTTCCTGGCGAATGCGGGTGGTGCAGCCGGGGTCAGAAGCGGATTTGAACTATCCGGTGCGACGGAAGCAAAGAGAATTGGCGAAACGAGGCCAAGTAAAGCCGGAAGGAACCTGGTGTGCATGTCCGCATGATGCGCGAAGCACTATCCAGGCGGTATACGTTTGGGGCGAAGACGAGTCAGGACGTGGCGGAGACCAGCGGGCGAGTGGTTACTCGCCCCATTTCAAAACTGTTTACGCTACCTGGCTTTCGCCTTAGCGCCTTCTTCCGCAGTGTAGTGCTGCAGATCCTGCTCGCCCTCCACGCAGGCGAACTCCAGCTGTTCGTAATTGGGATCGCGGTTACGCACCAGATCGAAGGCGATCGTGAATGGCCGGGTGAATACCTTGCTGTCGTCCAGCGTGGCGCGGTAGCTGATGGTGTTGGCGTTCAGCATCGTGTAGCGTTCGACCACATGCAGCGCATCGCTGTGGAAGTTACCCGCCATATCAAACCAGGTGTTGGGATTCTGATTAGTCACATCGACCACAAGGGTGTCGCCTTCCCAGTGACCCCGCGAATCGCCCTCGAACAAACGGATTGGATCCGGAATATGCGGACGCCCGTCGAGCGGGATGATCCGATAAGAGTGAAAGGCCTCGTAGAGAAGCAGAAAGTTGTTATGCGGCTGCAGAATCTGGAAACCGAATGGCGTGTACATCTGGCGCGGCACGCCTGAAAGCTCACAGTGAGCCTGCGGATCGGCGTACATGTCATGCTCGGCGAGATCTTTCTTTTTTGCCAGCGCCCAGGGCTGGTAGGGGATTTTCCCGTCGGCCGGATCGACAATCACACCTTTACCGGCTGGTATGCCGTACTCGGCTTTTTCGCGGGTCTCGAGATCGAAAGCCGTGGCGAAATTCGCCGTTTCCCAATAACCCTGCATGTCGGGATGTCCATCCGCAAGGCGCTTGAAAGGAGGAGCGGGCGGCTGCGGGCCGCGGCCACCACCGCGTCCCCCTTGTGCGAAAGCCACGGCGGCGCAAAGACCCAGACCAATCAGGATGCGAGTCGACATCTTAGTGAGCACCCGCATTTTCTTTGTACACATGGCATTCGTACTCGTAGAGTTCCGCGTTCTTCTCGGTATGCCGATAAAGCTGCAGACGAATGGTCCAGGGACGGGTGAAGACTTTCGGATCTTCGATTGTGGCTTCGTAAGTCATGGTGTCCGGAGAGGTCTTCGTGTAACGTTCCACGACATGCAGCGCATCGCTGTGATAATTGCCGGAAGCATCGAGCCAGGGCATGGCGTTGTTATCCGCAACATCGACCACCAGCGTGTTTCCGTCCCACTTGCCGCGTGAGTCGCCCATCCAGAAATCAATGTCGGGCAGATGCTCCTGCTTCGCCATGTGGATCGTGCGGGACGCGTGAACGTATTCATAGGTGATGGCGAAGTCGGTGGGCGTCTGAAATATCTGAAACGGAAACGGCATGTAAGTGATGCGGGGTACGCCGGGCAAATAGCACTTCGAGACCGGGTCGGCAGTGGCGCGGTTCTTATAGTTCTGTTCCTGTTTAGCGCGCGCTTCGGGCTTATAAGGGATGCGCCCATCCGCCGGATCGACGATTACGCTTTCACCCGCGCGAATGCCGGCATCAGCGCTGTGCGCCTCGAGAGAGGCCGGCGCATAGCGAACCTCCCAGATGCCTTCGAGGTCGCGCTTGTCATCAGCAGCAGCCGCAGCGCCCGAGAGCATTCCAGCTATCGCGAAGCACGCTGCGGCCGGTACTATTCCTAATCGCGCACAACGCACCTTCGGGCTGTGCGGCACACGGATTTTCATTTCGGGGCGCCGTCGGTGGTGGTTCCGGCAAAGAACTTCTTCCCGTCGGGCGTGGTGACCGTGCGGGCATTCATGGTGTGCGAGCCGTCTTTGGCCTTGAAACCCTCGATGACAACCTCATCGCCCGGCTTCAGGCTGTCTTTCCGCCATCCCGACCGGTAGAGCATGTTGGGAGGGGCCGTCTCGCAGGACCAGTTTACGGTGTTACCGTTCTCGTCGACGACATCGATGTGAACCCACGAATGCGGATTCACCCATTCGAAGTTGGTGACCTTGCCTTTGATCGTCACGGGAGCGTTGCCGTCAAACTCGGCGGCAAAAGAGTGGTGGGCGAATGCCGAAGGCGCAGACACAGCCAGCAAAGAGGCAATCGCGAATAAGACTGCTTTCCTGTTCATCGGGAGCTACCTATGCGATCGACGTCGCGGTTTCGGGAACGGTTATCGGTTCCAGCTGGGCCCTGATTTCGCCCCAGCGATCCTTCATCCACGGTGGCAGATGCAGTTCCTGGCCGAGCGTGGCCGCCGGTTCGTCCTTC
>Ga0182030_10017751_pt1 | contig 13703 bp, 7 predicted proteins | sample 812S3MmetaG_FD_121299 | JGI IMG/M metagenome (GOLD analysis project Ga0182030, IMG submission 121299) | Permafrost microbial communities from Stordalen Mire, Sweden - 812S3M metaG (Illumina Assembly) | ecosystem: Environmental > Terrestrial > Soil > Wetlands > Permafrost | place: Sweden... | reverse complement strand
TATTAATTCTTTATTTTTTAAAAGAATAGCTTTGATTATTTTAAAAGAACTTTTTAAATAATTTTTGTAAGTAGAATATTTTAATATAATTTTAAAGATTTTTTAATTAAAATAATTATAATTAATAGAGGAGTTTTTTTTTTAGTTTTTTTTTTTCAAATTACGAATAAATAAAAAATTAGAATTACTTTAATTGTAATTAGAGCTCAGAAAAATTACAAATAAATAGATCTTTAACTATACTTAAATTTATTTGAACTAAATATATATAAAGAATCAAATCTATCTAGAACTAATCTACATAAATCTAACTTGGAATAAAAAAAGTAAATTATAAATCCAAAAGATTTAGTCTCAAAAAATTGCATACTTTAGTACACACCTTCCCAGCTATTCCGTCCACTTAACCAATTGGAACTTTTCCCATTCTCTCAATACCCATATTCGAATATCCCCATAAACCTCACCAAACCACACCACCTTATTTTGCCTTCAACTGGACAGATCTTACCCGCAATACCTTACTTTTAGACACCATCCCCAACACCACCAAAAAACCTCCCCTAGAAATCAAAATCAAGTAAGCTTACTAACTAGAATAAAACGAATACAATTTACCTACCTATATAACCCCGAACCTTCCATTTTCTCATGAATCTCTTAACGTAGATCAAGAGATGAGAATAGGTAATTTTTAAAACACGAAAATCATACAAAAAGTACCTATAACGTGTTGGAATAGTATTGAGGTGTCATGGACACGGCTATTCTTATCCTACTGCAATCCCTGATCATAGGTAGATATCTTGCTGGGGGCGGTTAGCGATGGGAAAGTAGAAATAAGAGGATTGAAATCGTTCTTTCTCTCATAAACGAGAAGAGAAGGTGTGGGTGTTCACATATTTATTGAATGTTTTCCTGCCTAGATCCTTATTTCAATGCGATGTTAGGATTATGTATAAGTCAAAGGCCAAAAGACTGCTTTTCGTACCCATTGATCTTAGATAGCAGCTAACAAACGCAATGGGTCGAAACGGAGTAGTCTCAATGGACGTAGGATTGGGAATTCATCATCAATTCTCTCTCTGATGCTTGCTTACTACCTCCACTTCGGTTGCAGCACCATCTCAACCATAAATATCCTATATCACAACCCTACCCTCCCCCTTCTCCTACTTCTATCACCCAAAACTTAGTCCCGCATCAAACTCATCAAACGTATTATAATCCCCCTCTTACCCATTCCTCCCTTCTCAATCCGCCCCACTCTTCAATATAAGCAAACACTCGAAAACGTCATAAATCATAAAAACCACCCCCCACGTCCTAGGGCTCCGTCATACCCAATTGGTATGCCAAGTAGCCGACCCCCTTTTGCCCCAAGGAAATAAAGGATATCCAATAATGCTATACAAACAATGCATCCTTCCTCTTATCACCTTAAAGTGTGAGGTGATATCAATCCAACCCGGTAAACCATAAACCATAACGCCTTGCTCTGCTTGATAGCTAATACCTATCTTGCCGATTGACCGACCCAATGCTTGTTGCGTGTGTGATGTGACGCCCCCCAGGCGTCCGTGCTCCAGAACTCATACGTGATGTATTTGTATGCAGTAGAGATCGACAAACTATGACCTTATGAAATGTCCTCGATCCGATCCGCGTCATCCAACTCTCCAAACTTTGCCTTATATCTCTGCAGCTCCTTCAACTGTTCCGCGAGCCCACCAAGAACCTCTTCCATCGGTGCTCTCAGTTGCTCTAATGTATGCAATGAACAATTACCTATCGCTAGATGACGAGTTCCGAGCGTCGAGATGCATGTCTGTAGATCGTTAGTCATTTGAATTGTTAGGGGAAAGAAGAATGTACCTCGATCCTGGAAACTTGATGCGTCATGAAATTTACCAAGAATCGATCCGTGACCTCTCCACCTCTGTACTTCATCTTTTCTAGCATCGCCGTCTCAGGCGGTTGCAATGGCACTTCTGCACCCTTCTCACCCTCCAGACTCGAACATAACATCTCCAATCGCAGACTCACAGTCCATAATGCCCATACCGTATCGGTGTCAATGCTAAGCTGAGATTGTTGCTGTAGCGCAGCGGGTTCTTCGATCTGGACAACCTTGTCGCCTTCTGCTAGACGCTGCTGGTATTGGATACGGCCAGATAGAGCGTGTGGATACATTAGATAGATGTACTCTGGATTTTCCAATCCCTTCAGTTTGCGCTCGCCCATATCCTTCACTTCAAAGCCTTGGCTGCTGAGAGAACGGAGTTCACGACGAATTGCCTGACTAACAAGGTCATTGTCAAATTGATCTTCGGATCCAGTTGATCCGTTGCGATCGCTTTCGCTATATGTTTCAAGACAACGTTGAATCTCCGAGATGAAGTCTGCCGAGACGGTAATTTGTCCACCATCGGCCACTGCTGAGATCCGCGACGCTCGATTCACCATGGGTCCGAAATAATCCATACGTCGAGTGACTGGATCATTCTCACACACTGGTTGACCCCAGTGAACACCCATTCGTACGCTCAACCCTTTGAAGATGAGGTTGTTGTCATTATCAAAGATCTCTTGTCCAAGGACACTGGAAAGAACTTCCGACGGCCATTGCACTTCGAGGAGTTGTTGTTGAACGGCAAAACACCAGAGGAGAGCGGACGTCGCAGTCGGGAAGGACACCATGAATGCATCACCTTCCGTCTTGACTTCATATCCACCTATGATACGCAATTGACGACGCATGACTTCGTTGTGGAGCTTGATGGCCGAACGCATGGCAGCTGGAAACGTCTCCCATAGAAGAGTTGAACTCTTGATATCGGTAAAAACAATGCTAACATCACCAATTGGAGCTTGGACCTCGGCTTGGAGTCGACGAAGCATAGAATCTTCCACACTCTCGCCCTTCACCTTTTTCGTTCGTTTAGCAGGGGCAGAATAGTCTCTGTCGTCAATAATTGCCGAGGGGTTGAAAGACAAGCTCTGGACTCTATGTGGTCGAATTTGGGCCCTCTTCTTCAAATCGCTAACACCAATCATCATAACCATGAGCTTGCCTGAAGCACCGAACGCCATCGCGAGATCTCGAAGCCGTTGAGCGCCCCGCATGAGATCACCACGTTCGTATCGTGCAACATCAACTACGAGCTCAGGGGATAAATACTCCCAGAGCTCTCGGGATGCGATCAGGATCATTTCATCCTGCTCTTTCACAGTTACCTGCGTAATGTGGGGAGCAGCCTGCACGGCAGGCATAATCTGAACATAACCGAAAGCGCGTGAGACCTCAAGTATGTCATTTAGTTTCCCTTGTCTAGACACCCAACCTCCTGCATCTCTAATCCTTTGACGTTCATTGGGTTCTGCAGGGTCATGTTTTCGTGTAAGCATCCTATGACCACCTTCTGAATGGATAAGCATTGCTTGAGCGTCTCCCACATTGGCGACATATAGTTCTGATTGTTGCAGGAACATTACCGTTGCAACTCCACCAGAGTGCAGGTCGGCTTGACTTAAAACGGCTGGAGCAGCTGATCCTCGATGAGACAAGAGTGATCTCTCCTCGGTATGTTGAGTTGCCGCTGTAGCCAAGTCTTTATTCAAGGATAGAAAGGCACGTCTTAATGCATCAACAGGAGTTTCTTCCAACTGGGAATTCAATTTCCTCAGCTCATCACTGAAGATGTGACCAAAGTTTTCATGAAGGTACTTGGCGATCTTGGACCCGCCATTTGATAATGCTTGTCCATCGAACATGCCCAGGAGAGTCTCAGTTTCGCTGGAGTTGAAGCGTGGAACGACCATATCGATGATGGACAGATGCTCGTTCTTGCCAAGGGTATCTGCCATACCATATGCTAATTGTCCAGCCAGCGAGCCTGAAGTTCGAACTCTTCGGTCCTCCGTTTGATCTGGAATGGTTGGTATGGTCAAGGTAACATCCATTAAACCGAGGATGCGCAGATGCTGCAAGGCGCTGAAGTCTGTAAGATCCCGTCCATCACGGCCACTGGCACCACCAGGTAGGGAAGGTTTGATCTCAAGGCGTTTGTTCCCAGAAAGATTAAGATATTTGAGGTTGGTATTCCAGTTCCAGTTCCAGTCATAGGGCCAATTAGATACGTTATATTTGAGAGAATTGCTGCCACAATCGAGCACAGCCAGTCGATGAGCCTTACCCAGCTCGGCGGGTAGAGTCTGAAATTTGTTGCCGTTAAGATGAAGAACCTGCAAAAGACTAAATTCCTCAAAGTCGTCTGAAGGGAGTGAGGTAAGCTCGTTTCCTGAAAGATAGAGCTCCACCAATTGTGGCCAGCTTTTGAGGGATCGCTGCGGCATGTCGTTCAGATCGTTGTAAGATAGATTCAAGATGCGAAGCTCTCCGAGTAAGGTGATCTCATCAAACACATCGTCGTCTAGCTGGTTATCGGCGAGATAGAGGTTTCGCAGGGACCCCGCAAATGTATTTATCAGCTTGGCTGACATGCCCGAATCCTTTCTTGCTCCTGGGGGAGTCATCGTCCCGATCGTGCTTCCGGACTCAGTCCTTGAAACGACAGATGTCTTCCTACCACCTTTCCCGTAAACAGAAACGAGGGAGCCTTTCCTATCGCCCGTAGGAACTGGAGATTGACCAACGCTGAGAAGTCCACCCCCGGAGGCCTGACTGGGTCGTCGTTGCCCAAATGCTTCCAAAGGTCCCAATTCCTCAAAACTAGAATTTCCAGAATTTGGTCCTTGTGGAGGCGGAGGAACATCACCCGGTACTTGGGGTGGCCGTGAACCGGGCTTTGGAAAATTATCAAGCACATTTGACGAGATGTTAAGCGTTTCGAGTCTGTTCGCCCACCAAATTTCCATAGGAAGCTTCTTTAAATTGTTCTGTCTGACATCTAGGAAGGTCAGATTAGTAAGACAGCCGATCTCTGCTGGAAGACTGTTGAGAGTATTCCGAGCGATACTGAAATGTTCTAACTTCCGCAGCTTGCCGATATGACTGGGCAAGGACACGAAATGGTTCTTGTCGAGTACGAGCTTGATAAGATTTGGCATTTTATCAAAGGCTGCATCCGGGATATGAGCCAGTTTCGCGTTCGAGAGGATAAGAGTTGTGAGAGTAGGAACAGAGTTTAGTATTTCAAACTTAGTGACGGGATTTGAGTTGAGTCTCAATATCCGGATCTTGGTGAATTCGGATTCACAGACAGATACCGAATTGTGGTCTGCAGATATCTGCTCAACCTTTGGCAGTTGTGCGATAACATCAATACTCGAAAGAGTGTTGTAGCGAACATCAACTTCCTTTAAGTTTACGAGCTGGTCAAATGTGTCTGGGAGGGACCCTGCCAAACGATTATTGGTAATGACGAATCTTTCAAGATTCTTTAGCTGGCCAATTTCGTCTGGGAGGCTGGCAATGCCATTGAAGCTCATATCGATATCAACCAATCCTTCAAGATCGCACAGGAATTTGGGGAATGATTCGAGGAAGTTTGACGACACGTTCAAAGTTCGGAGGGATTTGAAAGACCCAAAGTAGGATGGCAGGCTTGTCAGACGGTTGTTTGCAAGCTTCAAACTGATGAGTCCTTGTAATCTTGACAATTCGGCGTGCTCGAGTTGCTCCAGTCGATTATTCGAAACGTCAAGAATGGTAAGACGACTAGCTCGACTGAGGCTAGGTGGAAGTTTCCAAGCCTCATTGCTAATGTATTTGATATCGCGTAGATTCATGCATGATTGGATAAAGTCTTTTGGGAGGTCGAGAGAAAGATTCCGTGAGATGTTAAGAGATATGATCTCGGAGGCTTTCGAGTAAAGCGCAATAGGAATGGTGACAAGATTTCGTCCAGAAAGGTCGACATGACTGTATTTCTGGACTTTATTAATACCAACCTCATTGCCCACAGTTGCATAACCGCTTTGTCTTGCGGGAACAAACGAGAATCGACAAAGATAGCTGTTGTCTTCTCGGCCCACGTCCTCAATCTTGTCTCGCTCTTCATACCCTGCTTGCTCAAGCAATCGTTTTTGGATGACAACCGGACGTTCACCAAGCGCAAGGATTCGTTGTAAGTCATGTTTCTTCATCACAATTTGGTAATTCTCCAAACTATCTGTCATATAGGTCTTCTTGCCCAGCTGGCCCATGATTTCCGTAACGGTAGCGTTGAGAGATGTTGATAGAGTTGCAAAAGTCCCATCAACCCTGAAAATTCGGATGCAATAAGGAGTACCCTTGTCATCCGCCTTAGGTGGAGCGCCAGTTTCGTCAATCTCATTCAGGCGTGACAAATTATCGTCATTCACTTTCTTCACAGCCCAACTATCAGGTGCATTCCACCCCAAGCCCCCAGCACTTTCCGCTTCAATTTTTGCCTCATCCTCGACGTTTCCAGCAAAAATACTATTGTCCAATGGCGTTAAAGGCGGCGGTTTTGACAAAATACCCTCCATATTGGACAAGTTGGTGTCCAGATTAAAGATTGATCCATGTGTCGAATCATTCCTTTCTCGAGAATCATATATATGCTCCGCATCCTCTGTCTTTCCTCGCCCTTTTCGGAAAGGGCCCTTTTTGAAAGTGCCTGCTTGTCGTGAAGTAGGAGCAGCAGTTCTACCAAATTGTCCATTGTCAATCCTTGGGAGAGCGATATCCGAGCCCGTAACGCTTCCGTCGCGGCTCCAATTACCATAATCGGGCGATTGTTGACCCTTTCCACTCCCGCCTGGAGAGTTGAATGAACGAACCGAGCCTGGAAGTTCTTTCAATCGCGTGGGTGCCTGATCCTTATCTTTATGTTTCCTGAATCTTCCCAAGCTCAATAGACTCCGCTTACCATTTCCTGTTGGCGACGTCGGACTGTCTTTCATTGCGGTCCTCGAAGTTGCTTGACTCCAATTGCTCTTTCCGCTGGGGGTAGGACTAGTGGGTCTCTGCACGAGGCTTGTATTCGATGAGTTATGGGTGCCAAGCGCTGTTCCCATAGAATTTGGAGCCCGGTTATTCCTTGCACTCACACCAGAATCCTCTCGGCTGATGGATGGCCTCAAGGATCTGGCGTCGTCGTTACTCTTGTTATGTCGATGATTATGACCTGGAAGGTGGACATGCGAATGATTCGATCGCGATGAAGAGGACGTTTTAGGAGGATTTGGATTGTCGGTCACGTATCGATCTCGATCGGGTCCGGAGAGGTTCTCTCGAACAGGGGCTTCGCCGTATTTTGCAAGGTCCTATCGAAGTATTAGTATATCAACTCAGTTCCATATTATATAATTTTCACTGCAATTAAACCGCAGCGACTGGGCTGGGAGAATTGTTGTGCTATGCCTAGGTAAACCACTGACCTGAGAGTCCTGGTATAAAAACGGCACAACATCACTGGAAGGGACTGGTGTTCGAGGTCGAGATCCTGCAGGCGACGAGTCTCTTTGTGTATGATCAGTTGCCGATGAATGATTTCGATCGCGATGGCTTCGAGCAAATGAGTGTGACCGATGTTCTTTCCCCCGGGAAGGCAGGCTCGTGTCGGATCCATCTTTCCCAGGAAAGTCCTCCCCAAAGAAGGTTTGCAACTTTTTGTGTATGCCACTTCGAGAACCAGTTATACTATTTTTGGAGCCCGAACTGCTGGCAGTCGTTACGCTCGCAACAGATGGTCGTCTTTCGTCTGCAAAAAATTGATCTGCGGGGGAATCGCTCGCGTTCGTATTCCCTGTCAATCCAGTCCCAGGCCTGAATCCTGGCGACAATTGAGAGGCTTGCGATAAGTTGTCGCTCGAATCATTGTAAAAACTCGTCCCAAAGCCAGGCGAGGGCAGCGCTTGGGATCCATTTGTTGACATCCAAGGGGCGATCTGATTTGGGGAGCTTTGAAGCGCGGTGGGCGGATTGTGCTGAATCTGTGGGATGCGACCACCAGAAGTTTCCAAGACGGCAAGTTCGCGTCTATAATTTCCAAAGCCGCTGCTCATCCTATGATCCCGAGGGGATACATTTGAAGAGCCTGAAGCAGGAGATACTGGCATTCGCGGTGCGGCAGACGTCGGCGAAACTTGAGGATCAGTCTCAACCCTATGACCGGCGCAAATGCAAGCAGCCGTTAGTCAACGAACATGTCCATGGCTTCTCTTCCCAAGGGATCGGATTCCGTCTGAGACAAAGAAGGGAAGGTTCTCTCACCTTTTCTTCCCATCGGTCTTCACCTGCATTGGTGTGCCTCGTCGCGACGGGCCCCGGAAAAGCGAGCTTGGTTTGATTGTATCGCTCGATTTCCAGCTCTCGGTGCTCGCAGAGCTGTTGCGAGCGACGGCATCCTTCCTGGTCATCATGGACCAGCACTCCCAGTCAGGAGTCCGCCATCGGTCTAATAATTCATAAGGATATTACAACGTGTTGTTGGATCACGAATAGATGTGGGATTAGGTTTGGGGAAAATGTCACTAAAGATCAGGGCTGTGGTACAGGATGGATCTGGGCAAGGGTGGGTGTGCTGTGCTTTTTCTCGGCAACGCCCGCTTTTCCATGGAACCGCTTGGCTGATGAAGTTCTGCACAACATATGTAAAACGAAGTTCGTATGAACATACTCTCGATATATAATATAGGGTAGCCAGAGAATTCGAATAACTTCGCAACGATGGGTGATAGATGATAGATGATGGATGGTGGACAATGAATTATTTATTAAATCACGTGGAAGAGAATGGGCATTTCTGCTCACTCTGGAGGATCTATGGGTATGGGATTGTTCTGGCCCTGTCTCTGATGCAACATGCGAATACTAGTAGCGAATACTGGTACTATTGTGTGAGAATGATTGGGACACTCGGCGTCCCCCCAAATGCGACCAAATATCATGGGTAACCAATTGCCAGGGAGTGCGATGCCAATGCATATACTGAAAACGGCACAGCCATTTTCATGATGCCTGAAACTGTTCCCTCTCAACTTCCTACAATACACGCCTCCATCAAACGAATCCTCACCAAGATTAGAAAGCAAGATTCAGTGATGTGATTGGTGTGCATGCCCTGTGTGGCCTTTGTGCCTCGTCATGCCTCGAACCAAATATAAAAACAAAATGCTTACACGCTTCAGCTGCTGAGGAATCAATTCTCCTATGAAAAGGGGTTCTTCAAACAAGTCCAAACCCATTTAAAACACACATATGATGTATTGATCTGGAGTCCTCTCGATAGCGGTACTTGTCAACACCTTATATCTGGATCCGGAACTCAAGTTAAACACAGCAGTTGAACACAGCACGGAAGCTGTGTTCACTGTGAAGTCTAGACGTCGGGGCTATTTCTCTTGGGGGCTCAGCGCTATGAGATTCGTGTGCAGATGGCGTTGGATAGGGATGGGAGGCTCACTGATTGCCCCTGATCTCGTTCTCGAAATTTCCTCTGTCTAAGAACAAAAGGCTTGTTAAGAATCATCTCATGTTTTATTTCATCCGGCCTCCGACACACAAAAAAAGGGGGGTGGGGGGATCCTTTATGCGCTGGATCATTGGCAACCTCGGCAACGTTCCACTGAAGATCGCTAAAAATCTAAGCGACAAATAGCCACCATGTCCCCTGAAGTCCCAGCCTCCCAGCCTCGTCGATCTTTCCAGCCTCCTCTGAAAGAAATAAAAAAATCATCCAACATCAACAAATCATCCTGATGCTGGCAAAAAAAACTACCGACACAACGAAAACACATCATACACAGGCCCACTTCCAGCCTCTTCAATTAATACAACCATCAATTTCATCCTATCATAATCTTGCTATACTCCATAGAACCCTCGTATCGCTGACGTTGATAGATCTTGGTCGGTGGCTGGAAGACAACTTAATCTGCAGCAGCCTTTTAAGACTTCGCTGGTAGCCGCATGAACCTGCATATTTACCCAACACTCTTCAAGTCAGAGAGCTACACTTGACTATATCATATATCTCGTTTGCTTACTTGCGAGCATCCTTCGTAATCATCACCTCAATCATCATCCGGTTCATTGTCAATAGAGTGGCCTGATCGAACTTCTTTTTCTCTTCTTTCTTTCTTCCTTCCTCCCTCTTTCCTTCGTCTCTGTACAAAGCATTGCATTACGGCGTCATGTTTTCGAGATTAATCTTCACAGTTGCAGCTGCATTGCTCTGCAGACAAACCGCAGCTCAAACATACAGTACCTGCAATCCATTATACTCAAGTACGTCACAAGACCCCCCCCCACCCTCGACAGCCGAAGACTAACAACGAAAACAGCATCATGTCCTGCAGATACAGCTTTGGGAAAAGCAATCAACATCGATTTCACAAAAGGTTCCGTCAATTCCTTCACGGCCTCGGGCGCCCCGACCTACGACTCGAGCGGCGTCCATTTCACCGTAGCCAAGTCAGGCGATGCACCGCAGCTCACGAGCGTATTCTACATCATGTTTGGAAAGGTTGAGCTCACAATGAAGGCGGCACCTGGCGCAGGAATTGTTAGCACCCTGGTATTACAATCCGACGACCTCGATGAAATCGATATGGAGTGGCTGGGAGCGGATAGCTCAGAGGTTCAGACAAATTACTTCGGAAAGGGAGACGTAACAACATACAACCGCGGTCAATTCAACCCAGCAGCGAATAACCAAGGTCAATTCATCACCTACACCATCGAATGGACCGAATCGCAGGTTACCTGGTCCGTGGGGAGCACCATCGTACGAGTCCTTACACCCGCGACCGCAGACGCAAACCAATACCCGCAAACCCCCATGCAAGTCAAATTCGGCGCGTGGTCCGGCGGCGACTCCTCAAACGCGGAAGGCACCATCCAATGGGCTCGCGGACCAACAGATTATAGCCAAGGTCCCTTTACAATGACGGTCCAATCGCTTGCCGTGACCGACTACTCGACCGGGACCTCCTACAAATACGGCGACACATCCGGAACTTATGGATCCATCCAAGCAGTTGGTGGAGCCGTGAACGGTAACGCAGGCGGAGCAGCCTCGACCGTCGCCTCAGCAGACGTGCCCGCCGCTACCTCCGCATCCCCATCCATCCCCGCCGGTCTAGGCGGAACCTCCAAAGGTGACACAGCAACACAAACCGGATGGCCATGGGTAGCCTCTGCAACAACCATGACCACAGCCGCGAACACCTATTCCTCCGCCCCCGGCGTCCCGAGTGGATGGACCATCTCCGCAAGTGGTAAAATCGTGCCTGCAAATTCTGCAGCTGTGAGTATGGCCCTCCCTTTCCCTGTCTTTTCTTTACCTCTTTCTTTTCGCTATATACTAATGCCAAACAGATATCGACAACATCCACCCTCTCCTCCTCCTCGGCCCCTTCGCCTTCTCCATCCTCGCCGCCTTCAACGTCGCAGCCCGTTGGCGCTGAGACTACAGTTACTGGATGGGATGACAGAGGCTTTCCGACGACATACGTCGAGCCTGTGGGATGGGAGACGATAGTGAAGAGTTACAACGAACAAGGATTCCCTGTTACACCCGGAGCGTCGACTTCGACGACGGATGCGGTATCAGGTACCGTGACGGGGACCTTCGGGGGTGGTGTATTCGATGCCCAAACGGCGGGGAAGAATGTGGGCACGAAGACTTCGACTGCTGGTGCTGCTCCAACCCATGATGTCTGGCGTTTAGGTAGGCTGGCTATGGTTGGAGCTGTGGCTGCGGTGGTAGAACGACTTCTCTAAAGCTCCAAGGACTTTTGAAGTTCACGTGCTCATGACTTTCTTTTGTCGGATTGGAATTTCGTGGATCGGATGGCGTGCCATGGATGGGAGGAATAATTGGATTTTGAAATGACACTCCATGGAACTGGACTGGGTCGAGAGCCAAAACATAAATGACGGGATGATCATGACGATGAATGAATAATGGCTTAGATGTTACCCGAACATATACTTAATGGATTTTAATAATTACCTTCAACCCACTTCAACATATCCTGCTCAATGCTCTAATGTTTTGTTTGCCCTGCGCCATTATTTAGTTATTTACTTAAGATATTTCCCCTCTAATTTGGTTATTTTCAAGGCCAGGTTATATTCACCTTTCCTGTTAACCACTCGATTCCCCCTCCAGGTTTCTACATTTCCACGTAGATTAAGCGCCAGGTACCCAAAGCACAGGCTTACATAGACTATCTTATAGACTATAAAAACCGGATTATAATCAGTTTTTAATTTAGTTTTAATTAATTCAAAAAATATATTCCTTTTCTAGAGGGCTTCTACTGTCTCTCAGACCCCTAGCGAACCCTAACTTATCCTAATCACTAACCCTAATCGTTGCTGCTGTAACAGCCATGCATCTAAGAGCGGGGGTTTGTTTTATTGTCCTGTGGAATTGTTTGATAGCTAGACATGGTGGTGCTATGTTGTGCTCACTGATCACCTCATTGTCCACTGGAAGTTTGCTTAATCAAAAGGAGTATTTTACTAGGATGAATTAGACAAATCTTGAGAACAAGATCCTTGGAGAGGGCATAGTTGTGATATGGCCAAGGCATCATATGACTTGCATGTGAAGCCCCGACTGGGTCGAGCAGCCAGTGCCCTTTATACAATTGTACATATGACTATTATTTATTTTTATGACGTCTACACGTCAATAGAGACCATCTATTTAGAGGGGGTTCCCCCGGACCCCTGAGGAAGACCAGAGATTAGTTCTGTACTGAATCAATCACGTGTTCACACAACTCACTGGTTCTATTGACTTATTGCCTACTATCAACCACCTCACAAAATTAAAATATTTATTTATTTAAAAAAAACCCCCAAAATAAAGTACTAAGTATAATATATAATATACAATATACAATATGCAATATACAATGTTTTTAAAGGGTTTTGATAGTACAGGGGTCTAAGGCCTTGGTGTCAGCGACCTGAGGTTTCAAGGTCACATGATCTCGCTTAGCTAGCTCTCCCATCATATACTTAAGGACTTTCCTGTTCTTGACCAATAGATATCCTTACCTCTTTTCTTGAATTTTACGTACACCTACATTTTCTCTTGGTAGCGGCCCCGGGAGCTAAGCTATACCGTCTTTTAAGCTCAAATCCGAAAGCCAGTGCATAAACGAAGGCAGAATCACATGAATGGTTTCAGGTTCAGCTTATATACAGCACTTCCACAAAAATTTCATAGGCTGTCTGTTATTCTTATTGGGCTGGACCGCCTTGCTTAACCGCCCTTTTCCAGTCACAAGGACCTTTTCCGATGCCCGATATACAGGGATCTTTGATGCCTTATGTACTGTACAGTGGGTGGCCACAAGTCTAAGCAAAACGCGCTAAGCACAGAATTTAAGAGATTTTCTACTCTATTCAAAGCTTTATAACTTAACTAATTAAAGAGCTATTAATAAATCAATTATTTCAAATAAAAATTTAGATCCGAATTAACAATTTCCTAACTTCTAGTACTTAGTATATCAGTTATTTGTAGTAAGAACTGTATTTATACATTTTTGTATTTCTTTTACAAGCTTATTTAATATATTATTTTCTAGTAGATTCTAGATCTTTTGTATATATTTAATTAAATATACAATTATTATATTATTATCTTTTATAGTTTTTAATTTAGAATACAATTTAATAATTTTGATCTTAAGTATTTTTCAAAATTTTTTAATAGAATTAAGATCTAGAAAATAAAAAGACTAATTTA
>Ga0182030_10017750_pt1 | contig 13704 bp, 10 predicted proteins | sample 812S3MmetaG_FD_121299 | JGI IMG/M metagenome (GOLD analysis project Ga0182030, IMG submission 121299) | Permafrost microbial communities from Stordalen Mire, Sweden - 812S3M metaG (Illumina Assembly) | ecosystem: Environmental > Terrestrial > Soil > Wetlands > Permafrost | place: Sweden... | reverse complement strand
GAACAAGAACCTCGCGACCCTGGTGTATCCCACCTCAACCAACCCGGCTCCCAGCACACCCAACCCACCGAGTTACACAGGATTGGCCATCACCAGCAACGCCTCGGGGAATTTCCTCTACGCGGCGGATAACGCGAACAATGTAATAGATATGTTCGACGGCAGCTTCACACTGGTGAAGTCGTTTGGAGATTCGGCGATCCCATCGACCTTCTCGGTATTCGGCGTCCAGGACATCAATGGCATGGTCTATGTCACGTATGCCGTACCGAACGTCGGTGCCGGCGGCTACGTCGACGTCTTCCAGGAGAATGGCACCTTCGTGAAGACACTGATCCAGGGACTGCCGCTCAATCAGGCTTGGGGCATTGCCCTCGCTCCCAGCAATTTTGGGCCGCTGAGCAATACGCTGCTGGTTTCAAACAACTCCGTCGAGGGCACCATCAACGGGTTCAATGCTAAAACCGGCGAATTTGTGGGCACGATACGAGACGAGCGCGGGAGGAAGATTGTCCTCAATAACCTCTGGGGAGTTGCCTTCGGCGGCGGCACCACGGCCAATGGAGCAGCAAACGAGCTGTTCGTCACCGTGGGTCAGGGAATTGGCACCGCCGAATTGGCTGGTACCTTTGCATCCATCGTCTACAATCCAACCCCTGTTTATGGATGGTGAGGGCCGCCCGAAACAGGCGTTTCATCCCACGGCCAAAGACCTGCTCCTCTTCCCCGCGAACGAAGCCGTGCCCTGTAACAGGGCACGACTTCACAGCTTGCGGAAAAACTCGAAACGGAGGGAGGCGGAGGTTTCAACCCCCGCATTAAGCCGACAGAATCAATACCGGCTTTAGCCGCGGAGGTGCGGTTTTCTTTAGATTCATCCGAAATTCTGACTTCTTCCGCAGCCCGTTCAGTCGTGCCGGAAAGATCCTTGAAAACGCCGAGTTTTAACCCCTGAGCTATGCCTGCGCGTGCTGCCAACTCTTGTAAACGAACTCAAGGCTATAACCATCGGGATCGAGGACGTTGGCGGCGTAGTAGCGGGGATCGTAGTAGGCTCGAACGGCCGGTGCGCCATTGTCGGTAGCGCCCGCCGCCATTGCTGCAGCATAGGCCGCGTTCACCTGCTCGCGACTATCGGCAACAAAGCCAATGTGGGCGGCGCGGTTGTCGGCTGGGCCTTCGCGAAGCCAGAAGAAAATGCGGCCGTTCGCCCCGAATCCTTTCAGATCGGGATGGCCTGGCGGTCCCTTGCTGCCGTCGTAGTCGAAGAGCCGGTGGATGCCGAGGGGAGCCAGGGCCGCCGTGTAGAACGCGATCGAACGCTCCACGTCGCTCACCGTAAGAAAAACGTGATCCAGCATGTTCATCCTTTGGCCTATTTAGATATACGGTTCCGCCGAACGATGCAGTTCGATGTTATAGGTGGATGCAAAGTCGAGCCTGAGCCATCAGGCGCAGGCTGTGCAGCATGTGTAAGCGGCGCGTCCGAACCGGAAGAGATGATAAACCATCGGTCATCGCTAGCCGTCTTTTCGAGGAGTAATCGGCCTCGGTGAGCGCCCTGCTGCTCGGGCTCTCACCGAGGCAGAACACGGGACACCTCGATTTCCGGCTCGTCAACGTTCTCGGAGTTCCTGCACCCTGTGAAGAATGGTTCTTTGAATCGAGATCGCGGACAGGGAGAATTGAGGAAATGAAATCGACTATATTCGAAGCCATTCGCGGGTCCCGGTTGGCGAGAGCGACCAGCACATAACCTTCGTGGGGCAAGATGTGCAGTTCGCCATTGATTCCAGGTGCGCCACCGCCGTGACCGTATCCTCCATCCGGCAGCACGTAGAAGCCCATCCCATAATCCAAGCGCTTGGGACTCGCCTGCGTTGCCTCCCGCAGAGATACAGGATCTAACAGCTTGCCAGATTGCAGAGCTTCCGCAAAAAGAAAAAGGTCTTGGACTGTAGAGTACCCCCCTCCGGCTGAGGTGCCCGACCAGGGCATTCCGCCCGTGTTGGGCACCAGGCCATTCTGCCCGGACGTGTAGCCGATCGCGCGGCCCTTCACATGATCGGTCTCAGGACGCGAGTCGGTGTGCATCATTCCCGCAGGCTGATTGATATGCTCCTGAACATATTTCTGATAAGGCTCGCCGCTCACAAGCTCGATGATTCGCCCCAGAAGGATGAAGCCGTAGTTGGAATATTCCATGCGCGACCCTGGCTCGAAAGCGACGGAGCGGCTTCCAAAGAGCTTGACGTAGTCCGCAAGCGCTCGTGTTCCGTCGCGATGTGCATCGTACTCCGGAGTAAAGATGTCTCCGGTGCCGCCGGTATGATTGAGCAGTTCTCGAATCGTGACACGCGAAGCGAGGTCGCGGTTCGGATATTCGGGCCAATAGGCGGCAATCGGCTTATCGAGCGCGAGCTTTCCCTGCCCCACAAGCTGAAGGATAGACACGGCGGTGAACATCTTGTTCATGGAGCCGATACAGAACTGCGTGTCGACCGTGTTCTTGATGTGGTTGGTCTCGTCCGCCATGCCCCATGCCTGGTCGAGCACGATTTTGCCGTTGTGAGCGATGAGGATTGCCCCTGAAAAGGCACCCGGCCCATTCATCGCGGCTACATGCTCCTGCACCCGATCGGCTAGCTGGTCGTCACTGGCAGCCGGATTTCCCGAGCCCTCCGGCGGCGGGACCGGGTGGCCCATTATTCCTGCGATAACGGGAGGGTTTACCGACGCCAAATCCAACGTGGATTCGGAATAGGCGCCGCGATTTTCCTTCATCAACACCACTAGATGAGTGTCCGTGTCTTCCTCGACCCGATAAATAGTCATCCCTCGGGTCATGGTCCGCAGGCGCAGATCGCCTGCCACGCGGTCATCGGCCCCGCTGCGCCCGTATTTTTGCCAGAACGCGGCAATCCGGGCTGAATCGCCCGAATTGAAAGCGTCCAACCATTGTTTGAAGACCTGCAGGGAAGGTGTTTCTGAAGCAGGGCCGGCGGTCGCAGTCAGAGCCGCCGCAAGCGGGAGGAGTGCGAGAAGAGCAGCAGCACGCTTGAACATAGTGCTGGTATAAGACAGCGCTTAGCTATTTGTGAAGTAGATATGCATTATATGCAATATTCATTTTATGAATATCGGCGGGATCGATCTCAATCTCCTGCTTGCCTTTGAAGCGCTGATCGACGAGCGGCACGTGGGCCGGGCCGCAAGACAGGTCGGACTCAGTCAACCAGCCTTCAGCAACGCCATCGCGCGACTGCGAACTCGTCTTGGGGACCCGCTGTTTGTGCGCACAGCGCAGGGTATGATGCCGACTCCCCGCGCCGACCAGCTTGCCGGACCCATACGATCCGCTCTTGCGCAGCTTCGGCAGACCTTCGAAGCACCGCATTCCTTCGATCCTTCGGTAAGCGCGCATCGGTTCCGGATAGGGCTCAGCGACGATGTGGAACTGCGCCTGGTTCCATTGCTCTCTCGTGCCATGCTTTCAGGCGAGCTGCAAAATCAAACCCGCCGGCTCGATTGGAGGTTCACAGTGCCCGAGAGCGAGCTTCGCAACGGAACCCTTGACCTCGCGATTGGTTATTTTCCGGATGCGCGTCAACTAGCGCCAGGCCTCGTCATGGAATCGATTTCGGAGGAGAACAACGTCGTAATTGCGCGTCGCGGTCATTCTATGTGGAAGGGCAAGCTTACGCTTGACCGGTTCACAAGGCTGGATCATGCCGCCGTCATCTATCGCAATCAGCTATGGGGGTTGATCGATAACGAGCTCGCTGCAAGAGGACTTCGGCGCCGCCTCAGACTAGCGCTCCCGCATTGCCTTTCTGTGCTGCACGCCGTCTCGTCGAGTAACCTCGTGGCATGCATCCAGGAATCTGTTGTTCAGAAATTCGGCGCAAGCCTCAACCTGAGGTCCTGCCCCGAGCCCCTTGGATTGCCGCCGTTCGTCCTGCGGATGGTGTGGCATCGCCAGAGGGACAACGACACCGCACAGGTCTGGCTTCGCAAGCTCATCGCAACTGAACTTCGCGATCAGGAGAACCAGTCATCCAAAACGCGGGAATTGACGAAAAGCCGAAAATAGTCGGAGCCGTTGACTACTGGGGCGACTCACTCTTCGAGACCCGTTTTCGTGACAAAGGCAGGATAGGTATTGGAAAACGCCGTTTGCGCCAGATTTCTTACTTTCGTTCACGAGTTCGGGGTTCGATCTCGAATGCCGAAGGCCGCAAGGTCCACAAGAAGGGCCGTAGATCTGCCGCCTTCGTTGCAGAGAATTTCCAGCTCCCAGCGCACAATAGAGGCTAGGCTAAAGCACGAAAGCTGAGGGCGAACGGCGGAAAGTTGCTAAGTCCTTTGCCGAGACATCTTTCGCCATAAGCGATTGATTCGATTAAGGTTATCGTAAGTTATTGATAAAACTAAGTCCAATGGGCAGAGATATTTAGCAAGAAACGGGGGGAGGGGGTATACCCCTCTGGCTGTTTTGGACTTGCGCCGCATGGAATCAATGAGGAAATACTCGCCGAGGGTGTACGGCGAGAGAACGCTACTTTGAAATTGTGCCCACAAGATTGAGGTCGATCGCGACATCATTATCAGCTTTCCAAATCAGAAAGCTCGGATTCTTGAGTCCCCATTGAACGTAAGGCACCACAAAATGAGCCTTGGCCGTTGCGCTGGCGACCTCAAGATGTACCACCATCGGAATAGTGATTTCGTGAGGCGTGCCTAGCAGGGTGAAAACCCCGGTTACCTGAATAGCCGATTCGCCTGAAGGAGCGAGGACGCCGGTATAGGTCTTCGGCTCAAACGAAACAGTTGCGTACTGTTCGACCTCCAGGATGTCCTTGTTCATTTTCTTGTCGCGACTGCCATTGCCGGTCTTGCAGCTGCCGGCGAGGACGATCACCGAACCCGACATCTTAGGAGTGCCGCGGTCAAACTCAATCGACCCGGATTGGACGTGAAAGATGCCGCTGACGACTTCGTGGGTTGTATTGAGCGCCATCTTGACTTCGCTGGCATCGGGTTTGACGACGAAGGTCTGATGCTGGGCGAGCGCGGCTGGAGCGAGGAGGCCAGCGAGGGCGAAGACTGCGAAGGATTTCATTCGAACTCTCTTTAGGGTTTTTGACCGCTGCATGTTGTTTTGAGCAAAACCACGGTTCGGTTTAGGTGGCAACTGCATGGTTAGCGACGACGCCTTGCTGGGCAACGCGTGTCAGCCTTGCCGTCACGCGCATCACGCCGGGCCAGACCCTGAGGCAAAACGGTAAGACAGCGCGCGCGAGAGAGTTGTTCAAGCCATCGGCGGCGAACTCGGCAAGGCGCATCTGGGCCAGCAATGCGGACCGCAGTTTAGCCTGGAAGAGCGGCGCGGGCTCGGCTGCAAGATAGGCAGCGACGGCACAACGGGCAGTATGCAACGCGATAGATATGCCATCGCCGGTGAACGAGGGGATGACGGCTGCCTGGTCGCCGATGCAGTAGAGCCCGTTCTCCGTTGTGCGGCGGATGTAACCATACGGGATATGAGTGATGGCGATCGGCTTGGCGAGCAATGGCTCCGCACCGGCAAGCCTTATGGCGAGGTGTGGACAGTCCTGCTGCATCTTCGCGAGAGAATTCTCCCAGCGATTGCCCACACGTGCGAGATACCGCTGTTGCACCACCCAGCATAGGTTTGCAATGCCGCCTTCAACCGGTTGGATACCGCCATAGCCTCCTGGATAGAGCATCAGCTCAGAGGCGTGCGCGAGTTCAGCGGCCTGCGCGTGCGCCAGGCGAAAATACATCTTAAAGGCGACCCATCGCTGGGGGTCCTCGGGACGCGCGTGTCCGCGGACATCGTGCTTGCCCGTGGCGAGAAAGACCGTTGTAGCTTCACAGGTGGCGCCGTCGTCGAGCGTAACTTGCCAGACGTTGCTCGTCGTGCGGCGAAGCGCCTGCACACTGCGGCCGCGCTCCACGCGGACTCCTGCTGCGATGGCTTCGGCGATGAGCGCTGTATCGAGCGTCTTGCGCGTGAGCGAGGCCGCGGGAAAAGGCAAGGGAGCCTCCGCGGCGCGCCTGGCAGCGGCGAGGCGAACGAAATTGATGGGCGCGGCTCCAAGCGAGGCCACGTCGATGCCGAGCGCGTGAAGGTCCTCAAGGGCCTCACCGCTTAGAAATTCTCCGCAGACCTTGTGCCGCGGTGTGGGCTCGCGTTCGATCAGCGTAACGCTTCGTCCCTTGCGGGCGAGCGCGATCGCAGCGGCACAGCCTGCTACTCCTCCACCGAGGATGAGAATTTCGTCTTGCAAAGGAATCGGATTCAGATTGGACGTTGTAACTGGAAACTCCTTTTTCGGATCCGATACGTCGGAATTGTACCGTTCCTGATGGTATCTCATGACAAATGCTTCATTTGGGTAGTGGTGCAGTTAGAAATCCAAAGCCCAGGCGCAAGGGTTTGACGGCGCGGAGATGAGCACGGTGAGCCACCGCCTGCTCTGCCCAATCCTTTGCGCCAGCGAGATTGTGAGCTCCCCTCCATCATGCGCGGCGCGTGGTGAGTTCGCGCCAGTTGAGGCCGAGGTCGACGAGAAGAAGGGAAGCCAACGTGAAGGCGATGACGCCGACGGCGGAGAAAGTGTCGCCAAGATGGCTCCAGTAGCGGGGCCACAGATTAAGCACGCGGCTGGAGACGAAGGTAAACGTGACGGCGTAGGAACGGGCCATCCACTGCCGATGCTGGACGATTTGGCGGTTGCGCGCGGTGATGAAGGCAGCGGTGGTGCAGACCATCCAGGCCGCGGCCTGCATGGAGGTTCCAGGCAATCCGGGGCGGCCGGCGGCAAGAGCGATCCCGGTGAAAGAGCCGACAAAGACGCAGAGGACGTAGACGCGGCCCAGGACGCGATGGAATTTCAGGTGGCGCTGCCGAAAGCGGGACGAGAATTGCAGAGGGCCGGCCAGGAGAGCGATGGTGCCGGCGAGTGTATGGGGGATAAGGAGTTGGCGGTCGGCGATGACCTGCAGACGGTAGGCATGGTACATGGGGTAATCGGTGACGAGAAGAACTTCTGAAGTGATGAAGACAAAGAGCACAGTCAGACCAAGCGAGATCCAGAGAACAGTTTTGAATCTGGAACGTTCCGTGCTCGGCGCGAGCAGGGTAGATGATGCCATTCATTCGCCTCTTAGATGATTAGACGTAAGGAGGGAGCCAAGTGGGCGGAGGATGACAGAAACTTCATAATCAGCGTTTCATGGCCGGCGACCGTCGGGCAAACTGAGGATGCGCGAGAAACAGACCTTCAGTGGATGGTCTTCGACTTGCGCTGCATGTAGTCCATGAGCAAATACTCGCCGAGGGTGTGGGGCGTGGTGAAGTAGGCTTTGCCGCGGCACATTTCCGAGACCTTGTGCACAAATTGCACCAGGCTGTAGTCGTTGGTCAGCATGAAGGTGTTGATCATAATATTGGCCCGTTTGCAGCGCGCCACTTCTTCGAGCGTCTCGCTGACGACAAGTGGATCGAGGCCGTAGGCGTTTTTATAGATGCGGCCATCGGGCATGGTGAGCGCGGATGGCTTGCCGTCGGTGATCATGACGATCTGCTTCATGTCCTTGCGCTGGCGGGCAAGGATGCGCTGCGACACGCGGAGGCCCTCCCGTGTGTTCGTGTAAAAGGGCCCGACCTTGACGCGTGCCAGTTGCGAGACCGGCAGCTCTTCGGCGGAGTCGTGGAAGAGGACGAGGTTGAGCGAGTCGCCGGGATACTGCGTCCGGATAAGATGCGAGAGCGCCATAGCGACTTTTTTCGCGGGCGTGAAGCGGTCTTCGCCATACAGAATCATCGAATGCGAGCAGTCGAGCATCACTACGGTGGCGCAGGAGCTCTGGTACTCGCATTGATGGACGTGCAGATCGTCGTACTCGAGATTCAGCGGTAGTCCGATGCCTTCCCGCGCAATCGCGGAGTTGAGTGTGGCGATGGTATCGAGGTTGAGCGTGTCGCCGAATTCGTAGCGGCGCGGCGCACCGGTGGCCTCGATTCCCGTCGCCCAGTGGCGCGTGTCGTGGCGGCCGAGGCTTGATTTACCGAGCGAGCCGAGCAGGTCGCGGAGTGTCTTGAATCCGAGAAAATCGAGGCTCTTGTCCGTTACCTCGAAGCGGATTTCGCCTTCGACATCGCCGATTTCGCCGCCAGCCTGCGAAGCCTGCGTCGGATCGGGGCGGCCGTATGTCGAGATGTAGCTTTCCTGCTGCATCCGTTCGATGAGCTTGTCGATCAGTTCGTCGAGTTTGCCGGCTGCGGACATTTCGTTGATCTGGCGCTGGGTGTCCTCGTCGAAAAATTCGCCGGACTCGAGGATCTGGCGCAAAGCGTCGCGGAGGGCTTCGAGGCTGTTGTCCATCTCCCCGAAATTCGAGTAGGGATCGTTGAAGCCCGAGTCGAGAAAGAAGTCGGAGAGCGCCTGCAGCAGGCCCTCCAGATCCATTTCGGAGGCCAGGTCACCGTTGTATTTGGTGTAGCGAACGCCCTTCATGACGATGCCCTCGGTTATGATTGGTGCTCTCCCACGTCTCAAAAGGCGAGACGTGGGGCACCCATTTTCGTATTGACGTTCATATCCGAACCGCAGACCCTTCGCTCTGTTCAGCAGATCCTTCGCTCCGCTCAGGATGACCTTGCTGCGCAAGTTCAGTTATATCCGCCTCTTCCAGGGCGGCCGCGGCGGCCACGTTCCCATTCTTCGAATTCGCGTTCAACGTCGGGCCGCTCCGGCGTGCGAGCCGCTTTGTCCTGTGCGGTGAAGACGCGCTCTTCACTGCGGCTGAGCTTGCGGTGAGCGACCATGCCTTCCAGCAGGAACTCGGCAGCGGCCACGACTGCGTGGGGCGGATCCGATGGATGAATGCCAAGCGGCGAAAGCTTGTCGAGCAGGCCGTGAATCTGTTTAAGGTCGGCGAGCGCGGCCGGCGTGGCCTGGTTGTCGTCGAGTTTCACCGTGCCGCCAAGCTTGAACCACTGCTCGATCTGCTGCGTGTCGACGCCGGAGAAATAGCGATCGAAAATCTTGCCGACCGCGGTGTGAATGAGCTCGTGGACCACGACGTCTGCGCCGCGCATTTCGCCCTCGTATTCGAGCTCGAGCTTGCCGGTGATGCCGGGCAGAGCCGCGTAAAGATCGCTGATGCGCGGCAGCACGAGCGGCTCAGCGTGAATAAGCGCGCGCCGCTCGGCACTCGAAACCATCAACTCCAAAGTGGAAATGGGCAGGCGCTGGCTGACGCCGCTGCGCTTGTCGACCTTCTTGTCGGCGCGCGCAGAGAACGCCACCTGCTCCACAACCTCGCGGATGTACTGAGGAATTTCAGCGGGCGTTGCGCCGCGTTCGGACCATGCCTCTTGCGCGGTAATCGCAATTCCCTCTTCGATGGTTTCGGGATAGTGAGTGCGAATCTCCGAACCGATGCGGTCCTTGAGGGGAGTCACGATTTTGCCGCGCGCGGTGTAGTCCTCGGGGTTGGCGCTGAAGACGAGCGCGACATCGAGGGCGAGGCGCACCGGGTAGCCCTTAATCTGCACGTCGCCTTCCTGCATGATGTTGAAAAGCGCGACCTGAATTTTTCCTGCGAGGTCGGGCAGCTCGTTGATGGCGAAGATGCCGCGATTGGCGCGCGGCAGCAGACCGTAATGCATGGTCAGTTCACTCGAAAGATCCTGCGCGCCGCGCGCGGCCTTGATGGGATCGAGATCGCCGATCAGGTCGGCTACGGTGACATCGGGCGTGGCAAGTTTTTCCACGTAGCGCTCGTCGCGCGTCAGATACGCGATGGGCGTCGAGTCTCCGCGCTCGGCGACGAGATCGCGGCAGCGCTTGCAGATCGGCAGGTAAGGGTTGTCGCGGATTTCGCAGCCGGCGATGTAGGGAAGGCGTTCGTCAAGCAACGTGGTAAGCGCGCGTAGAATGCGGCTTTTCGCCTGTCCGCGGAGTCCGAGAAGAATGAAGTTCTGCCTGGAGAGAACCGCGTTGACAATTTGTGGAACGACTGAATCGTCGTAGCCGACGATGCCTGGGAAAAGCGGCTCGCGAGTGTGCAGGCGGGCGATGAGGTTCCGGCGCAATTCGTCTTTGACGCTGCGGGTTTTCAAACATGCTTCGGCAAAATGAGAGCTGGTGCGCAGTTCCCCGAGCGTTTGGGGAAGCAGTTGGGCTGCAGGCGGCATCAATGACTCCTAGTTGGACTCCTACGGCCGGCGACTTTGGGGAAGACGGCGCGTACAGAGTAGACGTGCGTAGCACCAAAACAGGTTGACCGAACTGGCGACGGCTGGAACGCCCGCTTTGGAGTCAACGAGGCATTGACCGTATCGCATTGTGCAAGAGTGCTATGAGTTTGGACCCGAATGCAGGGACAACTTCCGGAAGACTCGGCCAAACGACTTGGCCGTTGGGCCCTGCCTTAAAACTGGCTCTGCTGGCAGTATGCTCTCGTTTGAGGCGTGCGCCAAGTGCGGTGTGCAAAACCGGGCCTGAAATGGGGATTTCGCCTGGCGGGTTTGCGGGGCGAAGATTCAGGCGGAGAAAAGCCCGGCGGTGGAAACCGAATGGAGACATCGGCTATTCTGCTGTTTTGGCAATAGATCACAGGTAAACATATTCCATGCGCTTACCCAAAACTGCTTTTGTAGTCGCGGTGTTTTCATCGGCTGCGATTTTGTGCGCGGCGCAAGCTCCCGCGGCTGCGCCAACTTCGCAAACAACGGACAATGCAGCACCGGCTCCGGCAGTGGCTGCGGCACCGGTGATTCCGTCGGCGTCCTCCATTTTGCAGCCTTCTCTCGATACGATGCAGCAGACGCTTGCGGGCGTGAAGGTGGAACGGTGGAAGCGGGGCTCGGTGCGCGACGAGGCAAGCGCGGACATCAACTCGATTGCTCAGGATATGCAGACGCACATCGGTCCCCTGCTGAAGGATGCGGATGCGGCGCCGGGAACGCTGAGCAAGACGCTGCCGGTGTCGCGGCATCTGGATGCGCTGTACGACGTGCTGCTGCGCGTGGTGGAGGCGGCGCGGATGGCCGCTCCAGACGACCAGGCGAATGCTCTGCGACAGGCTCTGGCTAACCTGAATACCGCGCGCCTGGCTCTGGATGACAGCATGGAAACGGCAGCCGGGTCGCAGGAGAAGCAACTGGTGGACCTGCGCGTGACGGTGCAGAAGCAGGCAGCATTCAAGTGCCCTGCGCCTCCGCCCGCGCCGGTGTGCCCCGCGCCTGCGAAAAAGCCAGTGAAGCGGAAGCCGAAACCGCCGGCAGCGAGCACGCCCGGGGCTGCGCCGCAGGCGACACCGCAGAAACCGGCGAACGGGACGACGCCGAAGACGCCATAACGAATTACCTCTTCTCATCGCTGGATTCAACGGGACAACGACTATGCGCAGGCTGATTTTTTCTCTTTATCTTCTAGCGATTTCAACTGCCTTTGTGTCCGCGCAGCAGTACGATCTCGTCCTCGCGGGTGGACGCGTCATGGACCCCGAAACCGGCATGGATGCGGTGCGCAATGTCGGCATCCGCGACGGAAAGATTGTCCGCATTTCGTCCGAGGCGCTGAACGGACACCGTGTAATCCAAGCAAATGGGCTCGTGGTTGCACCTGGATTTATTGACCTGCACCAGCATGCGCAGGACCTCGCAAGCCAGCGCGTGAAGGCATTGGATGGGGTGACGACCGCGTTGGAGCTGGAAATAGGCGCGCCCGACGTCGCCGAATTCTTAAAAGCAAAGGAAGGCCAGTCGCTGATCCACTACGGCACTTCGGCCAGCCAGGTAGCAGCGCGCTCTCTCGCGTTCGGCACGCAGCTGCCGGCCGGGACCATCCTGCCGAAGACCGGACCGGCGACCGACCAGCATGCCACACCTGAGCAGCTTGAGACGATGCTGCGGCGCTTGCGTGAGGAACTGGACGCGGGAGGCCTCGCCGTTGGCATGGGCATCCAGTACACACCGGGGGCCACGCGGTCGGAGGTGATCGATGTGTTCCGTCTCGCTGCCGAGCGGGGCCTGCCGGTCTACACCCATGTGCGCAGCGCTGGGCGCGCCGAGCCGGGATCGGCCATTGAAGCGGTCAGCGAGGTGATTGGAGCCGCTGCTATCACAGGCGCGCCGCTGCACATCGTGCATCTCAACAGCTCCTGTGCGCTGGACTCGCTCGAATGTCTTTCTATGATCGAGGGAGCGCGCGCACGAGGTCTCGACGTGACCACTGAGGCGTATCCCTACATCGCGGGCATGACCGCCATTAACTCGGCAGTCTTCAGCCCAGGCTGGCAGGAAAGATTGGGAATTAGCTATGACAAAATCATGCTTCCCGATACGGGCGAGCGCCTGACCAAGGAGCGTTTCGATGAGTTGCACAACTCGAGCGCAACGCACTTTGTGGTGATTTTCAGTAATACGCAGGAACTCGTGGACAAGGTGATCGAGCATCCCCTGGTGATGATCGCCAGCGATGGTCTCGAAGGGCATCCGCGCAACGCAGGAACCTACTCGCGCGTGTTGGCTGAATACGTGCGCGAAAAGGGATCGATCACGCTGATGGATGCGCTGCGAAAGATGAGCCTGATGCCGGCGCAAATGCTGGAGCGCTCGACGCCCGCGGCGCGGCTTAAGGGCAGATTGCAGGAGGGCTGCGACGCGGATATCGTGGTGTTCGATGCGGCAACGATCAGTGACCGCGCAACCTTTGAGAAGCCCATGGAGCCAAGTGTAGGCGTTCGGTATTTGGTGGTGGCGGGGACGGTCCTGGTAGATCAAGGAAAGATCGTACCGAATGTGTTCCCTGGTCGGGCGCTGCTGGGGCCGGGAAAGCACCCGGCATGGCACGAGTAGATCTCTGACTGCGTAATTTCGTGAATTGAGATTCGTGCATGCCCCACCCCTTCGCCAACGCCTCACAGACGAAGACCTGTCTGTGGGGGCCCCGAAAAAAAGCGAAAGGATGGGGCACGGAGAAACTATATGAACAAGCGGCAGAGTCTCAGTGGGAATCGCCGTCGTGATCGATGTCGCCGGCCTGCGATGCTTTCTGAGCGGCCGGGCTGAGGGTAACCGTGTCGGTGGGTGCAGGCGCAGGAGATGATTTCGACGAGGCGGGTGCAGGAGTTGCTGTTTGAACTTCGGGCAGGCTCGCCGCGTGAGCGGCAGGATTGATGGCAGACAGGGTCATAGACTTCCTCCGAGTGCCCTATCGGCAAGTCAAAACTGCTTATCTATCAATTTGCCGATGAACTTCTCGTCATCTTCTGGGGGATGAATTTCTCGTCATCTTCAACCTGCACGGCGGGCTGTTTCAGGTGGGTCTTGAGCTTCGATACAGCTTATGTGAGAGCCGGCGAAGCCATCTAGCAGCGTTTCGTTTTCAATTCCAGCGCTTCAATCGCCTGCATTTCTGTTGATACGGATTGCGACCCCGCTTCGAATCCTGCGAAGAAGTCCGGCAACTTGCGAGAACATGGTTTGTTGGGACGCGGAATCGGGTGAACCTTTGGCGCAGAAAACCACAACGAGGGGATCGTCGGCGATTCAAGGCTTGCTGGCAAATGCAATCCGGGAGCATCAGGCCGGCCGGCTGGAGGAAGCGAAGCAACTTTATCTTCAGGTGTTGGCGATCGACGTGAAGCATGCGAAGAGCCTAT
>Ga0182030_10017749_pt1 | contig 13704 bp, 12 predicted proteins | sample 812S3MmetaG_FD_121299 | JGI IMG/M metagenome (GOLD analysis project Ga0182030, IMG submission 121299) | Permafrost microbial communities from Stordalen Mire, Sweden - 812S3M metaG (Illumina Assembly) | ecosystem: Environmental > Terrestrial > Soil > Wetlands > Permafrost | place: Sweden... | reverse complement strand
TCTGTCCGGACGCCGAACCTTGGCGTGTGCTGGACGACCCCGACGCACCGTGGCTGATCCATGGCACCAGCTTCAAGCCCTGGCCGGCCTGCCGTCACACGCATCCGACCATCGATGCGATTGTCGCGCTGCGGCAGCACGTGAAGCCGGAGGCGATACGCCGGATCGTGGTGGAGACCTATCGCGACGCGATCGCCGTCTGCGACAATCCGGATCCCCGCACTCCGGTGGAGGCGAAGTTCAGCCTGCAACATGCCAGCGCCGTGGTGCTGCTGCGCGGCAAGCCGCATTTGGAGGATTTCGACATGGACGGCGTGCGCGATCCCGCCGTCGCCGCCTTGCGCCATAAGGTGGTATTGCTCGAAGGCCGAACCTACACGGCCGCGTATCCGGCACATTTCGGTGCAATGGTGCGTATCGAATGCAGCGATGGCGGCAATATCCAGCACGCGATACCGGATGCGTACGGCGATCCGGAGAACCCGATGCCGGATGCCGCGATCCGCGACAAGGCCCGCATGCTGCTAGCCAGTGCGGGCTATGCGAGCGCTGCCGCGGACACCGTCATTGCCGCTGCGCTGACGCTGGCTGAAGGTGCTCCGGTAACTGCGCTGACCCGTCTTTTGCATTGAGGCGCGCTGACGATGGACGATATCGACTATTTCACGGCTGCCGATTTTCCGGCCATTCGCCGGGATTATCCGCTGGGAAAAACGTTTCTCGAACGCTTCAGCGGCATGAGCTGCGATGCGCTGCGGGCATTGCAGGAGACCCGCTTTCGTAGCGTGCTGGAACGTGCGTGGCAGGTGCCGTTCTATCAGCGGCTATGGGGCGCGGCCGGCATCGAGCGCGGTGACATCAATGGCCTCGACGATATTGCCAAACTGCCGACCTATTCGAAATCCGACCTGATGGCATCCGTCGAGGCGTACCCGCCGCTGGGCGACTTCGATGGCGCCGACAGCGTCGGCAACGGCCGTTCGCCGCAAATTATCATGCAAACGACCAGCGGTACCACCGGCAAGCCGCAACCGCTGCTGTACGGTCCCAAGAGTCGCGAAATCCAGAACGCACTGTTGGCGCGAATCTACCTGCTGCAAGGGATGCGGCGGGACGATGTGGTGCACTCGGTCTATGGCTTTGGCATGGTCAATGGCGGCCACTATGTCCGCGAGACGATTCTGCACTGGATCGGCGCGCGGCTGCTGAGTGCCGGCACCGGCGTGGAGACGCGCTCGGCACAACAGGTGATGTTGATGCGCGACTTCGGCGCAACGGTGCTGACCGGCTTCGGCGACTTCGTGAAACGGTTGGCCGAGGTCGCACGGGAAAACGGACTCGAGCCCGGCCAGGACATCAAGTTGCGCATGATCACCGGTCACCTTGGACCGGAGGGTAGCGGCCCGATGAGCGAAGCCTGGGGTGGCTGCGCCGTGTACGATTGGTACGGCGTCGGCGATACCGGCATCATCGCCGGCGAAGGTCCCGACCAGAGCGGCATGTATGTGCTGGAAGACGCCCAGTATCTTGAACTGGTCGATGGCGAAACTGGCCGCCCGGTCGAAGGCGACCAGCCGGGTGACATGGTCTGCACCTGTCTGTTCAAGGACGACATCTTTCCGATCATCCGCTTCAACACGCATGACGTGACGGAGGAAGTCCGCGGTGCATCGCCGATCGGCCTGCCATTCCGGCGTATCCTCGGGTTTCGTGGCCGCAGCGACAACATGGTCAAGCTGCGCGGCATCAACGTTTATCCGAGCGGCATTGGCGCGATCCTGACGGCGGAGGGTCGCAACTTCGCCGGCGAATTCATTTGCGAACTCGATCGCGCAGGCATACGCGACGAAATGACCGTGCGCACCGAAATTCGCGGCGCCGCAAGCCAGGGCATGCAAGCGGAGTACGAGCAATTGCTGCGGGCTCGCCTGGGCGTGGAGGTGCGCGTGACACTGGAAGTGCCCGGCGCCCTCGCCGCAATGACGGGAATCGAGTCACGGCAGAAGCCGATCCGCCTGATCGACAAACGCAAGCCCTGAAATCCTGCCATGACCGAGCTGCGCGCATTGGGAATCGCTGAACTCGCCGAAAGTTATCGCAGACGCCGGTGCGATCCCGTCGCGGTCGTGAACACCTATCTCGCAGCGATTGCCGTGCAGGATGATGCGCTGCGCAGCTTCATTACCGTTGCCGGTGAAACTGCCCGCGAGGAGGCAAAAGAGAGCAGAAAGCGGTGGGAGGAAAACCGGCCGCTTGGCATGCTTGACGGAGTACCTATCGCAATCAAGGACAACATCGACGTTGCCGGGCTGCCATGCACGGCCGGTGTCGCCGCCTTCCGCGAGCGCGTGCCACGGCAGGACGCTGCCGTTGTCACGAGCCTGCGGCAGCAGGGTGCGGTCATGCTCGGCAAGCTGAACATGCACGAAGGCGCGTTCGGCGCGACGACGGACAATCCGGTCTATGGACGCTGCATCAATCCGGTTCGACCTGGCTATACCCCAGGCGGATCGAGCGGCGGTTCCGGCGCCGCGGTCGCGGCGGGACTGTGCGTTGCCGCACTGGGTACCGACACTATGGGCTCGGTGCGCGTTCCGGCCGCCTATTGCGGCGTGTTCGGCTTCAAGCCGAGCAATGATGCCGTTTCCACGCAGGGCGTCATTCCACTCAGTTCCACGCTGGACAGCGTCGGCGTGCTTGCGCGGTCCGCGACCGATATGGCCCGCATGGCCGCTGCCCTGCTGCGGCCGTCGGCCCCAGTCGGTGACGTATCGTCAGCGTCGTTGGCGGGTGTGCGGGTTGGTGTGCCGCGGCAAATCTCCCTGATGGACGTGCAGCCGTCGATCGAAACGACCTACGATCGCTTTTGCTGCTTCCTTAGTACAGTTGGAATGCTCATCGTGCCGCTGGATCTGCCGTTTTGGCATCCGGGCAAGGCACGCCGCGCCGGGCTATTGGTAACGGAGGCGGAAGCAGCCGCATTCTACACCGACCATTTGGGGCCGGACCTTCCGGGGCTTTCGATTGGCTTTGCCGCCATGCTCCGTTACCCCGCCCGGGCAGGATCGGCGCGGGTTGCCGCAGCCTACGAGGCGATCGAAGCGGTCCGGCGCGGTTGCCTGGACAGCCTCGACGAGGTCGATCTGGTCGTCTCGCCAACCACGCCGCAGACCAGCTTTCCGCACGACGGTCCTACGCCGCCTGACCAGGCGGACTGCACCGCGCTGGCCAATATCGCGCGTGCCCCGGCGTTCTCGCTGCCGTTCGGCGCCGACCCCTTGCCGATCGGCATGCAATTGATGGCCGCCCCGGGCAAGGACGAGTTCTTGCTTGGTGTGGCGGTTGCCCTGGAACAAGCGCTACGGCGTTAGACCGCAGGTCAATCGAACTGGGTCAGAAACAGAGCAATCTGCGGCACCAGACAGAGGATCAGCAGGGTTACGAACATTACCAGCAGGAACGGCAATGCGCCCAGCGCAATGGTGCGCATCGAGGCAGTACGATTGATGCCCTGCAAAATGAACAGATTCATGCCGACCGGTGGGTGGATCAGGCCCACCTCCGCCATGATCATCAGCACCACGCCGAACCACAACGGGTCAAACCCCAGCTTCACCATGACCGGAAACACCACCGGCAATGTCAGCACGAGCATGGAAATGGAATCTAGGAACGCGCCGAGAATGACATAGATCAGCACGACCGACAGGAATACGAACCAGCGATCCACGTGGGTGTGCATCGCGGTTTCCATGATCCGCTGCGAAATCCGCAGATAGTCGAAGCCGAAGGTAAGTACGTTGGCGCCCACCACAATCAGGAAGATGAACGACGTGACGATCACCGCCGAATCCAGCGATTCCGTGATGACCCGCCAGCTCAGCCGTCCGCGCAGCCCACAGATGAGGAATGCGGCGATGAAACCGACGGCCCCGGTCTCCGTGGCCGTTGCTATTCCGGAATAGAGCGAGATCATGATCAGGCCGATCAGCGCGACGACCAGGCCAGCGTCGATGGCGCTCCGGCTGGTCAGCGCATTGCCGCCGTCATCCGACACCGCCGGTGCAGAGCATGGATGCAGCACGGCCCAGCACAGCACCACGGCCATGAAGGCAAGCATCATCAGTGCGGCCGGCAGCACGCCGGCGACAAACAATTTAGTAGCCGGGACGCCCACGGTTCCCGCGTAGATGATCATGGCAATGCTGGGGGGCGTCAGAATCCCCAGCGTACCGCCGGCGGCGATCGTGCCGTAGGTGAGTTTCTCGCTGTAGCCGCGGCGTAGCATCTCAGGGCAGGCAACGGTGCCGATCGTGGCTGCGGTCGCGACACTCGATCCGGAGACCGCGGCGAAAATCGCGCAGCCGACAATGGCGGCATAAGCAAGCCCGCCGGGAAACGGTCGCAGCAGCTTCGCCATCATCGAGAACAGGTCGTTGGTCAGGCCGCTGCGCACCAGGATGGTCGCCATCAGCACCTTGAGTGGCACGGCGGTCAGGGTGAAGCTGTTGAGCCCTGCCCAGGCGCGTGTCGGGATGGTGACCGGGAACGGTACCGGGGTCAGAAAGTAGATCGACAGAGCGCCGATGATACCGAGGGCAAATGCGACTCGAACGCCGATCGTCATGAAGAAGATGATGCCGGCGAACAGTAGCGCGGTCAGGAATGTGTCACCCCAGGAGCGGCCCAGAACGAACAGCAGGATCGAACCGCCCCAGACGGCCAGGACCCAGCTTCCGACCCGCAGGCCGTTGGTGAGAAAAGCACCGGCGATCACCGCCGCGAGAATCATCGCACTGCCAAGATCGTAGTGCGTGCCGGTGATCAGCGGCGGGGCGGTGCCGAAGCCCAGAAGTGCCAGCGCAACCAACACGAACAGCAGATACGGTATCATCCGTTGCCATACCGCGCGTCGCCTGGATTTCATGTCGATCTCGGCGACGATCGCTGCCGCCAGAAGGCACAGTCCGATCGCGATGGGCGTTTTCGGCATCCATGTCGGTGTCAGCAGCAGGCTGAAGATGCGCGCACCGTGCCGATAATCGGAAATCACCATCAGGATCGCCTGCCAACCGGCAACCGCGACATAGGTCAGCCCAAGCCAGGCCGCCATCAATTCCAGATCAAGTGCCGCGTCGGCAGTCAGCCGATCAAGCAAAATCCTGATTCGAACATTGCCCTCAGTAAGGTGCGTGTAGGCGAGGCCGAAAAAGATCGTGCCGACCAAAACGTAGGTGCTGATCTCGGTGGACCAGATCGTGGGGGAATCCAGGAAATAGCGGACAAACACGTCATAGACCGTTGAGATCGACATGAAGAGCACGCCGATGCCAGCAAGCACCGCGAACACCTTGGCAGCCGTCGCAACCGTGATGCCGGCGGCTGTACGGTTTCTCAGTGCCAGAGTTGGCGCAGGCCCCGCGTGCGACAATTCGACCATTTCACCTGCGTCGCCCGAAGCGGGGAGTCCCTTGACATGATGACGCGCGACTATGGTAGTTTGTCCGTACAAGATCAAGGGGGCCAAATGTCATGCAGCGTCGCACCTTCCTGCTTGCCACTCTGTTCGCGGCGGGCGAGTTGGTGCCTGCCATGGCGGACGAAACCACCTGGACCGCCGGTTTTGTAAACGCGGTCGGCAGCAGTTATCTTGAAACGCTGAAGACCGTTCCCGACCGGATCAACGCGGCGACGCAAGGCCGCCTGAAAATCGTGCTGTATGACACGTTGGTCGATGGACCGGATCAGCCGGGCGCAGTGCGCGACGGCCGCCTCGACAGTTCGTTTGCCGTCACGCCATGGTTGAGTGCCGAGGCGCCGTATATGAATTTCGGCAGCCTGCCGGGCCTGATCACCGATGTCGCGCTGTATCGAAAGATGCTTGATCCTTTCCTGCGCGGCGAGATGGACAAGATCTGGACGACCAAATACAACGCCGTGCAGTTGATGACCGGCTTGTTCGAAGAGCAGTGCCTGATTTCGAAAGTGCCTATCCACACGATCGAGGATTTTGCCGGCAAGAAGGTGCGTGTCCACAATACGGAAGCCGGCGAGCTGATGAAGAAGCTGGGTGCTGCGCCCACGCCGATCCCGTTCGGTGAGATCGTCCCGGCGTTGCAGCGCGGCATTGTCGATATCGTCATGACGTCGGTCGGCACCGCCAACGGCTTCGGTTTCTATACCGTGGCCAAGTATGTCAGCATCTGGAAAATCGGCACGATCGTTCCGTGGTCGTTCATCGTGAACCAGGATGTCTGGGCAAAGCTGCCGGCCGACCTGAAGGCGGCGGCACAGACCGAATTGCGCAAGATCGAGGATCAGCATTTCGCCGAGCATGATGCCTTCGACCGCAAGAACATCGAGAGCTTCATCCAGCACGGCATGACGGTCTATGAGGCACCGCCCGACCAGCTCGCAAAGGTGTTCGACGAAAAGAACGTCGCCGCGGTTTACGACAATTGGTACAAGCTGAATGATCGCGCCGGAACGGATGGCCGCGGACTGGTGGAAAAGATCAAGGCGCTGGAAGTCAGGCTGAAGCAGTAACCGCTGCCATCGAACCGTCAGGACCTGTTATGAACGTTCAGGATCTTCGGCCTGCGCTTGCCATGATGGATGCAGCGGGTGCAGCAGCCCTTGCTGCGCCCGGTCCCGAGGCAGCCATTCGTGCGATCACCCGGGCGTATTATGATTTGCTTGGCGACCGGGAGGCGCATCTCCGGCCAAACGCGTTGAAGCCGGGCGAGCGCCAGTTCTTCGTGGCGGGCGCGTTCTTCGTGACGCCCGACCTGCGCTACCATATGCTGGTCGGCAACGTGAGCTTCCCGCCGGAGCAAGAACGATTGATGGTGCCGATCGATGGCGGCCATCCCGGCTGGGTGTACGCCAATCGCAGCAAGCTGATCCTGAAGAACACCGACGAGCACACGGCTTTCCGGCAGTACCTGAAGTCGTCGCGCATGGGTTCGACGATTTTCGCGCCATTGTTCTGGCAACGCCAATTCATGGGCCAGATCATCATGGCAGCACAGGCGCGCTATACCATGCGCGACGAGGATCTCGCGGTGCTGGTCGTGTGCTCCCGCATCGCCGCCGGAGTCTGGGTGGCGCATGACGGGCCAGGCTGGCTTCGGTCTAACTACCCGCCGCCGAACGCGTTCTACGTCGAAAAGGAAGGCATGTAGTACTGCTCTCACAGCCCAGCGCCAGCCGCTGCCAAGCCGCGGTAAGACCGGCGCGGAAATCAGGCGCTGCTCCTGCATTCAAACGCGCTGTCCGTGCGCGAGTCCAAGGCCGCGCAGAACGGCGATGCCATGTTCGGCGACCACCACACCGATGCCGCCGCGTTGGACCGCCTTCGGCCCGAAACAGTTCGCGCGGCACGAAGCTGTCGGATCTAAATGGGGTTGAGTTCCGCGAAACGCTGGGCGATCGCCAACCGCGAGGCCACCCACACGGATTTCTTTGCCGCGACGTACTGCATGAAGCTGGCGAGTGCGCCGATTCGTCCTGGCCGGCCGATGATCCGAAGATGCACGCCGAGCGACATCATCTTGGGTTGTGCGGCGCCTTCCTCATAGAGCTGATCGAAACTGGCGATGGCATAGTCCAGCCACTGCGCCGGCGTGTATCCCGGCGAAATCCAGAACTTCATGTCGTTGGTATCGAGCGCATAAGGCACGACGACGATGTGACGGGGCGTGCCGTCGATCTCGACGCTTTCCCAGCGCGGGACATCGTCGGAGAAATCGTCCATGTGGTAGAGATAACCGGCCTCGATCAGCAAACGCCGCGTGTTGGCGGTGTAGAGGTAGCGCGACAGCCACCCCAGAGGCCGAGTGCCGATACTGGCACGGATGCTCTGTGTCGCGCTGGCGATGAAATCACGTTCGCGCGCTTCGTCGAATGAGAATTGATGGACCCAGCGATGACCATGGCTGCAGACTTCGTGCCCGGCGGCGGCGATGGCGCGCGCGAGTTCCGGCGCCTTCTCCAGCGCTACCGCCGCGGCGGTGAAGGTGCAGGCAAAGCCATGCTGATCGAGCAAGCGCATCACGCGTGGCGCGCCGGCGTTGATGCCGTACTGGTAATTGCTTTCGTTTGGGTAATTGCGGACTGGCGCCTTGATCGCCACACCCAACTCATCGACGGGTTCAGGCCGTTTGTCGCCCATCGCGATATTCTGTTCCGAGCCTTCTTCGACATTCACCACGAGTGACATTGCGATGCGTGCGTCGTTGGGCAAAAGGAACTTGTACGGCATTGGTCAGACTCACCGGCGAAAATGTCCGGACAAAGCCTACATTGCTCTGCGGAGCGCGGTCAATCGTTGCCATGGACTCATAAGGGTCACTACAAAGCTCGACACCAGATAGACCACAAGCAGGCTCATGCGGTATGTGGCCCACGGCGGCAGCAGGCCGACCAACATGTCGCCGCGCAGCCAAGGAACCGCATCTCAATCCGCTGAAATCACTCAACCACCAACCGGAACGAGCCAACCGAGGCGACGGATTATGCCAAACAGTTCTAGAAATTGTTGAATAACCCAGGAACTTCTAAGCTGTCGGTCGTAGGTTCGAATCCTACAGGGCGCGCCAAAATCAATGACGTGATGCGGATTTTCATTGCATACGCACTCATGTGCGTCCAGTCCGAATGGACTGCAGGTCATTGTGCACGATCTCGCTCGCCCGAGCAGGGGCATCTGAGCCGCAGCGGGTATGCGAGAAACACGAGTCAGGCCTCGTGCGGGCCCAGGTCGGGCTCATTCGTCATCACGCCGGCGTCATGCAGCGCGGGGCTGAACATCGTGCTCGATCGTCACCCCGTTTTCCTGTCTTGCCTTGGTCAGGTCGTGCATGGCCTGCATGTTCATCCAGAATTCCGGGCTGGTGCCGAAGAATCGCGCCAGGCGCAAGGCCGTGTCCGCAGTCACCGCCCGTTCCCCCTTAACGATCGCGCCCACGCGTGTAGCCGGCACGCGCAACGCCATCGCCAGCGCATTCACCGAGAGCCCGAGCGGCATCAGGAATTCCTCCAAGAGTACCTCACCCGGATGGGTCGTGACACGATTGGGTGTGGCGGCCACCCGAATGGCCGCCATTTTAGTGGTAGTCGACGATTTCGACATTTTCAGGTCCCTCTTTCGTCCAAACGAAGCAAATACGCCATTGATCGTTGATCCGGATCGAGTGCTGGCCCCGGCGATCGCCCGAAAGGGCTTCCAGCCGGTTCGCAGGCGGGGCGCGTAGGTCATTCAGGTCGCGGACCTGATGCAGCATATCCAGCTTGCGCAGGGCCGGTTTTTCGATGCCGCCGAATTGTCGGACGAAACCGCCCATCCAAAGCTTCTCAGTTCTTCGATCCAGAAACGATCTGATCATGGGGGGAACAATATATCGTCTGTCGTACTACGTCAAGCGTATAGCGCCTTGAGGTGTACGCGGGCAGTTAGCGGCTTTGTCGGTCACGCCCAATGTCTGCGTGGAGAGTCCACTCCACGTACGGACAGTTGATCGCGTCAATCGTGGGGGAGAAGCGAGGATGGTCATTGCCAGCCAACAGAACTGTTGGCAAATCGCGGCGATGCCATCCAACAACAGCCAACCCGGTTCAGACCATTACGCCAACCACCGTTAAAATCACACAGAAAACAGGCAGCTTCTAAGCGGTCGGTCGTAGGTTCGAGTCCTTCAGGGCGCGCCAAAACCGGTCCGTTAGAAGAACGTTGCTTCCGGTTTGCAGAGTGGTTCGCAGAAAGCCCTCTCGCCAACCGACCGGGATTCCGCAGACCAGCATTGCGTGACCCCTCCGTGGCGTCACGATGACGAGTAGCGGAGCCAATTGATTCGGCTGAGCGGATGCTCAGGTTTGGTGTGCGATGTCACGTGTTGTGTGCGGCTGACCGAGCTTGGCCGGTTGGAACGCCCTGACGATACGGATAGCTCACCGGATCGACCGGCCGACCACCCTCCACATTCAACCACAGCCGCAGCAGGTGTCGCCGAAGCTCTGGCTCGTCGTGATCGACGAAACCGGTTCGTGCATGCAGGATAACGCTATTGTTCAGCAGTTGGATGTCGCCTGGTTCGAGATCCATGCCCAGCTGCAGATCTTCGCGCAGCGCGTGGCCGATGAAGGTTTCCAGCGCAGCGCGTTGCGCCGTGCTCAGTGGGATGCCGGTCTTCGCCTCGGCAGAGTAGATATACTCGATCACCGCTGGGCGGCAGCTCAGTGCTCCTTGATACAGGTTGTACACGGGACTGATAAAATAGGGCGGCTGCCCCGCGACTTCCTCACCGCGCCGGTCGAACAGGAAGTTGCCGTAAAGCAGTCCGAGCAGCGTCGGCGTCTCGGACAGCATCTCGTTGTGGACCGTCGTGGAGCTGACGATCAGGCTGTGGCCGCCTTCGCGGGCCGCGCGCAGGCACATCAGGCCGACTATATCGACCACGTCGGTATGAAACTCAAGCCGCGCGCGGGTTTGGTAGCCGCGGACGTCGGCTCGCCCGCGATAATCGGCGTAGCCATGATCGCGAACATGGCCGAGCAGATCGCCCTTGGCATTCTGCGTCACCACGTCGCCGATATGGCAGCCGATGCCGCGAAACAGCAGCCCGGCTTCTGCATCGTTGTACCGCTGCATTGGGATACCTCGCAGCAGCACGAAGCCGCGGCCGAACTCCACTTCCTGCCGCATGGTTGCGAGCAACGCAGCGGTCCGCGGCAGCGGAAAGCCGTCGCGCGTGATGGTGGCGGCCGTCAACCCGCGGCTCTGCGCGCTCTGCACCGCGGTGTCCAACTCGGCGAGCGCTTCGGGGGACCAGTGGACGATCCATCGTCGGTCCTCGACAAAGTCGGCTGCACGCCAAGCGGTGGCGTCGCCGATCCTGGTTGTCTGCATGATGGGCTGTGGGGTCAGCGCGTCCATCGGACGTTCTCCAGCGGGATATGGGGAAGAGGCGGTTTCATGCCATCTGACGCTCTGCAAGCCGATCGCTTTTAGCAAATTCCGCGCGAATCAAGCGCAACACCTGATCCTTGATTTCAACGAATTTCGGCTCGGTGACCACCTCGATCGACCGTGGCTTGGGAAACGGCACGGCAATCGACGCTTTGATGCGACCGGGCGAGGCGGTCATAACATGCACCTTGTCGCCGAGAAAGATCGCTTCCTCCACGTCGTGGGTGATGAAGAAAATCGTCGAGCGCGTGCGCCCCCAAAGTTGCAGCAGCATTTCCTGCATCGCCATTCGGTTCTGAAAGTCGAGCGCGGCAAACGGTTCGTCCATCAACAGCACCTGGGGCCGGCTGACCAGGGCGCGGGCAATCTGTGCCCGTTGGCGCATGCCGCCGGAAAGCTCGTAGGGATACCGGTCGGCGAATTTGCCGAGCCCGACCGCCTCGATCGTGGCGCGCGACTCACCCTCGTAGTCGCTGCGCGGCAGACCGCGTTTGCGCGGGCCGAACGTCACGTTCTCCAGCACCGTCATCCAGGGGAACAGCGACGGGCTTTGGAAGACCACGCTCCGATCCGGGCCTGCTCCCTTCAACGGCAAGCCATCGAGCAGGATATGGCCCGTGGACGGCGTGTCGAAGCCGGCGATCAGGTTGAGCAAGGTACTTTTGCCGCAGCCGCTCGGACCGACCAGGCAGACGATCTCGGTTTCCTCGATGGTCAGCCGCACTTCGTCAAGCGCCTGGACCTCGACACCTCTGCGGTCGATATAGACTTTCGAAACGCCATCGACTGAAATCTTGCTCATCGTGCCCTATCCCTTGGACTGCCAATGCAGAACCCGACGCTCGATCGCGGTGACGATAATCTCGAACATCAGGCCGATGCCGCCGATGATGACGACTCCGATCAGCACCTCGGGCGTGCGAAAGAAGGTGCCCGCATCCTCGATGATAAACCCAAGGCCGGCCTGCGCCGCGATCAACTCGGCGGCCACCACGACCGCCCAACTGACGGCGATCGAGGTCTTGATGCCGGTAAAAATCTGCGGCATCGCCGCCGGCAGCATGACACTGGTGAACAACTGCCGCTTGGTCAGGCCAAGATTGATGCCGGCGCGGATCAATTGCTCCGGCACGGCGCGCATCCCCGCGGCACTGGCGAGCACGGTGAAGTTGAACGAGGCAACGAAAATCAGCAGAATTTTCGAGACCTCGCCGATGCCGAAATACAGGATCACCAGGGGAATGAAGGCGATCGGCGGGATGGGCCGGATGAAGCCAAGCACCGGCATGCAGATCGCGTTCATGGTGCGGCTGTATCCGATCCATAGGCCGAGCGGGATCGCCAGCGAGATACCCAGGAAGAAGCCGGTCAGGGTGCGCAGCAGGCTGGCGACGATGTGTTCCCACAGCGGCTTGCCGGCATATCCATCCGCCAGCAGGTCGCGGAAATGGCTTGCCATTACCTGCGGCGACGGCATCACCATCGGGGAGGTATGGAACACGTTCGTTCCCACTGCCCAGATCGTCAGCAACGTCACCACCGAGGCGACGCTGATCGCCGGGTATCGCAGACGCCCCAGATCGCGCGACCATCTCCTTGGTGGCACGGCAACCGACGGCGCCTGTGGCACCGCGACCGATGCATGGCCAAAGGTCGGGCGGTGCGGCGCGTCGGTCACCTCGCTCATTTGTCGTGGTCCGCCTGGAGAACGTCAGCGATCACCGATGCGTCAATCACATTGCTGACGTCGATAGGCTGCTGCACGAGCTTCTGGTCATGCAGAAAGATAGCCAGGCTGTTCAGCGTCTTTTGCAGGCTGGCGCCGTTCGCCATGGACAGGCGGCCGTTGTCCGGCATGGTCCAGCGCCCGGGGTCGGACGGCGGCACCTCCTTGAAGACGTCGGCCGACCATGCCGGCGTAATGCCGGTATCGGTGGCGAATTGATCGATCACCGGCTGCGGGTCTTTTTCCACCGCCGCTTCAGCCATCACGATCGCCTGCAGGAACCGTTTGGCTGCTTCGCGATGGCTCGAGAGCCAGTCGCGGCGCACGGCATAGAGACCAGCCGCCGTATTGACTTTCAAATCGGCTTCGGTCGCGATCAGCTTGCCATTCGCGTCTGCGACCATGGTGTGCATCCAAGGTTCCCACACCTCGGCGGCGTCGATCTGGCCGGCCCGCATCGCGGCGACCTGCTGCACCGGTGCAAGCGAGAGCAGCGTCACCTGATCCGGCTGGATGTGATTCTGCTGCAATGCCACGAACAGGCCGTAATGCGCTGTGGACGCCCGGAAATAGCCGATCTTCTTGCCCTTCAGGTCGGCAAGCGTGTGGATACCCGAGCCGTCACGAGCGATGAAGCCTTCACCCTTCGGCCCTTCGGTATCGATGCCGATGGCTACCCATGGAATGCCGGCGCCGACGCCGGCGAGGAAGGGGACGAGGCCGGGGGTCGCGACATCAATGCTGCCACTCTGCGCGGCGGCCATCATGGGGGCGCCGGCAGCGAATTTTATGTAGTTGGGTTTCAGGCCCGCCTTTTCGAAGATATGAAACTTCTCTGCCGCAATGGTCAGCCAATCGGCGTCGGTTTGCAGGCCGACGGTGATTGGCAGGGGGGTACTATCGGTCGCTTGCGCTGAGGACACCGCCAGTGTTGGCGCTGCCAGAAGCAGGCCGAACACCAGGAATTTGCGGAACATCGAGACAACTCCCTGGATTGAGGCCGGTCGCATTG
>Ga0182030_10017748_pt1 | contig 13705 bp, 10 predicted proteins | sample 812S3MmetaG_FD_121299 | JGI IMG/M metagenome (GOLD analysis project Ga0182030, IMG submission 121299) | Permafrost microbial communities from Stordalen Mire, Sweden - 812S3M metaG (Illumina Assembly) | ecosystem: Environmental > Terrestrial > Soil > Wetlands > Permafrost | place: Sweden... | reverse complement strand
TCAGCTTGTCCCGGCGCAAGCCTATGTCGGTCAGTTCCTAGCGACGTTCAAGGATTTTCCGCAGCGGCAGAAGGCGGCGAGCTTCAACATGGATGAAGTGATGCAAAAGCTGCAGGAAACGCCTGCGAAGGACTAGCCGCAATCCGACACCAAGCAATCTGCGGCCGGTCATGTCTTGTGGCCGGCCGCTATAGTCTGGCTCGCCGTCCCGCCCGGGTTCCCCAAGGGCATCGATCCCGACATCCTTCGGCTCGGCATGGTGGGGACGGCGACGGTGATCTCCGACATGGCGGGGCCAATCGGACTTTTGGCTACGATTCTTCTTTGGGTGAAGGCATACGCCGCGTATCTATGATGCGGTTTGCTTCCCAAACCGACCGACATCCATCCAATGGGTTTTTGGACGGTTTCGTGAGAGGGATTACTGGTGTTCTTGCTTATGGCCATATTGAGCAGGTTCGGGCCGGTTCTGCTTATGATGGTTGCTCTGTTGTCAGCGAGCAGTGTCTCGGCACAACAGGCTGTGAATGGCGCTGGCGAAACACCCATCAACAACGATATCACCAAGCCCATTCATCGCGTCGATTTCTTTTTTGAGAACACGCAGTCGGCCGCAGGCACAACGTGGACGCCAAAGCTGCGCTACGAACGTCCGTTCGATCTCGATGACGGATGGAAATTCGCTGCGCGTGTCGAGTTTACGGCAGTCAGCACCGAAGATGGATCCAATCCGCCAGGAACATTTGCCACTGGATTGGGTGATACCCAGTTTCAGGGGGTCTTCAGCAAAGAGCTAGACGCACGGGAAGGCGTCGGTTTTGGCCTGAGGTTCTTTGCTCCAACAGCGACCGATGACCAGTTCGGCAACGGACGCTGGCGCATGGCGCCTGCTGCCGGGTACCGGTACAGCCTGCCCGAACTATCACAGGATTCTTATTTCCAGATCGTCACCCGCTACCAGTTTGATTTTGCCGGTGATCCCAATCGAAGTCACACGAGTAGCCTGCAGTTCGGCCCAACCCTCAACATCGGATTGCCGGACGGCCTATCGGTGGCGATATTTCCCTCAACCGATATTCGATATAACTTCATGACCCATGAGTGGTTCGTTCCCTTGGATGTTGAATTCGCAAAGCAGTGGACCAAAGGTTTCCTCACCGGGATCGAAGTTGGCGTTCCGCTCTTCGAGACGACGAGCCCGCTATATAAGTTCAAGATTGAAGGGCACCTTGCTTTCCGCTTCTGAGACACGCCGCTGATCCCGGCACATGAGGGGCTCCGCCGTTGGCACGCAAGCGACGCACATCCGGCCCTTCAGATCGATCGCGGAAGAGACCCGCCGGAGAGAGGCCGCAGGTCGCGCCGTCGCAAAAACCTGTTCCCGATCGACCCAAAACCGGTTTCTTTTCCAAACGCCTGATCTGGGCTGCGACGGTGGCCGCAGTGCTGATTGTCGTTGCCGCCGGTTTTGGCTTTCACCTGCGCAACAGCAGAGGGGTAACCGCGCAAGACCGGTCCGTCGCGACCTTCGTCGGCAGCGAGACCTGTGCCGGCTGCCACCAAGCCGAAGCAAAGCTGTGGGATTCCTCGCAGCACAAGGCTGCGATGCAGCACGCCACCGGCAAGACCGTGCTTGGCGATTTCAACCACGCAGGCTTCGATTATTTCGGCGTGCATTCGCGCTTCTTCCGCGACGATGGGAAATTCCTGGTCGAGACCGACGGGCCGGACGGCAGGCTTGCCGTGTTCGAGGTCAAATACACCTTCGGTGTCGATCCGCTGCAGCAATATCTCGTCGAATTTCCCGACGGCCGGATTCAGGCACTGTCGATCGCATGGGACACGAGGCCAAAGGACAAAGGCGGCCAGCGCTGGTTTCATGTCTATCCGAACGAGGAGATCAAGCACGACGATATTCTCCATTGGACGAAATTGAACCAGAACTGGAATTTCATGTGCGCGGAGTGCCATTCGACGGGCTTGCGCAAGAATTACGACGCCAAGGCGGATCGCTTCGCCACGGGCTGGGCGGAGATCAGCGTGGGCTGCGAGGCTTGCCACGGCCAGGGTTCGGTTCACGCCGCCTGGGCACGCGATCAGCAGAGCTGGTGGCCGTTCGGCAAGCAAGACGATCCCGACAAGGGGTTGCTGGTTCGCTTCGACGAGCGCCATGGCGCGAGCTGGCCAATCGATGCGAAGACCATGACCCCGCGGCGCAGTGCGGCGCCGCTCACTCTTCGCAAGGAGGTCGAGACCTGCGGATTGTGTCACGCCCGCCGCTCGGGATTCCACGAAGACTGGATTCCCGGCCAGTGGTTATCGCAAACGCATGTGGTCGAACCGCTGGCGCGCAGCACCTATTACGTCGACGGACAGATCCGCGATGTGGAAGAGCCTTATAATTATGCGCCGTTCAAGCAGAGCAGGATGTTCGCCGCCGGCGTCACCTGCAGCGACTGTCACGAGCCCCACAGTTCGAAACTCAGGGCCACTGGCGAAGGCGTCTGCCTGCAATGCCATGTCTCCGAAAAGTACGCCGACGTCAGCCATCGGCACCACGCCGGGATGGATCAGCCGCCAACCTGCATTTCATGCCATATGCCGGTCCGTACCTACATGGTCGTCGACCCTCGCCACGACCACAGCTTTCGTGTCCCAAGGCCTGATCTGTCCGATAAGCTCGGTACGCCGAACGCCTGCAACGATTGCCATAGGGACAAGCCCCCGGAATGGACAGCTGCCGCGATCGAGCAATGGTTTGGCGCTGACCGCAAGGGCTTTCAGAGCTATGGAGCGGCTTTCCATGCTTCGCGCACAGATCAAGCCGACGCAGCCGCGCTGCTTGCCGTCGTCGCGGCGGATGGTAATGCGGCAGGCATAGCGCGCGCGACTGCCTTGGCCGAACTCGCGCCTCACGTTTCGCTCGCAAACATCGGCGTGGCTCGCCGCGCACTCTCCGACCCAGATCCAATGGTACGGATAGGGGCGCTCGACATGCTGGAAAGCGTACCCGCCGGTCAGAGCTGGCCCTTTGCATCGCCGCTTCTGTCCGATCCGGTGCGCGGCGTGCGGATCAGGGTAGCGTCGCTGCTCGCGGCCGTTCCGACCGCAAGCCAGCCGCCACCCGATCGTGAGGGCTTTGAGCGTGCAGCGGCCGAGTTTATCGCGGCGCAACGCGCCAATGCCGACCGGCCCGAAGCCCGCGTAACCCTGGGAAGTTTTCTCGCCCGGCGCGGACGGCCGATCGAAGCCGAGATCGAATACAAGGCTGCGCAGCAACTGAGCCCGCAATACCTGGCGGCGTCGATCAATCTGGCTGATCTTTATCGGCAACTCGGCCGTAACGGCGATGGTGAAGCGGTGCTTCGCGCCGCGATTGCGGTTTCGCCGCGCGCGGCCGCGGCCCATCATGCGCTAGGCTTGACGCTGACAAGGCTCAAAAAGCCAGAGGCGGCGCTCTCCGAGTTTCGGCGCGCGGCCGAGCTTGAGCGGGGCGAGGCACGGTATCAGTATGTCTACGCGGTTGCGCTGCATTCCGCTGGCCAGCGCGAAGAGGCCGTAACGGTGCTGAATGGAGCCTTGAAGACCCACCCGAGCAACCGCGAAATTCTGCAGGTGCTCGTCTCGTTTAGCCGCATGGCTGGGGACGTGGAAGCAGCGCTCGGTTATGCGGAGCGACTTGCGGTCACCGCTCCGGATGACCATGGCCTCGCGGCACTCATTCTCGATCTGCGACGGGCCATCAAGCCATCGGCTCAATGACTGGCTCAAGCAAGGCGAGGTGGTCAGACTGAGGTCCCGTTTGCCGCAAGGTCGAAATCACAATGTCGGGCTTTGGCACATCGCGTCATTTCGCGGCAACACAACAATCCGGTCGCTTTCGGAGCGAAGCGGACATTCAGCGAGCCGGGTCTACAGAATCGCATTAGTGAATCCGCGCCCTAATGCGCGGGTTCCGACGAAAGCATCGCCGGCTTCTTCAGCAGCATGACCAGCAGGGTGAGACCGAAATAGAACATCGTCAGCATGAAGAAGGCGTCGCTATAGCCCATCACCACCGCTTGCCGGTGGACGATCTGGGATAATTGCTTCATCGCCATCAGGCCGGCGTCGCCCATGCCCTGCATGCGCTGGGTGAACATATTGAGCGTTTCGATCGCGGTGGCGTTGCCCCAGTTCACCCGGTCCTGCAACCGCGAGATATGCAGGTCGGTGCGGTCGTTCAGCACCTCATTGATGAGCGCCAGCCCCACCGCGCCGCCGAGATTGCGCGTCAGATTGAACAGTCCCGACGCGTTCTTCACCCGATCCGGCCGCAGGGTGCCGAGTGCGATGTTGTTGGTCGGCACCATCGCGAACATCATGCCGATTCCGCGCAGGATCTGCGGCACCAGCAGTTCGTAAAAGTCATAGTCGCGGGTGATCCAGGTCATCTGCCAGGAGCCAAGCGCGAAGATGATGAGGCCCGCGGCGATGATCAGGCGCATGTCGATCTTGAGCATCAGCCGCCCCACGATCGGCGCGACCAGAAACATGGTGGCGCCGGAGACGAACATGGTCTCGCCGATCATCAGCGCGCTATAGCCGCGCACTTCGGAAAGATAGCGCGGATAGATGTAGGTCAGGCCGTAGAGGCCGATGCCGACGCAGAACGAGAGCATGCAGCCGATGCCGAAATTGCGGTCGGCGAAGGCCCTGATATCGACGATCGGCTCTTCCGCGGTCAGCACCCGCCAGAAGAAGGCGATGGCGGAAATCCCGCACGCCCAGGCGCAGACCGCGACCGAGGTATCCTGCATCCACTCATATTGCGGGCCTTCCTCGAGCACGTATTCGAGCGACCCCAGGAACCCCGCCATCGCGATCAGGCCAAACCAGTCGAAACGATCGAGCAGTTCGAAGTTCGGTTGATCGAAATCGACCAGCGCCAGCACGCCGACGGTAATGCCGATGCCGGGGACGACGTTGATGAAGAACAGCCAGTGCCACGACAGCGCGTCGGTGATGTAGCCGCCCACCGTCGGGCCGATGGTCGGCGCCAGGGTGGCGACCAGACCGATGATCGGGCCGACGATATAGAATTTCGAACGCGGAAACACCGTATAGGCCGAGGCGAACACCGTCGGGATCATGCCGGCGCCGAGGAACCCCTGGATCGCGCGCCACAGGATCATCTGCTCGATCGACGAGGCGAAGCCGCACAGGAAACTCGCGATCGTGAACCCGGATGCGGAAATCGCGAACAGCAACCGGGTGCCAAGCGCGCGCGACAGGAATCCGGACAACGGGATCGCGATCACTTCCGCGATCAGGTAGGCGGTCTGCACCCACGACACCTCGGTCGAACTCGCCGACAGGCCGGCCTGGATGTCGGTGAGCGATGCCGAGACGATCTGGATGTCCAGGATCGACATGAACATCCCGAACACCATGATCAGAAACGCAACCAGCCGCCGCGGCGCGATGCGCTCGGAAGGAGCCGCAGCGGCGGCCATCATCGTCGGCGGGGCGGTGGTGGCATCAGCCATGATTTGCTCGGGTCAGGACGTGCTGGCGCACCGGGGGCACCGCCCGATGCTGCAATTATTGCGGGTGGATCATCGGCGGCGCGTCGAGGTCGGCATTGTTGTCGGCATCCCCGGCGCCGGCGATGGTATCGACGGTGGCATAGACCGACATGCCTGCGCGCAGCAGGTTCTGCCTCGCGACATCCTTCGGCACCCGAATGCGAACCGGCAGCCGCTGCACGATCTTGGTAAAGTTGCCGGTGGCGTTGTCCGGCGGCAGCAGCGTGAACACCGAGCCCGCCGCCGGTGCGATGCTGTCGACGACGCCCGCGAACTTGCGATGGCCATAGGCGTCCACCGAGACCGTCACCGGCTGGCCCGGACGGATGCGCTTGAGTTGCGTCTCCTTGAAATTGGCATCGATAAAGACGTCGTCGAGCGGCACCACATTGCCGAGCCGTTGTCCCACCAGCACGTAGTCGCCGGTCGAGACCAGGCGATTGGAAAACGTGCCGTCGACCGGCGCCCGCACCGAGGTGAAGTCGAGGTCGCGCTCGGCCTTGGCGAGGGAGGTCTGCAATTCGGCAAGCTGCGCGCGGGCTTCTTCCTGCTGCGCCTTGGTGACTTCGACGTTGTCGCGCGCGGCGTCATAGGCCGCGTGCGCCGCCTTTACCGCCGCCACGCCCTGATCGCGGCCGGCTTCAGACACTTCAAACGTCGCCCGTGAGGCGAATCCCTTGGTGCTCAGCGCCTGCTGACGTTCGTAGTCGAGGCCGGCACGTTTCAGGCCGGCGTCCGCGGAGGCAAGCTGCGCGCTGGCCTGCTCGACCGCGCTTTGAAATGCGATGACCTGGCGGCCGATACGGTCGATGGTGGCCTGCTGGGTCGCGATTTTGGTCCGCGCGGCATCGACCGCGATGCGGTAATCGCCGTCGTCGATCCTGAAGATCACGTCGCCGGTCCGGACCACGGCGTTGTCGCCGGGCAGAATCGCTGCGATGTGGCCGGCTACCCGTGCCCCGAGCGTGGTGTTGTTGGCCCGCACATAGGCGTCGTCGGTGCTGACGAAAAAGCGTCCCACCAGAAGATAATGCACTCCATAGGCCGCAACCGCGAGCGCGAGCAGCGCGCCGATGCCGATCAAAACCCGTTTGCGCTTGCCAGATTTCGGCGACTTTGGATTGGAAACAGCGGACGGTGCGCCGACCGGCACATCGGTCGCCGGCTCTTCGGTTGACGGCCGGTCCGGCGTCTCGGAGGGGCGGCGCGCGACAGTGTCTTCCGCCAGATGAGCGCGAAGCGATTCGACGGGAGCCGCGGCGACGTCACGGGGGAACCCGTCCTCCGCCGTATCCGGCTCGGCACGAAGAATGCGTGCGGCCTGGTCTCTCGCTGCGGCCATCACGGCCTCCTTGTTACGCCATCGCGGCGCGCGCGCAGCCAAAAAGAAGCGCTGCCCCCCGCCAGACTTTTAATTAACATTGACCGAACGGTTCGGTCAAGATATATTTGCACTATTCCGATCCTACAGGCGAGTTCCTTCCGGGGGGCTTCCAGGGCCGGAATTGGCCGGAATTCTTTCAGAGAAGCTAAACTGATGGTTGCAGCTGATCCCATGACGCTCCCCTTCGTCGCCGACGAGGACAGTTCGAAGCGCCGCCAGATTCTCGACGGCGCCAGCAAGGTCTTCCTGGACCTCGGCTTTGACGGCGCCAGCATGGGCGAAATCGCCCGCGCCGCCGGCGTCTCCAAGGGGACGCTTTATGTGTATTTCGCCGACAAGAACCGCTTGTTCGAAGCCATGGTCGAGCGGGAAGTCTTCGAACAGCGCAAGCTGGATTTCAATTTCGACCCCGAACGCGACGCCGCCACGACGCTTCGGGAGTTCGGCCAGGCCTATATCGAGTTGCTGTGCCGGCCCGGCGGCGGATCGGCGATCCGCACCGTGATGGCCATTGCCGAGCGGATGCCGGATGTCGGCCGCCGCTTCTATGAGCAGGTACTGGAGAAGACCATCGGCCGCCTCGCCGCCTACCTCGAGGCGCGCGTGGCGGTAAAGGATCTGGCGATCGACGACTGCCAGCTCGCAGCGTCGCAATTCATGATGATGTGCCAGGCGTCGCTGTTTCTGCCGTTCGTGTTTCAGGCGGCGCCGCCGCCTTCGGCCGAGCGCATGGCGGAAGTGGTTGAAAGCGCAAGGCGGATGTTTCTGGCGGCGTATCACGCCAGGCGCGCCTGAGCGCCAAACGCCGCCTCGCGGGGCGTTCTTTCGATTTGACATTTCGTCGTATTCTGTCAAATTCGTAAAATGGGCGCCCGTACCCGCATTCTCGATGCCGCGATGCTCGTGTTCCGCCGCCACGGTTTTCGACGGTCGTCGATCGAGCAGGCGGCGGAGGCCGCGGGCCTGACGCGACAGGCGCTCTACCACCATTTCAAATCCAAGGAAGCGCTGTTCCGCGCCGTGATCGAACGGCTTTATGAGAACGCGCTCGCCGCGGAAATCGCGGCGGCCGACGCCGCGGAGAAAGCCGGAGGCAGCCTCGCCGATATTCTCGTCGCCCAGCTCACCGGGCGGCTCAGGCTGGCCATCGCTTCGTTCGAGGGTTCGCCCCATATCGAGGAATTGTTTTCCGAGCACCTGGTTCAGGGCCGCGACATCTATCAGAAATATGCCGGCCTCTATGACGGGCAGGTCGTCGCGACCATCGAACGGGTCTGCCGCAAGCAGCGGCTGGTGCTGGCGCAAGGCACTTCCTCCAGCGACTTCTCGCGATACATCGTGATGGCCATCAACGGGACCAAATCCGCGTATCCCGCGATGCAGCCCGTCGATGCCTTCCTCAGGGACCTTGAGATCATGGTTCGAACGCTGGTTTCCGGCGCCGTCGGCGCGCCCAAACCCCCTTCGATCAAGCCGCGGTCGATCAAGCCACCCACCGCGAAAAAATCCGCCCGCCGCAAACCTGGAGATCGCAAATGAGCACGATGACGATCAACGGCCGCATCGAGTCGCTGCCCGATGACCCCGATGCGCTTCTCATCGATGTCGTGCGGGACACCCTCAACCTGACCGGAACCAAGCTCGTGTGCGGCGCCGGCGTCTGCGGAGCCTGCACCGTGTTGGTGGACGGCGCGCCGGTGGTAAGCTGTCTGATGCCGGCGCGCGCCGCGGCGGATAAATCGGTGACCACGGTCGAAGGCATCGGCGCCGTCAGGCTGCACCCGGTCCAGAAGGCCTTCATGGCGCATGATGCCCTGCAATGCGGGTTCTGCACGCCGGGTTTCATCGTCGAGGCGACGGCGTTTCACGACCACTGGCGGCGAGCAAAAGGAACGGCGACACCGTCGCGGGAGGAAATCGGCGCAGCACTTTCGGGGCATCTGTGCCGCTGCGGCGCCTATGACGGCATCTTCCGCGCCGTCGCCGAGGCATGCGCGGGCCGCTTTGACGGCGGCGATATCGTCTCGCCACGCGTCGAGGCGCGCGCGAAGGTGACGGGGGCTGCGAAATATACCGTCGATATCCGTCATGACGGACAGCTCGAAGGCGTCATCCTGCGCTCGCAGGTCGCGCACGCGCGGATCGCCGAATTGGACCTCGCGCCGGCGCTGGCGATCCCCGGCGCGATCGCCGCGATCTCCCTGCTCGGCGACGACCGCATCGTTCGCTATGTCGGCCAGCCGATCGCAGCGGTCGCCGCCAAGGATCGCAACACCGCGGCTGCGGCCATCGCCGCCATCAGGATCACGAGCGAACGGCTGCCGTCGGTGATCGGATTGGACGCCGCGCGCCAAAGCGATGCGCCGGTCGTGTTCGAAAAATCGAACCGCAAGAAGGCCGCCGACGTCTCGGAGGGAGCCGGCGCGCCGGCACCCTGGAAACAGAACATCCGCGGGCCGTCCGCGGCCTTCTCACACAAGGCCAAGAAGGCGCGGAGCTGGGTGGGGACCGCGCGCGACGCGCGAAATCCGCTGCTGGTCGAGGGGACATTCCGGACCGGCACGCAATCGCATGCATGCCTGGAGCCTCACGCCTGCGTCGCCCGCTTCGATGGCGATCGCCTCACCGTGCATGCCTCGACGCAAGCGGTGTTCCATTTGATGGAGCTGATCGCCAAACGCTACAAGCTCGAACACGACAAGGTGCGGGTGATCGCCGATCATGTCGGCGGCGGCTTCGGCGCCAAGGGCAACCTCGGCACGGAAACCATCGCGGCAATTGAACTGGCGCGCGCGGCCAAGGCGGCGGTGAGGATCGCGTACGACCGGCACGAGGAACTTTCCGTCACCGGCTATCGGCCGGCGACCGAAGTCAAGATTGCGCTGCTGTCGTCGCAGCAAGGCGGTCTCAAGGCGCTGTCGCTCACGGCCCATGCCGACACCGGTGCCGCGATCAACTCGACCATCGCAGCGCTCGCGCGCCTGATTTATCCGGCGGAGGCCAAGGAGCTCGCCGATTTCGATGTCATCAGCAACCTGCCGCCCGGTGCGCCGTTTCGCGGTCCCGGCGGCCCACCGATGGCCTTTGCGCTGGAGCAGGCAATCGACGAGGCCGCGCTGCGCATGAACCTCGATCCGATCGCACTGCGCAAGCGCTGGGATCCCAACCCCAATCGTCAGCGCCTGTACGATTGGGCATCCGGGCTCGAAGTCTGGCGCAACCGAACGCCGGCATCGCAGACCGGCCGCTATCGCCGCGGCGTCGGCGTCGCTACCGGATACTGGCTTTATCTCTGGCAGCCGGGATCGAAGGTCGAACTGGCGGTCAAGGACGGACGCATCATTGCGAGCACCGCGATCCAGGACATCGGCACCGGCAGCCGCACCGTGATCGCCAATACGGTGGCCCACGAGTTCGGATTGGATCCGCATGAGATCGAGGTTCGGATCGGAGATTCCAATCTGCCGGAAGGACCTGGTTCGGGCGGCAGCCGGACCACGGCCTCCATCGTCCCGCCCACGCTGCTGGCCGTTCAAAAGCTCAAGGCCGCCATCGAACGCCATGCAAAGCGGCCGCCGATCACGGGCTCCAACGCGCCGTGGCGCGAGTTGCTCGCCACTTCACCCGACCTTGCCGCGTCGGCGGAAAGGCCGGAGGACGACAAGCGAATGGCCCCGGGAATCCGGTCGCCGCTGAAGGAGGCGGGCTTGATGGGGATGATCTTCGGCTGGATGATGCGCCGCTTCTCCAATATGGCGGTGGGAGGGGGCGTCCCAAGCTCGGTGCAGGTGATCGAGGTCGAGGTCGATACCTGGCTCGGTCATGTCCGCGTCCTGAACGTCCACACCGGCATTGCGGTCGGGAAGATTGCAGCACCCGCGCTGGCCCGCAGTCAGGCGGCGGGCTCGGTGATCCAGGGCATCGGCTATGCGCTTTATGAAGCGCGCGAAACCGATCCCAAGACCGGCGACATCCTCACCGCGGGAATGGAGGATTACCGCATTCCCGGCATCGCCGACACGCCGCCGATCGACGTGCATTTCGACGAAGGCGGCTTCGACCATGTGCTTGGCGGCAGCGTCGGCATCGGCGAGGTCGCGACCGTCCCGACTTCGCCGGCGATCGCGAACGCCATTCACAACGCCACCGGCATCAGGCTTGCCGAGATCCCGATCCGGCCCGACCGTCTGATCGCCGCATTGAAAGGGAGGGCCGCCGCATGAGCGCCGCATCGATGACCGCCTCCACCCAGGTTTCCGAATTCCGCGCCGCCGGCACCGATCTTTCCGAACGGCGGCGCAGCGGAGTTTCGCGCGGACCGCTGATCGATATTGCCGCAGCCCCCGGCAGCATCGGAATCGACTGGGACGCGGACGGCGCGGTGCGCATCGGCGCCTTCACCACCATCGCCGCGATCGCAGCCGACGCCCGCATCGCCGAGGCCTATCCGGGCCTGGTCGCGTCCGCGCAAGGTCTTGCAACCCCGCAAATCCGTCATCTCGCAACGCTCGGCGGCAACCTCGCGCAGCGTTCGCGCTGCTGGTACTACCGCAATCCGCATATCGCCTGCCTCAAGAAGGGCGGGACAGATTGTCCGGCGCGGACCGGCAATCATCTCTACGGCGTGGCCTTCGATCTCGGCTCCTGCGTGGCCCCGCATCCCTCGACCATGGCCGCGGCCCTGCTGGCATACGATGCCAGAATCGTCACCGACCGCAGAAGCGGGCTGACCATCGGCGAGGTATTCGGCGACGGCTCCAATGGCGCTGCCGACCACGCGCTCGCATCGGGCGAAATGATCCGGAGTGTCGAGCTTGCAACCCCGGTCCAGGGCGAGCGCGCGCTTTACAAGCGCGCCATCAGCCGCAGCTATGCGGAGTGGCCGCTGGTCGAAGTTTGTGCCCGAGCCGTGGTCTCGGCCGGCTCGTTCCAGTTCATCCGCATCACCGCCGGCGGCATCGCGCCGGTCCCCTTGCGGCTCTCGGCCTCCGAAGCTGTCTTGCAAGGTGCCGCGGCAACCCCGGCGAGCCTTGCCGAGGCCGCCAGGCAAGCCACAACCGGCGCCAGGCCGTTGCCGATGACGGGGTACAAGCTCGATCTGTTGAGCGGCGTGGTTCACGACCTTCTGGAACGGCTCGCAACGTAAGGGAGATTCGCGCAAAGGCCGGTCGGTCAAGGAAGCGGCTCATCCTATTCGTCTTCGAATTCGTCTTCCTCGTTGACCTTCGGCCGATGCGACGAGGCTTTGCCGCCCCCGAGCGATCCCGTGACCATCGGCTCGCGCGACGCATAGGGACTGTGCTGCGAGACCCGCGCGGCGACCTCCTCGCCCGACATCGCGGCCGGCTGGCAGATCAGGCGCCTCGAGGCACGGCGCATCAGATCGACGTGAATATGATCGTAGTGATAGACGTTGGAGCCCGGCGCCAGCACGGTGGTGAACTGCTGGCAGGCGGTGGCCTGCACGTCGTGCAGAAAGCCCTGCTCTTCCGGCATGCCCCTCCAGCCGTCTTTCACCGAAATGCGCCGGCCATCGGCCAGCGTGAAGGCGGCGATATCCAGCGCATTGCCAAAGGCGTGCTCGGAGATATGCGCGCGCGAGTTGCCGTTCATGCCGCGACAGGAATAGGCGGAGATCTGCTTGATCTCGACGACGCGCGCGCCGAACCATCGCATCGCGGCGGGCTGAACCGAATCGGCGAGCCAGCGATCGATCACCGAGACGATCGGGCAGGCCAGTGTCGCTGTGGGCCTGACCGCGACCGGCCCGAAGGCTGCGACCGAATTACCCTGCGAAGGCCCAAGCCGCGGCAGCGGCGCGGCCTGCGGCGGATAGGCTGAATCGGAGCGCTCCGAAGCCGGCGCCGAATAGCGATCACGCGGCGGATAGGCTTGCGCGCCGTAAGGCTGTGGGATCCCCTGCTCACCCGGCGTGCCGTCGGGCGGCAGTTCGATTTCGCCCTGCTCCGGGGCGACGACGCCGGGCGCGGTCAGTGAAATCGGTCCGTTGGAGCCGGCGCCGTAGCCGGGCTGGCGCATCGGGCGATCGGGATACGACGATGCCTGCGGCGGCTGCGAGACCGGCCAGCGCGGCTGATTGCCCACGTTCGCCGGCGGCCGCAGATCATCGTCCGCAAAACCGAAGCCGCCATTGCTTTCGCCGAACGCCGCCACCTTGAGCGGAAACTCCGCGCCGCAGATGCCGGGGCCCGAAATCGGGTCGATCCGGACCAGATCGGCGTTCTCTTTCACCGCGCCTGACTTCAGGCACGCGATTTCGGCCTCGGCCCGCCACGGTTCGCGCTCCTCGGACTGAAAAAATCCGCGACCGCAGCCCGCCAACGAAACAAGGACGAAGGAGCCGACGAGATACAAACGAACTCCGCGCGTCATCCGCGCAACTTCAACGAATTTATTTAAGGACTCTTCAACGCGTTGATTTCACGCTTCTTTAACCACGTTGGTGGCAGTCCGCGCGATCGAGTTGGCGCTGATGGACAGCGGGGCTGACTTTTTCCGACCCGAACCGATCACTATGTTCAACGTTAATGTGGGCAGCGACGTGAACCAGGGAGTTTTCCCAATGATCCTCGCCGGTCCTTTCGTCGGACGACTGAGCGTTGTCGCCGCGTATGTCGTATTCGCCTTTGTGGGTGCGATCGTGCTCGGCGTATTCTAGCGCGTCACGCCCCCTTGCCGGAATTCGGCAGCGCCCGGCGGTCTGGATCGATCCAGCCGCCGGGCGTTTTCATGC
>Ga0182030_10017747_pt1 | contig 13705 bp, 7 predicted proteins | sample 812S3MmetaG_FD_121299 | JGI IMG/M metagenome (GOLD analysis project Ga0182030, IMG submission 121299) | Permafrost microbial communities from Stordalen Mire, Sweden - 812S3M metaG (Illumina Assembly) | ecosystem: Environmental > Terrestrial > Soil > Wetlands > Permafrost | place: Sweden... | reverse complement strand
ATATGGCGACTGCCGAAGGCTGACAAAGACAAGCCGGAACGGGAAACCGTTCCGGCCCTTTGGTTTTTTGTAGCCGCAGTCCTTCAGGCTGCGCCGGCAGGAGGCCGTTTATCGTCCCAGTCGCAACTTGAAAGTTGCGGATACAAACCGCATCGGATCCTGCGCATTTGCCTTTTCTCATCCGAACCGGCATTGTCAGCATTATGAACCAGGTCCATCCGTGCAATCCATGGTTGAGGGCAAATCAAACTGGCCTTGGTTTTGCTGAATGAAGCGAACCGGCACATTCCGGATTATGTTGGCGGCTGACGCCGGTCTCAAAGATATGACCAAACTCGTTCGAATCATCACCTTGCTGGCATTGGCGCAGGCGGCTTTGCCAGCTGCCGGCCAGTTGACCAATGTGCCTCCGGCGCCGGTCATCCAGGCGTGGGGCGGCGGCCGGCACACCATCGCGCTGCTGGCCGATGGGAGCGTTTGGGATTGGGGAAGCGACGTATCCGGCAAGCTGGGGGACAACAATGTTTCGCCTTCCTACAACGTGACGAACGGCGACAGTTTCCTGCCTGTCCGCGTCCACGGTCCGGGAAACTTCGGCTATCTGACCAACGTAATGGCCATTTCCGCAGGTGAAGGACACAACATGGCATTGAAAGCCGATGGCACGGTGTGGACCTGGGGATGGAACGGTTTGGCCCAATTGGGTGATGGCACCACCAACGACGCGCATACGCCGGTGCAAGTCGTGGGCTTGACGAATGTGGTGGCCATCAGCGGGCGCGGTTATTTTTGTCTCGCGCAAAAATCCGATGGCACGGTCTGGTCGTGGGGCTGGAATCAATACGGCCAGTTGGGAATCAACAGCCTGAACACCACGCTCGTGCCGGTGCAAATTCTCGGCCTTACCAACCCGGCCAGCATTTCCGCCGGATACAGCATCGGTCTGGCGTTGATGTCCAACGGCACGGTGGAAGTTTGGGGCACCAGCAAAGATGGCGACCTGGGCGAGGGCAGTCTCAACGATCACAGCTATGTGCCGGAAGTGGTGAATGGTTTGTCGAATGTGGTTACGGCTTCCGCCGGGTTTCAAAATCCCGAAGTGCTGAAATCCGACGGCACCATCTGGATGTGGGGTTATGGCACCTGGGGCCAGCTCGGCAATAGTGGCCTCACCAACTCCCCGGTGCCGGTTCAAGTTACCGGCCTGACGAACATGATTTTTGCCGGCCCGACGGGCGACCGCGACAATTGCGCCATCGGCGCCGATCACACGGTCTGGACCTGGGGAAGAAATTATGACGGCCAGTTGGGCAACGGCACCGCGAGCCAGGTTTTCCAGGACACGCCGGTCCAGACTTCCCCGTTCGGCAACGGCGCTTATCCGGTGATGGTGCAGACCCCCGATTGGCACAGCCTGGCACTCTGCTCCGACGGCACGCTCTGGGCCTGGGGTTCCGATGACCACGGACAATTGGGCAACAATTCCACCAATGAGCAATGGAGTCCCGGCGCGGTGATGTGGCGGGTGGTGCCACCCGCCACCATAAAGATTGCCGCCGGGAAAAGGCCAGACGGCTCTTTTCAATTGGTCTTCACCAACAATCCGGGCGCGCGGTTCACGGTGTTGACATCCACCAGTTTGTTGTTGCCCTTGAGCCAATGGACGCCGGCAAGTGGCGTGACGGAAGATTATCCGGGCCAGTTCCAATTTACCGACATGCCGGCAGCCAGTGCGCAGCGTTACTACCGCGTCCGCTCGCCGTAGCTGGGCGGCAGCACCGGTCAAAGCGACTGGTCCGTGCCCGGCTCCAGCATCGTGGACTAGGCCATCGTCGAGAGACGAAGGTCGAAAGTCGAAGGCAGGCGACTGCCAAAGGCTGACAAAGACAAGCCGGAACGGGAAACCGTTCCGGCCCTTTTTTGTCAACGGTGTGAAAGAGTGGTGGCGAGCCTGCTTGCCGAACCGCCTACAATCGTATATCGCATGGCGAGGCGTAGCGGCAATCGTACGCGACTCTGCGCCTCGCCATTCATAGTACGCCGTGGGCGACCGTGTTAATGTCCTCATCGCCCCTCATTTACCCCAACGCGCATCTGCCAACGGTTAACCCCCGTCTTCCGGCTTCTGATTGCTAACCAATCACTGCAATAAAATCCACCACTCTCTTGCCGGTGTAGAAATTGATCCATTTGCCGGCCTCATCCCGATAGGCCAGGCAGCGGTAGCCGTTGCATTGAACCCATACCAGCTCCACACGCGGTTGAGCCGGCCCGTAAGTTTGATGATTTTTCGGATCTGATTGGTCGCCAATTTTCATGGAAACGCGGCATGTTGGCATAATTGCCTTATCAATGCCAGCGATAATAACAGTAAACCCTAATGGCCGGTTTGAACAGGATTTTAAGGATGAACCTCCAGCCCGCAGCCCTCAATGCTCAACCAACAACCCTCAACCAGCCCGCCATTGACGCTGCCGGGATTTAACCGCCAAGGACGCAAAGAGCGCAAAGGTGGGGCGAGGCATTGTCGCGCCGTAGCCTTGGCGAAGGCTGATCCTGACGAGCCGTTTTTTGCCCTCAATCACTGATCGCCCTCGTCCTTCGTCCCTCGACTCTCGACCAGCCTGTCCCTCCACTCTCAACAATTCCGGTTATCGCAGCTGCCGTAACGCCTATTGGCAAAGACCTCACTCTTTTTGCCGACGACTGCGTGGAATTGGCGTCCTGGCTTTTTACAAACCAGCCCGGGTGTGCCATGTTAAGTTATGTCACTTGGACATGACCGTCAGCGCGACCCGAAATTCGTTGAGAAGTCGCCAAACGCTGCCATGTGCCGGGTCAAGCGCAGCGGGATCAGCACCCTGGTTTATTGTTTGATGCCCAATCCCTATGGTTGCAAACACGCCGAACGTTGCGGTTTGCTCACCTTCTGTTTTCACCCGGATGCCGCAAAATTTATTGATGTGTAGAAAGCCCGGCCGTGAATTTGCCCCATTGAATATTCTAAAATAGCCGGGGCCGACCGATCTTTCCTCTGGCTTCTGGTTTCCGTTAAATCTTCGCAGCGGAATAACCAGCGTGGCCATTGACGCTGCCGGGATTTAACCGCCAAGGACGCAAAGAGCGCAAAGGTGGGGCGAGGCTCCTGACGAGCCGTTTTTTGCCCGCAATCCCTGATCGCCCTCGTCCTCGTTCTCGGCTCTCGACCCGTCTAAACGCCCAGTTCCTTCTGTTCTCCGCTCGCCTCTGTCTTGGCCTTCTTGAAGTTCATGTCCGGCTCGTAATCGGGATGCTCGGCGCGTTGTTTGCCGGACAACAAACCGTCAATCGTCAGGAGTTGCACGCGGGGATATTTCTTCCCGTTCGGGCTTTCGTAAAGACCGGCGCTGGCGGCGTCCTTGACCATGCCCTTGGTCGGCTCCTCCAGCGAAATGAACAGCGCCAGCTCCGCGTTTCGTCCACGGCTGCGAACTGCTGACGGTTTAACAGATCGATCCGCATCCATCTGTATTCATCCGTGGTTAAAATGGGCTTGGACATCTCCAAATCGCCGCGGCTCTGTCATTGAATTTGACGATGAAGGAAATTCTCGGCGGACGCATGGCAAAAAAACTGGCGTGAGGTGGTTGGGACAGATATTTTGTACGCCTTTATACTATGCAATTTCGAGCCAAGACAGCTCCGATCATCTGGTGGATAATATTCACGGTCGCTTTTATTCAAGCCAAAGCGCTGGCCGATGATCAAATCGCACCGCCTAGCACCAATTCATTGGCGGGATTAGACCCGCGTTTTGGATTTTTCGACGGGCTTGATCACCGAAGCGCCTATTACCAGGAAGCTTTTCCCCAACCGTTGCTGGTGGATGACACGGGTTTGGAGCAGGACGGCGAAGTTGAGTTTGGGGAACTGCACACGCAGGCAAACGGCCAGCAAAGCGACATGGTCACGGCGGGAGTTCAAAAAAGTTTTGGCCTGCTGACCTTGGAACTGGGAATTCCTTACGAGCGCGATTCCAATGCGGGCGACATTTCCCAGGGCGTTGGCAATATCGCTTTCGGTGCGCGTTATCCGCTGTATCAATTTGTCTCGGCCAAGGGGGTTTTCGACGACACCTTCGGAGTTGGCGTGGAAGCCGGCATTCCGGTCAACTCGCCAGTCAGCCGGAACACGGAAATCAATCCGAAGATTTTCAATGACGTGATGCTGGGCGGCCATTTCTCAATTCAGACTGTGCTTGGCTATTCCAAACTGTTTGGCGGCGGAGACGATGGTGGCCTGCAAACGTTTGAATATGGCCTGGCTTTTGGCTACGCAATTCCGAACAGCGCACTGCCATTGCCCGGCATACAGCAATTTACCCCGATGTTTGAACTGGCCGGTGAAACCGGATTGAACCTGGATGAGGCCGGCCAAAACAGCCTGCTGGGCAGCATGGGATTTCGTCTTGATCTCAAACCCATCGGCGGGCTGGAATCCAGTCTGGGCCTCGGTTTTGTATTTCCAGTGGATAGTGGAGCAAACGCGGAAGTCCATTGGGGCATCGCCACCAGCCTGGTCGTCGAGTTTTGAAGCTCTGCCGCGATGGTAACTGCAACATTTGTGACCTGCTGACCAAGGACGTCTTTTCGAAATTTGCTGCTCAAGTATCCGTGATTCCCGCCGATAGCTAGGCGTTCGCCACGACTGTTCTTGCGTCCGTTGCCCATGCACGCCCGGCCGGGAATGGCCGGGGCCGGGCACGTTTTGAGAGGGCTGGCACTCGACGATAATATGCAACCATTATGATCACCACATCATCCAGCAAGCTTCCTTTTGTGCTCTTTCAAATCAAGGAGGGGCTGTACGCCGTCAGTTCCGAGAACGTCCGCGAGATTGTCATGCTGCCGAAGGTGGTGGGCGTTCCCAACCTGCCGCCGGAAATCCGCGGGGTTATCAACTTGCGGGGCAAGGTCATGCAACTGATTGACCTGAGGGTGAAACTGGGGCTGCCCTCGGCCAAGACGGAACTCGATGCATTGATCCAACTGCTGCATGACCGGGAGCAGGACCATCACAACTGGCTCACGGAACTGGAGGCGTGCATACGCGAAAACCGGCCATTCAAAATGGCGCGCGATCCCCACGCCTGCAAATTCGGCCTCTGGTATGACAAGTATCAGGCCGACAACACACTGTTGAAGATGACGCTCAAAAAGATGGATAAGCCGCATCAAATCATCCATGCCTCCGCGGCGGAAGCCTTGCAGAAGGCCGAACAAGGCGACCCGGCTGGTGCCCATGACCTGCTGGCCGCGCGAAGGAATGGCGAACTTGCCGAGCTGTCGAAATTATTCGAGGAAGCCCGCCGGATTTTACAGGAGAACCACCGGGAACTGGCCGTGGTGCTGGGCCTCGGGGAGAAACGTTTCGCCATCAGCATTGATTTGATGGAAGCGGTGGAGCGCATTCCCGAAGAGAGCATCGAGCCCATGTCCACCGCCATGACCGGCCAAAGCAAGCCGCCACAATGGCTCATCGGCAAGCGGGCCAAAACCAACCAAACCATTCTGCTCCTGGACGAGGGTTTTTTATTTTCGTCCGAGGCAACAAATTGAACCCAACATTTTAACACTAAAACACCATGAAACTAGGAACCCGCATCATGTTAGCCGCCACCGGAGCCGTCCTACTGGCCACGGCTCTGAGCATCACCGTCGTTTATTACGTATCGAGCCACAACCGGGTGGTCGAACTCCGTGGCAAGATGAGTTCCATCATCGAGCAATCGGAACTGGTCGCCCAAAACATGGATGACATGCATCAAAGCCATGTCTTTGACATGACCGGCGTGCGGGAATCGTCCATCCGCCAGGCCGGGGGCCGTCCGCTGCGCGAGGTTTACGCATCCACTGACCTCTACAAAACCGTTCCCATTGTGGCAGCCTGGAAATCCGTGGAAGGTGCCGCGCAAAAAAATGGGTTCAAATTTTTTGTTCCTTCCCGCCCGGGCGTGGCGGCGCGCAACCCCAAGAATGACAACGGAGCCGAATTTTCCGCCGCGTTTCAGGCTTTTGACCGGAACGAAACCGAATACTTTTTTGAAGACCGGAAACATGACGAACTGGTGCTGGCGCGTCCCGTCCGGCTGCAGGCCAGCTGCCTGACCTGCCATGGTGATCCGGCCACAAGCCCGACCGGCGACGGCAAGGATGTGCTGGGTTTTCCCATGGAGAACATGAAGCTCGGGGAGATCAAGGGCGCCTTTATTTTGAAAGCCGGCATCGGGCATGACCCCGTGGTGATGGCCACCATGAGAACCATGGCCATCGGGGGTGCTGCGGTGTTGCTGGTTGTCCTGACCGGATTCTATTTCTTCAATGAGCGTTCGATTGTGCGACCGCTGACGGCAGCGATCCAGCATCTCCAGGAGGCGGGTGAACAGACCGTGCATGCTTCCAATGAAATTTCCGCCTCCAGCCAGACCCTGGCTGAAGGGGCGAGCGAGCAAGCCGCCTCACTGGAAGAAACCAGTGCGTCGCTGGAGGAATTATCCAGCATGACCAAGCGCAATGCCGATAATTCAACAAAAGCCAATGATCTGGCCAAACAGGCCAGGGTGGCAGCCGATAAAGGGGTTGCTGACATGCAAGCCATGAATGTGGCCATGGAGGCCATCAAGGTCTCCTCCGACGACATCGCCAAAATCATCAAGACCATTGATGAAATCGCTTTTCAAACCAACATCCTCGCCCTCAACGCCGCCGTCGAAGCCGCCCGGGCCGGCGAAGCGGGCATGGGTTTTGCCGTCGTCGCCGACGAAGTGCGCAACCTCGCCCAACGCAGCGCCCAGGCCGCCAAGGAAACCGCCGCCAAGATTGAAGGCGCCATTGGCAAGACCAGGCAGGGAGTGGAAATCAGCAACACGGTTACGCTGACGTTGAATGAAATTGTAACCAAGGCCAGGCAGGTGGACGAACTGGCCGCCGAGGTGGCCGGCGCCTCACACGAACAAACCCAAGGCATCGCCCAAATCAATGTTGCCGTCGGCCAAATGGACAAGGTGACCCAATCCAATGCCGCCAGCGCCGAGGAAAGTGCAGCGGCAGCGGCAGAACTCAACGCCCAGGCAGCCGCCATGAAAGAATCGGTGGCGGAACTGTCGCGCCTCGTCGGGGGCGATGGTGAGGCAGTTGGGATCGAAACAACGGCTGCACCTTTGCCTGCCAAACAAGTTCGCCGTGCCGCGCCTGTGGCAAAACGGCCCGCCGTGGTTCACAGGAATGGGAACACTGACATGGTGCCATCCCGCAACCGGAACGTCTCCGTGGCCATGCCGGCGGCAAACGCCCAAGGGGTGATTGCCTGGGACGAATCATCCATGGCCACCGGGGTGGATTCGGTTGATTCACAACACCAGACACTGATTGAACACATCAATGAACTGCATCAGGCTTGTCTGGCCGGAACGGCGAAGGACGAGCTGCTCGAAATGCTGGCTTTCCTTGGCGAGTATGTCCAATCGCACTTCAAGCATGAGGAAGGCATCATGCAGGAGCATAAATGTCCGGTCCGCGGCAAGAACAAGGCCGCGCACGTCCAGTTCCTCAGTGATTTCGAAAGCCTGGTGGCCATTGTTAAGCGCGACGGCGCTTCCACCACGGCAGTCATCCAGCTCAAGGAAATGCTCGGCAACTGGCTTAAAAATCACATCTGCAGCGTGGACACCAAGTTGCGTGGATGCCAGGTGCATGAGTTCTGATCTTTGGCCCGGATTTATGCTCAGGTGTTCTTCGGTTTCCGCCGATACCACTCCTGAATGACGCATCCGCCGGCACCAAGTGACGCCAAATGCAGCCCGATTGATGGCAGTAATCCAATTCTCTGCTGCCAGCCACCTGGATATCCCGGCCTATTCCTGCCCGGTGCAGACGGCGTGGGCTGAAGCCCGGTTATGAAGCTACAAGCCCGACAGCAGGCGTTTGGGGCTGCGTTGATCTATGTCATCGTCGCCAGCAACTGGATCATATTCTCCAACGGGCTGCTGAAGCGATTCGCCGGCAATTTGAGCGAAGGCCCTTTCCTGGACACGATCAAGGATTGCAGTTTTGTGGTTTTGACAGGAGGTCTGTTGCATTTGATGATGCGACGATTGTTTCGCCGATGGGAAGAGGAGATAGAACAACGCAAGTCAGTTGAAAAGAACCTCCGCCGCACCGAACGGGCGCTAAAGACTCTGAGCAGCGGCAACGCGGTGCTGGTGCGGGCCGCGAGCGAATCCATGCTGCTTTCGGAAATCTGTCGCGTGATCGTGGACAAAGGCGGCTATCGGATGGCCTGGGTCGGCATCGCCGAAGACGACACGCAAAAAACCGTCCGCATTGCCGCCAGGGCGGGACACGACGAAGGCTATCTGGACGGGGCAAAAATCACCTGGTCCGACACCAACGAACTGGGCCGCGGGCCAACCGGCATCGCCATCCGCACCGGCCAGATTGTTGTCTGCAATGATTTCCACACCGACCCGAAGACCGCGCCCTGGCGCCAGAAGGCATCCAAGCACGGGTATGCCTCCAACATTGTGCTGCCGTTGCGGGTTGCGGGCAAATCCATCGAGGTGCTGACCATCTATGCCGCCGAGCCGCACGCCTTCAATGCCACGGAAGTTGAGTTGTTGAAGGAACTGGCGGACGACCTGGCCTACGGCATTCAAACGTTGCGGACACGGCTCGAGCACGAGCGGGCGGAAGAAACTGTGCGTGAAAGTGAAAACAAGTTCTCAAAAACATTCCACTCGAGTCCGGTTCCGGTGTCGCTTTCAACCATTGAGGATGGCCGTTTTCTGGATGCCAACGAAGAGTTCCTGAAATTATTTCAAAGATCCCGCGCCGAGGTGGTCGGGCATACCTCGTTTGAACTGGAATTGTGGGTTGACCCGGAGCATCGGGCTTTGATCGCGGCAGAAATCAAAGCCAAAGGAACCGCGCGCAATGTCGAAGTGGAAATGCGCGACAAGTCCGGCCACATTCATAACATTTTGTTGTCGGTGGAGGAGGTGGTTATTGGCGGTGAACGATGCTGGCTGGTATCAGCGCAGGACATTACGGAACGCAAGCGTGCGGAGGAGACGTTGCGGAAGAGCGAGGCGTTTGTCCGCACCGTGCTGGATTCGCTCACCGCGCACATCGCCGTGCTTGACGAATCGGGAACCATCGTGGCCATCAACCAGGCCTGGCGGCGCTTTGCCGAGGAAAACGGCGGCGATGGCAAGCGGCTTTTGGTCGGCGCAAATTATCTGACGATTTGCCAGCCGGGCATGGATTTGCCGGCAAACCAGAGTGTAGCGGTGGCGTTCCAGGGCATTACCGCGGTCAAGAGCGGCAAGCAGCCGTCCTTCCATCTGGAATATCCCTGTCATTCACCCGCCGCCCAGCGCTGGTTTTCGATGCATGTCTGGCCGCTGGCCGGGTCCGACAAGGGAGTGGTGGTGGCACACGAGAACATCACCGAACGCAAACTAGCGGAGGAACAGGTGCATTTGCAACTGAGCGCTCTAAATGCCACCGCCAACGCCATCGTCATCACTGATCGCTGCGGCAAGATTGAGTGGGTCAACCCGGCTTTCATCAACCTTACCGGTTATGGCGCCGCTGAAGTCATCGGAGCCAATCCGCGCCTATTGAAATCCGGACAGCATCCGCCGGGATTTTACACCAAATTGTGGGCCACCATCCAAACTGGCAACGTCTGGCACGGGGAACTGACCAACAAACGCAAAGACGGAACGCTTTACACCGAGGCCACGACCATCACTCCCGTGCGTGGCACGGACGGACGGATCGCCCATTTTGTGGCGATCAAGCAGGATGTCACCGAGCGCCAGTCGCTCGAAAGCCAGTTGCGTCAGTCGCAAAAAATGGAGGCCATCGGCCAGCTGGCCGGCGGCGTGGCCCATGATTTCAACAATATTCTTGCCGCGCTGCTCATGCAGACCGAGTTTATCCGAATGGTTGAAGAGCTTCCCAAGGAGGTTGCGGACGGCCTGGATCAAATCCGCGCCGACACCAAACGGGCTGCCGAACTCACCAGGCAATTGCTGCTGTTCAGCCGTCGCCAGGTAATGCAGTCACGCAATCTGGATGTGAACGAAGTCGTCACCAACCTGACCAAACTGCTCCAGCGCATCATCGGCGAGGATGTGTCATTGCAGTTGAATTTGCATCCGACCCCGCTCATCACCCATGCCGATGCCGGCATGATTGAGCAGGTGCTGATGAATCTCGCGGTGAACGCGCGAGACGCCATGCCCAAGGGCGGGCGGTTGCGCATCGAAACATCGGATAAAATTGTGACCAAGGACAGCGCCGGCTTGCACCCGGATGCCTCGCCCGGCCGCTATGTTTGCTTCAGCGTCAGTGACACCGGCACCGGCATTTCTCCGGACGTTTTGCCGAAGATATTCGAGCCGTTTTTCACCACCAAGGACGCAGGCAAAGGCACGGGTTTGGGACTGGCAACCGTCTTCGGGATTGTCAAACAGCACCAAGGTTGGATCAAAGTGGACAACCAGCCCGGCGCAGGCGTGACCTTTCGGATTTTCCTGCCGGCCAGCACCGTGGTCGCCACGGAAACCGCCAAAAAGGGGGAGAAACCCAAGCCACTCGGCGGCAATGAAACCATCCTGCTCGTCGAGGATGAAGCCGGAGTCCGCAAGCTGACCGGCACCCTGCTGGAACGATACGGCTACAACGTGATGGCAGCCGCCAATGGTCCCGAGGCCCTTGACCTGTGCCGGGCGGAGGGCCGTAAAGTTGCACTGCTGCTGACCGATCTGGTGATGCCAGGAGGCATGAGCGGACAGGAACTCGCACGGAAAATGCAGGTGGCAGAACCGAATTTAAAAATAATTTTCATCAGCGGTTACAGCGCCGAGATTGCCGGGCGGGAGCTGCAATTGCGCAACGGAGAAAATTTTATTCAAAAACCATTTGCGGTGGATCATCTCTTGGGAATCGTTCGTCGAAGCCTGGATGGTTGAACGGCAGGTTCTGTTTCCTTTATTCCTCAATTTTTTTCTTAAGTTTCCGGCGGTTCTGCCGATGACTAAGGGATGTGAATTTAAGCGAGCCGGGCAGGGATTGCGGTTTTCCTGCCGCGCCCAGCCATTTTCACTTCGGCAATTTATGTTGAAACCATTCCAAGTCATCCGGCACAACCCGCTGGTCGTACTATTGTTCATAGCTGCCTGTTTTATTTTTTCCCCGGTTTTGTCCAATTTGCGCGGCAGGAGGCTGAGCCGCGAATTGTGCCCCACCCGTCCGCGGGCCAGGACGTCTTATCAGCACCGGCGATTGCAGAACGAACAATTGGATTGGGAAACGTCGCGAAGCACCGAAGGACTGACGCCGGTCTAAGGCGGCTGACCGTTGCGGATCTCGCGAGTGCCAGAGCCGGTCTCAAGTTTGCCATCAGACATTTGCCGATAAAGCCTATGACCAACCGGCCGATTAGGGAGTGGATCGCTTGACGTCAACCACACCAGACCCGGGCTTCACGGAGCCGACACGAACCGCTGCAATTCCGTCGCGGTGGCCGCGAGGGCTGCCGTATGTTCTGGCAGTACTGTCAACAGTGGCGACGCTCCTGGCAAGCTTGAGGCTGGTATCGCTAAATGGCAATGCGCCGGTTCTGATGATCTTTCTGGTTCCCATCATCTTGAGCGCTTATGCCGGCGGATTGGGCCCGGGGCTGACGGCAACCGCCCTGGCGGCGGTATTTGCAAATTATTACATCCTGCCGCCAACGCATTCGTTTCATATTGTCCACGCGACTGACGAAATACGCTGGGGACTTTTGATCGTGATCGGCCTGCTGGTCAGTGCGATGAGCGAGGCGTTGCATCATTCCCGGCGGCGGGCGGAAGAGAACTGGGGCCGGTACGCCGTCACCTTGGGCAGCATTGGCGACGCGGTGATCACCACCGATCGGCAGGGACGCATCACCTTGTTGAACCGGGAAGCCGAACGCCTGACGGGTTGGACCAATGGCGAAGCGGGTGGACAACCGTTGGCGGCGGTGTTTCGAATCATCAACGAAGGCACGCGCCAGATAATGGAGGATCCCGTAAAGAAAGTTCTCGATTGCGGGGTCGTGGTGGGCCTGGCCAATCACACGGTGCTGGTTGCGCGAAATGGAAGGGAAACTCCCATTGACGACAGCGCGGCGCCCATCAAGCAGGCCGATGGCGAGATCATCGGCGTGGTGCTGGTATTTTGTGATTGCACTGTGAAAAAGCAGGCCGAAGCGGCATTGCAGGAACGGCTCAAGCTGCAGGAGCAACTGGCCAAGGTTGCCGCCACCACGCCGGGCGCCATCTTCTCCTATCGCTTGGGACCGGACGGGTCGGCATCTTTTCTCTACACCAGTCCGTCCATTGAGGAAATTTATGGCGTGCGGCCAGAAGAGGCGCTCAAAGACACTTCGGCAATTTTCCGCGCGGTTCATCCCGATGACATCGAGAACAACCACCAGACCATTGCCGAATCCGCCCGCACCTTGAAACCCTGGCGCGTTGAATTCCGTGTGCGCCACCCCCGCAAAGGTGAATTATGGGTGGAAAGCCATGCCATGCCCGAACGTGAAGCCGACGGCGGCACGCTATGGCATGGGTTCCTGCACGACATCACCGAGCGCAAACAGGCCGAGATTGCCAGACGGGTGAACGAAGAATTGTTTCGCAGCCTCATCAGCGCTTCTCCCGACACGGTGGCTGTGACGGATATTATAGGCCGGATTGAATTTATTTCAGCCCGGGCGCTCGAAGTTTTCGGCCATGTTTCGACGGACGAGATGATCGGGCACAGTTTGTTCGAGTGGGTCGCGCCCGAAGAACATGAAAAAGCCCGGGCCGAGATGCGGATTCTGTTGGAGGCAAAACGCATCAGCGACGTAGAAATCATGCTGCTGAAAAAAGACGGCACCCGGTTCAATGGTGAAATCAACTCCGTCTTGTTGAACTCGGTGGATGGCAGTCCCAAAAAAATGATTTCCATCGTCCGGGACATCACCGGGCGCAAACTGGCCGAGGCCGCCTTGCGGGAAGGCGAGGCCAAGTTCCGTTCCTATGTCGAAAACGCCCCGCTGGCGGTGTTCGTCGCCAATTCGGAAGGCCGCTTTGTGGATTGCAACCCAGCCGCCATCCAGTTGCTGGGCTACGACATCACCAGTTTGAAAGGCATGCACGTGTCGGAGATTCATCCCGTCGGGGATCGCGCAATCGTGCGCCAGACTTATGCAATCCTGCTGGAGCAGAAGCACGTTGAAGGTGAATTCCAGGTGCAGCGGCAGGATGGGAAATTGATCTGGGCCGGGTTGCGCGCCGTCATGCTTGATGATGGCCGTTCCCTTGGTTTCTGCCAGGACATCACCGGGCGCAAAGAGGCTGAAGTTGCTTTGCGTGAAAACGAAGATCTATATCGCAGTCTGGTCAGTGCTTCTCCCGATGCAGTGACCGTGACCAATGTGGCTGGCCAGATTAAATTTGTTTCAAACCGGGCGCTGGAGATTTTCGGCCAGGTTTCGAAGGACGAGGTGATCGGGCGCAGCCTGTTCGATTGGGTCGTGCCCGAAGAACATGAAATCGCCCGGGCCAGTTTTCAGGAACTGCTCGGGGCAAAGCCCGTTCGGGCAGTCGAATTCACGCTGCTCAAAAAGGACGGCACACGGT